>Ga0265319_1000120_pt1 | contig 59675 bp, 84 predicted proteins | sample 4824metaG_FD_192443 | JGI IMG/M metagenome (GOLD analysis project Ga0265319, IMG submission 192443) | Rhizosphere microbial communities from Carex aquatilis grown in University of Washington, Seatle, WA, United States - 4-8-24 metaG | ecosystem: Host-associated > Plants > Roots > Rhizosphere >... | reverse complement strand
CGTCGCCGCGGTTCGGCGAGAGCGCCGCCGTCGCGGACGCGTCGAGCGCGGTGACGTTCGCACCCTTGACGTAGAAGAAATGCTTGTTGTTGTGCGGCACCGAGTAGCCGCCGACGAGGTTGCCCTGGATCCGCTCGAACGTCGAGCCGGCACCGCCGCCTTGTCCGCCTTGCACCAGGAATGCCTGATCTTGGCCGCCGTTGACGACGGTGTCGACGATGTGCGCGGGCGCCTGGTAGACGTTCACGCCTGCCCCGACCGGGTTGTTGATCACCGTGATCGGCGGCCTGGGCGGTGCGACGACCCAGCCGACCGGCGGCGGCGTGACCGCAGGCCACGTCAGGTCGCCCTCGTCGAGCTTGCCGAGCGCCACGACCGAGTAGACATGCTCGCCGCTCGATGGCTTCCCGAACTTCACGCTCGAACGTGTCGGGTCGAACGTGTTCGACACCCGGACGCTGTCGACGAGGAACTCGTAGCCGGTCGCGTTCGGCACCGGTGTCCAGCCGACTGTGAGCGTCGTCTTCGTCTCGGCGAGGACGGTGAGCGGGATCATGCGTGTCCGTTCGTCGGAGCGATGGCGCGTCTGCGTAGCGCTTCGGATGTGGTGTTCCCCTGGCCGAAGAGCGCCCGTTCGCGATCCTTCTCGAACGACGCGTTGACGCGCATGACCAGCAGCCGGTGGTCGTGGCCGTTGGCGCCGCCGTTGCAGCGGCAGCCTTCGCGCGGGTCGTCGATCACCAGAAGCGGCCGCGTTTGAGCAGGATCAGTGCGAGCACGACGATGACGAGCACGAGCGCCGTGACTTCAAGGTCGCCCTTCGTTACGGTGAACGCGAGTGTCTGCATGGCGCGGAGGTTACGCGACTTCCTCTTCGGAGACAACTTCGCCTTCGATCGACGCGGCAAGGATCTCCGCCGCCGGCTTCCCGTCCGCCGGGAGCTCGGCCTGCTCCGGCGAGGCCTTCGCGAGCAGCGACCTGAGTTGCAGCTGCTCCTCGAGCGTCAGCTTCGACAGGTCGACGAACGGGCGCCCGGTGACGGTCGCCTCGATCTGCTTCTTCTCACCCCAGCGTTCCGGGAAGCGCCGTTCGAGTTTGAACCCGGCTGCCCGCCAGTCCTTGTCGGCGCCGGCGTCGATCCGGGCGATGTCGCGCATCTCGCCCTCGGCCATCGCCGCGTCGATCTTCTCGACCAGGGCGACGTAGGGCTCCCAGCCTTCGCGGCCGAGGCGCAGCCACTCGTTGAACGTCGGTGTCGGCACGCCGGCGTAAGCGCGCGCCGTGTTGAGCGGGGCACCGATCCTGACGGCCTGGACGATCTTCTCGGTGATCGCCTCGTTGATCTTGGTGCCTTCGCCGATCTGGCGGCGCTTCGGGGTGATCGGCCGGCGTTGCGGGAACGACCCGTCGCGGTTCGGCGGCTTCGCCCGCTTCTTCTTGGGAGGCGGTGCGGGTTCGCTCATGGCGCCCACTTCTGGTCGTTGACGTAGTCGGCGTACCGCTGCCGGATCACATCGCAGTAGGCCGGGTCGATCTCAAGGCCGAAGCAGCATCGGCCGAGTTGCTCGGCAGCGATCAGCGTCGTGCCGCTACCTAGGAACGGGTCGTAGACGATGTCGCCGGGCTCGGTGTGGTTTGAGATCGGCGGCTCGAAGATCGCCGACGGCTTCTGCGTCGGATGAGGAGTGCGCGTGTCGTTGCCGCCCCCGCTAAATATCTGAATGGGGCTTGCCGCTTCCCAGACCGTCGTCTGCGAGCGGCCACCAAACCAGCGAGCCGTCGCGCCCCGGCGCACCGCGTACCAGCAGGTCTCGTGCTTCCACTGGTAGGCCGAACGGCCGATCGCGAAGACAGCCTTAGCCCACACGATCTGCTGGCGAACATCGAAGCCCGCCTCTTCAAGTTCGGCTTGCACGCTGCCGGCGTGAAGCGCCGAATGCCACACGTAGGCGACGGATGCATCTGTGAGTCGGTACGCCTCAATCCAGGCGAAGCGGTCGTCACCCTCAATCGCGGCTCGATCCGGCCCTAGTCGCACTTTGAAGGCATCCTTTCGCCAGCGGTGGTCGACGCCAACGCCGTAAGGCGGATCCGTCACCAGCAGCGCCGCGCTCGAGCCGTCCATCAGCGCCGCCACATCTTCCGCGCTCGTCGCGTCACCGCACATCAACCGATGATTACCGAGCTCGTAAACCACGCCGCGTTTCGACTTAGCCTTTTCAGGAACCGGCGGCACCGCATCCGGGTCGTTCTTCGGAGCAACCCGCCGCAGAAGCGCCGACAGATCGCTGGGTGCGAACCCCGTCATGTCCAGAGCCCGGCCGCGCTCCGCCAGATCCGCCAGCAGAACCGCAGCTAGATCGTCGTCTGATTCGCCGGCCGGATTGTTGTCGCGGAACGCCCACTCGATCGCCGTCGCCTCATCCAGATCGACAAAGACAGCAGGGATCGACTCCCAGCCCAATGCCTGCGCAGCCGCCAGCCGCTGGTTGCCGGCGATCACCGTCCCGTCCGGCAAACAGATCAACGGCCGCGCACGCAGCATCTCCGGGCTCGAGGTCAACATCGCCTTCAGCTGCTCGAGCCGCGCCGGCTTGATCCGGCGCGGGTTCCGATCCCAACCGCGGAGCTCGGCCACCGGCGCGTCGACGACCGCCAGGGAGGGGAGGTCGCGCGCCAAGGTTTCTACTTCGCTCATCGGCTCGGAGTTTAACCCTTCACCGCAAAGATGGGAATGATTCCCGTGTGACGGATGACAGGTGTGACACTTCCGTGGGGAGTTTCGTTCCGTGCGCGCGCATGCGGCCTACACTAGAGAAAAGTGTCACGATCTGTCACCGAGAGCAGAAACGGCTTGTTTAAGCCATTTGCTGTGACACTTGTGGGCTATGGCTGGTTTGCTGTTTGTCATGTTTGTTCTACTGTTCGGAGTTCGAGGTCGAGCCAGATGCGTCCGACGCGCAGCCGGTTTTGCTGGTATCCGCGTTCGAGCATGCGTTGTGTGAACGCTTTTGGGCTCATTGGGTCGCCGGCGTTTGCTCTGGCCCAGCTGCTGTATGCCTCGTAGATTTCGCCGTTTCGTACCCAGCCGCCGGCTGTTTCTTCGGTGCGGTCGGCGAGGAAGGCGCCGATGAGGTCGCTGTCGGCACGGTAGTCGTCGGTGGCGGCGATGACGGCGTTGGGGGTGGTGAGCCGGTTGGCCGCCCAGTCCATGTAGCCGTGCAAAGCCCAGTTGAGGATGCCGGGGAGCTCGTTCTTGAGTTTGTCTTGCAGGTCGGGGTCGCGGTCGGTGGGCGGGATGGTGACGGTGAACGGGATGAGCCTGACACGGCGCCAGATGGCTTCGTCGGTGCCTCGTATTTCGGGTTTGTGATTCGTTGCCAGCCATGCTTTGAAGTCGGGCTTGAACTCGAAATAGTCGGCGTAGAGAAACCGTGCTGAAAGCGTGTCGCCGCCGGTCAGTCTTTTCACGAGTGCTTCGTTCAGTCGTTTCCCTTCGGCGATCTCTGACACCATCACGAAGCGGGTGCCACGTAGCCTGGCGATGTCGTTGGGGATGCCGTCTTTCTGTTCCATGAAGATCGAGGCGGGCGCGACCTGGCCGTAGTCGCCGAGCATGTGCCGGATCGTTTCGAGCATGGTGGTCTTCCCGTTGGCGCCGGAGCCGTACAGCACCGGCAGGATCTGCTCGCCGGTTTCGGCGGTGAGCGAGTAGCCGACGAGTTGCTGGACGTAGCGGCGCACGTCGGGATCGGGGAGGATCGTTTCGATGAAGGCGTCCCAGAGCGGGCAGGTCGCTTCGGGGTCGTAGTCGACGGGCGCGAGTTTCGTCAGCAGGTCTTCGCGCTGGTGGGCCCGTGGCGCTTCGGTGGCGAGGTCGTAGGTGCAGTTGTTGAGGTTGAGCAGGAGCGGGTCGGAGTCGAGGTCGTCCGGCTGGATCGGCATGCCCGCTTCGGAGCGGCCCATCTCGAGTCCGCCTTTGACGCGGCCGGCGCCTTCGGATGCGAGCGCATGCTTGACGGTCTGTTTGCGGATCTTGTCGTCGGCGATCTCGGCCGCGTCGGCGGCGAGCGCTTTCATCGTTTCTTTGAACCAGGCGGTCGCCTGGCCGGCGTGGTCTTCGACCCAGCGGTTCGAGTCCCAGTAGATCCAGCGTGACCAGCGGTGCAGGTAGCGGAGGGAGTGGCCGTGCCGTTCGACGAGGCGTTGTGCGTTGCCGACGTCGGTGAGGTTGGCGACGGTTTTACCTGAAGGGAAGTCGATGACGTCGCCGCCTGTCTCGTGTTCCTGCATCAGTCGTCGAGGCTGTCGCGGCGGTGCGGGAACTTGTAGAGGCGGTCGTCCTCGCTGAACGATCGTTCGTCGCCGCGTTCGACGGTGTTGAAGTGGCTGTTGTAGTACGGCCGGTCACGTTCGATCGCTTGCCGTTCGGCCTCCTTGACGAGGGCCGGCGTGGTGTAGTGCTCAAGGGTGATCTTGTCGACGGCACGCCACCATGCGTGGGTGACGGAATGCTTGGCGAAGCGTTTGCCGGGATCCGCCGTCTGGCCGACGTAGAGCAGCCGGCCGTCCGCGGCGTAGAAGCGGTAGAGGGTGTTGTTGATGCTCACAGGAGCGGCCCGTACCGCTCCGCGATATCGGCGGCGACGTTCAGGACGGCGATGCAGCCCTCGAGCGTGTCTGGCGTTCTGCCGTTTTCGGCGGCCTGTTCGATACGGAGCCGCCTGTCCAGGTTGACGAGCGCGTGTACGGCCTGTCGTGCGCCCTCGTCGGCCGAATGCGGGGTTTGGCCCCAGTGTGCGTCGATGGTGTCGAGGATGGCGAGGTCGCGGAGCGCGGTTCGGCCAGGGGAGAGAGCCAAGTGCCTGCCTTTCGCTGGGATGGGGGAAGAGCACCCTACGCCTCACCCGAGGCAAGTGGCAACTCTCAGCCGACGCTAGAGAGTTACGAGCTCGTGCGTCTCAAACAGCATCGTCCTCGCCGGCGCTGTTCCGCGTGCTCGGAGCACCGTAGCGAGATCGTCGAGGTGCCGTGGCCGTGCAACGTAGACCTCTACTTGAGCGTTGATCAGCGCCCGGATCCATTCCTTCTGCGCGTCGGACAGCTTGCCTTTCTCGGTTTTCCACTCGATCAGGAGCAGCCGGTCGCGGACGAGGGCGTCGTCGGGCCAGCCTGGTTCGGAGCGGTCGGAGCGGAACGTGTGGTAGCGCTTCCAACCCATCTGTCGGGCCAGTTGGACACCCTGCGCCACCCATTCCTTCTCGGTCAGATCCTCGAGCGGCAGGGCTGGGCCGAACCGGCGCGGCATCAGAACACCGGTCGGGCCGTCACCGCGCGCTCTGCCTTGCAGCGGGTCTCGACGCCTGAGTGGACGGCCTCCGTCGTCACGGTCGCTCCGAGCCCGTCGGCGAGCCACTGCGTCAGGCTCTCCTGGTACACGGGCTCCTTCGTCGCCTGCTCGACGGCTGCCAGGATGCGCTCGACTTCGATCGTTTCGCTCGTCTCGACGGTCATCTGGTAGACATCGCGGCTGCCGTTGACGGGGCAGATAGCGGTGAACGTAAGGCGGTGCTGGGTGACGATCACGCTGTTGCCACTTCGACGGGGAAGAACCAGCGGCGCCCGGCGGTGAGGACGACTCCGATGGCGATCATCTCCAACTTGCCGATGAAGTTGCCCCAGAAGAACGCCTGCGAGCCGAACGCGATGGCGAGGAAAATGTACGAGTCGAGCGCGTTGCCGACGGTTGCGCTCAGACCGACGCCGGCGGTCAGGTGCTTCTTGCGCAGCGGGGTGAAGATCAGCGCTTCGACGGTTTCGCTGACGGAGAACGCGATCACTGAGGCGATGGCGATCTTTTCGAGTCCTGTCCAGCCGGCAAGGTCTCCGACAAGCCAGGATGTGAGGCCGGCGAGGTAGACGATCGGCATCGTCCAGAGCAGCCCCTTCAACTGCTGCATCCAATCGCGTAGCACGAGCACGCCGCCAATGCAGAGCGTGCCGGCCGGGGCGAGGTAGTTGGTGAACGGGACGGTGATCGTGTACTTGGAGGCGAGCCAGTTCGCGAGGATCACGAGCCCGAAGAAGATGATGGCGAGCGGCGCGAAGATCGCGATGGATGGGGTTCTGGGCTTCATGCTTCCAGCCTTTCTTGTAGATGGTCGGTGTGCCACTCTAGAACTTCCGGGAGCCAGGTGTTGCGCCAGCGGGAGAACTTGCTGCCGTCAATGGAGTCGCAGCCTGTGGCGCGCGCGTAGTCGAAGCGTTTGCGGCTGTTGACGCGTCCCATGTGCAGCCACAGGCCGCGTCGTTTCGCTTCCCGGCCGAGCCGTTCGGCTTCGGGTGAGAGTTTGAAGGCGGTGGTTCCGCCGATGAAGAGCGCCCCGATCTCGTCCCACGGGACGCTGTCGCACGGCTGGCCGTCCTGGGCGACGTAGGCGGGCGGCTGGCCGATGATGCGCAACCAGACGACCCACTCATCCCAGCGCGAACGGGTCGTCTGCCAGTCGCCTACGACATCGGGGGCGACCACGAACAGGCAGTTCGGCACGTCACGGACAGCCTCGAGCATCTTCCGGTAGGCGACGACGTCGAGGCGTTGGAAGCAGTCGTTGTCGGCTGCCCAGGAGATGCCGGCGGCTGCGGTGTCGGCGACCCGTGAGAACTGGCGGGGCGAGAGCAGCCGGCCGAACCCTGGCCCGGCGTGCTGGACGGCTTGCGGGTGAGCTGTGTGGACGAGGATCAACAACGGCTAGTACGGGATGACGCCGTAGGGCACCGGCTCACCGATCTTCCAGCCGCGCTCCGCCTCGAGCAGGTCGGTCGCCGCGATCAGGCAGTCGCCGCAGACATAGTGGTCGGGGTTGAGGTATTCGACGGGGAGCTCGTGCACTTCGACTTTCTCGTCGCAGCGGGTGCAGTCGAGGAGTCTCACGCCGTCGCCTCGCGCTGCTTGCGCCGGTAGTAGGCGTACTGGCGGTGCGTCGGCTTGCAGTAGATCGCCCGGAACTTCCCCCGGCCGACGCGTTCCGGCGGGATCGGAGCGCCGCAGTGGGCGCAGGTGCGTTCTTCTGCTTCGACGCGTTCTTCGCGGGCGACTCGTTCGAGCCGTGCTTGTTGGATCAGCGCCCGGATGTGGGCGCGCTCGTCAGCGGTCATCTAGCGGAGTCCGCAGGCGCGCGCAGTTCCCCACTCGCGAAACGACCGATGATCGCGAAGCCATACCAGCCATACGCGATACAGCTGCTCGCGCGGCGGCGCCTCTGATGCCCAGTGCCCGTCCGGGTAGACACGACCGCCGACGCTGACCCAGGTGCTCTTGAGGAATTGCCAGCCGCCCTCGTAGCCGTTGCCAGTGGCCGCATTTAGAGCGCCCTCGTGGCGGTGGATGCACATGGCGTCGGCGTACCACCAGTGCGGCCAGGGTGGCGGCTTCGGGTGGTGGTGTAGAGCAAGGATCGCGAAGATGAGTGCTGCACTTTTCAGGTCACCGTTCCTTCCGTTGCTGGCGCGTCCTCGCGAGTTGGTTTCTCGCGGCTTGCGTGTTGTCGGCGTGCTGTCGTCCTTCCGCGTGCGAGCTCGCGGGCCCGCCTGCGGCCTCGCGTGCTTTCGGGTAGGAGCCGTAGATCCGCATCGCCGCGGTGATTGTCGACGGTAGACCGGCGGCTTTCAACTGGTCGCAACAGGACACGTACTCATCCCAGGAAGGCCAGTGTCCGACGATCTCGCGTGCGAGGCGTATGCCGGCGAGGACATCCTCTGCGCTGGTTCGGCGAAACACGTTGCGGATCGGCGCGAGGCCTGCTGCGCGTGTGGCGTTCTCCCAGGTTCCCCACCGGTGCTGGAATGTCGAGTAGCTGGGTTGCCGTCCGGTGCGTTCCCAGTCTTTCGTTGACGGGGTGTAGCCGAGCCGTTGCGCGAGGACTTGCAGGGCGCCGAGTAGCGATTCGTCGCTGAATCGGCGTGCGACGCCGCGGATGCGTTCCTTGGTGGCGTGCTCCGGGTTGATGCAGTTCCGCTCGCCGCATTTCACAACCAAATCATCGGAGTTGTCGAGATTCGCGTATTTGTGCTGCCACCACCAGCGGAGCGGTGTGCGTGTCATGCCGTCGTTGCGGCGGAAGGACTTCGGGCCGTCCCAGTAGATGTGGCCGTCGACGCCGGCGATCGTCCAGGAGAAGAACCGTTCTGCCTCGTTGGCGGTGTGGTGGCGCAACCCGTCGAGCGGTGTTCCGTTCGCTGCCGCGCAGCGGACGAGTTCGCTGAATGCTTGTTCGGCTTGGCTCGAGCGGCGGCCGTAGGTCTCGCGGGTGGTGGCGAGGTTGGCGCGGAGGTCGTGCAGGGTCGCGCTCATGGTTGTTCTCCGGCAGGAGGGCGAGCGACGGGCCATTCTCCGTGCCCGTCGTAGTCGTGGTTCCACTCCCAAGCGCCATCACGGACACGCATCGAGGACGAGCAGTAGTTGCACGGGATGACGGTTCCTTCGGCCTCGGAGAGTGCTTCTCCGGCGTGTTCGGCCAATGTGGCGATGCAGCAGCGCATCAGTCCGCCCGAGCGAATCGGCTTGAGTTCCACGCTCACTGGTTCGTCTCCTGTGGGTTATGGAGGGCAGCAGCGGTGCGCTCAATTCTCAGCGCGGCGGCGCGGAGGCTGCTACAGAACCCTTCGCCTAGAACGCGGCGTCCATCGGTGACGTGCCAGCGGCCTGTTGCGGGATTCTTCGCAGCACGCAACCCGGAGGGATGCTCCCAGACCTGCCGCCAGCCACCTTCGCGCTCCGGGGCAGTCGGAGACACGCGCGTTAGGCCGTAGCGATGTGCGACGAGGTAGCTCACTTCTCCTCCTGTCGTTCAGGAAGGGCAGCAGCGAGACCACGACGAGCGACCGTCTGGACGTACCCGGCGAAGGCTCGACACGCGCCCTTGTTGGCGAACGGGCCAGCGTCCGGGACGGCTTCCAACTCGCGCAGGGCTTCGCTCATCACGTCGAGGCGGTCGAACAGGGCAACGCTGACCGCGAGGTGCGCGTCACAGACTGCGGCGAAGTCCTTCTCCGAGACGTGCGGGTTTTCGGCCAGCGCTTCCATCGCGACTCGCAACTGCGCTACTTCGCGCGACTCTGGAGCGCTCCTATCTGTCACTGGTTCGTCTCCTGCGGGTTATGGAGGGCAGCAGGAGGCTCGACGGCCCAGCACGCTTCGCAGAGGTTGTGCGGGTCGCCACGGTGACGTTCGCAGCCAGGGCCAGCCGTCTGTCGTTCAGGAAGGGCAGCAGCGAGAGCAGCACGGGTGTGTAAGCGGACGACTTCTGCTTCGTGAATCCATACGTTGACCGCGCCAGAGTCGGGCCAGTCAGGCGTGATGGACTCGAACTTGTGCTTGGCCGTCCGCACGAACTCGTCGGCTTCTCGCAGTCCAGCCTCCAGGGCTTCCACACGCGCCTCAGCAGCGGTGTTGGCGTCAATGGCTTCGAGGTGGTCGGCCCGCGCCTGAACGTACCGTGCATCGGCCCGGTCGCGTTGGTTTCTCAGTGAGGCGACCACAGCCCGCAAATCGTCCAGTTCACTCATGTCCTTCTCCAAGTGCGTAGCTGGCCACTTTCCCTCTGATAATCGCCCTGGCGTATTCAACGTCGAGGCCGTGTTTGGCCGCGAGCGCGGCTAGGGCGCCACGCGACACGCGCGTTCCACGGCCGGGACGAGGCAGCGATGCGTGTTCGGAGCGGAGCGTTTCTACGAACTCGCGGTCAGGAACGGCACGGCCGAGGTGCAGGTTCTTGTGGCACGGCGAACACATTTCGAGAAAGTCGTCGAGGTCGCGCCGGTATTCGCCGCTCAGGTTCGCGTTCTCGGTTCTGCATCCCGTCCGGCCGCACTTCTGACAGGTTCCGGTCAGCGGGCGCTTCCTCTCGACCCAGTTGTGGAGCGCGCGGTATCCAACACTGTCTCCGCGCCAGTTGTGGTGCTCCGATCCGCTCATGCCGCCATCATCCCGTCGTCGTCGGACAGCACCCGAGAAACCCCGTTGTCCTTCACGATCCGCAGCGTGTTGTCGAACGCATCCCGGATCCCCGGATGGTGAGAAACCACGATCGTCCGGTCAAAGCGGCCGCTGACGGACTGGATCACGTCGATCAGTTGCTCCTGCCCCAACTGGTCGAGGTACTCGAGCTCGTCGCAAACTAGGAGCCGGCTTTCGGCTCCGCGCCGGTCGGCGAGCAGCAGCGCGAGCGCGATCCGCAGGCAGATGTTCAGCCTGGCCTGCTCGCCGCCGGAGTAGGTCTCGTAGGGTCGCTCGCCATCGGCGTCATACACGATCACATCGAGCGTCTCCTTCAGATGCTCGGCGGTCTTGAGCGCCCGCTGTGTGCGGAGTTCTACACGGAACGTTTCGCCGTCCGAGGTCGGCATGGCTTCGAGCAGCCTGTTCGTTTCGGATTCGATGACGCCGATGACGGATTCGACGATGAGGGCTGGGATGCCGTCCCGTCCGAAGGCGCGCTCGGCCAGTTTGAGCAGGTCGATCTCGCGCTGCTTGCCGGCCACTTCAGTTCGTGAAGTTGCTACGGCGGCTTCGAGTTCGGTAAGAGTTTCGATCTGCTGTTCGAGCCGTGCCTGCCGCTGCTGGATCTCGGCGAGCGCGGTGCGCGCCATGCGTGTGCGTTGCGCGGCTGCTTCGAGTTGCTCGGCCAACTGCCTCACGTCCGGCGGCGGCGAGAACTGGATCATCCGCGTCTCGCACTCCGACAATCGGATCACCGCAACCTCGTGCGCCTTGCGCAACTCGTCAAGCCGTGCCGCCTTCTCCTCGTAGCCCTGGATAAGCACGCCGAGCTCGATCCGCCGCGCCTCCATCTTCCGTGCCTGCGAAAGAAGACCGGCGAAGTTCTCATCGCCCGGATCCGGAATGACGATGATCGTGTCGATCACCGCAAGCAGGTCGGCGGCGCGCTGCTCGAGCGTCTCGACGTTCGCGAGCGCACCCTGCGCCTTCAACTGGTGCGCGAGCGCTTCGTCGCGTAGCCCGTCGATCACCTTCTGGCGTGCGTCAGGTTCATCGAGGGACTGACCGCAGGTCTGGCAATGCTGGGCCTCGCCGGTGTGCGCCTCCAGTTCGTCGGCGCGCGCGTAGAGCTCGCCGCTCTTCGTCTTGTCGGCGACGCCCTGTTGCGCGACCCGTTCGATCTCGGCGAGGACACCGGTGCGCGTGATGACTTCTGCGTTCCGCCGCCGGATCGCCTCGGCGCGCGCTTCGGTGAGCGTGCGCTGCTCTTCGACCTTCGCTTCAAGATGCTCAACGGTGACGTGGGAATCCAACCGGTCTCGATCCTCGCGTGTTGAGACGGCAAGAGCAGCGGCGACCTCGGCGTTCCTAGCGTCTTCGCCAGCACGCTTTTCGGCATGAGCGGCCGCGTCCCGTTCGGCTGTCAGGGTGCGCACGCGCTCCGCCGCAGCCTGAGCCTCAGAAAGCGACGCCTGGGCGGTAGCCACATCGGCTTCATAGGAAGCGACCAGCGCCCTGGAGTTCTCAACCAGCCCAGTCGTGGTCGCGTGCTCGGACGCCAACCCGGCAAGCGCCGAGGTCTTCTCTTCGCCATCAGCGATCCGCGACTGCGCGACCAGGATCGACTGCTCCGCACTCCGCCGCTCCGCACCAGCACACGCGGCGACGTGCGGCCAGAAGCCGTGCGGGTCGAGGATCTCGCCGAGCATCCCTTTCCGGTCGGCCGCTGTCGCTTCCGGGAAGGCGCCGGCGTTGCCCTGACCGAGGAACGCGGACGCGCCGAACGTGCGACGTGACAGGCCGATCGTGCGGTTGATCAGCAGTTGGGTCTCGGATGCCTTCTCGCGAGTGAGCGGCTGCCACGTATCCCACGGCTCGTCGCCGTCCTCGCCAAGAATCTCGCTGGCCCCGATATCGAAGTCGAGCGTTGCCTTCCCGCGCGCACCGCCGACGTAGCCGCGGCGCACCCGGTACGTCTCGCCACCATGCTCGAAGGTCAGTTCGATCTCGAGCCGGTCGGCCCACGGCGAAAGACAGCCGGCCAGGTCGCGTGAACCATCGGCGAATAGCGCGAGTTCGATCGCCCCGACGAGCGTAGATTTCCCTGATCCGTTCGAACCTACGACCGCGAGCAGTCCTTCGGGCAGGTCAATCTCCAGGTCAGCGAAGCGACCGACGTTCTTGAGACGAAGGGTCAGCGGGTTCATCGGCGTCCGAACAGGAAGACCTTGATATGCCAGGCCCAGTGTTTGAGCGTGCTCATGGCGCTGTCACCGAGTAACGGGCCAGCAGATCGGCCAGCCCTTCGCCGTCGACCTCGTTCGCTTCGCACCAGAGCGCCAACGCGGCTGCCGGATCAAGGTTCTCGTCGACGCCCTGCACGCGCGCACGATCCGCCTTGACGATCTCCGCGCTGATCTGGAAAACCTTGTGAGCTCCGGCGTCGAGAATCGCCTTCTTGAGCGCGGCGGTGTCGACGCGGCGGTGCTGCTCCTCGGTCGCGCGGTAGCGAACCCGGACAACCGCGTCGGCAAGATCCTCGTCGCTGTCGAGCGACCAGCCGTGCGTGTCGTCGATCGAGACGCCGACCGTCACGAAAGCCCGATCCTTGAGCACGCGAAACTCGTGCGTCCCGGTGTCCGTGTCGAGGATGACGCAGCCGTGATCGTGGCCGGCCTCTCCGAAGTCAACGGTCATCGGCGAGCCGCAGTAGAAGACCGAGGCGTCGGAACCGAGGCGCTGGTAGAGATGGAGGTGGCCCATGACTATCGCGTCATAGTTCAGCCGCTCAAGAGAAGCAATATCCAGGATCGGCTCGTTCAGACTGTCGACCGGCAGCCCGTTCGGGAGCGACGCGCCACTGACCGACCAGTGTCCGACCAGCACGCAGGGCTTGTCGGCGCCGGCGTCGCGCCGTAGCTCGCCTGCGATGGCGAGCAGCGCCTCCGCCGCCTGGTCGAACACCGGGCCGCGCTCCGCAGACTCCGACTGAGCGACCAACCTCGAAACCGGCACCGACGGCAAGGTGGCGACCGACACGCCGGGGAAGGCCGTGATGAGCTCGGGCCGTCGGGAGACGCGGAACAGCGGCGACTCGAACAGGTCGAGCGCGCACGGACGGTCGATGCCCTCCTGATCGTGCCCACTATTCCCGAGGCAGGCGATCGTCGGCACCTGCATCGTCGCGAGCACATCCGTGAAACGGCGGAAGGCGAGCAGCGTTGCCGGTGTCGGCCGTGGCCGGTGGAACACGTCGCCGGCGATCAGAACGAGTTCGATGTCCTGGTCGAAACAGATCTGGGCGACCTGTTCGAGCACCTTCATCTGGTCGTGTAGCCGGTCGTCGGCGTAGGCCGCACCGGCTCCCATGTGCAGGTCTGCGAGCGCGAGGATCTTCATGCGAGGTGATCCGTTCTCGATGCCAGCGTGCGTGTCAAACCGGCGATCTCAGCCTGCAATCCTGCGATCTCGGCGTGCGCTTCAGCCAGACCTTGCCGGAGATCCGCGAACGATTCATGCGTGTCTGCACGCAACTGTCGACACGCCTCTCGCACAGCATTGTCCGTGTGTCCACGCAGTTCGCTGGCTGATTCACGGATCATTGCCTGCACGTCGTAGTAGTCGACATCGCTCACGACTTCGCCGCCTCAGCCTTGGCAGCCTCTTCCGGCATGTAGGCCCGGCAGAACGCCCACACCGCATCCACGTACTCCTGCGGCTCCGACAGCCGCTTCAACAGCATCACGAGATACCGTCTGCCTTCGTCGTGCTGGTACAGCTGAGCGAGCGTCTGCGGCCCTTTCGGCCCCGACTGTGCGTAGGTTCCGTTCGTCGGCACGAACTCGCCGGCCTCGTCGGCCAGCATCTTCGTTTCGGCGTCGATAGACGGCAGGGCGTCGGCGGTCGATCCCCCAGGATCACCGAGACCGCCCTCTCCCATTGAGAGCGGCTGTTCTCCGCCTTCGCCCTGCCCTCCGCCGTCAGCCTCCGTTGCTTCGGGGGCCGACTCGGTTGCGTCGCTCTGTTCGATGACGCGCATCTCTTCGCCCGACGGGCCATACAGCAACGCGACAGCCTCGTTCGGCTTGAACTCTTCGGCGTTGATCAGCCGCTCGCGCCGCTCCTTATCGGCCGGATCCAGCGGAAGCTCGAGGAACAGGTCGCGCACCGGCGTCTTCGTCCACATCTCCGCCTTGAACGGCCCATCCCAGACGTTCTTCGAACGCGCAACCTCGCGCCGCTTGAGGATGTCGTCGGCGTACATCACCTTGTATTCGATGCGGCCGTCGCGGTGGGTTGCCTTCGCCCAGGCGCCGCGGAGCTCGCCGCGGTCGTTCTCGACGGCGATGTGGTGGATGGCCGGCGGCTCGGTGATGTACTCGAAGTCGTCGTTCTCGTAGATGGCGTGGCCGCGCATCGTCCAGCCGTGCTCGGCCGCGATTTTGCGAAAACCGCCGACCATCGGAAGTAACGTTGCCTTCTTGCCGAACAGGACGATCGCGGCTTCTTTGCCGTCGGGGAGCAGTCCGACTTGGGCGCACATGATGAACGCACGGATGACGGAGTCCCTGTCGACGTCGAGCGCTGCGAGGTCGGGGTTTGTCTGCACGGCGGTGATGGCGATCCGCACGAACCGGTCGGCGGAGATGCCTTCCGGGAGCGCGTCGACGATCTGTGCTTTGAACGGTTCGCTGCGGAGTCCGCCGATGAGCTCGGCTTGCGGGTTGCGTGTCGCGATGTCCCTCATTCGCCGTGCGCCTCCGCGAGAAGTTCTACGCCGTGTGCCACCGCCGCGATCATGGCGAGGATTGTGCCCAGCGCTTCGCCCATGCCTCGCGGCGTGAACGGCGTGCTGTCCAGCTTCGTTGCGTCGGTGGCGCAGTCCTCGCGGACTGTCCTCATCGTTTCAGCGATCGTGCTCATGCGAGGTTCGCCTTCACGTCGTAGTAGGTCTTGACCGCTTTCGTTGCGGCCTCGTCGATGGCGTCGATGTCAGTCGACGCTGCGTAACACTTGACCTTGACGATCGGCTCGCCCTTGGAGTTCTCTTCGATGGCAACCGACGAGCGGGATTCGCTCGTCACGTTCTCGGTGCTGCTCATGCTTGTATCGTCTCCTTTTGCGGGTCGGGGGAGCCTGGATGGGGATGACCCCGGCCCGCGCGCTAGGTCTGGTCTGACTCTTCGGGAAGGTTGCCGAGCCGGCTGATGCTGATCGCGGCCCAGACGGCTGCCGCGGCGGCGAGCATGAGGAGCGCGGTGCCGATCACGCCTCGGCCCTCTGCGAGTGCTTCTCGTTGTCGCGGGACGCGAAGAGCAGGTCGAGCGCCTCGTTCAGCAGCACCGTCTGGGTGCGCCGTTCCTTGTCGCACATCTTCTTGATGCGGTCGGCGCGCTCCTGCGCGGTGTAGAACTTGATCGGGGCCTGGGTGGTTGCCATGAGATCTCCGGGGAGATCTAGCCTCCGTCCGCTTGGCGTCTGGGTTTCCGGGTGTTCCCTGCTTTCGGGTCTCGGCCGTCACCAGATCGGGGGCGCTTCGGAGGCTAGATGGTTCCTCCTTACGCCCCCTTCTTCTCGTGCCAGGCGAGGTGCGCCGAGCGGTCGGCCTCAAGTAGCGGGAGCAGCGAGCTCCGAAGGACGAGGCCGCAGGTGCAGCGCGACTCGTAGCCCGAGACCGCGCCGAGGCCGGAAGCGTTCACGGCCCGGGGGGAAGAAGAAGTGTTCATATCCCCACTATGCCCCACCGTGGCGGGCTTGTCAAGTGGCTTGCCGCGCGGCTACTTCTTGGCAGCCGTCTTCGCCGGCTTCTTCGTGACGACCGGCTGCTTATCCGACGGCACGAGGTTCACCGGCAACAGCACGAGCAGCGCGCGGAACCCGGCAACGACGGCACCGGAGATCGCCGAGACCCAGACGGCCTTCCAAGCGCTCAGGTCGGCGACCGGCCCGACGTTCACGACAGCCTGGACGACGGAGCCCGCGAAGCCGATCAGGAACGCGACCAGTAGCTTCTTGAGGAACAGGGTGTTGAGGGTCAACGCGTGTCCTTTCTAGAGGTGGGCGATCGAGAGGAACCTGTAGCCGGGGAAACCCTCCGCGGCCTGCGAAGCTGCGATGGCGCTCAGACGTGCGATGTCGAACCCTCGCCGGCCGTGCCCGGCGATCAGCGGGTCGCCATGCTTCGGATCGGGCTCACAGACGACACCCATGTGATGCCCGGTGCCGGGCCCGAAGATCACGGGCGCGGCGAGCAGCGCCTCCTTGCCGTTCGTGTAGGCGTACTTGCCGAGCCATTCAGTCCAGGTGCCGGTGTAGCCGGGCAGGTGGAACGGCCAGAGCCCGGCGCACTTGAACCACCAGGAGGCCGACTCGGAGCAGTCGAGCATGACGCTGAGATGCTGCGCGAATACCGCCTCCATCTGCTGCTCGGAGAGCGCCCAGTCGGTCGCGTCCTGCCGCTGCCGCCAGTCGTGCGGCGGGTAGAGCAGCTGGCCCTTGTGGGCGTTGAACACGTCGCAGAGATGCTTGACGTGCTGGCGTTGCGCCGTCGTTGCCATCAGGCCGCGGCGCTCATCTTGTGCAGGCTCTCGGACATTTCGGCGAGCACCTTGACAGTGGCCGCGTGCCGCTCCTGAGCGTTCTTCTCATGCGACTGCATCAGCGGTGTGATCGCGAGCACCACATCCGTTTTGCCTTGCAGTGCAGCGATCTCTTTCGCCTGCTTGTCGGTGATCTCGCGCTGCTCCTGGAGGGCGTGTGTGAGGACGGCGTTCGCGGCGGTCAGTTCGCTGACGGCCGTGCCGCCGCCGCCTCGGGTGATGCGCCATGCGAATGCGAGTCCGATGACGACGAGTATCCATGTCGGGAGGCTTCCCGTCCATGTTGCTGGGCCGCCTCCCGACAGGATCCACATGCTTTGCTCAGGCGACCGAGAAGGCGCCCTGCTCCTCTCCGACGACGCTCCAGGTGTTGAAGACCGGGCCGTTGCCCCACTCCTGCGACGCCTGCGACTTCGACGTGGCGAGGACGGCGAGGTAGTAGTCGCCGCCTTCCTTGCCCTCTTCGCACTCGACGACCGTGGCGAGAAGTTCGCCGTGGCCGGAATGAAACTTGACTTCGGTTCCGACTTCGATTGCTCCGCTCATTCGTGCTCCTTCGGTTAGAGGTTGGCGAGCGCGGCGTTCAGCTGTGTGAGATCCATGCCGCGTTCGGTCTTTCCGTTCTTGAGCTCCTCTGGGAAAACGATGGCGTAGCATTCGTCGACCAGATTGGTCAGGAACGCTTCGGTCAGCCAGATGTGCTTTGCCCACGATACGGCTCCGGCGCGACTTTTGTTTCGTCCGAATGCGGGGATGGCGTGGCCGCCGACGATCGGCGAGTGCGGCACGTAGTCCCAGACGCCGTTGTTGAACTGATCGTCCTGTGCTTGCTGGAAGTTGAATCCGAGCTCGACGGCTGAGAAGACGTAGCAGGCTTGGTAAAACTCGGTGAGGTTCTCGATCTTCCCGAGCGCAACGTAGGCGCCGATCTTGTGCCGGTTGCCGTGCGCGTCGAGCAGGCCGGTCTTCTGCCGGTACTTGAGCGCGTCGCGCATGTTCGTGCCGTTGTCGGTTGAGTCGTCGCCGATGACGTAGCCGGTGACGGCGCTGTAGTCGGAGATCGATTCCTTGCCGGTGATCGTGACGGTCTTCCCGGCGAGCTTGTTCGTCTCGCGGGTGGTGTGCGCGCCGCAGGCGAAGACGCAGTCGCCGGCACCCTGGAATCCTGGTTCGACGGTGTCGTCGGGGCCGTTGCCGTTCATCTCCCAGTCCTTGGCGCCCTCGCCGTCGGCGAAGATGGAGCCGTGCCCGAAGTTCGCTGGCGGCTTCGGCAGGTTGAGCAGGACGCGGACGCTCTTGAAGGTGATGTCGCGCTCGTCGACGGTTGCCGGCGCTTTGCCGAGTTTTCCTCTCATGGTTCTCCCTCCAAGGATGGGCCCGCCGGTGTCAGGGTCGGTTGTGATGGTCGGCTGTTCGTCTGCGGGGATCGGCACGATCCATCCGGCGGCGAGCTCGTGCTGGATTTCGGGCCGGGTGATGTCGACGGTCGCCATGTGGTCGCGTGCGAGGCGCGGCCGGTGGACGGTGGCGCGAACGACGACCCAGACCGGTTCTTCGACAACAACTGTCTTGCGTGCCACGTTCGGGAGTCTATTCGCTTAGGCGGATGTGTCCGTGCAGGATCGGTGTGCCTGCGCCTGGCGGTGACGGGGTGGTGCAGAACGGCCCTAGCCCGGCGGCGAGCGCGATGCCGTCGCCGCCTCCGCCGAACTCGTCCGGGCTGCCGCTGTCGAGCGTGCCGACGACGCTTGGGGCCGCTGCTCCAGGAGTCAACGGGTTCTGAACACCGATAGCGAAGAGCATGAAGCCGCCCGATCCGTTTGGAATATCCCACTGAACGAGGTCGGTGATTGCTGGGTCGCTCCACGTCCAGCCGACCGGATCCGATGCGCTGCCGAAGTGAACGGAGTAGAGGGCGAGCGCACCCGAAATGAAGTCCCAGTCCATATCGACTGCCCCGACCGGCTCGATAAATGTGACGCTGCTGTCCGCATTGGTGATCCATGCTGCGCCCCCCGAACTTATGGTTCCCCCTCCGCCGACAGGTTGTTCGGCTGGTTGGAGGGGAGGGATGATCGTTGTCGGGTCGACCGGGCCTGGGGCGTAGAACAAGATGCCGGTGATGGCGATGGCGACAGCATGGAACGCCGCTGGAGTGCCGGTGAGAGTGAGTGTGATGTTGTTTACGCCTCCGACAAGATCGTTGACGATCAGTCCCACCACTGGCTGTGTTAGCGCGTTGTAGTGGTTGAGCCCGTCGGTGAAGATGCAGAGGCTGTAGGCGTCCTCCGGCATGGCGTCGTCGACAGCTTCAGTGATCCCGTCGCCGGTATCGGACTGGGTGAAAAGGAAGATCATCGTGCCGCTGGCAGGGCTTGAGCGTGGCACGTCGACGGTGATCGGCAGGATGACCACGTCGGATCCTGACGAGTCGACGCTTCCGACGACGGTGGCGACCATAGTCGGGATGCCCGGCCCTGGCAGCGGCGGCGGCCCCGGTGCGGGCGAGCCTGTCTGTGTGGCTCCAAGGTCGCCTTCGTTGCCGAACTGGGCGTAGGTGACGGGCGGCGACGCGACAGCCGTGCCGATCACCGGTGAGCCACCGACGGCGAGCGGTGTGAAGGTCGGCGCGGGCCCGAGATAGGTGGCCGCGTCCGCGCTCGAAAGGACGATCGAGCCGTCGAGGTGCACCGTTGATCCGTCGGACGGCGGCACGATGATCGACGAGAGCGGCAGCCCCGAGTCCGAGATGATCACGCAGTTCGTCAGGTAGACGTCGTTGTGGCAGGCGGAGAAGTCGAACGGGTTCGACATGCCGCGCGCGTCGATGGTGCAATGGTCGATCTCGACGCTGATCAGGCTGTCGCCGAGAACAGTTCCGTTCGTCTCGCGCCAGATGCCGTCCGAGTAGAAGACGTAGCCGCCCGACGGAAGGCTGTAGAAGATGCAGTCGCGGATCCGCAGGGTGCCGTTCGGCCCCAGCGCGGCGCCCTGGTAGTTGAAGAGGCCGATCGAGTACGGGGTGTCGTGGAAGATCGAGGATGCGCACGCGTTGCCGTAGCGGGGGCTGTACGCCTGCCCGTTCGGGTGCGCGTAGAACTCCATATCCTCGACCAACGTGCCGGCGGCTTTGTCGTAGATACCGTGCACACCGTAGGGCGGCACGGTGCCGTCGGCGCTGTTGTGGCAGACGCCGCCGTGGACATGGTGCGAGCCGACCTGGAGGGTTTGCAGCAGGATGTTCGAGTCGCCGGTCGGGCCGATGTCGAACGTGTTGATGTCGGCGGAGAGAGCGCCGCCGTAGACGTTGACGCCGAGCGACGCAGGCACGACGCTCGTGAAGTCGGTCAGTGTGACGGCCGGCGTCGTGATGTCCTGGGTGGTGGTGTAGTTCGTCGTCATCGTTCGGTCGGCGCGTAGAGGTCTCGGTGGACGAACAATACGTCGTCGGGTGTTTTCGCCTGGTCTGCCACGGCGTTCAGCGCGTTCGCGAGCGCGCGCAGGCCTTCGATCCTTGACGGTCGCTCCCGCGATGCGCGTAGAAGCACTTCGGCCCCGTCGAAAATAGAGACGTGCTCGGTGAGCAGACAGCCGAGTTGGTAGCGGGCGTAGTAGCGCTCCTGATCCCAGCCGCCCATCTCGCAGCGGAGCCGGAAGAAGGTGATCGCCTCCTTCACATTCCCCAGCTGGGCATGCGTGCGCGCGAGGTAGAAGACGGTGCGCGGGTTCGTCGGGTCGCGGCCGAACTCGGCTGTCAAGATCTCAAGGTAAACCTGAGCCTTTACGTTCTGCCGTTCGGCAGGGTGATCTTGATGAACGTGCCAGCAGTCGAGCGGCACGGCCGGGGTTTCCGGGTAGTTGTTGCCGGCGAGATGCTCGTGAACGACGCCCTCGTAGCGCCATTCAAGGTTGCCGCGGGTGAGGAGCGGCAGCCTCAGGTCGAAGCCGTAGCCTTTGATCGCCAAGTTGTAGACATCGGCGCTCAGGTGCGGGAGCGGCTCGAGCATCTCGAGTTGCATGTCGGGGTCGAAGACGAGCAGGTAGTCGGCGGTGCCGCGCGCGAGCGCGAACGCCTCGGTGCGGTTGTGGCCGAAGTTGACCCAGGGTGAATGATGGAGCTCGCCGGGGATGTCGCCGAGCAGTTCATGGATCATCTCGACGGTCTCGTCGGTCGAGCCAGTGTCGCAGATCGTCCAGTGCGAGATCGCCGGTTTGAGCGATCCGACCATGCGTGGGAGCATGGCGGCTTCGTTCTTGACGATCATCACGAGCCCGATCGTCTGCGCTCTCGTCTTTGGAGGCATCAGGTGATTTCGACGTAGCCGATTTGGGAGGCGCCGCCCGAGCTCGAGAATGTCGCTGGGGCTGTTCCTGTCAGCGAAGACGCACCGGAGTCGCTCTGGTGAAGCGATGCTGTCCCGATCGCGACGGTCGCGCCGAGAGCAATCGGGAACGTTGCGAGTGTGATCACCGTCCCTGCGGCCATCATCAGCGCTCCGAACAAAAACCCGAGCGTTCCCGCGGACGTGAAGACTCTCTTTCCGGCTGCGAGACGCACGGTGCCGAACGGTGCCGAGAGCGAGTCGGTCGCGGAACCGCCGCTGACGTAGGTGATCTGGGTCGCGCTGACAGACGCGACGGTGAAGGTGCCGTTGTAGGCGGCGATGTTGCAGTTCGAGACGGTGATCGAATCACCGACCGCCACCAGCGAGGTAAGCGATTCATGCAGCGTCGGAATCGTCAGCGTCACCGTCGTTGTGCCAGATCGTGACCCTGCTGTGATCGGGATCGAGTCGAGCGCGAGAGTCTTCGGTGTGGTCGCCGCCCATGCGGTGGTCAGCTGGTCGGTGCTCTGCCGGATGAGTACACCGTTCACGTCGTAGAGCGCGAACCACCAGTGCGTCGGTGTGACTGCCGCCGTCGTGGCGGATTGAAAGGTCATGTTCGTGCAGGGAGTCGACGCCGGCACCGGGATCGCGAACGATTGGGCGCGTCCGGTCGAGAGAACGTTCGTGTTGACGGTGGCGGCGATCCGGAAGTTGTTCTGCGCCAGCACCGGCGTGGCGGGCGCGAAGAGGTTCAGCGCGTCCGAGACCGATGTGCCAGACGCGCCGGTAGCCCCGGTAGCGCCTGTGGCTCCGGTAGCGCCTGTGGCTCCGGTAGCGCCTGTGGCTCCGGTAGCACCGGTAGCGCCCGTTGCACCCGTCGGCCCGGTTGCTCCGGTTGCTCCGGTTGCTCCGGCGGCACCCGTTGCTCCTGTCGCGCCTGTCGCGCCATCTGTTCCCGATGCGCCCGTTGCTCCTGTGGCCCCTGTAGCTCCAGTTGCACCCGTAGGGCCGGTAGCGCCAGTGGCGCCAGTGGCCCCCGTCGCCCCCGTCGCACCGGTAGGGCCCGTGCTTCCGGTCGGCCCTGTATCTCCCGTTGCACCGGCCGCCCCTGTGGCTCCCGTCGATCCCGTCGGGCCGGTTGCGCCCGTAGCGCCGGTCGCCCCAGTGGCTCCTGCAGCACCTGTCGCTCCTGTTGAGCCGGTCGCCCCGGTGGCGCCCGTTGCCCCCGCAGCGCCTGTCGCTCCCGTTGGGCCCGTTGCCCCAGCAGGGCCAGTCGCTCCCGTAGCACCATCGAAACCGGGTGGCCCCATCGGCCCCGTCGGCCCGGTGTCTCCCGTCGGCCCTGTCGGCCCCGTATCGCCCGTCGGCCCAGCGGGGCCAGTGTCACCGGTCGGCCCGGTGGCGCCTGTCGCGCCGGTGGCACCGCTTCCGCATACGCACGCCGTCTCGTAAACGACCGTTCCGTCGGTGTTGACCGTGTAAGTGAAAGAGCCGCCACCAGAGAGCCCCGCAATCTGGCCGGGCATCTGAATAGCTGGCCGGTAGCGGACGGGCAATGTGAAGATGGTCGTATTGTCCGCGCCGCCGGTGATTCCGCTGCCACCCTCGATGAAGAGCCAGTTGAGGACACGCTTGAAGCGCGGCGGGCTCGCTAGGTTGACGGCCGTCCATCCGTTCTCGAATGGCGGCGACGGCGGCGTCGTCAACGGGTCGCCGGGGAACGTGCCGACGTAGATCCAGGGGAACGATCCGTCGCCGTTCTCAAGCCGCTTCAGCCGCTCGTTGTCGCTACGAAGCGCCCCGGTCGCTGTCGCCTGGTCGACCCTGCCGGCGGTCATCTCAGATCCGTCCGCGCCAGTCCGGCGACGTGAGCAGCGTGTTCACGCGCGCGACACCGTCCGGGTTGATCTCCAACGGGATCCCCTGGATGCGCTGCAGGCCTGCGGCGGCAACACGTAGCTTGTTCGGCGCGTAAACCGGAACACGGTCGCCGAGGTTGTAGCCGACGAACGGCCCGATCGCCCGCAGCGGATCCGGGTTGACGGTGAACGTCCGCTTGCCTTGCGCCTGCAACTGGACGACCTGCTGCGCCATCGCGAGCACCGCTTCGGCGTCGGGCTGCTGCGGAAACCATTTCTGCGACCAGTAGGCGAGATACTTCGAGACGACGGCGTTGTTCCTGACCTGGCCGACGCCGGGCCCGCCTTGGCCGGCGTAGTAGTCGGCGACATCGATGAAGTTGCCTGGTGTGCCGTCGTGCTGCCGGTCTGCTGTTTCGGCGCTCCGGTTGAACATCCCCCACGCCATCGGTGCGCCGTACTGGTCGGAGCCGGCCAGGTTGTAGACGTTGAGTTCATGCGTGTAGCCAGGGCGATTCACAGGGTCATAGATCGGTGTCAGAACGATGTCGATGCCCGCATCGGTTGTGCTGCTTCCGGTTTCGTTTCCTCCGGCGATCAGCTGGTTCCAGGCGTCTCCGATCGTCGTTCCCTGTTGAACGTTGAAGTCGATCGCGGGCGTCGGGTCGATGGTTCCGGCGTAGTGGATCGTCCCGCCGTAGTCCTGGTACTGGACGCCCTCGCCGATCCGGGATCCGTCTCCCGCGTCGATCATGTAGCCGTTCCCGCCCGTGCCGGGCACGCTGGGCTCGGAGCCGAAGATGGCGTTGGCGAGCAGTTGGCAGACGATCATGCTGCCGTGCGGCCAGCCCTGGGGCCAGGTGCCAGAGAAGAACTGCAGACCGTTCGGCCCGATGTCCCCGCTTGGAGTTCCCGACCCATCCGCGAAGCAGGGTGTGCCGAAGAGGAACTGCCATGCGTCGTAGAACGTCAGATGTGTCGTCGGCACGTCCTGGTCGGCCTGATCCTCGGGCGACATGATCATTCCCGCGGCGACGCACTGCCACGGTGCCGTCGATCCGCCCGCCGCACCCTGCCGGAGGAACGTGTAGATCAGCCGGTTCGACTGGGCGACGAGCGGATCTCCGTCGGGTGCGAAGATCCGGTTGACGCGCGGGTCGTTCGAGTGCATCGAGATGGTGCCGGTCATCGGCTGGTCGAGGTTGAACGCCAGCGACGCGCCGAGGGTGAGCCGGTCGAGCCAGGTCGTCGTGACGCCGAACAGGTCGGTGACGAGGAAGCGCGACTGGTATCCGCTGAACCATCTAGGCATATAGACTCATCTCGCGCGTGGCTCTGGGCTCCCCGATGTTCGCGGGTCGCTCCCGCCGACGAAGGCCAAGTCGACTAGGCAAGCAGGAGCCACGCGCTCCTCCTTTTACAGCCACGCGTTGTTGTAGAGAACGGTCACGTCGGCGCCCGTCACCGTGATCGAATTCGGGCCCGGATCGAAGGTGAAGAAGTCTGTTGCGACCGGGTCGAGGCCGGCGATCAGGTCGGCGCCGGATCCGTTCAGGAAGATCGAGCCTTGGAAGAAGTCGATCTCGGCGTAGTCTCCTCCGCCGATAGCGACCGCGCCGGGACGGGTGCCGTCGTAGGAGAGGATCTTGCCGGTCGTGTTGTTCTCGATCAGGAACACCGTCGTCGGCCCTGCCACCCGCATGACCGGACTGAACGAGGCGTTGCCGCCGTTCGTCAGGGTCGTCGTGCTTCCGTCGGCGAGCGTCGGTGACAGCTGCGCGATGTCGATCGCGTAGGGGAACGGTGTGCCGAGCGAAAAGGTGCGAGAGATGCTCGGCGGGTCGATCGAAACGGTCGGCCAAGACGCAAGCAGCACATCGGTCAGCAGCCGGTCGGAACCTGCACCGGTCGGCGTCCAGATGTAGCGCTGGTCGTTGTTCGGGTCGGTCGTCCAGTGCCTGAGAGAGTTGAGGACGCCGAGCAGGATCTCATCCATTTGTCGTGCCACGGCACCGCATGCCAGCACCCGTGCGGCAGGGTCGGTGCTGCCGGGGGTCTCCCAGTATTCGACGGTCATCGTTGCAATCAGGCCGTCGATGTACGGCTCCTGCATCGAGACGCCGTCGGCCTGCGAGATCGAGTCGATCACAGACCGGAACTTGCCCGGCACGATCTGGTATCCGCCGGGACGCACCATGTAGAAGAAGGAATGGGTGTTGTCGGCGAAATCCAGAGGGAGTTGCTGGTTGAGAGGCAGCCCCGGCGGCCCGTAGGGCGAGACAATGCTCATCGGGACATCGAATTCGATGTTCGGCATCTAGTGGCTCCCCACTCCGACAAGGTCGACAGCGCGTTTCGTCCGCAACCCAGGATTGTGACTCAATGAGTCGGTCGCCGTTTTTGCCGTCTGCGACGAGTGGATGTCGTGGAGGATCTTCGTCTGATCCTTCGTCGCCGCGAGTTGGTCTTTCCGCTGCTGGGCGGCGTCGGAGGCGAGTTGCTTCTGCGTAGCGTTCAGGGTGTCGATCGGACGGGTGATCGACGGGATCAGCCCGGAGCCGGCCTGCGACGGAACCGCGCCGATCGCCGACGCCTGCTGAGACAAGCCTGTGAGCTCTCCTTGCAGCGTGTCGGCGAACGCTGCGCCGCGCTTGCGTGCGGTCTTCGCCGTCAGGCCGTTGTGTTCAAGCAGCGCGGTCACGTCGCGCTCGAGCGTCGCCTGCGAGATGCGGTGCGTGTTGAAGAGGTCGGTGAGGTTCGCGAGCCGCGACTCGGCCGCGGTTTTGACGAGGTTCGCGGCGTTCGTCTGGACGGTGTTCTTGTCTCCCTCGACCTGGAGTGCGAGCGAGCGGAACTGGAGAACGTAGGCGTCGAGCGCAGGGCTGTTCTTCGTCTTCTGCAGCGCCTCGAGTTGCGCAATGGCCTTCTGCGGGTCGGCCGAAAGCCGGCGGTCTCCTGGAAGGATGACCTCTTCGCCAAGCCGTGCGAGCGACTGCTTGTCGCCGAGCAGCGTGAGTTTCGCCTGCGCGTCGGAGATGCGCGTCGCGGCGTCTTGGAGCGGCTTGTCGATGTACTGGAAGAGGGTGTTGGCGATGCTCTGGCCGATCGAGGTGAGATTCTGCTTCGCCTGGTCGATCGCCTGTGCGAGCGCTTGCGCGCCCTGGGTTGCGGTGTCCTGCGCCTGCTGGGCGAGGTTCGCAAGGTCGGTCTGGTAGCCGGCGACGTTCTGTTTCAGAGGGTCGATCTGGGCGTGCAGTTGCTGCTTCGCGAGCGCGTCGGCAGCCTGCTGTTGCGCGATTGAGAGCGCCTGCGCTGCAGCGGCCGCGATGGCGTCGCCGCCCTGCTGGACGGCGCCGACGATGCCGCCGATCAGGCCGCCGCCGAGATCGGCCCCGACGGAGGCTGCGTATGGGCCGATCTCCTGCGGAAGAAGCGAGAATGGGACGCTGACCGCCGGACCGAGGTCGAACTGGGATGCGCCCGCGAGCGTCGCCTGGTTGAAGGCGTTGATCGTCGCGGCGCCTGCGGCCGCACCCGCGGCTGCGGTGATCGGTGGCAGGCCTTCGACCTCGCGCACGATGTTCGTCAGGCTGATCGTGGCGTCCTTGTTGTTCAGGATCAGGTTCCACGTTTTCGTCGGCGGAACATTCCCGAAGACCTCCGCGAACTGCTCAAGCAGTTGGTAGTTGTGGAGCAGGATCGGTGAGAGATCCTTCGACGTGTCGATCGTCTTCTGGATCCCTTCGACGAAGTCGGTCGCCTGGATCCGCTGCACTTGGGCCGGCTCGTCGGCAGGCGCTGGGCCGCGCCTTCGCGATGCGCCGGTGTCAACCAACGCCAGGATCTTGTCGGCGTCGATCAGCTGCTGAACCTTTTCGCGCTGCTTCTCGAAGTCGGCCGTCGTGGCCGCGAGACTGTCCCGCAGGGCGTTTTGGGCGTCGGTGACGCCGAGCGAGTCGTTCGCGACGTTCAGCAGCAGCTGCTGGTACTCGACCGAGTCGTGGGCGGCATGGCTGGCGGAGAGCGCCGCCTCGTCCTGGCGGAGCGTCAGACGCGCCTGGGAGAGCGCGAGTTTGTCGACGGCGTCGCTGTGGAGTGCCGAGTTGAGGTCACCGACGGCGTGTTCGAGCGCGTGCGTTGCTTCGGTTCCGACATCCTCGGCGGTAACGAGCTTGTAGACACCGGCGGCGAGCAGTCCAACGCCGATCGCTGCGGCACCGGCGGTTCCTCCGATCGCGGCGAGCGCGAGCCTTCCTGCGCCGGCGACGGCACCGCTGGACGCTGCGAGCGCGGCGCGTTCCTCTGCTGCCGCGGCGACATCGGCGGCGATGGCGGCCTCTCCGAAGTAGGCGGCGGTCGCCTCTGTGGCGATGCCGAGCCGAACCGCTGCGGCAGCGGCAAGCGTGTCCGCTTCCGTGAGCCGTGCGAGCGCAGCCGTCTCACCGGTAGCGGCCGTGGTTGTCTCGGCGGATGCTGCGATGTTCGCGGCCCGTTCGGCGTCGAGTTTCGCGAACGCGGCGCCGAGCCCGACGTTCGCGGCCGTCACACCCTGGGTCGCCTTCTGCTCGGCCGCGAGCGCCGCCGTCTCCTGGACGATCTCAGGTGCCGATGCCTGCGCAACCGGCGCCACCGTGGACACGCCCTGCGTCAGCGGAAGAATCGTCGCCCCAACCTCGGTAGCCCCAACCTGCGTCGACGCCTCGCCGAGCCGGACGAGCGCCGCTGTCTGCTCGTTGATCGCGACGGTGCCAGCGTTGACCGCCTCGACGAACGACGCCTGCGATGTCGTCGCCGCGGTCGCCTGCTCCTGTAGTGCTGCGGTGTTCGCGGCGATGACAGCGGAGTGCTTCTCCTCGGCCGACGTTTCGGCGACGACCTCGCCACGACCGGCCGCGACGGCGCGCGCGTAGAGCGCCTGCCCCGACGCGACCGCGCCCTGGATCGCCCCGAACGCCTTGTAGGCGGCGACACCGGCGATGATCTCCGGTGCGCCGATCGCCTTCGCGACAGCGAGCGCATCCTTCGCGATCTCAAGCAGCGGCGGCCCGACCGTCTCGGCGACATCCTTGATCTCGTTCAGGCCACCGGAGATGCCCTGCCGCAAACCCTGGTTGTTCTCGGCCCTGGTGAAGAACGAGCCGAGCGCCTCCGACGCCGACGCCAGCCCGGAAAGCAGACCGGTGCCGATCGAGACCTCGAACTGGTGGAAGTCAGCCTGCAGCCTTGCGAACTGGCCGGACGCGGTCTGGGCGAACACCGCGGCGTCGCCACCGAAGCGCTGCTGCAGCGTCGACAGCACCTGCAGACGGGTCGCCTCCTTGTCCTGGACGGCGGCGTTCAGCAACGCCTGCTGGTAGATCTGCTTCTGCGCATCGTTGAACTTCGCGCCGGCGATGACTTCGTTCTCATGGGCGGTCTTGAGTTGGTCGACGGCGGCGGTGACGGGATGGACGACGATGCCGAGCCGTTGCAGCGCAGTTGCTGATCCCTGCTCGGCTTTCGAGATCGCGAGCGCGGCGTTCGCGAGGTCGATGTGGCGGGCCCGTGCGACATCCTCCGCGAGCCCGAGATCTTTGAACGCCTGGGCGCTGTTCTTCGTCGCCGACACGAGCCGGACGAACGACGATGCGAGATCTTCGTCGGTGAAGCCCTTCAGCCTGGATTCCTTCTCGAGCAGCGTCTCGATCGACTGGCCGAAGACCGTGTTCGACGCGCCTGCGTCCTTCGTCGTCTGGTTGAGAACCGCGAACGCCGACTGATGCTCGGTCGCGGCGGTGACGACGCTCTTGATCGTGGTCGCGATGCCGCCGACGGCGAACGCGGCCAGGAACACCTTCGACAGATCACGGCCGGCCGCTGCGACAGGCCCGGACGCCTCCGATGTGAGCGCGGCCTGCGTTCCAGGTGCGGGCCGGATCCGGACGAAGAGTTCTCCGACATCAGGCACGCCGCGGATCCCTTTCCAGGTTCATCACGCCGGCGAGCCGTTCCGTTGCCGCACGGTTCTCTTCGGCGATCTTGCGCCGGCGACGCCGCTCGAGCTCGTCGGCTGAGACCTCGTCGGGCAGAGGCTCGTTGAGGCTCTCCTCGAGCCGTTCGATGACCTCGATGGGCGACATCCCTTGTGGGGTTGACTGTTCGACATAGAGCGCGTAGGCGACGTTGAGGTAGTCATGCAGGGTCAGCGCTTGCGGGCTGCCGCCCTGGAGGAGGATCCGGCCCTCGATGTGCGCGCGCCGCCCTGATGCCCATTCGAGGAGGCGGGTGGCGCGTCGGTAGGGAGGTTGGTCACCTTCGACAGGATGAACCCAGAGAAGTGCCAGATCTCCAGAAGCCCTAGCGGCTCTGGATTTTTCGGATCGCGCAGCTTCTCCCAGGTCTTAAATGACTCGGGCGCGAGGCAGTCGTAGATCACCGATTCGGAGATGGCGAGCATCGTCTCGTTGTCGACGCCCATTTCGGGAATCGGCTTGCCGGACGCCTGTGCCTCGGCGACGATCTCGACGTAGGCGTTGATCTTGTCCTGGAATGCCTGCCGGCGAAGCCCGACCTCGGGCGCGACAAACGGCTTGTAGTAGATGGTCTCGCCTTCAACCTCGAACGACTTCTCTGCCTCTTTGGCGAGTCGCCGCTTTTCGTTGAACTGGACGAGCCACGGATCCGGATCGGTCACTTGCTGCCTCCGCTGGATGGGTTAAGTGTGCGCGTCACTCTAAACCACCACCCGATAGAGTGCGGGGAGCGCGGCGATCGGCTCTCCGCGCTCCCCCACAACAACCTCGGCAAGGAGGCTGCGTGCTCGGCGATCCTATCCCCTACGGCTACTGCCAATGCGGATGCGGCGAGATGACGGCGATCATTCCGAAGACTGACACGCTTCGCGGCTACGTGAAGGGCGAACCTCGAAAGTTTCGCGCCGGCCACAATCCCGACCATCGCCCGTTCGAGCCGCTTGATCAGCGTTACGAGATACGCGACTGCGGCTACTTGACTCCGTGCTGGTGCTGGCTTAGGAGCAAACGTCCGAGCGGCTACGGACGCATGTGGGATCCCGACACGCACAAGTTCGTCGAGGCGCACGGTTTCTTTTACAGGCACTTCGTCGGCCCGATTCCGGACGGTCTTGAGCCTGATCATCTCTGCAAGAACCGAGGGTGCGTCAACCCCGAGCACTTAGAACCCGTGACTCACACCGAGAACATCAGGCGCGGAGACCGTGCCCAGTTGACGCTCGCGAAGGCGCAAGAGATTCGCCGTCGCGTTGCGATGGGAGAGGCACGGAAGGCTCTGGCGGTTGAGTTCGGCGTTTGCAAAGCAACGATAAGCCACATCTGGAACGACCGAACATGGCTCACAGAACACCAGCACGCAGAGCGGGCCGCAAGAAGGGGAAGGCCTTAGTCGGTCTATCGCTCACGTAACCGAATCCTCCCCCGCGTCTCGGGTAAACATGAGCCGTATTTTCGTGCCCCAGTTCGACGTAAGGGGCATATTCAACGTTAGTCCCAACATCGCAATACAGACCCAGCCCGTCTTCTCCGAGCCCGTGCGTGATCGACGCGCGCAACCGGCCGGTCTGGACGTGCGGGCCGCCACCGTTCCCGGACGCGAAGATCTTCGCCGCCGACTCGACCGCGACGCCACGGCGGAGGAGATCCTTGGCGACGAATCCGTTCGGGCTGTTCAGTACGGCGAAGAGCGCAGCCTGATCCCAGACGATCTCGCTCACGGCGCAAGGCTTTCGGGCCATGTTCGACCTGCGACCACATCCTTAAGAGTGCCGAGGCTGATCCCATACCATTCGGCAATCTCGGCTCGACGGAAGAGTCGGGATACATATCCCGCATGACTGCGTGGATGCTCCGGCCGGCGGATGAGCACATAGCCGTGATGGTTGATCGACCGTCCGCCCTTCCACGCTGGATTGTCTCGACCGCGGTGGATCGTGTGCGCTCTAGCCACTACGCCAGCGGGTCATATCCTTGCAACTCTACTCTGAGAGTGAAGAGCCAGCCGCCAAGTCCCGCCTCGGGCGTGAACGGAATGCCACCGTCGAAGTGCACGACCGAACACGGGCCTCCGAACAACGTGCCGCGGTCGATCGCGCGAGTGACGTAGTTCCAGATCGCCCAGCCGTCCTCGTAGCCGATCTTCGCGACCTCCTTCAACTCAGCGAACGACGGGAGTTCGACGACCTGGCCGTTGCCGCGGGTGATCGCCGAGCAGCGGAGCGCGTAGGCGGTGAACGTGACGAGGTTCAGCCGTCCGCGCGAGTGGCGCATCCCGGTCGCCTCCGGCGGTGTCGTCGGCGACGTAGCGCCCTCGCCCAATCCGACAACCTGGACGATCGCCTGGTCGCAGTCGGACGCGAGCGCCGGCTGGCCGAGCGTCACATACGACGAGAGGCCGACGATGCCCTCCTCGGTGGTCGCCATCGCAGCCACGACCGCGTCGAGGAAGTCGACGGCCAGGTCGAACATCGATGAGACGGTGGAAGGTGTGACGGTCAAGCGTTCCCGACACGCACCGGCAGCGGCACGTCCGGGCTGAACACCGCAGGACGGCGACGCAGCCCGTAGGGGTTGTACGCGGCGATGAATGAGTCGACGGCGAACAGGCCGGTCTTGCCGGCGCGGAGCATGTCGGCGAGGGGTGTGATCAGATCGATCGTCGCGCCCTGCCGCACCAGCCGCGACACCTTCGCGGGCAGCGCGCAGTTCTGGCCGGACTCGGCGAGCATCAGCTGGCATGCGATCTGCTTCGCCGCGCTGATCCCGAGCGGCGGCGGCGCGACCCCGTAACGGTAGGAGACGCTCCAGGTGCCCGGCTGGTCGTCCTGCAGGTCGAGACGCTGGCAGCCCGGCCAGTGAAGCGGCATGTTCGCGTTGTCGGGGTCGCTCATCCGGGTCAGGTAGCGATCCTGGTCGAGCCGGTACTGCGGGGCGCCCCCCGTGAATGTCGGCGGCAGCACCTGCCCGTCGATCTTGACCTCGGTGATCTCCGTCACCGGGTAGCCGGCGAGCTCGACCGTTGAGTCATAGCCGCACGAGCAGAGCCGTCCGCCCTCCTGGTTGCCCCAGAACCAGTCGTAGCCCCAGTCGCCAGACCAGTAGCCCCACGTCCAGATCCAGGATCCCCAGCCTGCACGGCCTGCGCAGGCGCTCCGGCACGGCCTCACGGTGACGGGTCCGCAGATGCCGTAGAACTGGCGTGCGGAGAGCTCGAACATCAACATCGACGCGGACACGGCAAGTTCGTCGCGCTGCTGCTTGTCGAACGCGTCGATGCCGGAGCACTGCAGGTCGTCGCCGCTGATCCAGGCTTGGCAGGGCGGCAGCTGCGGGCCGGGTGGCCCGTCGGGCGGCACGACACTGGACGGGATGACGTAGAAGTCGAACGGGAGCGTCCAGCCGACCGTCGAGCCGACGGTGCCGACGAAGTCGCCGTGGTACTCGTAGGCGAGTGGGGGCACGCCGTAGGCGAACTGGTAGACGCCGGCCGAGAGCCTCGTCACCTGCACATCGACGCCGTAGACGAACGTTTCGAGCGTGTCGTCGGGAAGGCGCAGCCGCACCGTGACGGTGTCTGGATCCTCTGGTGTCGATCCGTCGTCGCCGAAGAACGTCTCGACGATCGTGACGGGGTTGCCCTGCTGGTATTCGGTTCCGGGAGGAGCCATCTAAGCGTTCAATCCCAGATGGACGAGTAGATCATCTGCACGGAATACGTGCCACCGGCCGCAGATACGACATTCGATCCATCCCAAGAAAGATCATCTCCGATGATCGTTGGCGATAGATCGGAGCTATTGATTGTCGCCGTGTCAAGCTCTACCCCGTTGCCGGCCGTTGCCGTTCCGTTCAGCACTGCATGTTCCGACTGATCGGCATTCGTAACGATCATTTGCGCTTCGATGATGTATGAGTCGTGGCGTGTGTCTACCCGCTCGACTGTGAACCGCGAAAACGTCGCAACGTTGTCAGAAGCAGCATAAAGTGCCGGGGACGAAGTGAACGGCATCTTGATTTCGCCGTATGCCTGAGAAACCGGGTCGTTCGGAATGGTCAGAAGCAGATCCAGGGTGTCGTAAATGCTTTGCGCTTGGGCGACGAACTGCACTATCGATGGAGCACTGGCTCCGGGCGACAGTTGTGTCTCCGACCCGTCAGGCGCGACCAGCCAAACGGTGCCGTCCAGGTGCATGACGAGACCGGGCTCCCCGGTAGGCGCACCGCGGAACCCGGTCTGGAAACGAATCTCGTCGGTCATACGACCGCCCCGCAGCTACCTACCGAGAGCGACGTGATGCATGGCGTGATGCCGCCGACAAAGCCAGCGCACGTCAAGCGGCTTCGAGTAATCGTCATGGTGGGCTTGGATCGCACCGCGACAATCAATGCCGACTTCGCAGGGGCCACGAACGAGAACGCCTTTTCGGATCGCGTACTTCGCCTGGTTCTGAGCGCGAGTCTTCTCGGGGTCATAGTTCGCTCGCTTCTTGGCGCTGATTCGATTCTTGTGCCGATGGTACTTGGCACGGTCTGCCGCTCGCATCTCCTCCGGATTGGCATCACGGTAAGACTGAGAGCGAGCGGCGTTGACCGCGCGGCATTCGTCACATCGGCAGCCGTGGCGCTCGTATGTGTTGCGAGTGCCATGAACGATCTTCTTCTTCGCCACGAACCCGCATATTAACTGCCGGGCGTCACCGTGGAAAATCCGCAGACTGCATCAGGCGGCGCGGTGCTCGTCAGGAACACGGCCGGGCCGCCTGTCGAAGACTCGAACGTCGGGCCACCAGCCGGCCCCTGCACAACGCCCCCGTAGGGACCGTGCCCCCAGAGAGGGTTGCGCCGGGTGAACCCGGTCAGCTTCGGCGCGAGGATGTCCGTCTGCAGCACGTTCGCCTGATCGGTGGCCCACTGCACCATCGGCCAGACGTAGTACCAGTACGGCACCTCCGGCACCTGCGCGTCGCAGTCCCACGACCACGACCACGCCTCGACCGCGACGAGCGGCGGCGGGATGTCTGTGGGGCAGTCCTGCAGCGCGTACTCGAAGCCGACGGGGTTGCCGTCGGCGTCGTCGAGCACCGGCGCACCGAGCATGATCGACTGCACTGCCGGCTCGAGCGAGTACAGGTCGACCTGCAGGTCGAAGCGGCGGAGCAGGTCGGGGCTCTTGTAGTTCGCGAGCGGCAGGTCGCAGCCGTTGCGGTAGAAGAGATCCTTGCCCTTGTCGGTGACGCCCGTGTACTGCAGCTGCGACTCACGGTTCGTACTGACGTAATTGTTCGGCCCAGTCGCCGTGTTTCCGAGATCGTCGAGAAGCGTGATTCTCAACGCGCAGATTTTGATGCTGTCGACGCAATGAATTGACAATTTCGTTCCCTCCCTTTCGCGCTGAGAATTAGGGCTTGCTCGCCCGGTCAATTAGAATTCCTGCCTGCAAAACTGTGTCCCAGGAAATCACGTAAGTCCGTTCGGCTCTATACGTCAGCGTGTTCGTGTGCCGGTCGAGCGCTTCCCGGTAGCTGCCGGGGTAGAGGGTGATCGCAGGCTCCCGCCAGATCTTGATGGGGCCGGTCGCGAACGCCCAGTCTTCGGTGTCGGAGGGGGCGGAGCCGCCGTCCGGGTGTGCGCCGATGTAGCCGTAGCCGCAGACGACCGGGGTGCCGGAGAGGGTATAGAGGTCGCCCTCCTTGGTCGGCTCCTGAATGAGCCGGTACCACGACCAGTAGGCGATCGTGGCGGGGGCGGCGTGGATGATGCCGCCTTTCTTCGTGCCGCCGATCGTCTCCTCGAGTAGCGCCAGCCCTTCGACTGGGTTGGTTGCTCCGCCGCCGTTCAACTGGTCGAGGTTGGCGTCGGTGAGATGCGGGTTTGCTGGGACTGCGCCGCCGGTGGCGAGTACGTTCTCGATCGCGGCCTCTTCGGTTCCGCCCAGCTGGATGACGGCCCGCCTCGTGAACCAGAAGTCCTCGTTCGCGGCGGCGAGCTCCTGCCGTGCGCCAGGATCGGTCAGGCCGCGTGCGCGCGCGTCGGCGACAGCCGAGTAGGCGTTGAACAGGCTGTCGTCGGGGAACGGGTTGGATCTTGGCGGCTCGAGTTCCGGCGGTGGCCCCACGACGCTGGCGGTGCACGTTTCGGGGAAGTAGATCTCGACCGGGCCGAACTCGGGCAGCAGCGGGGTGGAGCCTTCGACCTTGAGATGGTCGGAGCCGGTACCGCACGGGTCGAAGCCGCCAGCCTGGTCTGCGGTGTAGCTCTGCAGCCAGATCCCGTTCCGCCAGTGGCCGTCGTCGTCGGTGATGAGCAGCCCCATGTCGGCGACGACCTGCAGGAGGGTGTTGTTGCGTCCCTGCGGGGGAGGGCCGTCACGGCGAAGCAGTGGCCCGTAGCCGACTGTTTGCGTCACCGTTCAGCCCTCCCCTCTGTCTTCGTTTCGATCTCGACGCCTTAGCTCTAGCAGCCAGCCGGGGCAACTGGGGCCGAAACGATGCCGCTGGCGCAGACCGTCGATGTGATCCAGAGAGACTCGACGCCGATGCCGGCGGCGTTCTCCCAGGACTCGCCGAAGATCTGGTAGCTGTTAGTCGCGTTGAGTACCGAGTCTCGGACGATGCCGAGCTCGAGCACTCCGGAGTCGACGAAGAGCCACGATCCCGGTGCGAACAGCGCCCACTGGATCGCCGTCGGATACGGGTCGACCGCTCCGGGGCTCTGCGCACCGAATACCTGGGCGATCCCGTCGGACGGCCCGTCGAGCGTCCAGGAGACCGAGACGCCGAACGAGTTGAGCAGATCGGTGACGCCCTGCTGGTTGTACTGGAAGCGCTGGAACTGCGATGCGACGAGGTCACCGACGAGCAAGTCGGCTGTCCAGGCCGGCAGGATGGCCTGCAGCCGTGCGCCCTGCGTCATGCGGTTCCGCGACCGGTAGCCGGCGGCGGCGACGAGGATGTCGTTCAGCAGAGTCGCCGTCGCTCCATCGTTGGCGGCACCCTGGCCGTTCGCGGTGACGGCGGTCGATCCGGCCTTGATCGCGTTCAGCAGGTTCGTCTCTGCGACCCGTGCGTGCTGTGCGAGGACGAGCGCGTTGAACTGAGCGATCTGCTCCGGGAACGCCCGGGCGCCGAGGTTCCCGGCGGTGACGCAGTGGAAGATCGAGTCGACGGTGACGATCTCGAAGTCGGGGCAGATCACCGTCTGGCAGGTCTTCGTGCCGGCCGACCCTCCGGCCGCGTCCTGGTCGGCGGTGATGATCCCGACCGCGTCGGTGATGTCGGAGATGACCGGGGGCGGTGCGAAGTTGATGCCGCCGCGGTCGGCGATGAAGCCGACGAGGGCGTCACGGACGGGCCGCTCGACGGTCGAGACGTTCGCCAGCTGGTAGTACGGTGTGACGGGGGCGCAGATTCCGCCGGACGCCACCAGGGCGAACGCTTCCTCTTCGCCTCCGCCGATGCCGCCCTGCTTGGCTGCGGCGACGAGCGCGTCGATCTTCTTCGTGTTTCCGAGCACGTCGTCTCCGAGGAGGCGCCGGTAGCCGGGGATCGCGTCGTTGTCGCGGAGGTCGAGCCTGGCAACGACCACGTTGTCCGAGAAGCCCTTCGGCACGGCGGTCTTGCGGTTCGCCGCCGCCCGGATCGCAAGCGCGAGGCTCTCGTCATCGAGAATCTCGCCGGCGCGGAAGCCGTCGATGTCGGCGGACGCGGTGAGCGCGATGCCGCGGTTCGGGGGTGCTGCCTGGACGGCGGTGTGCCGTCCCTGCGCGGGTCGGCGGCGGAGCGGCGGCGCGGACGCGACGACAACCTCGGGGACCTCTTCGACAACCGGGGCCTCGGCGACCGCTTCGACCGTCTCGGTCTCTGCGGCGAGCTCGTCCTCGGTCTCGTCACCCGTGTCGTCTCCCGACTCGTCGTCGGCGACGGCGAGCACTTCGGCGGCCTGCGCGTTCAGGCTCTCGAGCTCGGAGGCGAGCGTCGTCTCGGCCTCGGCACGCCGGGCCTCTTCGGCCTTCAGCGCCAGGATGTTCGAGACGACGGTCTTCATCGTCTCGAGAACCTCGGTGGCGCTCAGTTCACCGAGGAACTCGGCGTCCTGGGCGCGAATCTTGTCTTTCGCCTCGACGGTCTGGGCGAGAAGGGATGCGAGATCGTCGTCGCTGACAGCGTCGAAACTCTCGGGCAGTGCGGGGAACAGCGGTTCCATAGCGGTGCTCCTTCTGCGAAGTGGAAGAGACGGAAAATTCACTTCGCCGGAGCAGCTATGCGGCCCGACTGGATCGTGACAGCTAGGCGGTCAACGACTTGCGCGGTAGTAAAGCAGGGTTTGGGAAACGGCGCAAGGGGAAGGCGCGCGTTCCTTGTCGAGAAGGTGCCGGGTTCGGCTGAGGGCGAAGCGTGTCTGGCGCGTCGCGAGCACGAACCCGGCACCTCACTCTATGCACCGCCGGACGCGGTCTTATAGACTCTATCCGTCTGGTGCCGTCAAACGAGAGGGAAGGAGCAACATGCCAGATTCAGACGATGGCGCACGGAAACCGTTCGCGGCGTTCCTGCAGGAGCAGCGCGGCGGAGGATTGCACGGCGAGCTCTCCGACGCGATCAGCGAGATCGTCGCGGCCTGCATCGAGCACGGCAAGAAGGGACAACTCGTCCTCACCATTGACATCAAGGCGAACGACGACGGCGCGACCGTGGTGATCACCGACAAGATCAAGGCGGTCGTTCCGCAGGCGAACCGTGGTGCGGCGATCTGGTTCGTCGACGCGGCCGGCAACCTGTCGCGGCGCAACCCGGCACAGCCCGAGCTTCCGTTCGAGGCTGTCGAGGGCGGAAAGCGTGAGACGGCGTAATGGCTGCTGACGAAGAGATTCTCAGCCCCGTCCTCGCGTCGGGTGCGACCGACGAGCAGGCCGTGATCGATGTCGCCACACGCGCGGCCGAACCGAACGTGCTCGACCCGGAGAAGCCGCTCGGGATCGTCGTGCCGGCCGGGTCGGAGCTCGTTCTTCCCGACCTGTCGGACTGGCGGGAAGCACCGACCCGCAAGACCGGCGTCTACCGTCCCGCGACCGTCGAGGCGTTCTCTCAGTACGTCGAAGAGCACCTGGACGCGGACGCGTCGACGGTCTGGGTTCATCCGACCAGCGGCAAGGTGGTTTCGATCCTTGATGATCACGCCGCGAAGAAGGCCGGCTGGCGCGAGTGGCGCGTCGATCTGCAACTCGCCCACACCGCCGAGTGGAACTACTGGATCGCCCAGGATCGCAAGATGCTGTCGCAGGTCGACTTCGCCGAGCACATCGAAGGCGGCCTCGAAGAGATCGCGGTGCCCGACGGCGCCGACCTGCTGGAGATCGCGCAGACATTCCAGATGACGAGCGGCGCGAACTTCCGATCGAGCATCCGTCTGTCGACCGGGATCCAGCAGTTCCAGTACGACGAAGAGGGAACCGCGACGGCTGGGTTGACCGGCCAGTTGACGGTGCCGACGCAGATCCTGCTGGTCGTCGCACCGTTCTTTGGCGAACAGCCGTCCAGGATCAACGCGCGTCTCCGCTTCCGTCTGAACAGCGGCAAGTTGACGCTCGGCTACATGCTCGACCGTCCCGACGTGATCGTCCGGGACGCGCTGGAGAAGGTGGCGGAGACTCTCGCTGAGAAGTTTCCGCACACCTACGTCGGCGACGCACCGACCCGCTGAGAGGGATCTCTAGGTCGCCCAGTCGACTTGGCTGGGCGACCACTCCCGTCCGGCCCAGCAGCAGGCGGTGCGCGCCGGGTTGCGGCCGCCCATCGCGGTCTGGCCGGCGAGCGACGCGACATCGTCGGGATGGTCGACGAGGGACGGAACGGTCATCCAGACGGGCCGCTGCGCGATCTTCGCCCACTCCTTCACGTTGGCGTCGTCAGCTGTGCGCCCGCGCGCGAACGGCCTAGCCTCCGAGTAGGCGAGTAGCGCTTCCGCTTCGGCGCGCGGCCAGACGATCGCGACGCAGGGAACGAACGCCTGCTCGGGGATGCGGGCCCAGTGCTCGTCGCGGCCGCAGGCGTCGAGCATCGCGCGCGAACCGCCATGCGGCGTGCCGGGCACGAACAGGCAGGTGATCCGGTCGGGATGCGCTGCGATCACGTTCTCAACGGTCGGCAGAAAGTCGAGGCAGACGAGCGCGTCGTCCTGAATGATTAGAAGGTGTGAGTCGTCGGGCTTAATCTGGCTAAGACAAGCCAGATAGCAGCGCCACGGCGACCGTTTCGGGTTCGTCGGGTCGGGGTCGGCGACCACTTGCGCGCCGGGAAGATCGGGCAGGAGGCGCGGTAGGAGGTCGGCGCGGCGCGGGTCGTGCTGGACGACGACCCGTAGCACTCAGAACGACGGGAAGGTGCCCATGCCGGCGATCAAGATCTCGCCCACATCAAACGTCGGCGAGCCCGCTACGACGACCGAGCCGTCGATCGACGCCCAGGTCGCCGGGCCGAACGCATCCCACGAGCCGATGCCGCCCGTCGACCACATCCCCGAGACCTCGGCCGTGTTCGCCTTGTAGTTCTGACTTCCAGCAGCCGAGCCGTCCGGCAGCTCGATCGTCAACGTGCCCGCCTCGCCACCGCCAGCGTAGGTGCCGTAGATGATCCGTAGCCAGATCGACGTGACTGACGGAAACTCGCCGTCCGGGTCGACGGCCTGCGTGAGCGCGTAGGCGTAGCTGTTCGACACATCGACGGTGCCGTTAGTGACCGTGACGCCGTCGATCAGGTTCGTCCAGATCGGGAGCGCTCCCGCACCGCCGGGCAACTGCGTCTCGGAGCCGTCTGGGTTGACGAGCCAGACGGTGCCGTCATCCTTCTGGATGAGGCCGGGCGACGAATCATCGACGCCGCGGAACGAAGTGGCGAAGCGCCGCTCTAGCATTACGCGACGAGCTCGGCGAGGCCTTCGATACCGTCGGCCGAAGCGGCCAACACCGCGAGCTCGCGCTCGAGCGCCTCCTCGCACGGCTGGCACGCGGCCGACTCGACGAACTGCACCGCATCTTCCCCGTCGGGAAGCAGCCCGGAAGCAGTCAGGGCGCGAGGAACGGGGAAGCCGGGAACATTCACCTGGAGAGCGCCGATCAGATCCTTGCCCTTGCCGCGGAAAACCTCACGCCAGTCTCCGGACGGCTTCGACGCCATCAACGCTTGCGCGTCCGCTGCCGACAGCCGGGCGCTCAACGTGCCGGCAACCCAGATCCCGAACGCGTCCTCGCCGGCGCGCACATAGGCGGCGGCGGTGCCGGTGTTGTCGTAGTGCGCGACCGCCTTGTCGGCCGTGAGACGCAGGCCGGCGTGGCCGGTGTCCATCGTCAGAGTGCCGACCGCAACCTTCTCCCCGTCGGCGGTCAGGATCTCGCCGAGATGGAATGCGGCGTAGTTCGACGGCGACCGGGGCGGCGGCACGCAACGTCCGGGGAAACCGGTGTGGCAGCCGTCCCAGGGAGCCATGTGCCCGTAGACGCGGCCTTCGTCCGTCACCGTCAGCGCCGTGAGTTGACCGAGCTCGGGATTCTCGAACCATTCCGCCGGCGGCCGCTCAGGCGCGAGCCCTGCCGCCGAAGCGGTGAGAACCGGCCCGTCGATGTCCGTGACGGTGTCCCATTTCCCTTCGCGCTTCAGCGCCGACGCGATCAGGGAGATCGTGCTCTGCGGTGCGAGCGCCTGCACCGGGCAGATGGTCGCACCGGCGATCGTCCATTCCTTCGCGACCATGATGATCTCGATGTCGTCGAAGTCCGGCTCCGCCTCGACATCCTGCTCGGCCTCGATCGGCATGTCGTTCGGCAGGCCAGCCTCGGCCGGGCTGACCTCCTCGTCGGCCTGTGTCGGATCGTTGACCTCGTCGAGCATGTCGTCGAGCCCGGTGACCGAGGATGCGTCGTAGGCCATCGGCTCCCATTCGCAGTCGACCATGTCGATCGAGATGCCGAGCCTTCGCATCTCCCCTACGAGCGCCGCGGCCTTCGACCCGATCGCGCGCAGTTCGGGGTCGTCCGAGTCGTCGAAGAGGACACCGTTCGCCTGGTACTGGTTGCCGGCGACGGAGATCGCGTCGATGCGGCCGCAGATCGGCGCGCCGGTGACGACATCCGCGTGCGGCCCGTCTTCCATCAGCATCAGCGGCAGCGGGAGCGGAAGCCAGGAGCCGCCGTCGGGTGAGAGCAGCCGCTTGACACCAGAATCGACGGTCGGGACGCCGGCGACGCAGAGCGTTGCCGTCCACGGTGTTCCGCCGGACGCAGCGGCGAGTAGAGCGGAGTCCGGCAGCGAAGCGCGCGGCGCCGAAGCGGCGGGGGAAAGGCCGAGCGCCTCGCTGACGAGGATGAGCGCCGACAACTGCTCGTCATCGAACGCGTCGCCGAACCCGCCTGCAACGAGCGCGGAACGAACCTCGGCGAGCCGTGCCGCTTCCGGCGAGAGCGGCTCTGCGAGTTTCGCAGCGAGCTCTTCGCGCTCCTCGATCGTAAGCGTTGCGACATCGATGGTCGGCATGATTCCTCCCGAGGTTATAGCGCCATTCGGCGCGCGCGCAACAAGGTCGTAGTCGAACGAGCCTTCCCAGAGATGGTCGCGGAACCGCTCGAGCGCCGCGCTAGCCGTCAACGGCTGCCCGTAAACAAGCGTGCAGCGGCAGTTCGCGCTCTCTTCCCATGACAGGTTCGGATCCCCTGGGTACTGGGCCGACTCGCCGCCGACTGTGAATGTGTCGTTGATCGCGACGGTCTGCCCGTCGGCGTCCGCGTGCGTTTCGCGTGTCCGCTCGTCCTCGGTCGCCAGCCATGTTTTCGTCGAGGCCGCGTCAGCGGTGGTGGCTCCGAGCAGCGAGCCGGCGTTCGAGAGCGCGTTCAGGTCGGTGCGGGCGAGCATGTCGGCGCGCACCTTCGAGATCTTGTCGGTCGCGGTGACGATGTTGCGGGCGACACGGTCGACGGAGTAGCCGTTCGCGAAACCTTCCTGGATCGCCTCCGTGATCTGCTCCTCGATCGCCGACGTGATCGTTCCCTGGATGCGGGCGGCGATGGCATCCAGGATCGCCTGCGAAGTCGGCGCGTGGATGTCGAACGAGATGTCGAACGGCTGCATCGCGCTCGACGCCGAAGCGGTCAGCATCTGCCGGTGCAGCTTCGCGGTCTTCCGTTGCGTGTCGGCCTCGAGTTCCTGCTGGTCGATCAACTGCCCGGCGGGCGGCGGCGTCCAGTTCGGAGGCTGCTGGTCGGCCGCAGCGGTGATCGGGTGGATCTGCCGCATCCGGCCTGCGGCGCGACGTCCGGCGGCGCGCAACGTGCGCCCGTAGGCGCGAGTCAGAGCCGGAAGATGCTCGGCTGCCTTATCGGCGCCGGTCTTCGAGCCGTCGTTGATCTTCGTGTGCTTAGACGCCATGTGTGTCGCCCCAGCCGAACTTGTTCTCGCACCAGTGGAGCGCATGTACGAGTTCGTGATGCTCGCGCGTGTGGTGATGGGTGCACACCTTTCGGACGGTGCCGGCGACGGGATGCTCGCCACGCCGGATGCAAAGGTTGACACCGCAACGGTTATGCCAGCGCGCCCAAGCCGCCATCGACAGGCCGGCGATCAAGCCGACGCCGGAGACCCACTGGATCTCGTTCGCACCGACGTTGTAGAACGTGCTGCTACTCAGCGACGAGCCTGCGAGATGCGCGACCAGGAACATCCCGCAGGCGAGAGCGAAGCCGAAGATCGCCGCTCCGATCTCTTCCCTCCTCATCGCTCACGACCGCTCGAGAGGCCGGTCGATCCGCTGCAGCAGCACCGAGAAGCCGGCCGGCAACGGATCAGGGGTCTCCTGGAACAGTGTCTTCGCCGCGTGCTGCTCAACCAGACGACCGAGCTCAGAAGCCCAAGCAGGGGCGACGCCCATCCCTGCGACGACGGCGGCGAACGCGTCAGCCACACCGGCGACGAGGTTGCCGTTCCCGGTCGTGCCCGGCCCGGACGTGTTCAGATACGGCTTCGCGCGCTCCTTGCCGAGCGTGGCGGCGACGAGCCAGTTCGGAACGTCGACGATCGCCTCCTGGCATTCGTCGCATTTGCCGGCGCGCGGCCCGGTCAGCGAGCGGAGGCGGGCGCCGGCCATCTCGCGGCCGCGCAGGATCGCGTAGTCGGCGGCGCCGAGGATCCGCTGCTCGCGCCCGAGCGCCGCCGACGCTTGGAGCGCTGGGCCGCCGTCGGATCCGTTCTGGTCGGCCGGTGTGTCCTGCGGCGGACCTGGGTTCGCCTCGACCGGGTTGACGTTCGTGCCTGCGACCTCGCCGGTCGCCGATTCGATGTCTCCCGGTGCCGGCTCGATGTTCGCGCGCACCGACGGGATGCCGTAGGCGAAGTAGGAAGGGTCTTTGAGCGCGATCCCGGCCCAGTGCTGGTATTCGATGTCGCTCATCGCGTCGTTCTCGTTGAAGCCGAGCAGTTCGCGGTAGACCTCGTCGTTGATCAGGCCGGCGGCTCGGAGATCTTTCGCGTCCTTCGCCCGGTCGGGATGGTTGATCACGTCGGACGGGTCGACACCGATCAGGTACTGATCCCAGTCGGCGACGCCTTCGCCGCGCAGCGCCGGCTGCAGATAGGCGGCGGTGAAGTCGGCGGCCATCTCGAGCGCGCCCGGTTTGCCGTAGCTGTCGTAGGTCTGCTTGTCGATCAGCCAGGCGCCCCAGTGGTTGACATCGGCGGTGCCGGTGATGACCTCTTTCGGGAGCTCGATGCAGGTCGCGAAGCGGCCGATCATCTCCGCCCGCTGGCTGATCTCCGCGAGTTCGCCCTGGTTGTCGTTGAACCGGATGTACTTCATCTTGTCGATGAAGTCGCCGGCCATCCGCAGCCCGATCGGGGAGACGGCGGCGGCGGTGCCGGGGTCGCGCAGCGACGCCATGATCGCGACGTTCAGCCGGGCCATCAGGTCGTCGGAGGCGGGATCCTCTTCGGGGTCGTTGCCGAGCGACGGCAGGGTGGCCTCTTCCGGGTAGGCGAAGATGCCTGCTTGGTAGAGCCGCGACTTCAACTGGGCGCGCACCGAGTAGGTCGAGAGGACGAGTTCGTCGAGGATGTCGAGCGCGGCCTGCATGTTGCAGTCGGCAAGCCAGCTGTAGGCCGGTGATGGGCGCCAGAGCCGGTAGACGTTGATGATGTCGGGCCCGTTCTCGACGAACGTGGGGCCGATCACGTCGCCGTTCGCCTCGATCTGGGCGGGGTCGTTGCCGACGATGTACTCGTTGACGCCGATCGTGTACTGGTCGGCGGAAAGCATCGGCGCACGGAACCGGGTGGCGAGGCCACCCGGCTGCGGCCTGAGCTCGTTCGGCGACAGGCACTCCCACACCTCGCCGCGATCCTCGTCCGGCGAGACGGTCATGTAGCACTCGCCGATCAGGAAGCGCAGCTTCGCGTACTGGTCTTGGAGCAGGGTGCGGCCGCCGCCGGGGTCGACGATCTGGTTGAAGATCTCGAACGCGGGCCCGTCGTGGATCTCCTCGGGCTCGTGCGTCTTCGGGTCTAACTTGGCGGGGAAGAGGCGCACGTTGCGGAGCATCTGTGCGAAGAAGTTCGTGCCGAACTTGACCTCCGGCACGAGGCTGTAGTAGCTCATCGACTGGGCCTGCCACGGCTGGATCAGCCGGCGGATGTCCTGCGAGTTCTTCTTCGCGAGGGCGAGCGCGGAGCCACGGATCGCTTTGCCGTCATCGCCGATGTGGAGCGGCTGGGTGTGGAGTTGGATGTCGTAGATCGCGGCGGCGGTCAGCGTCTCGAGTGACAGGTTGTCGTCGCGTGGCCGGTCGCGTGTGCGACGGCGGGTGCTGACCGGGGTGCGTGGCTTGCGCTGTTTCGCGCTGCCCGCTCTGATCCTGCTGATCGTCACCCGGTTACTTGGCGACCGTGGTCTTCGGGCCGTTCCAGACGGCCGGCAGCCCGCGCACCCGTTCCGGCTTCGCCTCGGCGGCGGCCTGGCGGGCCGTCGGCTTCTTGTAGACCTTCGACGAACCTCCGCACCCGCATCCCATATCGGCCTCCGGTCGAATCGCGTGTCAGCAAACGGCTTATATCACGCGCGACGGAAATGCAAAGCGCTCACTTGCCGACCGGAACGGCATGGCGGGTGAGGAGGTAGACGACGATCGCGGTGATCGCCGGGACGAGGACGGCGGCGATGGCGATGGCGCCGAGCATCTTGTTCTGGAACTTCTCGATCGTCTCGAAGCGCAGCAGGGTGCGCTCGACGGCCTGCCGGTAGTTCGTCTGGAAGCCCTCCCAGGTGTCGGCGCTGACGTTGAGCGCGACGGCTGCTTTGAGTCGCGCGGCTTCGTTGTTCAGGCCGTCGAGTCGCCGGTCGGTCTCGCCGCGTTGCAGTTTCAGCGCCTGCGAGAGGAATCCGAAGGTGACGGCCCCGATCATGCCGATGAAGACGAAGCGTTCCGTCGTCTGATCGGCCACGCCGCGAGATTACTAGGTGAAGACTCGTTCTGGAATAGGCGGCAACGTGCCATCCGAGCGCGGAACGTTGACCAGGCCGGTAGTCAGAACACTGTGAATGCCTATCTCAAGTTCCGTCAACGTGATGAACCCAAGTGCGTATTTGTCGCGAAGGTAGCGAAGCCCTCCCTCGGTGAACTCTTCGCTGTCAGTCAAGTCGGGTTCGAAGGATGCCGACCGCCGCGCTGATCGCGAGCGGGAATGCGACGTAGAGCACGTCGGGCGTCCAGAGCCAGAGCAGGTAGGCGGCGACGCTGAACCATGCGCCGGAGCAGAATGGGCATTCGAGCCATTCGGCGAGCAGCGGCCGGGAGTAGAACTTCTCGTCGTCGGCGTTCGTCCATTCGTAGCCGAGCAGCCGGTCGCGGAAGCGGACGAGGATCGGAAGCGTGTCGGCAGCTGCGATCCGCCAGAGCCGGAACGTGCCGAGCGTCAGAACAACCGCGACCCACGGCGACGGGATCACGTCGAGATACCCGCTGCGGCTTCAACGCCCTTCCGCGTCACCCACACATCGACGAGCAGCGCCGACGTTCGGTAGTCCAGTCCAGCGTCGGGCCCGAGTTCGCCACGGCAGAAATGGCCGTGGTCGATCAGATGCCCAATGCCGCCGAGCGCCGAGCGGAGCGAGCATTCACGGTGGGCGTCCATCGTGACGATGTCGGCTCGCTCCTCGAAGGGCGTGATCGTCTCGCGGCAGAGGTAGCAGGTCATCGGTTAGCCCTCGCGGTCAACTCGGCACGCCACGACTCCAACCCATCAGGCCACGGAACCGACTCGAACCTCATCCGAGAGTCAGGCCAAGCGATGCTGTCGATGTGCGCCTTCGCGTGGAACTTGCCCGCGTCACCGACCGCGTAACGCGCGAACCGCTCGTCACGCTCACCAACGTTCGCCCATCCCAGATGAAGCAGAGCCGAACAGGTGTGCCCTGTCGGCAGCAGCCCGACCGCGTCCGGGGTGCGCCCGGTCGCATGACCCTTATCCGTGATCTTCAACTGGTTCGGCTTCAAACGATCTGGGCGCCAGACGAGCGCCACGTCGTGCTCCTGCCATCCTCCGTCCTGGCGAATGTCGAGGTCGTCGTCGCGCACCCGCCAGACCTCTTGCAGGCAAACCTTGAGCGCGCCGGCGTAGTCGAGCGACTCGGCCGTCTGACGTAGCAGCGCGCCGTCGGTGATGAACTCGTCCGCGTCGATCGCCAGGATGTGCGTCGGCGCACCCTCGAGCGTGAAGTCGAGCAACCTCTGCCGCATCGCCGCATGGTTCACGAACGCATCGCCGACCCTTTCCGGCGCGCGCAGGCACATCACACGGTCATCAGACCAGCCATCCGTCGAACCCTCATCCAGCACGCGGATCTCGTCGCAGAACTCGAGCAGATGGTCGACGCACGGCTCAAGGTAGCGACCTAGTTCGTTGCGAACGATCAAACTGGCTATCAACTTCACGCTGCCGCCATCTGTCGTTTGCGTTCATGCGGGCACATGCCTTGATACTGCTTCGCGGCGTTGCAATTCCAACAGAGGACTTGATAACCAGCCGGCCATCCTCTAGTCCTTAGCTTCGCGATTAGACCTCGGCCGAGTTTGCGCCTTTCAGCGTTGCCGCCACCGTCAATGTGATCAAGAACTAGAAATGCCGGTTCGTCTTCGCCGCAGCACGCGCAACTCGGCGGCGTCGTAAGGCTGTAGTGGTTGATCGCATCAGTCCGTGCTTCGCGAAAACGTCTAGCCGTATCGCCAGGATTGCGCTCACGCCACCTGCGCAAGCGAGCATTCGCGAGATGACGGTTGGCTTTCTGATGAAGCGATTGGCAAGAACGACACCACGCCTGGAGTCCGTCGGGTTTGGTGGAGTGTTTCGCGAAAGCGTCGACAGGTAGGTCAGTCGCACATCGCGTGCAGAACTTCGTCAACCGCACGCGATGATCCTCCGTCCGATCCACTCGCCGACGCTCGCCGTGACGGCGTCGCCGAGCCCGGCGTAACGACGCGAGTCGGGCGCTTTCCCGTCGGGGTTCGTCCAGCCGCGCGGCAAAGCCTGAAGCGCCTCGCACTCCTCGGGCGTCAGACGGCGCACCGTGGCTCCGCTCGGAACGATGTTCACGTCGTCCTCCTTTCGCAGTCCCGGCATGTTGCTGTTCGGGTGGCCGCCGGACGAGAGCGTCGCGGCGACAAGGTTGCCGTTCGAGTTCGATCCGGGGCGCGGATGCGAGCGAACCGTGTCGGCCACGAACGTGTCTTTGGGCGAGATGCCCGAGCCGCCCTTGCCGTTGTGGCCCTTCAGCGTTGACGCCTGTACCGGCACGAACGTCATGCGCTCGGTGTCCTGGGCCCAGCCACGCTCTCCAGCGCCTCCGCCAAGTGTCCCGGCAACTTCCGGCCCCGCTTCTCGGCCCGACGGAGGATGCCGGACGCAGCTCGTGCCGACAGCGAGTATTTGCCCGGCACGTTCTGCGGCGGCTCGAGGATCTCCGACAGCGAGGGTTCCGACGATGAACACCCGTCGGCGTCGCTGCGGCACTCCGAAGAAGCGTGAGTCGACAATCCGCCAGCCCAGGCCGTACCCGATGTCGGCCAGCGTTCCAATGACTGTTCCGAAGTCCCGACCGCCTTGTGAACTGAGCAAACCTGGAACGTTCTCGATGAGAACGAATCTGGGTCGAAGAGCGTCGATGATTCGGACGAACTCGAAGAAGAGGGATGATCGCTCGCCAGCGTGGAGTCCTGCTCTTCGCCCGGCGACGGAGAGGTCTTGACACGGGAACCCACCGCAGAGGAGATCAACACTGCCGGGTAGCCCTGGCCCGGCTTCCCACCGCCCGTCGTCATCTGGTGCGCCACGTCCGTCAGCAGCAGTTCCCCCCTCTGGTTCTCTGCGAGCGACTGAACGCACGTCGTCGTAGACGGGCACTCCGGGCCAGTGGGCGGCGAGGACTGTGCGGCGCCAAGGATCGCTCTCACAGAAGAACGCGTGTCGAAACCCAGCGCTAGCGAGTCCATTGTCCAAGCCTCCAATACCCGAGAAGAGCGATCCGCAAGTAAGTGTCACGTCGCTTGCCAGTCTACTCGACCGGTGCCCACCACTGGTAGTAGGAACGACCGCCGTCGACGTATTTCGACCACGGCCGCGCCCAGCCTTTCGCGATGTGCGAGACCGCGTGCGTCGCATACGGTTCGAGGTCGATCAGGTCGAGGCAGAAGCACGGCAGATCCGGCGTGATCCAGCCCTTGCGGTTCTCGGGGTGGCGGCATTGGAACTCGGTGAAGCCGTAGCGGCCGTTCGGTGTCGGCCGGCAAACCTCGAACGCCCGGTAGCGCATCAGCCCGACGCCGCCGATGTGGCGTGCTTCTTCGACGCGGCGTTCGTCGCAGTGTCCCATCACGGGCGGGCCGAAGCGTGGCTGGATGCCGAGGAAGTCGATGCCGGGGTTGAGTGTCGCGACGCGGGTGAGCTCGTTGAGCCAGCCGGGTGATACGACGACGTCGTTGTCGAGTTTCACGAACGCGCCGACGTCGTCCTGCTCGGCGGTGGTGGACAGGAGGTCGAGGTGCCGGTTGGTGGCGGCGACAGGGCCGCCGAGACGCATCGACTCGTAGCGCACGTCGACCGCGTCGGGGATCGCATCGAGCGCGTCTTGCAGGTAGCGCGCCGCGCCGTCTCTGGATCCGTCGTCGTGGATGTGCAGGGTGCGGACGAGCGACCAGTCGGTGTTGTCGATCAGCGCCTGGAACGACGGCTCCGTGAACGCGAGCCGGTTATAAGCAACGTAGAGGATGTCGACGGTCATGCCGCCGGCTTGCGCCCTTCGATCCAGAAGCACTTCGGCGCCGGCCCATGCCACGCCTGGAGCAGCGATCGGTCGTGGAAGAACGTCGTGTCCGCGTCGACCTTCTGCACGATCAGCTTCGCCTTCCGGAGCGCCGCCGCCATCATCTTCGGCCCGGTCAACGTCACCGCGTCATGCCAGCCGCCGGCGCGTTCCGACGCTTCGTTCTCAGTGTCGTCTTCGGTGATCCGGATGATGCCGCCAGGCTCGAGCACGCGCGCGAACTCCTTGAAGACGTACTCCCAGTTCAACTTCGGCAGGTAGAGCAAGCCGTGACTCTCGGTAATTGCCTCTACGCTCTCGTCGGAGTAGTCGCCCAGGCCAAGTTCGAAGCGCCACTCTGGCGGGTTGAGATTGTGAAAGCCATCGATGGGCTGTGGCCCGCTTGCGAGGTTCAGTCTGATAGCCATGCCCACTTCTTTCGGTTGATGATCATTGAGATGTTGGACTGCGACACCGGGTAATCCCGACGAATGATGAATGCCCGCTCACCGCTAGCGGCTCTCCGCCGGATCTCACGCACCTGATCCTCGGTTAGTTTGCTATCGGGTTTGCGCCGCGTCATCACGCGCTTGTGGATCATCCAGTAGTTGCGCGCGGCTTCGCTCCGACCATCGACAACCATGTGATGCTCGCGGCAGAGAGGATCGCATAGAGCGAGTTCGGCCGTGAGGCGTGCGACTGAATGTAGACGGACGCTAGTGCCGATGCTGAAGTTCTTCGTGGTCGGATCGCGGTGGTGCCATTCGATCTCCGTCTCCGCGCATCCGTCGAAAACGCAATGTCCGCCACGACGTTCAAGTTCGTCAGCGACGATTCGGAGATTGCGCGTCTCCAGCCGCCGCATCGCTTCCTTGATCTTCCCAGGATTGCGCGCGTTCCATTGCGCCTGCCGACTCGTCACTTCGCCCGTCCGAGCCACATGCCGTTCGCGGTCGGAAGATAGACGCCGACTCCCTGGTTGAGCTCCGGGTAGCCGCGCTCGGCATCATGAACGAGCACGAGGCCTTCGTAGCCGTTCGTCAGCCAGGTCGTGATGTCGTCCGCGCGGTACTTCTGCCCCGAGTCGATGTAGACGAGATCCGGTTGCCAATGCGTATCAGGCCGAAGCGCCGGAACTAGCGCGACACCGAAGCCGACAACATCGGCGAGCAAGCCCATCGCCGCCTTTTCTCTGATCGCGACGTTCGGTTCGACAGTGATCAGGGTGAAGGCGTCCGCCCCTTGCGCTTCGTTCTCACGGCCGGCGGCATACATGAACCTCGCGGACAGGCCGAGCCCGGTGCCGAGTTCGAGCACGTTCCGCGGCCGGGTCGCGCGGACGAGCGCGTAGAGGAAGTCGGCTTCCTCTAGACACACCGACATCTGGCGATACGGCGCCGGGAAGCGGTGGTAGCCGTTCTCGGCCGGCGTCGCGGACGCGCGGAGTTCGTCGAGCGTCACGCCATCCCCTCCAGGATCGCCTTCGCGCGCATCGCATCGTCTAGCCGAAGGCGCTGGTCGACGACCCGCTTCGACCAATGTCCAGTGACACGACGCATGATTCTTTCGCGGAGCCGATCCGATAGAGGATCCTCGCCCAGCAACAAACGGTAGGTGAACTGAACTTCCTCGTCAGTGATATCGAGCATCACTTCAACGCCTCCAGGATCATCCGTACCGCGTCCACCGTCGGCTGCCTGCTCTTCGTGCACGCCGACGAGCCGCCGTCTGGCGGGATCCCGTCATGCAGCGACACGATCCCTTCGCCGCCGCTCATCGTGCGCCGGTAGATCAGATCCGCGTCGTCGGTGAAGCAGTCCTCCGGCACGATGTTCGCCTTGACATGGCGGGTCAGGCCGAGGTCGGAGGCGATGGCGAGCACCCGTTCGTCGGCGGCGTAGTACGGCGCCCGCCACGCTGCCGGCCAGGTGCCGGTCACTTCGGCGATCTTCGCGGACGTGTCCTTGAGCTCACGCCAGACCTTCGCGCCGGTGCAGTCCGTCAGCCGCGGGTGCGACCAGGTGTGGTTGCCGATCGCGTGGCCTTCGTAGTCGGCGCGGAGCAGGATGCCTTCGTTGCCTTCGATCGACGCTCCGACGACGAAGAACGTCGCTTTCATGTCGAAGTCGCGGAGCAGGTCGAGGATCGTGGGCGTCCACTCGGACGGGCCGTCGTCGAAGGTCAGTTGCAGGCTCACGCTTCGTTCCAGACGTACACCCGCAGCTGCGTCCGAGGGTCACGCACACACCTGAGCGAACCCTCGATCTCGAGCGCCTGCAGCACCGGCCGCACACCGTTCGCGTTCGACCCGACCGCCGACATCACCTCGGCGACCGTCCGCGATTCGCCGTCACGCATCAGCGCGCACACCCGTTCATGCACCGTCGCGGCCGTCACGTCACGAGCTTGTAGATGCCGTAGCCGACCGCCGCCCAGAAACCGACCAACAACGCGAAACCGATCAGGAACCAGAGCAGGTCGCGCAGCAGTTCCATGACGGCAACCCTAAACAGCGGCACGCGGAGTTGGCGGAGGAAGAGCTCGCAGCGGATGTTCGGTTCCGTCCAATTTGCGTAGATCATCGTGCGGGTGAAAGCTTCGTCGGTCATTTCGGCAGGACGAGTCCGGTGCCGAGCAGCATCTGGATGAGGGCGCGCCGGCCGTCGTCGTCGAAGATGTAGACGTGCATTTCCTGGTCGGGGTCGACGAACGCCAAAGCCATCGGGACGGGTGCTTCCTTGCCGTTCGATCCGTCGGTCGGCGGCAGCGTGAAGGTGATGTCGGCGGCGACTTCGGCGAGCGGCTTCCAGATCGGCTTCGACTGCGGATGGACGTAACGCTTGAGCGAGGCCATCACGGTTCGATCCTTTCGATCCAGTCGGCCATGATGTCCCAGCCGATCGTCACACCGGAAACGAGCAGGCAGGCGAGCGCGCCGACGGTCATCGGGATCAGCCAGACGAGCAGGATCGCTATGCGGGCGACCGCGGTCATCGCACGGCCCGAGCGATTGAGTATCCAGCGACCGAGTTCAGCAGCGCGTAGACAACGAAAAACAGCGACGACACCAGCCATCCAGGACGCGGGTGGCCGATTGGCCCTGCGAGTTGCACGACGATCCACACCATCGGGCCTTGGACAACAAACGCCCAGAACACACCGTTCACCGCGTCTCCCAGATGCCGTAGTGCGGACGCTCGCGCAGACGTGCGATGGCCGCCGCCCGGTCGCGCAGATCCTGCGCCTGGCGGGACAACGGTCGAGGCTCCCGGATGTCGTTCAGCGAACGGCCGGCTGGGTTGGCAGGCTTGACCGACCGTCCGCTCAACGTCGCGGTCACTTCGACTCCTCGGCTGCGATCGTCTGAATCGTCGTATGCGACAAACGGGCAGCTTTCGCGATCCGCCGCATCGACAAACCGGCACCGACCGCCAACCGCACCCTGCGTTCGAGCTCGGCACGGCGAAGCAGCGCCTCGTTCTGGCATTCCGCCAGGAACGCCGCCGCGTCCTCAACCGACGCGAAATGATCCTCCGGGCCCGTTGGCCGAAGGTCTTGCTCTTTCTGGACTTTCGTAGGACGGCTCATGGCAACCGACGGTACACCGTATGGGCATGACTGTCAAATCGCTTGCCATCGTTGCTTCACTCGCCGCCGTAGCCGCGTTCGCCGGCACCGCTCGCGCCTCGACCACCGACTGCACAGGCGACCAGGCCTGGAACACGATCGCGTTCAACGCCGACTACGGCCTCAAGCCGTATCTCATCGGTCTCGGCTCGACCTCGTGGCGTGGGAAGGAACGCCTCGCCGCAGCTGCCTTGACGGCACCGTGCGGAGGCGGTGCCGCGCTCAAGGCGTACACCGACCAGCAGCGCTTCTACCGGCTGCTGCGGGCGTTCCCGCAGAATCCGACCCGCGCCCAGTGGCGTGCACGGTTCCGGCCGCTGATCGCCGCCGCGGTTGCCGCCGACGCCGACTTCCTGCCGCTCGTCTCGGGCCCGGCGCGCACGCCGATCGTCGCGGACAAGGCGTGGCTGGTCGCGGCGCAGTCGACGCCGTTCGGCCGGTCGCTCTGATGCGACGGCTGCACCGGATCCTGCTGACGGTGCTGATGCCGTGGCGGGCCCGGGCGATCCGACGGCTCGTCGCCGAGATCCGGCTGCTGCGCGAGAAGTAGGGCGGGGCGGCGCCTCGACTGTCAGGAATCTGGCGCCGCCCCGCTACCCGACCTTCTACCTAGGACACGCGACTATACGCGAATCTCGTTCTCCCAGAGCGGTCGTCGCGACTCGAACAGGCGCCGGTCTTCGGCGCCTTTCGCCTGCCCTTTGTCGTAGGTCGGATCCCGGCGCACCGTCCGGTCGTAGAGCGGGTGAAGGTGGTGAACACCGGCATCGTGGGCGTGCGCGTAGCAGCCTCGAGCCATCGCGGTCGCCACGAGTTCGTTGTCGACGTACTGATGGTCGTAACCCTCGTGGTACACCTGCCCCGGCTCGCCCACCGAGCCGCCGTACTGGTCGATGTAGCAGCGCCTTACGACGGGATGCGTCGAGTGCCGGCCTGCCTTCACACTCGGGTTCGCGTTGTCGTTCGTGCCGATCACACCCACGTCGTACTCGTCGGCGATGGCTTCGACGGCTTCGAGCCAGCCGGGTTGGAAGCGGAGATCGTCGGCGGCGAGCAGGACGAGCGGCATGTCCGTCCAGTCGTAGCCTCGCTGGATTTTGGCCGCGTAGTCCGCTGGCCCTGGTGGCGTCTTGTGGATGACCGTGCATACGCGAGGCTGTCCGACACTGGCGCGAAGACACGCGTCGATCTGGTCGTAGTCTCGCGGCGAGCAGACGAAGACGAGCGTGGCCTGATCGGTCGATGCGAGCAGCGACTCGACGAGTGGCGCGGCGTTCGCGGGCCGACCTAGAACAGGCGCTATCACAGAGATGCGGCTCACTTCGGCATGAGCGCACGGTCGATCGAGAAGCCGAGGCGGTGCGCGAGCCAGAAGAGGTCGCCCAACGTCGGCTCGCTCTTTCCTGTCTCGATGTACGAAAGCCAGACCTGCGTTCGCCCATGCTCGTTCGCGAGCGCCTCTTGGCTCAAACCCTCATTCTCACGGAAGATCCGCACCGTGTAGCCGAGCCTCTCTGCATGCGGTGTGACGAGGCGCTCGCTCAGAACTGCCCCGGCATCGGTAGTCCGGCCTGGTTCGCCGCCTCAACCCCGTCATACACCTCGAGCCCCGTCACCCTTGCGAGCACCTGCGCCCGGTGGTTCGGAGGCTGCTTGAAACCGCGGGCGACCTGCGACGTGTCCTGGACGCGGGAGGTGACCTTCGGGGTTGGCGGCTTCTTGCGTGGCTTTCTCATGGCAAGCGAGTTTACTACTCCCAGCGGCCTGGTGTCGGGATCGCACCAACCTGGCCGATCTGCTCCAAGTTGACCGTCACCCGTGCTCGCGAAGCACGGCCACGCGCCCAGTTCATGGCTTGCGAAAACGCATCCACAGAGTCGTCGTTCGCGCCCTTCGGGAACACCGCAGCCTCCTCCACCAGCTGCGCCGACTCAGACGGCGTCCTCTGCGAGTCATAGCCCGCCGGGTCAGACGACTTCAAACCTGGGATCCACACGTTCCCCGACTCGAGCGCCGGCGACGCAGCAATCGCCCTCGTCGTCTTGTCAGTCGCCGCGACGATCGGCTCAATCCCCGGGAGCTCCCGCTTCAAATCGGCGATGATGTCAACCCCGTTCGCGGACTTCTCGATCAGGATCTTGTGCGCCGCACGCGGCCACCGCTCCGTCGCCCACGCGTTCGCCTCACGCATCGCCGTCTTCGTCGCCGTCAAATTCATCCGGGCCCGGAACACCCGGAGCAGGAAACGGTCGGCGCCACGGACACCCCAGATCTGGCCGACAACGAAGTCGCTGTTCGTCCGATCCTTGAACGTCGTGTCCCACGACTGCGCGACATGCGTGAACGCCGGCAGATGCTTCCTCCCGTCGTCGTCGAGCCAGGCGGGCGGGAAGAACATCCAGTCGGCCCGCTTCAGAATCTCGCCCTCGACCGCGGTCGGCCGCTGCTGCAGCTGGCCCGACGCCCGGAACGAGCCGAGCGCCTCCGCACGGGCCCGATGCTCGACAGGGCCGATCCTGTCAGGGCACAGCAACTCGCCCGGCACGGTGCGCGGGTCGCCGGCCAACACCCGTCCTGACGGCAACACGATCCGCTCCGGTGTCACGTTCGGATGGTCAGGGTCGTACTCCTCGGGAAGACACAGCACCGTCCAGGAGTGCCCGTCCTCTTTCGCGAGCAGATGCCCGCACAGATCAGCCTCGTGGAGGCGCTGCATGATGATCACCTGCGCGCCCGTCTTCGGGTCGGCGAACCGGGTCGACAGGGTGCCGTCCTGCCAGCCGATCGCGGCCTGCAACGCCGACGGGGTCGCACCCTCCGCCTCCTTCGCGTTGTGCGGATCGTCGACGATGATGATGTTCGCGTGCTGGCCGGTGCCGCCACCGCCCGGGGATGTCGCGTAGCGGCGGCCGCGCCGGTCGTTCCGGTAGCGGGTCTTCAGGTTCTCGTCACCCTTCATCTGGAACAGATGGCCCCAACGGGACTGGAACCACCACGACTGGATCAGGTCGCGCGACTTGACCGCGAAGTCGGTCGAAAGGTCGATGTGGTAGCTGCCGGTGATGAACGAACGGTTCGGCTTGTGGATCCAGTCCCAGACCGGCCAGATCACGGAGACGGTCGTGCTCTTCGACGTGGCGGGCGGCACGTTGATCATCAACTTCCGGAGCTCGCCCGCCGAGACCGCCTCCAGGTGGTCGCAGATCGCCTCGATATGGGATCCGTCGACGAACGGCGTGTCCGGCTCGAGCACCGGCCACGCCTGCCGCATGAACGTGTGCAGATCACCGCTCCACGCCTCCGCCTGGTCGGCGAGCGTCTGCCCGCTGCGTTTCCGTTCGATCGCCGCGTCGAGCTCGGCGAGGTTCAGTTCGATGACGCTCATCGCGCCGTCAGGCGACGAGGCGGAGTTGCCCGGCCGGGCAGTTGCGGCCCTGGCTCGCCTTCGTGATCGGAACACCGTTGTAGGTGCAAGTGGCGTGAACCGTCAGGGTGCCGAGGAACGTGCCCGTGTCGAAGTTCCAGAACGGGTTGCCGTCCGGCCCGGTCGCAGCGACGTTGTCGAGCTCGACGTCGTAGTTCAGCGTCGCCGCCTCGTCGGTCGACCCGTAGAACACCGGCTGTCCCGGTTGCACGTCGACGATCCCGTCCTTGAACAGCACCGGGCCCTTGACGAGGTCGTCGGCGAAGATGCAGAGCGGCAGTTGGAAGCCGATCAGCTTGAACCTCTCGGCGCGGAAGCCTGCGTAGCGGACGGAGAAGCCGCCGTCGCCGCGGTTCGGCGAGAGCGCCGCCGTCGCGGACGCGTCGAGCGCGGTGACGTTCGCACCCTTGACGTAGAAGAAATGCTTGTTGTTGTGCGGCACCGAGTAGCCGCCGACGAGGTTGCCCTGAATCCGCTCGAACGTCGAGCCGGCACCGCCGCCTTGTCCGCCCTGCACCAGGAACGCCTGATCCTGACCGCCGTTGACGACCGTGTCGGTGATGTGCGCCGGTGCCTGGTAGACGTTCACGCCGGCGCCAACAGGGTTCGTGATCACGGTGCCGACCGGCGGTGGCGCCGGCGGGGCGACGACCCAGCCGACCGGCGGTGTGACAGCCGGCCATGTCAGGTCGCCCTCGTCGAGCTTGCCGAGCGCCACGACGGAGTAGATGTGCTCGCCGCTCGATGGCTTCCCGAACTTCACGCTCGACCGGGTCGGGTCGAACGTGTTTGACACCCGGACGCTGTCGACGAGGAACTCGTAGCCGGTCGCGTTCCGCAGCGGCGTCCAGCCGACGGTCAGCGTCGTCTTCGTCTCGGCGAGGACGGTGAGCGGGATCACCAGACGCGGAGCTTCTTGAGCAGGATCAGGACGAGCACGACGATGACCAGGATCAGCGCGACGACTTCGAGGTCGCCCTTCGTGACGGTGAACGCGAGAGTCTGCATGGCGCGGAGTCTACGCCTCGGCGTGCGCGTAGTCGGGATGCTTGTTCTCCATGTGCCGGGCCAACTGCTGGAACGTCCGGCCGCAGCACGGGCAGACGCCGGCGGCGACGCGCTTCTTGAGCTTCGTCACCTGGCCCTTCGTCGCGCGCAACGACGCTTCCGCTGCGCGGCGTTCCTCAGCATGCCGGTCGGCGCGGCGTGTCTCGCGCTCGAGTTGCTGGCGCAGCTTCTCTTCCTCGGACGGCCCGTTGAAGACGAACGAGTGGCCGTTCGGGCAAACCCAGCCGAGATGGTCGTCCCGGCGCGCCGCGATGTAACCCTCCTCGATGCCCCAGATGACGCCGCACTCGCCGCAACGGTGGATCTCTAGCGTCACGTCGCCGCGCGGCACCCGCACGTCGCCGAGGTTCTGCGTTCCCTTGAACAACTTGTGGCCTTCGATCGTGCGAGCCATTTCAAACCTCCTGGATGGGGATCAAGCGACTTCCTCCTCGGACACTACTTCGCCCTCGATCGACGCGGCAAGGATCTCCGCCGCCGGCTTCCCGTCCGCCGGGAGCTCGGCCTGCTCCGGAGACGCCTTCGCGAGCAGCGACCTGAGTTGCAGCTGCTCCTCCAACGTCAACTTCGACAGGTCGACGAACGGGCGGCCGGTGACGGTCGCCTCGATCTGTTTCTTCTCACCCCACCGCTCCGGGAACCGACGCTCCAGCTTGAACCCGGCGGCACGCCAGTCCTTGTCGGCGCCGGCGTCGATCCTTGCGATGTCGCGCATCTCGCCCTCGGCCATCGCCGCGTCGATCTTCTCGACAAGGGCGACGTAGGGCTCCCAGCCTTCGCGGCCGAGGCGCAGCCATTCGTTGAACGTCGGTGTCGGCACGCCGGCGTAGGCGCGCGCGGTGTTCAGCGGCGCGCCGATCCTGACGGCCTGGACGATCTTCTCGGTGATCGCCTCGTTGATCTTGGTGCCTTCGCCGATCTGGCGGCGCTTCGGGGTGATCGGCCGGCGTTGCGGGAACGAGCCGTCGCGGTTCGGCGGCTTCGCCCGCTTCTTCTTCACCGGGGCGGGTTCGCTCATGGCGCCCACTTCTGGTCGTTGACGAAGTCGGCGTAGCGCTGCCGGATCACGTCGCAGTAGGCCGGGTCGATCTCGAGCGCGAAGCAGCGGCGGTTCGACTGCTCGGCGGCGATCAGGGTTGAGCCGCTCCCTGCGAACGGATCGAGCACAGCCTTCTCGGGATCGCTCGAGTTCCAAAGTGCGCGCTCGACGAGTTCGACCGGCTTCATCGTCGGATGCTCCGGCGAGCGCTTCGGCCTCGCGATCTCCCAGACCGTGTCCTGCTTCCGGCCGCCGTTCCAGAGATGCGCCGCGCCGGCGAGCCAGCCGTAGAGGATCGACTCGTGCCGCCAGTGGTAGTCCTGCCGCCCGAACGCGAACACGTCCTTCGCCCAGACGATCGCCTGGCGCAACTCGAACGAGGCGTCCTGGAGCGCAAGCCGGAACGCGAGCTCCGACATGCCCGACGGCGAGCAGACGTAGAAGGTGGCACCGGGAGCCATCCCCGTGCGCGCCGTCGCGAGAGCGGCCGACACGAGCGCACGTGTGCCGTCGTCGCCGAGCGCGTCGCCGGCGACCGTCGCCTTGCCGTCCGTGCGTCTGTTCCGCCGCCGCAGCGACTCGGGATCCTCGTCGCCCTGGTAGTTCACACCATACGGCGGGTCGGTGAAGAGCAATGCGACGCTCGAGCCGCCCATCAGCGCCGCCACATCCTCCGCGCTCGTCGCGTCCCCGCACATCAACCGGTGATTACCGAGCTCGTATATCTCGCCGCGTTTACTCTTCGGCTTTTTCGGAACCGGTGGCACCGCATCCGGATCATTCTTCGGAGCAACCCGCCGCAGAAGCGCCGACAGATCCGACGGAGCAAACCCCGTCATGTCCAAAGCCCGGCCGCGCTCCGCCAGATCCGCAAGTAGAACCGCGGCCAGATCGTCGTCCGATTCGCCCGCCGGATTGTTGTCGCGGAACGCCCACTCGATCGCCGTCGCCTCATCCAGGTCGACGAAGACAGCAGGGATGGACTCCCAGCCGAGCGCCTGCGCAGCGGCGAGACGCTGGTTGCCGGCGATCACCGTTCCATCAGGAAGCGCGATCAGCGGCCGGGCGCGCAGCATCTCCGGCGACGCGGTCAGCATCGCCTTCAGCTGCTCGAGCCGCGCCGGCTTGATCCGGCGCGGGTTCCGATCCCAGCCGCGGAGCTCGGCCACAGGCGCGTCGACTACCGCCAGCGAGGACAGGTCGCGCGCCAAGGTTTCTACTTCGCTCATCGGCTCGGAGTTTACGCGCTCAGGTCAAAGATGGGAATGATTCCCGTGTGACGGATGACAGGTGTGACACTTCCGTGGGGAGTTTCGTTCCGTGCGCGCGCATGCGGCCTACACTAGAGAAAAGTGTCACGATCTGTCACCGAGAGCAGTTTTGGCTTGTTTAAG
>Ga0265319_1000119_pt1 | contig 59920 bp, 47 predicted proteins | sample 4824metaG_FD_192443 | JGI IMG/M metagenome (GOLD analysis project Ga0265319, IMG submission 192443) | Rhizosphere microbial communities from Carex aquatilis grown in University of Washington, Seatle, WA, United States - 4-8-24 metaG | ecosystem: Host-associated > Plants > Roots > Rhizosphere >... | reverse complement strand
AGCGACTCGATGACGGGCGCAACCAAGGCGGTGAAGTCCCCGGTCTTCAGGCCGAGGTTCTTCTGCCCATACATGATCCCGCGCCGGAGGATTCGGCGGATGACGTAATTGCGTCCCTCGTTGCCGGGCAGGATGCCGTCGGCGATGGCGCAGGAGACGCAGCGGGCGTGGTCGGCGAGGACGCGGAAGGCGATGTCCACCTGCTCCTGCTCGGTCAGGCCGTCGCGCTTGAGCGGGACGGTCTTCCTGTACGTCTTGCCGGAGAGTTCGGCGAGTTTGTCGAAGGTCGGCTTGAAGACGTCGGCGTTGTAGTTGGACGGCTCGGCGGTGAAGTCCTTGAAGCCGTTCGTCGTGGCGTGAATGCCGGCGACGCGCTCGAAGCCCATGCCGGTGTCGACGTGCTTGGCGGCGAGCGGGGCGAAGGTGCCGTCGGCGTTCGCGTTGAACTGGATGAAGACATGGTTCCAGATCTCGATGCAGCGCGGCGAGCTCGAGTTGACGTTGGCGCGGCCGGCATTTTCGTCGTCACTCTCGAGCAAATTGAAATGGATTTCCGAGCACGGGCCGCAGGGGCCGGTGTCGCCCATCATCCAGAAATTGTCCTTCTTGTTGCCGTTGACGATATGGACGGCCGGATCGAGGCCGGCGGCGCGGAAGATGCCGGCCCAGATGTCATGGGCCTCCTGGTCGAACGCGGACGGGTCGCCCTTGGCCTTGTCCGGGGAATAGACGGTGGCGAAGAGCCGTTTCGGCGGGATGCCCCAGACCTGGGTGAGCAGTTCCCAGCCCCAGGTGAGCGACTCCTTCTTGAAATAGTCGCCGAATGACCAGTTGCCCAGCATCTCGAACAGCGTGTGGTGGTAGGTATCGAAGCCGACGTCCTCGAGGTCGTTGTGTTTGCCCCCGGCGCGGATGCACTTCTGGGTGTCGGCCACGCGTTTCCATGGCGCCGTTTGGTCGCCGAGGAAGTAGGGGACGAACTGGTTCATGCCGGCATTCGTGAACAGCAGGTTGGGCGCCGTCGGCATCAGGGACGACGAGGGCACGATGGTGTGCTGCTTCGAGGCGAAGAAATCGAGGAACGACTGGCGGATTTCGGCGGAGGTCATGAGGCGGTGGAGTCCAGAAGGCGGATTCCGCAAGGGGTCAGTTAAGATCGCCCCGGAGTCCGGGGAAAGAAGAATTTCACAATCAGATATGAGCCGGACACGGGGGAAAGCACACTTGCCTCTTCGTGAATTGTCATCATCCTGCATTATCGTAAGTGACTGTGGATACATCGGTGAAGTCAGCTAGAGATATGGGCCAAGTGACTTTGCCGGGGTACGTAGTTGTACAGTCATTCCTACATGTGCCCAATGAATACCCTCTCCTGCATCCGGCCCCGTGATGCATACCGCCGCAACTGGGCGTCAGCATTTTGGGCGGAGAGTTTCCCTGGCCGCCCGGCAGGTCAGACGGACAATACGGGCCGCGGACCAAGAAATGGGGTAAAAACGCCAAGGTATGGCGAGACGACCGGAGTATTTTCTGCCAGCATGGGTGCGCGAATGGAAATTTTGTTTTTACCCGTTTCCCACAACCGCTCCGACGCGAAGGAAGGGACCAAGCCGAATCCACCCTTAAAGGATATGTCCGGTGGTGGACGGTCGTCTACCGACGGCACACCGGAGTGCCATCCGAACCGGGACGTGCTAAGCGGGCAAAATTTGCCGACGGATTGGCACTTGGCCGGCGGCCCTTGCGGGCAAGCATCATGCTGACCTTCCATTCCAATGTTGCGATCCCGGTGGTCGAGCCACGGGTCAGTGCGCGGGCGCCGGCCTGGAACCATGTGCTCGCGTTGCTGCCCCCGCTGGCTGCCCTAGCCATACAATGGACGTTCTGGTCGTATATCCAGCCCTTCAGCTGGTTTCTCTTTTATCCGGCGGTGTTCTTCAGCTCATGGATTGGCGGCCGGTCAGGCGGGTTGGCGGCCACCATTCTTTCCACGTTGCTGGTGGTGTATTTTTTCATTCCGCCGGCATTCACCTTCGCGGTCGCCAATCCCCGGACCCTGGCTTCGATCGGGGTGTTTCTGGGCATGGGCATCCTGTTCAGCGTTTTTCATGGCCGCCTGCGGGAGGCCAACCGCCTTGCGGCCGCCGCCCTGGCAACGGCCCGGGCCGCCAAGGAGCGCCTGGAGGCGCGGGTGCGCGAACGCACGGCGGAACTGGAGCGGATCAATGTGTCGCTGGGCGAGAACGACGAGCTTTTTGCCAAGGCCTTCCGCCTGAGCCCCGGTTGCATGAACATCGTGCGCCTGTCCGACCGCACGGTCCTGCGGGCCAACGAGGCGCTCTGCCGCCTCTGGGGGAGCACACCGGATGAAGTCGTGGGCAAACCCAGCCGGGATTTCACCACCTGGCTGGACGACTCGGAGCGGGAAGCCTACATGCGGCGGCTGCACGAAAAAGGCGAATGTCTGGACTATGAAACCACCCTGCGGCTGGGCGACGGTCGACTGGTCCCGTTCAGCCTGTCCTCACGCGCCATCACGCTCCAGGGCGAGGCCTGTGTCCTGAGCATCATGCACGACATCACGGAACGTCGGCGGGCGGAGTCCGCCACGCAGGTCATCTCGGCGATCGTCGAGTGCTCGGACGATGCGATCATCGGCAAGGACCTGCACGGTGTCATCACGAGCTGGAATCCGGGTGCGGAGAACATTTTCGGCTACACCGCCGCTGAGGTCCTGGGCACCTCCATCACGCGGCTCATTCCGCCGGAACGGCAGGCCGAAGAGGACCGCATCCTGGCGCAGGTGGCGCGGGGCGAGCCGGTGCGCCACTTTGAGACAGTCCGCCTGCGGAAGGACGGGCGGCGGGTCGACATTTCCGTCACGGTCTCGCCGATCAGGGATGCCGGCGGCCGGGTGGTGGGGGCGTCCAAGATCGCCCGCGACATCAGCGAGCGGAAACGGGGGGAAGCGGCGATGCGCGAAAGCAACGAGCGGTTCGCCAGCATGTTCCACTCCAACCCGGTGGCCACGTCGCTGACCACGGCCCAGGGCCGCTATCTCAACGTGAACGACGCGTTCCTGCGCATGTTCCAATGGTCCCGCGAGGAAGTGGTGGGGCGCACGGTGGCCGACCTGAACATCTGGATGGACCCGGCGCGCCGCGCGGCGCTGTTTGCCGCGCTGGGGCGGCACGGGGGGGTGCAGGATTTCGAGATGGAACTGCGGGCCAAATCGGGCGAGGTCATCCAGGTCTCGTGGTCCGGCGTGCAGCTGGAGCTTGAGGGGGAATCCTGCCTGCTCGGCTCGGCGCTGGACATCACCAAGCGCAAGCGGGACGAAGCGGAGATCCGCCGGCTCAACGCGGAGTTGGAGCAGCGTGTGGCCGAGCGCACGGCGGAACTGGCCGACCTCTACAACCACGCGCCCTGCGGGTACCACTCGCTGGATGCCGAGGGCCGGTTCGTCGGCATCAATGACACGGAGCTGGAGTGGCTGGGGTATGCGCGGGATGAGATCGTCGGGAAGCTGCGCGCCACGGACCTGATGACCCCGCAGAGCGCCGAGACTTTCCGCCAAAGTTTTCCGGGCTTCAAGGCCAGCGGCCGCCTGGAAAATCTGGAGCTGGCGCTGGTGCGCAAGGACGGGTCGACCCTCCCGGTCCTGCTCAGCGCCACCGCCGCGACCGACCCGGAGGGCCGGTTCGTGCGCAGCCGCTCGACCATCATCGACTATTCCGCGCGCCAGCGGGCGGAACAGGCGCTGGAGGAGTCGCGCCGGCAGCTCCTCGCCACCAACCACGAGCTCGAGGCGTTCTCCTACTCGGTGTCGCACGATCTGAGGACGCCGCTGCGCGCGGTGGACGGTTTCTCGCAGGCCGTGCTGGAGGATTTCGGCCCGCAGCTGCCGCCGGAGGGCCGGCGGCAGCTGCAGACGATCCGGGAGAGTGCGCAGCGGATGGGCACGCTGATCGACGACCTGCTGGCGTTGTCCAAGCTGAGCCGCCAGCCCCTCCGCCGGCAGACGGTGGTGACCGCGGCGGTGGTCCGGTCGGTGCTCGGCGAACTGGAACTGCCCCGTGACGGCCGGCGGATCGAATTCAAGGTCGGTGACCTCCCGGATTGCCAGGGTGACCCGGCGCTGCTGCGGCAGGTCTGGCTCAACCTGCTGGCGAACGCCGTGAAATACACCGGCAAACAACCGTCGCCGGTCGTGGAGATCGGGAGCCGGCCGGAGCCGGGCGGGACGGTTTACCACGTGCGCGACAACGGCGCCGGCTTCGACATGCGATATGCCCACAAATTATTCGGGGTTTTCCAGCGATTGCACCGGCAGGAGGACTACGCGGGCACGGGCGTCGGGCTCGCCATCGTGCAGCGCATCGTCCACCGCCACGGGGGCCGGATCTGGGCCGAGGCTGCCGTGGATCGCGGCGCCACCTTTTACTTCACCCTCCAGGGCGAAACCAACCCATGACCAACAACATCGTGGAAATCCTGCTCGTCGAGGACAACCCCCAGGACCTCGAACTGGCCTTGCGCGCGCTGCAAAAGGCCAATGTGACCAACCACATCCAGGTGGCCCGCGACGGGGCCGAGGCCCTGGACTTCGTCTTTGGCGAAGGGCCCTTTGCCGGCCGCCGGCTGGAGGACGGACCGAAGGTGATCCTGCTCGACCTGAAGCTGCCCAAGATGGACGGGCTCGAGGTGTTGAGGCGGCTCAAGGGCGATCCCCGCACCAAGATGATCCCCGTCGTCATCCTGACCTCGTCCAAGGAGCAGCGGGATGTGGTCGAGAGCTATCAGCTCGGGGTGAACAGCTATCTCGTGAAACCCGTGAACTTCGAGCGGTTCTCCGAGGCCGTCCGGGACCTGGGCTTCTACTGGCTTCTGCTGAACCATCCGCCCAAGCTGCCGGACTGATCCCCGACCATGGCCCGACCGCTCCGACTGCTCCTCGTCGAGGACAACCTGCCCGATGCCGAAATCCTGCTGCGGCAGATCCGGCTGGCCGGTTTTGAAACGGCCTGTGAGCGGGTGGACACCGAGGCTGACTTCGTGGCCCGGCTGCACCCTGGCCTCGATCTGGTCCTGTCCGACTATGCGCTGCCGCATTTCAGCGGGTCGCGGGCGCTGGAATTGCTGAAGCAGAGCGGGCTGGATGTGCCGTTCATCCTCGTGTCGGCGACCGTGGGGGAGGAAACCGCGGTGGCCATCATGAAGGAGGGCGCGGCCGACTACCTGCTCAAGGACCGGCTCGCCCGCCTCGGGCCCGCCATCACCCACGTGCTCGATCAGGGCCGGCAGCGCCGCGGCCGCCGGCTGGCGGAGGAGGCGCTGGCCGCCGAGCGGAACCTGCTGCGCACCGTGTTCGACATCCTGCCGGACTACATCTACATCAAGGATGAGCAGAGCCGCTTCCTCGCCTGCAACCAGCATTGCGCCCTCGGGATGGGCGCGGCCTCCCCGGCGGAAATCATCGGCAAGATCGACGCGGATTTCTATCCGGCGGAGCTGGCCGCCCGGTTTCGCGCCGACGAGCTGACCGTGCTGGCGGGCATCCCGGTCATCGACCGGGAGGAAACCTCGGCCGGCCCCGACGGCCGCCGCCGGGATATCCTGACGACCAAGCTGCCGCGCCGGGACAGCAGCGGGAAAATCATCGGCCTCGTGGGCACGGGGCGGGACATCACGGAGCGGAAACTGCTCGAGGAGAAATTCCTCCGGACCCAGCGGCTCGAGGCCCTCGGCACCCTGGCCGGCGGCGTGGCGCACGACCTGAACAACATCCTCGCCCCGATGCTCATGGCGGCGGGCCTGCTGAAGGACAAGCTCCACGACAAGCATGACCGCGAGATCCTCACGATGGTCGAGCAAGGGGCCCAACGCGGCGCCAGCATCATCGGGCAGCTGCTGACCTTCAGCCGCGGCATCGAGGGCGCGCGGATCGGCGTCCAGCTGCGCCACCTGATCAAGGAGATGGTACAGTTGATGCGCGAGACGTTTCCCCGCAATATCACCTTCGAGGAAATATCAACCGGCGAGCTGTGGAGCGTGGTGGCCGACGCCACGCAGCTCCACCAGGTGCTGATGAATCTGTGCGTCAACGCCCGGGACGCCATGCCGGACGGCGGCAAGCTGACCCTGGAGGCCCGCAACATCGAGCTCGGCGAGGCTGACGTGAAAGACAACCCGTCCGCCAAGCCCGGTCCTTACGTCGTCGTCAAGGTCGCCGATACCGGCCACGGGATCCCGCCCGCGATCATCAACCGCATTTTCGACCCCTTCTTCACCACCAAGGGCATCGGCAAGGGCACGGGGCTGGGTCTGTCCACGGTGGTGGGCATCGTGAAGAGCCACGGCGGGTTCATCACGGTTTACAGCGAGCCCGGCCGCGGCACGGTCTTCAACGTCTATCTGCCCGCCAGCCGCGAGGCCCCGCCGGTTCCGCCCGGCACGCTCAAGGCCGCGGCGCCGGCCGGGCATAACGAACTGATCCTGGTGGTGGATGACGAGGCGCTGATCTGCGAGACCATCCGCCACACGCTGCAGCGGCAGAACTACCGCGTGCTCACCGCGGCCAACGGGGAGGAAGCGATCCGGCTCTTCGTGCAGCATCACGGCGCCGTGCAGCTGGTGGTGACCGATGTCATGATGCCGGTCATGGGCGGCGTGGAGCTGATCCAGTCCCTGCGGGTGCTGCAGCCCGGCATCCGGATCGTGGCGAGCAGCGGCCTGGACCAGGACGAACGGCGGGCCGAGCTGGTGGCCGCCGGGATCAAGGAAATCCTCGGCAAGCCCTATGCGCCGGCGCAGCTGCTGCTCGCGGTGGCGCGGGCGCTGGCCGGCGACCGGGCATCGGCCGCCTCGTGAGTCCCGGCGGGCGCGGCCGGCCGCCGTTCTGGCCTGCGCCGCCGCTTTGGCGTTGCACGCGCCCGGCCGCGTGCGCGAATCTGGCCGCGTGAAAATCCATGTGCTGCCCTCCGGCCCGATCCAGACCATCGGCTACCTGCTCACCGAGCCCAAGCTCGGCGAGGCCGTGCTGATCGACGCCCCGGGCGGCATCCTGGAGAAGATCCGGCCGCTGCTCGCCCAGGAGGGCTGCAAGCTGACGCAGCTCTGGCTGACGCACGGGCACTGGGATCACACGCAGGACGCGGCCCGGGTCAAACGCGAGCTCGGCGTGCGCGTGCTCGCCCAGCGCGAAGACCAGGCGCTGATCGAGACGCCGGAGATCATGGAGGAGTTCATGGGCGCCCGGATGGGACTGGAGGGGGTCGCGGTCGACACCTGGGTCGGGCAGGGCGACCGGATCGCCGCCCTCGGCCGGGAATTCGAGGTGCGGCAGGTGCCCGGGCACTGTCCGGGCAACATCCTGTTTTACGCCGCGGGGGCGAAGGCGGCCTTTGTCGGCGACGCCCTCTTTAATCGCGGCGTGGGCCGGTGGGACCTGCCCGGCGGCAACCTGGAGCTCCTGACCCGGTCCATCCGCGAGCAGATCTACACCCTCCCGGACGACACCATCGTTTTTCCCGGCCATGGCCCGCGCACGACCGTCGGGGAGGAAAAGACGGGCAACCCCTATGTGACGCCGGCCGCCCCATGACCGCGACGGCACTGCACGAGCCTTTCATGCGCCGGGCGCTGCAGCAGGCGCGCAGTGTCTGGGGCACGACCCATCCCAATCCGATGGTCGGCGCGGTCATCGTCGAGGAGGGCGTGGTGGTGGCCGAGGGGGCGACGGCGCCGGCGGGCGGGCCGCACGCGGAGATCAACGCCCTGCGGGCGCTCGGCCGCCGGCCGGGGCCGGGGGCGACGATGTACGTCACGCTGGAGCCCTGCTGCACCCACGGCCGCACGCCACCCTGCACCGATGCTATTGTCGACGCGGGCCTGACCCGGGTGGTGGCGGGCGCGACCGATCCGAACCCGGCGCACGCGGGCCGGGGCTTTGACGTCCTGCGCGCCGGCGGAGTCGAGGTGGTCAGCGGCGTGCTCGCGGAGGAGTGCACGGACCTGAACCTGATCTTCAACCACTGGATCGCGACCGGCCGGCCGCTGTTCGCGGCGAAGTCCGCCGTGACGCTCGACGGCAAGGTCGCCACGCGCACGGGGGACTCGAAATGGATCACGGGCGAGCCGGCCCGGGCGGACGGCCACCGCTGGCGGCGGCTGTTTCCGGCCATCGCCGTGGGGGCCGGCACGGTGCGGGCGGACAATCCCCGGCTGACCGCGCGGGTGGGGGACACCGAGTGGTGCCCCTGGCGCTTTGTTTTCGACGGCCTGCTCCGCACCGTGACCGACAAGGCCATGCCCAACCTTTACACGGATGAGTTCCGCGAGCGGACGATCGTCGTGACCACCCCGCACGGCGGGCTCGGGTATGTCCGCAAGCTGAACGCCAGCGGCGTGAAGACCTGGGTGCTGCCGGCGGCCTCGCCCAAGGTGAATTTCGCGGACTTCCGCCAGCGCTGCGCCGCCGAGGGCATCACCGGGGTATTCTTCGAGGGCGGGGCGCAGCTGCTCAGCGAGCTGCTGCAGGCCCGCGAGCTGGATTACCTGCTGGTCTACCATGCGCCGGTGCTGTTCGCCGACGACAAGGGCAAGACCATCCTGCGCGGCCTGCGCACGGAAACGCTCGACCAGGCGGTGCGGCTGGAACGCGTGCGACACGAGGCGCACGGGGATGACACCCTGATGCGCGGCTTCGTCCGGTATCCGGCCAGGATGTACGTGGACGAGGCGAACTTCGCCCGGAAACCCTATGGCGAATAGCCCGCGGCTGATCCATCTGGCCACCGGCAATGCGCACAAGGCGCAGGAATTCCAGCGGCTGGCCGACGCCTCCGGGCCGCCGGTGCGGATCCTGCCGGCGGAGCGGATGCCGGCGGTGGTGGAGGACACGGGCACCTTTGCCGGCAACGCCCGGAAAAAGGCCGCCGCACTCAAGATCCTGCTGCCCGCCTCGGCGTGGGTGCTGGCGGATGACAGTGGGGTGTGCGTGGAGGCGCTGGCGGGCGCGCCGGGGGTGGAATCGGCCTATTACGCGGGGCCGCAGCACGACAGCGCCGCCAACCTGCGGAAGCTGGCGGCGAGCATGCAGGCGGTGCCTCCGGGCCGGCGCGGCGCGTATTTTCTTTGCGTGCTCGTCCTGCTTGGGCCGGACGGCGTGGAGCACACCGCCGAGGGTCGTTGCGACGGCACGATGCGGTCAGAGCCGGCGGGCGGGAACGGCTTTGGCTACGACCCGCTCTTCGAGCCCGCGGGCTTCAACCAGACGTATGCCGAACTGGATGAGGCGACCAAGAACCGGATCAGCCACCGGGCCCAGGCGTGGGCCCGGCTCGCGCGGGCGTTGTGCGCACCGGGTCCGGGGTGACCAGGAGGCGGGACTACCAGTCCCGCCTCCAATAAAATGTTTGGACGCGGGATCAGGCCGCCATCAGTACAGCGTCGGCCAGAGCGTGTGCAGGGCCGCGGCGTAGACGGTCGCATTCATGCTGGTGAACTGGATGCGGCGCGTGTCGATGACCTTCGGCGTGATCGGCGGATAGTTGCCGTTCTGAAAGATCTTGTCGAAGCCCCAGTTGCGGTTGGGCGCGCCGTAATAGGCGCCGGTGAAGGGCTGGGTCGCGATCTTGCAGCTGTACATCGTGACGAGCGAGCCGCGGATGGTGGAGTTGCCCCAGTTTTCGAGGAAGCGCGGCAGATTGTGCGCGCCACCGCTGTTGTAGGAGTTGGACGTGGGCTGCAGGCCGACGAGCAGCGCCGCGGCCACTTCCGTGTCCGTGGCGTTGGTTTTGACGTTGACGCTTTTCACGTCGCTCCAGGCATTGGATAGAATGGTCACGGAATCGGCCGCGATGCAGACGGGGCTTTCGGCGCTGGCGTGGCCGGCGGCGCCGGAGTTACCGTCATCCGGCGTGACGGCACTGCCGTTCGCCCCCGTGCTCTGGGTGCCGTCGGCATTGAAATTCCCCTGGATGTAAACCGGGGTGTTGGTGGCGATGGTCAGGCCGGTGCCGTTGGCGCCGTAACTGGGGATCAGGCTCTGGCCGGAAGTGACCTGGCCGTTCACCAGACGGACACTGGTGGTCTGGGTCGAGAGGGCACTGGGATAATCGGCGGACACATAGGGGATGGTTGACGGGGTCTGGGCCGTCTTGACGTCCACGTATACGCCGCCGTTCCAGCCGGAGGAGTCGTGCCACAGGGTGCCATCAGGGTTCTTGATGCTGTTGGTGGCGTCGAGCGTGCCGCTGGCCATGCTGGCGACTGCCGCCTTCATGGCCTTCATGTCGATCTGGACGAGATCGGTGGCCCCGACGTTGTTGGCGGGGATGCCGCCCGTGGAGTAGTCGGTTGCCGTCGTCGCGCCATTCGAGGCGCGGCGCTGGTCGATCATGCCGTAGCCCATGTTCTTGGCTGAGTAAACGGCCTGGCTGTCGGTGCTGTCATCCGAGTAAACCGTGTAGTCGGTCGTGCTGTTTCCCGCGCCGGGCGGAATCGCGGTGCCGGTCTTGGCCCTCACCGCCGTGGTCATGGTGGTGTCGGTGGTGCCGTCGGCCTTGAGCACGGTCAGGGTTTTGACGCCGGAGCCATTGGTGACGACCTTCAACTGCCGGAAGGGCAGGTAGCGGATGAGCGGGGGGGCTGAGCTGTTCGACGGGGCGTTGCCGGTGTTCATCACGTAACCCGTGCCGCTGACGGTGCCGTCGATGGTGTTGGCGGGGGGGATCAGTTTCAGTCCGCCATTGGGTCCCTTGAGGGCGAGATTGGCGGCGTTGCCGGCCGCCACGTAGGCGTCATACGAACCTGCAGGACCATACATGCGGATCGTGGGATTGCCGTTGCCATCAAGCGTGGTGGTGTCGACCTGCACATAGAGACCGGCCTGCGTCGACATCTTTGATTTTTCAACCTCGACCTTGGCGGAGTAATAGGGATCGGTGGTGCTGAGACTGGGGTTGGGGGGGTCGATCAGCACATGCGAGTCGGGCAGGTCACCGGCCGCGTCGACCGCCGACTTGAAGGCGATGGGATAATAACCGCCGACGCCCATGGCGGCGGTCTGGAGGTTGGAACCCCAGGTCTGCGAGGCCGCCTTGGCGAAGGCGGCGTTGGTCGTCGAACTGACGAGGGCCGAGACCGTGCTGAGCCCGGCTTTGTTGTAATCCAGGTTCGACGTGCCGTTCCAGGTGCTGTCCTGCCAGCCCTGGACCGAGTTGGTGGGATCCATCGCGGCGGTGGTGTAGGTGGTGGTGCCGCCGCTGGTGGTGGCCGAGACAAGGAAGTTGACCGCGCCCTCCTTCAGGGCCTCGCTGCCCGTGCCCTCGGCCGCGGTGTTGGAATTCGACCACGCGTGATAGATGTTGCCGGTCATGGACACCGGTCCGTTGAAGGTGAGGGAATTCGAGCCCTGGCTGCTCATGAAGATGTTGCCGTTGCAGTGCACCGGGCCGTAGATGTTCATCACCGGGCCGGGAAAGATCTCCAGGTCGTTGGCACTGTAGAAAATCGCGTGGGAGAAGAGCGGCGCGCCGCGGACCATGACGGTCTGGCTGACGCGGGCCGTGACCGGCTTGCCGCCATTGGGCGGAATGACCGTCGCACTGGCCACGATCTGGACGTCGCGCCGGTAGACCCACTGGTTTTTCATCGGGTCCTGCCGGTTGTTCGGGTCGTTGCCGTTGATGTAGTAGAGTGCATTGGCGGCGGCGGGGACCAGGACGGCGTCGCCGGCGACGAGCTGCAGCCCCGTGGTGTGGGAGGAGGTGTAGGCGGCGGAGTCGATGAGGCTGCCCGCGAAGAAGGAAGCGGCGGGCAGGGCGAGCGCGTTTGTGCCCGTCGGGTTGAAGGAGGGCGGCGAGGCCTGGCTCTTGAACTGGGTGTCGAGCTGGGAGGCGCCGTATTCGGCCAGGGCCTCGGCGCCATTGCGGGCCTCCAGCCAGTAGCTGTTGCGCACGTTGAGGCGCCGTTCCGACAGGGACCACTGCAGCATGGAGCCGATGATCGCCGTCAGCATGAAGGTGAAGATCAGGACGGTGATGAAGGCGGACCCGCGGTTGCCGGACAGGGAAAGGGAGGCGGTATTGGTTTTCATGGTGGAATCGGGGCGGGCGGTCAGCCGCGCGGGGAGACCGCGAAATTGTAGGTGTTGACCGCGCGCCGGTTGACGTCGTTGGCGGAGCCGCTGCCGGTCTCGATGATCTGGCCGCGCACCATCACGCTGCGGTCCTTGAAGTCGTAGAACAGGCCCTCCGTGTTCGAGGTGCCCACGGCCAGGGCCTGGGCCAGCTGGACGACGATCGGGTAGGTGCTTTGATTGGCGGTCGGTACGTTGCTGTTGAGCAGTGTCGCCATGGGGGTCGCGCCCAAGGTCGTGGGGTCGACGCTCGGGCTGATGTTGACGGTGAACTTGCGCACCGGGCCGACGGCATTCGAGGCGGCGTCGCGGTAGTAGCCGACGAGCTTGTTGATATACTGGTTGCCCGTCGTGGCGTCGATGGAGACCGAGACGAGGAGGAGGAAGTCGCCCGACTGGCCGTCGACGAGATAATTGTCAGCGGTGCCCGAGTTCTTGGTCCGGGTGGAGAAATCCGGATAGACCAGGAAATAATTGGCGTAGGCCGCGTCGGTGTCCATGTCCTGCGTGAACGTGCGGATGTCGCGGTTGATGCGGGCGCGGGCGCCGTCGTAGAAATAGGTGCGCATCGTCTGGCTCAGCAGGCGGATGACGCCGGTCACGACCAGTCCCATGACGGTGATGGCGACGAGGATTTCCACGAGGGTGAAGGCGCGGGCCAGGCGGGACGGGGGAGGGGTGGTTGTTTTCATGTTTACCAGCTGGGAACCACGCTGCGGATGGTGCGGACCGAGCCGATGGTGTACCGGGGACGGTTGCCGTCGAGATATTGCCAGTTGTACATGACGGTGATGCCGTAGACGCCTTGGGTGGCCGTGCTGGAGCCGTTCAAGTCCTGGACCCAGATCCAGATGTTCATGTGCATGTCATTCCGGCCGGTCGTCGTGGTTGCCGACCCCCGGGAGGTGCAGGATGTCGTGTAGTCGCTGGCATTGGGCCAGATGCTCTGCCAGGTGACCTGGACGGCCACATCGCCCGTGCCCGTGTCCGTGCTGGTCATGCTGGTGGCCGTGCTGTCCTTGGCCATGTCGAAGCCCCGGAGGTTGTCCTGCACGTGCTGCGAATTGGGTCCGTCGGCCGGGGTCGTGCCCGGCGTGATGGAGGAGACGGCCGGCGGGGTCTTCGTGACGGTGTTGAGGGTCGAGGTGTAGATGTAATCATTCGTGTTGTCGTCGTACTTGGTCAGGACCGCATAAGACGAGCCCAGCGAGGGGTTGCCGCTGCTGTCAAAGTTGACGACATCGGTGATAGGCATGTTTTTGATCTGTTCCAGGTAGCCTTGCACGATGGTCAGGACGGTGTTCTGGTAAATGCTGCCCTCCGTCAGCCGGCGGGACTGCATCTGGACCGCGAGAATGCCCATCAGGGCGAGGGCGAGGATGCCCATGGAAAACATCACCTCCACCACGGTGAGCGCACGGCGCGGGGCCGGCCACCGGTTCGGATTCAGGGCGGCGGGGACGGTCTGGCCGCGGGCAGATGAGTAACGCATGAGGCCATCATAGCAGATACCCGGTCCTTGGCTACAGCCATAAGCTGATGATTTCGCCCCTACTTGCGGGGGAGGCTTTCGCCTCTAGTCCGAATGAACCGTCCAGCCCGACGCGGACCGCTGAACCGCAGCAGCAATTTTGAAACGCCAGTCGCCCGGGGCGGATTCAAGCCGGGTCGGACTTCGACTGGGCGTACAGCACCGCCGCCTGTGACCGGCGGGTGATGCCGAGCTTGTCGAAGACGGTGGCGAGATAGTTTTTCACCGTTTTCTCGGTCAGGTTCAGGCGTTCGCCAACTTCCTTGTTGGTGAGCCCCTCGGTCACATGGGCCAGCACCCGGCGCTCCTGCAGGGAAAGGGTCGCCAGCCGCTGCTCGGGCCGGGCTCCCGGGCCGTTCTTCATGAGGTGCAGGACCTGGTTGCTGAGGGTGGGATCGAGGACGGAATGCCCCGCGGCCACGCGCTGGATGGCCGAGGCCAGCGCGGCGCCGTCGTTTTCCTTCAGCAGATAACCCCGGGCGCCGGCGGCGATTCCGTCGTGCATGCTGCGTTCGTCGGCCGACGAGGTGAGGATGATCACCCGCGTGGCGGGATGCAGCCGGGTGATCTCGCGGCAGACACTCAGGCCGGGCTTGTCCGGGAGGCGCAGGTCCAGCAGGACCACCGCGGGAGCCAGCCGGGCCACGGCGGCGAGCCCGGCGGCGGCGGTGCCGGCTTCCCCGGCCAGCGTGATCTCGGGCCGGTCTTCGAGTGCGGCGCGGAGGCCCATGCGGATCAGCGGACTGTCATCGATGATCAGCACCCGGATGGGCTTGGTGGGGGCGGGGCCGCTCATGGCGGGGAAATAACGGGGAGGTTGAGCAGGACGCGAGTCCCTTTTCCGGGGGTGGATTCCACCCGCAGCGTGCCGCCGAGGGCCGCGGCCCGCGCCTGCATGTTGACCAGCCCGTGGCCGGAATCACCCCGCGGCCGGCCGGGGGCGAAGCCCACGCCGTCGTCCTGGACCGCGAGCGCGATCGACTGCTCGCCCCGTCCGGCGCGGACCGTGATGTGCCGCGCGTGGCCGTGCCGCAGGCTGTTGCTCACGGCCTCGCGCAGGATGTTCATGATCTCCGCGACGTGCGGCGGCGCGATGAGCGCGACGGCCTCCTCATCCAGCCGCTGCTCGATGCGGATCCCGTCCCCCGCGGCGAACGACTCGATCATGCCGGCGAGGGCGCCGGTGAAGGACTGGCCGTTGACCCGGCCCGGCTCCAGGTCCTGCAGATATGCGCGCACCTCGCGGTTGATCCGCCGCAATTCCCCCATGCATTGGTCGACCCGCTGCGCCAGTTCGGGCCCCAGCGCGCTCTTCTTCTGCACGCTCTCGAGGGTCAGGCAGACCGCGTAAAGCGTCTGGCAGATGTTGTCGTGCAGGTCGCGGCCGAGCCGGATCCGCTCGCCGACGGAATGGTCGAGGAGCGTGCGGTTGACCTGCAGGTCCTCCTCGGCCCGGACCCGGGCGCCATGCTCCTCGGCCAGGGCCGCGGTGCGCTCGTTGGAAATCTTGGCGAAATGCTCCATCCCGGTGGCGTGGGCGCGGACCGCGGCCCACGGCGTGCGGGTGGCGCCGTCGAGTGAGAGGGCCCGCCGGGAATCCAGCAGCACGGCCAGCAGCGGCACCAGCGCCAGCAGCAGCGCCAGCAGCACGATGACCGCCAGGAAGCGCTGGTGAAGCACCTGCACGCGCAGCAGGGCCGGTCCGGCGAAGGTCACCCGGACCTGCCAGTCCGCCGTTCCGGCCACGGCCTGCGTGAAGGTGAGGGCGCTGCCATGACCGGCGGGCCGCGGCGGCGTGTCCGTCCGGTACAATTCCACCGTGCCCCCGAGCATGGCGCCGAGTTCGCGCTGGTAGGCGCCATCCCACTGCGCGGGCGGGCGGGCGCCGGCCGCGATCAGCCGGACCAGCAGCGCCCGTTGTTCGTCGACCGCGAGCGTCTGCAGCTGGCGGGTCTCCCGCTGCAGCCACCACTGCAGCGACACGGCCGCGCCGAGGAAAAACAGCAGGAGCAGGATCGCGAGTCCCAGCGAGCGGGTGTTCAGGTTCATGGCGGGCTTGAAGGCTGATAGCTATACACTTCTCCCGGGTCGCGTCAAAGGCTTCGACATTTGCCCCCGGAGGGCTAGTTTTACGGCTTTTTATGGAGTCTTTCTACATCACGACCGCCATCGACTATGTGAACGGGTCGCCCCATCTCGGCCACGCCTACGAAAAGGTGCTGACCGACGTCATCGCCCGCTTCCGGCGGCAGCTGGGGGACCGCGTGCATTTTCTCACCGGGGTCGATGAACACGGCCAGAAGGTGCAGGCCAGCGCCAAGAAACGCGGCATCCCGCCGCAGCAGTTCGCCGACGAGGTCAGCGCCGAGTTCCGGGCCCTGCTGCCCCAGCTCAACATCTCCAATGACGACTTCATCCGCACGACGGAGGACCGGCACAAGCAGGTCGTCCGCGCCGTGCTCCAGCAGCTCTACGACGCGGGTCTGATCTACCTGGCCGAGTACCGGGGCTTCTACTCCACGCGCCAGGAGCAGTTCCTCCAGGAGAAGGACCGGCTGCCCGACGGCACCTGGCCCGAGCTCTTCGGCGAGGTCACCGAGATCACCGAGTCGAACTATTTTTTCAAGCTGAAGCAGTATCAGGGCTGGCTCGTGGATTTTCTGGCCACGCACGAGGATTTCATCTTCCCGCGCTTCCGGCAGAAGCAGGTGCTCGAGTTCCTGAAGGAGCCGCTCAACGACCTGTGCATCTCGCGCCCGCGGGAGCGGCTGGAGTGGGGGATCCCGCTGCCGTTCGACGGGAACTACGTCACCTACGTCTGGTTCGACGCGCTGCTCAACTACTACTCCGCGGTGGCGGACCGGCCCGGCGTCTGGCCCGCCCGGTGGCATGTGATCGGCAAGGACATCCTCGTGCCGCCGCACGCCGTCTACTGGCCGATCATGCTGCACGCCGCCGGCCTGCCGCTGCCGGGCGGCATCATCGCCCACGGGTGGTGGATGACGGACGGCGCCAAGATGTCCAAGAGCACCGGCAACGCCCTCAACCCGCTCGACCTCGTCGCCGAGTTCGGCGCCGACGCCTTCCGCTATTTCCTCATCCGCGAGATGAACGTCGGCCAGGACAGCGACTTCACGCGCGAGCAGTTCCTCGTCCGCTACAACAGCGAGCTGGCGAACAATCTCGGCAACCTGGTCAACCGCACGCTGAGCATGACGACCCGCTTCGCCGCCGGCGTCCTGCCCGCCGCCGGCCCGGCCGGCGACCTCGAGCGCTCGCTCCAGGAGCGGTGGACGAAGACCCGCGACGAGTTCATCCCGCTCTGCGAGGCCTTCCAGTTCCACACCGCACTTGAGCGCGCCATGCAGTTCCTGACGGAAACCAACGCCTACATCGAGCAGCGCGCGCCCTGGAAACTGGGCAAGTCGGCCGACCCGGCGGACCAGGCCCTGCTGCACACCGCGCTCGCCACGATGGCCGAGGCGCTACGCCTGGCCGTCGCCCTCATCCAGCACGTCATGCCCGCCGCCACGGAGAAGATCAATGCCGTGCTCGGCTACGCACCCGGCCCGGACTGGCGCGACGAGCTGAATTGGGGCTCGCGGCTGGACGGGGCGAAAGTGGCGCCGGCCCTCGTGCTATTCCCGCGCCCGGCCCCGCCCGCCCAGCCGTGAAGATCCTGCCGGTCAACCCGACCGCCAACGTCTCCCCCGAATCGCTCCGGGCGTTCCTGGAACTTTGCCGCGCGCACGCCCGCGCGGCCGGCCGGCCGCAGCTGGTCAGCATCAGCCTGGCCGTGGACCACCTCGATCCCCTGGCCGTGCTCGAGTCGATCTTCGAGCCGGCCCAGCTGCATTTCTACGCCGAGCGCCCGGCGCAGGGCTTCGCCGTGGCGGGCGCGGAGGCGGTGCTGGAATTCACCGCGGCCGGCGCGGACCGTTTCACCGTGGCGCGGGACCGCATCGCCGGGATCCTCGCGGACACCCTGGCGGTCGGGCCGCTGGACGAGCCGTTCGCCGGCCCGCATTTCTTTTTTGCCAGCGGCTTCGCGCCCGAGGCGGCGGCGGACGCGCCGTTCCCGGCGCTCCGCCTGTTTGTGCCCCGCTGGCAGGTGGCGCGGATGGGCGACAGCACCGTGGCCGTGGCCAACCTGCTGGTCGCGGCGGACACGACGGTCGACCCGCTGGCGGCCCGGGTGTGGAAGGCCCATGCCAAGTTCCGCGCCTTCGACTACCAGAGCGCGCGGCGCCGCGACCGGCCCTCCGCGCCGACGCCCGCGGAGGAAATCGGCGGCGAGGGCTGCTACCGCCGCGCGGTCACCACGGCCCTGGCGGAGATCGCCCGCGGGGATTACCAGAAGGTCGTGCTCGCCCGGGCGCGGCGGCTGACCACGGCCGAGGAATTTCATCCCCTCGGCGTCCTCAACCACCTGCGGCAGCACTTTCCGGCCTGCTACGCGTTCTCGATCGCCAACGGCCGCGGCCAGAGCTTCATCGGCGCCAGCCCGGAGCGGCTCGTGCGCGTCGCCCAGGGCCGCATGCACACGGAGGCCCTCGCCGGCTCCGCGCCGCGCGGCGAGTCCGCGAGCGAGGACGCCGCCCTGGCGCGGGCCCTCCTGCTCAGCGAAAAGGACCAGCGCGAGCACAGGCTCGTGGTCGGGTCCATCGCGCGCCGCCTGGCCGACCTCGGGCTGACCCTCGAGCACGCCAGCCAGCCCCGCCTGCTGGGCCTCGCCAACGTGCAGCACCTGCACCTGCCCATCAGCGCCACCCTGCCGGCGGGGGTGCACATCCTCGATCTCGTGGCCCGGCTGCACCCCACGCCCGCCGTGGGCGGCACGCCGCGCGGGCCGGCGGTTGCGGCGCTCCTCCGGCTCGAGCCGTTCGCCCGCGGCCTCTACGCGGGCCCGCAGGGCTGGGTGGACCACCGCGGCGGCGGCGAGTTTTTTGTCGGCATCCGCTCGGCCCTGGTCGACGGGCACCAGGCCACGGCCTACGCCGGCGCCGGCATCGTCGCCGGCTCGGACCCGGACCGGGAATTCGCCGAGACCGAGCTGAAGTTCAAGGCCCTGCTCGACGTGCTGGTCGCGCGCGCCGCGCGCTGACTTCGCCCGGACCCCGCCGGCTCAGCCAAATCCATGCAGTTGCCCGTGGGCCAGCGAGCTTGCTCGCGCCCTTTGGGCGCCCGTCAGCGGGCTGGCCTGCCGTCGCACCATTCAGTTTCCCGAGTTCAGAGGAATACGCGGTCAAGTGCATCGTGCCGGCTCAGCGTACAAACGAAAACCCGGCGCGGAGGGCGGAGGTTTTTTCGCGGTACGAGAGCAGGCTTTCGCCGTAGCCGTTGAAATACTGGACGAGCAGGTAGGTCGCGAAGTTCAGCAGCTTCGTGCGCACCGGGAAGGTCAGGTCGAACTGGACGGTCGGGTGGTCGAAGTCCCGGCCGGCCCAGGTGGAGAGCAGCAATGAGGGGCCGTCGTTGCGGCCGAGCACCATCCGCAGCTGGCCGTAACCGCGGTAGTTTTTCAAGTCGGGGTTGTTGTCGAGGGAGCTGACGTAAGCGAACACCTCCGGCAGCACGATCAGGTGCCAGCCGTCGAGCTGGCCGAAGGCGAAGGCGGGACGGAAATAGACCGTGTTCAGGCTGCGGGAGGCCGGTCCGTCGCGGCCGTTGGACTCGTGCTTCAGCGCCGCCTGGTAGCCGAGCCACGTGAAGGGGCGGTCGCCCGCGTCGGGCTCCACGGCGAGCGACTCGAAGATCAGCTCCGGCATGTAGCTGGTGTCGTAGAACGGGCTGGACGTGCCGGTGACGTCCCAGAGCGAGCGCTGGGTGAAGCCGAACTGCAGCGTGCGCGACATCCGTTCACGGGAGATCTCGGTGAAATTGAGCAGCCGGTACTTGAAGCTGAACTGGAACTTCGCCGCGGGCACGTCGGCCCCGTAGATGAAGTAGATCGGCTCGTGCGGTGCGAGCCGGTTGGCAAAGGTGCGCTGGATGGCGGAGGCGGCGGGCATGGCCCGCGCCAGGCTGGTGGGTGGCTTGCGCGCGGGGTCGTCCGGCGGCGGGGCCCCGTCCCCGGCCGCGGCCTGGAAATCGACGACGGCCCGCACGGGGGCGAAGCCGGCGAGGCGAACCTCGATGATGCCCCGGCCCCCGGCGCCGGCCGGCACGGTGAAGGCATAGGTGCGGACGGCGAACCCGCCCGGCGCCACCGCGGCCGACTGGCCGGCGCTCCCGGCGGCCAGGGACAGCTCCAGCCGCCGGGATTGCGCGCCCAGCTGCAGTTCCGCCGCCAGTGCCGCCGGCGGGGTGACGGGTTGCATCGTGGCGCCGCGGTTGAGGAACACCAGATCAACCGCTGAGGCCGCGCCGGCAGCCAGCGCATGGTCCGGTGGCACCAGGCTGAGCGTCACCGGCTGGGCCGCCAGCGGGCCGGCCAGGGCGAACAGCAACAGGCAGTTTCTCAGGAACATTCCAGCAGGGTGCCCCGAATTGCCGGCGGTGCCAGTCCGATCCGGCGGGGCGGCCCGGAGGCTCGCGGCCGGGGGGCGGGAGGCACCCAACGATAGGCTAGCCACGGAGGGGGATTCGTGTTCACTATCGGCTCCCATGGCCGCCGCCACCCTCGATTTCCGCAATGCCAACTCACTCTGGGGCAGCGTGCTCGTCGAGACGTTGCACCGGCTGGGGCTGCGCCATGCGATCATCTCCCCCGGCTCCCGCTCGACCCCGCTGGCGATGGCGTTCGCCCGGCACCGGGGCATTGGCGCGGTGCCCGTGCTCGACGAGCGCTCGGCGGCCTTCTTCGCCCTCGGCCTGGCCAAGCGCACGCAGCGGCCGGTTGTGGCGCTCTGCACCAGCGGCACGGCGGGGGCGAATTATTTTCCCGCGGTCATCGAGGCGCAGGAAAGCGGCGTGCCGCTGCTGGTCATCACGGCCGACCGGCCGCCGGAGATGCGCGAATGCCGCTCGGGCCAGACCATTGACCAGCAGAAACTCTTCGGCGCCCACGTGAATTTTTATCACGAGCTCGCCGTGCCCGTCATGAGCCGCCCGATGCTGCGCTATCTGCGGCAGGCCGTCATCCAGGCGTGGGAGCGCACGACCTGGCCCAGCCCCGGCCCGGTGCACCTCAACGCGCCCTTTCGCGACCCCCTGGCGCCGGTGGCGGATGACAGCACCAAGCTCCTGCGCGGCCGGCTGGCGGCGGAGGATTTCTTCGCGGCGGTGGCGCCGCCGCCGCGGGTGCTCGCCCGCAGCGAGGCGACGGGCTTCCCCGTCGACCGGCGGGGCGTGATCATCGTGGGCGCGACCGCGACGGGCCGGGCGCCCGGGGAGGCCGGCATCCTGGCCGGGCTGGCCGACGACCTGGGCTGGCCGGTACTGGCGGACGGGCTGTCGGGACTGCGCGGGGATGCCGAGCGTTTTCCCGGGCTGATCACGCGGTACGACGCGATCGTGCGCAGCGCGCGGGCCGCGCGGCGCTTGCAGCCGGAGGTGGTGCTCTGCGTCGGCGGCTGGCCCACGAGCAAGGCCCTGCGCGCCTGGTTGGAAAAATGCGCGCCCGAGGTCTGGCTGGTGACGACGCGGGCGGATAACCAGGATGCGCTCCACCTGGCCACGCGCCACCTGCGCTGCGGCCTCCGGGCCTTCGCCGAGAGCGTGCCCTCCGCCCGGCGGCGGCCCGACGCCTATGCCGCCCGGTGGCGGGCGGCGGACCGCGCGGCCGGTCGCAGCCTCGCGCAGGGGCTGGCGCGGGCGCACCGGAATTTCGAGGGCACCGCGGTGACCGTGCTGGCGGGGCACCTGCCCGCGCTGACCCCGGTGTTCGTGGCAAATTCCATGCCGGTGCGCGACGTCGAGTATTTCTGGCCGGCCAACAATCTCGGCCACACGCTCCATTGCAACCGCGGCGCCAACGGCATCGATGGCACGCTCTCGACGGCCCTCGGCCTCGCGCACGAGGGGCGACCCGCGGTGCTGCTGACCGGGGATCTGGCGCTGTTGCACGACAGCAACGGCTTCCTGCTCCGGCCCAAGTTCAAGGGCAGCCTGACCGTCGTGCTGATCAACAACCGGGGCGGCGGCATCTTCGAGCACCTGCCGGTGGCGCGGTTCCATCCCCCGTTCGAGGAGTTCTTTGCCACCCCGCAGGCGGCGGATTTCCGGAAGCTGTGTGCGGCCCACGGCGTGGTGCATGTGGCCGTCCGGAACTGGCGGCAACTGGCCGGCCTGGTGGGGAAGCTGCCGCGCCGCGGCCTGCGCGTGCTGGAGATCCGCACGGACCGGAAGCGCGACGCGGCGTTCCGGCAGCGGTTGTTCGCCGCCGCGGCCCGGGCGGCGGAGCGGGCGGTGGGCTAGGGTTGCGCCTGAGCATATTTCACGGCCGCTGGCTGGAGGGCGGCACCTGGGTGCCGCCGCCGTGCAACGGCGTCTTTGCCGGTTCGCGGCTGGACCAAGGTCCAGCCCTGTCGTTTCGCGCAATCACGGCGGGGTCGCCGTGGCGGCGGGAAAACCTGTTAGAGCTGGATCGGCATGCCGACCTCGATGATCTGCATCGGGGGCAGCCGGTAGTAGTCGCGGACCTGCCGGGCGTTGCGGCTGAGGAAGGCGTAGAAATGTTTCTGCCAGTCGAACATCAGGCTGTCGCCGCCGGTGATGATCATCTCGCGGTTGAAATAATAGGTGGCCTCGTTGAGCTTCAGCGGCACGCCGGCGGCGCGGACGTTCTCCATCAGGGTCGAGACGTCCGGCGACTCCATGTAGCCGTAGCGGCCCACGGCGCGCCAGACGCCGTGGCCGATCTCGGAGACGGTGAAGCGCTCGTGCTCGTCCACGAGGGGCACGTCCTCGGTCGTGATGCTGAGCAGCACGACGGTTTCGTGGAGCACCTTGTTGGCCTTGACGTGGTGGAGCAGCACGAGGGGCGTCCCGGTCGGGTTGCCGGCCATGAACACGCCGGCGCCCCGCACGCGGACGATCCGGTCGCTGCTGGCGATGTTGCGCAGCTCGTCCTCGGTGATCTCGTTGGCGTAGATCCGGCGGAAGATCTCGGTCTTGCCGCTCTTCCAGGTGTGCATGATGGCGAGCAGGCCCAGGCCGATGAAGATCGGCAGCCAGCCGCCGTCGGCGAACTTGTGGAGGTTGGCGCTCACAAACGCGGCCTCGATGGCGAGGAAGAACGCGGCGAGGGGCAGGATGCGCCACCAGGCCCAGTGCCAGCGCATCCGGGCCACGCGGAAGAAGGCCAGGGTGGTCACGAACATGGTGCCGGTGACGGCGATGCCGTAGGCGGAGGCCAGCCGGTCGCTGGAACCGAACTGCAGGACCACGTAGATCGAGCCGAGGGCGAGGAAAATGTTGACCAGCGGCAGGTAGATCTGGCCGGAATGCAGCGCATTGGTGTACTTGATGAGCAGGCGCGGAAAGTAGCCGAGCTGGATCGCCTGCCGGGTCAGGGAATAGGTGCCGGAGATCAGCGCCTGGCTCGCGATGATGGCGGCCGCGATGGACAGGCCGATGAGCCACAGCCGCGGCATGCCCTCGGGCACGAGGGCGAAGAAGAGGTTGTCGATGTCCCCCGGATGGCCCAGCGCGTAGGCGCCTTGGCCGAAGTAATTCAGGAGCAGCCCGGGGAAGGCGATGCCGTACCAGGCATAGGAGATGTATTTCCGCCCGAAATGGCCCATGTCGGCGTACAGGGCCTCGGCGCCGGTGACCGCCAGCACCACGGCCCCGAGGATCAGCGCCGCGCTGCCGGGGTTGGAGTAGAGCAGGTTCAGGCCGTGGAGCGGGTTGATCGCGACCAGGATCCCGGGGTAGTCCGCGATGTGCCAGAGACCCACCCCGCCGATGGTGAGGAACCACACCAGCATGACCGGGCCGAACACATGGCCGATCTTCTGCGTGCCCTTGTATTGGAAGTAGAACAGCGCGCCCAGGATGACGCAGCTGATGGCGGGGATGTAGTGTCCGTAGGCCGGCTCGATGCTCTTCAGGCCCTCGACCGCGCCCAGCACCGAAATGGCCGGCGTGATGACGCCGTCGCCGTAGAGGAGGGCGGCGCCGAACAGGACCAGCAGGGTGAACAGCCCGGTGCGGGCCGCCCGGTCGCGATCCGCATGGGTCAGCGCCAGCAGGGCGAAGATGCCGCCTTCGCCACGGTTGTCCGCCTTCATGACAAACAGCAGGTACTTGACGCAGACCACGATGACCAGGGCCCAGAGCACGAGCGACAGGGCCCCGAAAATGCCCGAGGAGCGATGGCCCGGCGGGAGGGCGTTCAGGCATTCGCGCAAGGCATAGAGCGGGCTGGTGCCGATATCGCCAAAGACCACACCCAGTGCGCCCAGGGTAAGGCCAGCACTGGCGGCCGTGCTGACCTTTTGCGGATTAGTCTGCATGAAAGGGTCAATGATGTGAGCCTGTGGCCTGCCAGTCCAAGCTGTATTCGCAGTTTATTTGGAAACTGCTTGACCTGGCCAGACGCGAGCAGAAGGGGGGAGCCGACAAATTGCATCCCAAGGCTTTACCCGGCAGCCGGACACGGCTAGCGTTGCCCGCATGATTCCCGCCTGGAAATCCGCCAAGACGTACGAAGACATCCGCTACGAGAAAGCCGCCGGCATGGCCCGGATCACCCTCAACCGGCCGGAAAAACGCAACGCCTTCCGCCCGCAGACCGTCGTCGAACTGCACGAGGCCTTGCTCGACGCCCGCGAGGACCAGTCGGTCGGGGTCGTTTTCCTGACCGGGGCCGGTCCGGCCAAGGACGGCAAGTATGCCTTCTGCGCCGGCGGCGACCAGTCGGTCCGCGGCCATGGGGGCTACCTCGACGGCCAGGGGGTGCCGCGGCTCAACATCCTCGAGGTCCAGAAGCTCATCCGCTCGATGCCGAAGGTCGTCATCGCCCTCGTTGCGGGCTACGCCATCGGCGGCGGCCACGTGCTCCATGTCATGTGCGACCTCACGATCGCGGCCGACAATGCGATCTTCGGCCAGGTGGGGCCCAAGATGGGCAGCTTCGACGGCGGCTTCGGCTCGAGCTACCTTGCCCGCCTGGTCGGCCAGAAGAAGGCGCGGGAGATCTGGTTCCTCTGCCGCCAGTACAGCGCGGCGGAGGCGCTTGCCATGGGCCTGGTCAACAAGGTCGTGCCGGTGGCGGACCTCGAGGCCGAGGGCGTGGCCTGGGCGCGTGAGATCCTCCAGCGCAGCCCGCTCGCCATCCGCTGCCTCAAGTCCGCCTTCAACGCCGAGCTCGACGGCCAGAGCGGCATCCAGGAACTCGCGGGCAACGCCACCATGCTTTATTACATGACCGAGGAGGCGAAGGAGTTCATGACGGCCCAGAAGGAAAAGCGGAAGCCGCGGACCGAAAAGTTTCCGTGGCTGCCTTGAACCCGCCGGCGCAGGAGCGGCTTCAGCCCCGGCCGATCGCCGCCTCCGGACGGTCAGGACGGTTCCGCGCCGGACAGCGAGGCGTGCGCGGCCAGCGGGAGGTCGACATGGATCAGGCTGCGGTTGGCCGCGGCCGGATCGGGCGCGCGGAGGCAGAAGCCGTAGGCTTCGCCGAGCGCGATGTGGTTCGCGGCATTTTCGTCCAGCAGCGGATGATGGAAACACCGTCCGGCCAGCGCGGGCGGCGTCCCGCCCGGCACGAGCGCGACCTCGCCCAGGCGCGCCGCCCCTTCGTCGCTGGCCAGCAATTGCCGCAGCAACGCCGCCTGGCCGGTCGCGGTGGCGCTGATCACCGCGCCGTGGCGGAAGACCAGTTCCACGCCCTCGATGGTCGCGCCGCCGTAGCTGACCGGTCGCGACACCCGGACGGTGCCCGACGCGGAATCCCGGTGGGGCAGGGTGAAAACCTCCTCGGTCGGCAGGTTCGCGACGAACGGCAGGCCGGAACGGGTCGTCAGCTGCGCCGTGCACCAGCGATGACCGGGCGGCAGCGTCACGGTCAGGTCGGTGCCATCACCCCGGTAACGCAGGGTGGATGAGGGTGCGCGGTTCAGCCGGTCGCGGTAGTCCGCCAACGTTTGCAGGTGATCCCGCCACGCGGCGATGGCCTCCGGCCCGGCCTCCGGCGACGCCGGGACGCGACACGCGGCGAACACCGTGTCCCACAGCGCCTGCGGCCGCTGCTCTGCCGGCAGGTCCGGGAAGACGGCGTGCGCCCAGGCCGGCGACGGAGCGGGCGCCGCGGTCCAGTTGGTCGCGCCGGCCACGAGTTCCTGCGCCAGGGGCCCGAAGTGTTCCCAGCCGATCCGGCGCAGCTCCGCGACGGGACCGGCGGGCAGGCCGCGCATGAGCTCCGGCTGGCTGCCCTGCAGAAAGAGCAGGGCGTCGCCATTTCGCAGCGCCGTTGCCATGATCCTGGCATGGGCCGCCACGAGCCGGGCGAATCCCCGCCAGTCACGCCGGACGGCGAACTCCCGCAGGCGCGGACCGTCGCCCCAGACCACCTCGATCGCCGCTGCGCCGGGGCTTCCCGCCGCCCCGGCCGCGCTGCGCACCGCCTCGACCAGCACCTCCGCGCTGCGCGCCACGCCCTGCAACTCGTAGGGCTCGGCGAGGAGCAGCCGTTGCCCGCGCTGCAGGTTCAGGCCGACCCGCACGATCACGTCGGCGTAGACGCGAAGCCGGGTGGTGAAGTCAGGCAGCATCCGGTGAGAAAGACAGAAGAAGCGGCGGGACGAAAGGGCGGAAGCATCCGGGCTCCCGGGTCCGGCGACGGTGGATCGGAGCCGGGGCGCGGGCTGGTTTCACGGCTGGACCAGGCGGGCGATCAGCCGGGCCGCCTCGGTCGCGGAAACCTGGTCGGTGTCGATCCACAGGTCCGACCGGGGGATGACGGGCAACTGGAAGCTGCCGGCGGCCCGGAGCCGCCGGTAGAGCGGCACATCCGTCAATTTCCGGAAACCCCGGCGCTGCCCGGTGTCGAGCCGGGCCTCGATGGTCCCCTCGCTGGCGGACAGCCCGATGGAGAAGATCGCCACGTTGCGCCGCGGCAGGTCCTGGAAAAACCAGTCGATGAAATCCTGCGGCACGGTGTTCTCGGGGTTGAAAGTGAAGATAATGTCCTGCCGGCCGTCGGCGGCCATCTCCTCGAACGCGCTCCGCCAGGCCCGGTCGCGCTCCGCGACGAATCCGGGCGTACCGAAGGCGTGGTGCCGCAGCACCTCATCCACCACGAGGTGATTATGGTAAAGGCGCCAGCCGGTGAGGGCGGCCAGTTCGCGGCCGACGGTGTATTTGCCCGTGGCCGGGTCGCCATGGATCAGAACCAGCTTCATGAGGCCTTGCCGGCCTGGACCTCGAGCAGCACCGCATCGTTGAGGTAATTGCGCAGGTAGGCGTAGGTGACCGTGCCGTAGCCGCCCTGGCCCCATTCGGCGCCGTAGGAATTCTTGAAGATGAACACCGTGTCCTCCAGGCGCCCGGTGGCCGAGGTGTAGCCGACGAGGGTGACGGCGTGGCCGCTGCCAGTGACCGGTTTCTGGCCGTCGAGGAAGCCGCCCCGCAGGGTGCGGTAGTTGGGCCAGCCGATGCCGATGGCGACGGGCACCCCGGCGTTGAGCGCCTGGACGAGGTTGTTGATGCGCGTCACGGTATCGCGCCCCGGCAGGCGGTGGACAAACACCCGCTGATGGGTCCGGGCCTCCTCGACCACGGCGGGCGGCGGGTCCGGGATGTTCCGGATGTTGCTCCCAAAGGTGTTCGGCATGCTGGACTGGAGCGGGATGCCGTAGGCGCGCAGGGCGTCGACCACCTCGGCGAGCGCGTAGCCCTCGTCCTCGTTATCCCTGGCGCCGGTCTCGTCCGCCGGGGCGGCGGCCGCGGGCAGGCGCTGGACGGTCTTGCGCACGGCCCAGATCAGGTATTCCTCGGAGAATTTCTCCACCCTGCCGGCCAGCTCGGCGTTTTGGAATTCCAGCGCGCTGACCACGGCGAAGATGGCGCAGCTCGGGCGGCGCCCCTGGTTTTTCACGCCCAGATCGAGCTCGAAGAATTTCGGGCGCAGGTCGACCCCGGATTTCACCTCGGCCGGCTGGCCGAAATGCTGCAGCAGCTGGTCGAATTTCGAGACGCTGCGGGCCGGCTCCGGCTTTCCCGGCCGGGCCGCGGGGGCGGACAGGGCCGGCTCGGCGGCGTCCGCCGCGGCCGCCGCCGCCGGATCGTAATGGAACCGGGCCTGCCACTCGGGCGCCAGTTCGCGCAGATGGATGGAGGCCATGCCGCCCGCGTGGGTGATCAGGACGGTGCGGGCGTTGACGGAACGCACCTGGACCTGGCGGTAGGTGGTCGGGCCCACGGGGAGCGCATCGATCCGGCTGCCCGGGCCGAGCGCGGCGTCCGCCGCCGCGGCGCGGACCGGCAGCAGCGCGAGTGCCAGCCCGAGCAGCGGGCCGCAGAGTCGGAGAAGCCGGTAAATACCCACGCGGCCCACCTTGGCGGTTTGCGGCCGGAAAGGCAACAGGCCAGAAAAAGTGCGGCCCAAGCGGGCCGCACGAATTAAATCCCGGGACCGCGAGGCTTATTTGCCGAGGCTCTGGCGCAGGTCCTCGAGCTGGCCGGCGGAGCCGAGCAGCACGTTGCGGCTGGCGATGAACTTCGCGTATTCCTCGATGAAGATCTTGCCCGGGGGGCGGAAGTCGAACTCCTTGGGATTGTCGCGGAAGAACTCGCGGTGCACGCGGGTCCAGACCAGGCGGCCGTCGGTGTCGATGTTGATCTTGGTCACGCCGAGCTTGGCGGCGGGCAGGTATTCGTTGACGTCGACGCCCATCGAGCCGGCGATGGTGCCGCCGGCGGCGTTGATGCGGTCGACCTCCTCCTTCGGCACGCTGGAGCTGCCGTGCATGACGAGCGGGAAGCCGGGCAGGCGGGCCTTGATCTTGGTCAGCACCTCGAAGTGGAGGGACTGCTTGCCCTTGAACTTGAAGGCGCCGTGCGAGGTGCCGATGGCGCAGGCGAGGGAGTCGCAGCCGGTCTTCTTGACGAAATCCTCGGCCTCGGCCGGGTCGGTCAGGCACGCGTTGCCTTCCTCGACCTTGATGTCCTCCTCGACGCCGCCGAGCATGCCGAGCTCGGCCTCGACGGAGATGCCCTTGGCGTGGGCCGCGTCGACAACGCGCTTGGTGATGGCGACGTTCTTCTCGTACGGGTCGTGCGAGGCGTCGATCATCACGGAGGAATAAAAGCCGGACTTGATGCAGTCGTAGCAGGTTTCCTCGTCGCCGTGGTCGAGGTGGACGGCGAAGATGGCCGTGGGGAAGATCTCGTCGGCGGCGCGGATGATGGCCTCGAGCATCCTCTTGTCCGTGTATTTCCGGGCGCCCTTGGAAATCTGGATGATGAAGGGCGCCTGGGAGGCGATGGCCCCCTTGAAGAGCCCCATGGCCTGCTCGGCGTTGTTGATGTTGTAGGCGCCGACGGCATACTTGCCATAGGCGTGTTTGAAGAGCTGCGCGGTCGTGACGATCATGGTAGGATAGTTGAGCAACTATCCTGCCAGATGGCATGCGTCACAAGATTTATTCCGGCGTCCCGGTGAATATGTGACACAGCTACTTATGCCAATTAATCCGCAATATATGCGGCGACGTCCCGACCGGAATTATCTCGGCGGGAACTCGAACTCGGCCTTGTCCTGCTTCTGCGAGAGCACGAGGTAGGCGCTGAACTGGGAGCCGCGCTTGGACACAAAACCCTCGATCAGGTGGCTGCGGCCCTCCTCGACCAGGCGACGGACCTCGTCGGCCGGAATCTCGACCGAGCAGATGGTGCGCTGCACCTTGAACACGGCGCGGTTGTCCTGGCCCGGCTTGCGCACGTAATAGGCGTCGTCCGTCATCACCAGTTCGCCGGCGGGGGACTTGCTTTCGCCGAGGAGCGTGGCCTTGGAGAGATCGAGCGGGGCGCGGGCCTTGCGCGCGACCGGGTTGCCGTCCTTGTCGAGCTTCGGCTTGCGCGGCGGAAACTCCCAGGACATCTTGCCGGCCTCGCGCTTCAGGAACGCGTCGAAGGGGCGGCCCTTCTTGGAGATGAACCCCTGGATGAGGTCGGTCTTCCCCTCGGCGACCAGCTTGACCGCCTGCTCGGGCGGGATCGCCTTCTGGCACATGATGCGGCCGACGCGGAAGGTCTGCTTCCAGCCCTCGCCGTCGCGCTCGCGCACGATGTAGCTGCCGCCGTTCTCGCACAGCTGCGCGCCGGTGGCGGGGTCGGTCCAGAAGGGCGTGAGGGTGGCGAGGTCGGCCTTGTCGCCGAAATCGAACTCGGTCTTCCATTTCTTCGTCACGACGTCCTGCTTGGACACCTTGTCCTTCTTCGTCTCCTCGACCAGCGCCAGCTTGAGCACGGCGGAGAAACGGTTGCGGGTCTTGTTGGAGATGAAACCGTCGAGCGGACCGACCTGGCGCTGCTCGACCAGGGCCTTGACCTCGGGCTCCTCCATGCGCCGGCCGCCCACGATCTTGTAGACCATGAGCTCGCCGTCCTGCGACTTGTAGCCGCGGAGGGTCTCCTTCATCGGCTTCTGGTCGGTCGGGGAAATGATGCCGGTGACGCGGGCGACGGAATCATCCTCCTCGAAGCCCTTGACGCGCTCCACGATGCCCTTCGTCTCCTTGATGATCTCCGCCATGAACTTCTCGCGGGAAAACTTGCCGTGTTCCATCTCGCGCAGGTGGTATTCCCACTCGCCGGTCATGGTCGGGCTGGTGATGTCGGTGGCCTGCACCGCGGTGAGGAACTGCATCAGCTGCTCGGCCTTGGTTGTCGGCACCAGCTCGCGCTGGTTGCGGTCCATGTACTTCTGGTTGATGAGGCCGTCGATGGTGTCGGCGCGCGTGGCGGGCGTGCCGAGCCCGCGCTCCTTCATCGCCTCGGCGTGGTCCTCGTCCTCGACGAGCTTGCCGGCGCCCTCCATGGCGGAGAGCAGCGTGGCCTCGGTGTAGCGCGGGGGCGGGCGCGTGCTCTCGCCGTGCAGCACCGGGTCGAGGGTCTTCGCCTGGCCCTTGTCCTCGGGCGCCATGGCGGGCAGGGCCTTCGAGTCGGGCGCATCGTCGTCGACGGTCGACTTGCCATAGACGGCGAGCCAGCCGGGGGCGGTGAGCACCTTGCCCTCGGTCCTGAAGGTGTGGCCGGCCACGACACTCAGCCGGGTGGTGATGGCGAATTCCGCCACGGGGTGGAAGGTCGCGACGAAGCGCCGCGCGATCATGTCGAACAGCTTGGCCTCGGCCTCGTCGAGGTGCTTGGCCTCGTGCTGGGTCGGGATGATGGCGAAGTGGTCCGAGACCTGGGCGTTGTTGAAGATGCGCTTGTTCGGCTGCACCCAGCCCGAGTCGAGCACGCGGCGGGCGTGGAGCTGCAGGTCGCCGTGGAGGTTGGCGAGGGTCTCGCGCACCAGCGGCTGGTAATCCTCGGGGAGGGCCCGCGAATCGGTGCGGGGGTAGGTGATCATCTTGTGCCGCTCGTACAGCGCCTGGGCGATCTGGAGCGTGCGCTTGGCGGGGAAGCCGTAGCGGCCGTTCGCCTCGCGCTGCAGGGTGGTCAGGTCGTACAGCCGCGGGGCGATCTGGGTGCTGGCCTTCTGCTCCTCGCTGACGGCCGCGAGGGGCCGGCCCGCGCAGGCGGCGACGACGGCCTCGGCGGCCGGCTTGAGCCACAGGCGGTCGACGCGGTCGTGCTCGTCGTCGTTCTTCCTGAAATCCGGCCGCTGGTAGGCGCCCTCGTAGCGGCCCTTGGCCACCTCGAAGGTGGCGGTGACGCGCCAGTAGTCGCGGGGCTGGAAATTGCGGATCTCCAGCTCGCGGTTGTAGACGATGGCGAGGGTGGGGGTCTGGACCCGGCCGACGGAGGCCACGTTGCCGGCGCGGGAGCCGAACATGCGCTTGGTCAGGGCGCGGGTGCCGTTGATGCCGATGAGCCAGTCGCTCTCGCTGCGGCAGCGGGCGGCGTCGGCCAGGCCCTGCATCTGCTCCGCGGAACGCAGGTGCTTGAAGGCTTCCTTGATGCCGCCGTCGGTCATCGAGGACATCCAGAGCCGCTGGAACGGCTTTTTGCACTTCGTGAGCTGGTAGATATAGGTGAAGATGAGCTCGCCCTCGCGGCCGGCGTCGCAGGCGTTGATGACGCTCGTGACGTCCTTCCGGGCCAGCAGCTTCCTGAGCTGGTCGAACCGGGTCTTCGACTCCGGGATGGGCATGAGTTCGAACTTCTCCGGGATGATGGGCAGGGTCTCCAGCCGCCAGAAGCCGTATTTCTTCCTGTCGATGTCCTCCGGCATCTGCAACCCGACCAGGTGGCCCACCGCCGACGAGATCACGTACCCGTCGTTCTCAAAGTGCTCGCCCTTCTTCGGGATTTTCCCGAGCGCGCGCGCCAGGTCGGCGGCGACGGACGGCTTCTCGGCGATGATGAGACACTTCATGTGGGGGCGAGCGGTTAAGCTCCGCCGCCGAGAAGATCAAGCAATACTTTTAAGCCTGGGCCGCGCGCCGGTGAATTATCCGAGCCGTTTTGGGTCCGTGAATATTTCTGCGGCGGGGTCGCCGCGGCTCCAAGGGGGAGCGCGGGCGACCTTGCCCGCGCGCTTATTTCACGCCGAGATCCGCCAGCACCGCGTCGAGCGCCGAGAGCAGCACCCCCATCGACGCGTCGGTCTCGTCGCCCATGTTGGAGATGCGGAAGGTCGTGCCCTTGAGCTTGCCGTAGCCGCCGTCGATCACGCAGCCGTGCTTCGCCTTCAGCGCCTTGTTCACCGCGGAGAGGTCGACCTTGAGGGTGTTGGCGAAGCAGTTGAGCGTGACCGAGCCGTAGCCCTCCCGGGGGAAGAGCGTGAAGCCCTTCGCGAAGGCCCAGGCGCGGACCAGCTGGTTCAGCCGCGCGTGGCGGGCGTAACGGGCCTCGAGGCCCTCGGCCTTGATGTCCTCGAGCTTCGACTGGAGGGCATAGATCAGCGGGATGACCGGCGTGCTCGGGGTCATGCCGGCCTCGTGGTTCTTCTGGAACTCGAGGAAATCGAAATAATAGCCGCGGTCCTTGAGCAGGGCGGCGCGGGCGAGGGATTTCTGCGAGGCGGAAATGAGCGAGAGCCCCGGCGGCAGGGCGAGGGCCTTCTGCGAGCCGGTGATGAGGACGTCGATGCCGAGCTCGTCCTGCCGGATCGGCAGGGCGCTGAACGAGCTGACGGTGTCGACGATGGAGACGACGTCGGGGAACTCGCGGATGACCGCCATCAGCGCCGGCAGGTCGCTCATGCAGCCGCACGAGGTCTCGTTGTGGATGAGGGTGATGGCGTCGTAGGCCCCGGTGGCCAGCTCGCGGCGCACGGCGGCGGGGTCGACCGGCTGGCCCCACTCGAACTTGAGGGCGGCCGCCTGCTTGCCGCAGCGGAGGGCCACGTCGTGCCACTTGTCGGCGAAGGCGCCGTTCATGCAGCACAGCACCTTTTTCTGGACGACATTGCGCAGGGCGCCCTCCATCGAGCCGAAGGCGCTGCTGGTCGAGAGGTAGACCGGGCCCCGGGTGCCGGCCAGGGCCTGCAGGCCGGGCTGGAGCGACTGGTAGAGCGCGACGAAGTCGGGGCTGCGGTGGCCGATCATCGGCTGCGCCATCGCGCGCAGGGTTTTGTCCGAGACGGCGATCGGGCCGGGAATGAAAAGTTTGTAGCTCATGGGAGGTGAAGCCGGTGTTGCATGTCGCAAGCCCAGCAGCTAGCACAAACTCACACCCGCCCATCCCGCAGCGTCAAAGCCAATCTTGCTCATGCCCACCCGTTGGTTCCGTCATAAGTTCGATGCCTTCGAGCAATTCGCCATCGATGTGATCACGGGCCGCCGCGAGGGCACGGCGGCGGCGCTCTTCGGGGCCCTGCTGCAGGTGTGCTCCCATCTCTTCAGCGGCATTGTGCAGCTCCGGCTCTGGCTCTACCGCAACCGCATCCTGCGCGACCAGCCGCTGGGCTGCCTGGTGGTGGTGGTGGGCAACCTGACCGTGGGCGGCACGGGCAAGACGCCCATCGTCGAGATGTTCGCCCAGGCCCTGCGCGAGCGCGGGCGCAAGGTCGCCATCCTCAGCCGCGGCTACAAGAGCAAGGTCCCGCCCCTCTGGCAGAAATGGTGGTTCTGGCTCAACCACACGGAGGAGGCGCCGCCGCGCGTGGTCAGCGACGGCGAGCGCGTGCTGCTCGACTCCGAGTTCGCCGGGGACGAGCCCTTCATGCTGGCGCGGAACCTGCCCGGCGTGGTCGTGCTCGTGGACAAGAACCGCGTCAAGGCCGGCGTGTATGCGATCAAACGCTTCGGCTGCGACACGCTGATCCTCGACGACGGGTTCCAGTACCTGCCGCTCAAGGGCCGGCTGAACCTGCTGCTTGTGGACAAGACCAATCCCTTCGGCAACGGCTTCCTGCTGCCGCGCGGCATCCTGCGCGAGCCGATCAAGCACCTGCAGCGCGCCTCCTACGTCTTCCTGACCAAGTCCAAGGGGCACCGGGACGAGGAGCTCGAGGCGATGATCCGCCGGTTCAACCCGGCCGCGGAGATCATCGAGTGCGCGCACCGGCCGCGCTACCTCCAGCACATCACCAGCGGCGAGCGCCTGCCGCTCGCGGCGCTCGCCGGGCGCCGCATCGGCGCCTTCAGCGGCATTGCGGCGCCGGAGAGCTTCGAGGCCTTCCTGCGCGAGACGGGCGCCGAGCTCGGCTACACCCGCCGGTTCCTCGACCATTACCGGTTCACGCCGGAGGATCTGGCCGGTGTGTTTGCCGAGGCCGGGGCCGCGGGCGTAGAGCTGATCATCACGACCGAGAAGGACGCCGTGCGCATCACCGCCGACGAAAGGATCCCGCTGCCGTGCTACTACCTGCGGCTCGAGATCGAGATCCTGCGCGGCGCCGACGATTTCCAGGACGCGGTGGGCAAGATCTGCTTCCCCCTCGGCGAACCCGTGATGGGATCGAATCCGCCGATGTGAGCCGGGAGGGCGGCGGGGGCGAGGATACCGCCAACCGCCGCGGCGGAATGTCGGGCCACCGCTTTGGGATTGAACGTCACCGGGGCTGCGCCGAAGGTGAGGCCATGAGTGACCCCCGTTTTGCCCGGCTGGCCGAGGTGCTGACCGGCTTTTCCACCGACCTGAAGAAGGGCGAGCGCGTGCTCATCGATGCCTTCGATGTGCCCGACACCTTCACCATCGCCCTCGTCCGGGCCGCCCAGGACCGCGGCGCGCTGCCCTACGTCAACCTCCAGCGGGCCCGCATCACGCGCGAGCTGCTCAAGGGCGCGACCGCCGAGCAGTACGGCACCACCGCCGCGGTCGAACTGGCGCGCATGCAGCAGATGGCGGCCTACATCGCGGTGCGCGGCTCCGACAACATCTTCGAGACCTCCGACGTCCCGTCCGAGCGGGTCCAGACCGTCTCGCGGGTCCTCAAGCCCGTCCTGGATTACCGCGTCAACAAGACCAAGTGGGTCGTGCTGCGCTGGCCGTCATCGGCCATGGCCCAGCAGGCGGGCATGAGCACGACCGCCTTCGAGGACTTCTATTTCCGCGTCTGCACCTTCGACTACCGGCGCTACGGCCCGGGCATGAAGGCGCTCGCCGGCCTGATGGACCGGACCGACCGCGTGCATCTGAAGGGCCCGGGCACCGACCTGAAGTTCTCCATCAAGGGCATCGGCGCCGTGGCCTGCGGCGGCTTGCGCAACATCCCCGACGGCGAAGTGTTCTCCTGCCCGGTCAAGGACAGCGTCGAGGGCGTCATCCAGTACAACGCCCCCACCGTCTATCTCGGCACCTCCTTCGACCACATCCGGCTCGTCTTCCGGGCGGGCCGCATTGTCGAGGCCACCGGCAACAACACCAAACGCCTGAACGAGATTCTCGATACCGACCCCGGTGCGCGCTCCATCGGCGAGTTCGCCATCGGGTTCAACCCGCACATCCTCGAGCCGATGCGCGACATCCTGTTCGACGAGAAGATCGCGGGCTCGTTCCACTTCACGCCGGGCCAGGCCTATGAGACCGGCGGCAACGGCAACAAGTCGGCCGTGCATTGGGACATGGTCAACATCCAGCGCCCCGAGTACGGCGGCGGGGAAATCTGGTTCGACGGGAAGCTCATCCGCAAGGACGGCCTGTTCATGCTGCCCGCGCTGAAGAAGCTCAATCCCGACCAGCTGCTGAAGCAAGGGTAGGGCGGCGAGTCCCCTCGCCGCCACGCCGCGAGGGACGGAGTCCGCGCCCTGCCGCCCGATCCCATGCCGCCCGATCCCGCCCTCCGCGCCTTCATCCAGTCGCTCCCGAAGACGGAGACGCACCTGCATTTCGAGGGGGCGCTGCCCCTCGAGCTGCTGCAGCGCGTCCGGCCGGGCCGGACCGCGCCGGCCTCGTGGGCGCCGGACTTCAAGTTCAGCGACTTTGCGCACTTCGAGCGGGAGCTGCTCGACCTGGCCTTTGCCTGGTACACCTCGGCCGGGAGCTATCATGAGGCGGGGAAGATCATCTTCGCCCGGCTCGTCGCGCAGAACGTCAAATACGTCGAAACGAGCTTCGCCTCCGGCTGCCTCGAGTTCCTCGGTCTCGACGGCCGTGAGGTGCTCGCGGCCATCCGCGCGGCCGTGCCGGCCGGGCTCGAGGTCCGCGTGTTCCTCGGCATCCACCACAACGGTGCCGGGCCGAAGATGCGGCCGGTGCTCGAGGACGCCCTCAGCTGGCCCGGGCTGGCCGGCATCGACCTGCACGGCACCGAGAGTCTCCCGCTCGAGCCGTGGACGGCGGAATACTGGGCGGCCGCCCGCCGCGCCGGCAAATACACGAAGGCCCACGCCGGGGAATTCATGGGGCCCGGCTTCGTGCGGCGCGTGCTTGACGAGCTGCAGCCGCAGCGCCTCGAGCACGGCGTGCGGGCCGCCGAGGCCCCGGCGCTGCTGGCGGAAATCCGCCGGCGGGGCCTCGCCCTCGACGTCTGCCCGATCAGCAACCACAAGCTCATGCCCGGCGTCACCCTGGCGAACCACCCGATCCGGCAGCTGGTCGACGCCGGCGTGTTGGTGACGGTCAGCACCGATGACCCGATCTCCTTCGGCAACACCCTCGCGGACGAATACGCCGCGCTGGTGGAGCGGCGCGGATTCACCCGGCCGGAGATCGTGCAGCTCATCCGCAACGGCTTCGCCGTGGCCCTCCTGCCGGCGGCGCAAAAAAACTCGTGGCTCGCCCAGCTGCCCGGCAGCCTCGGCGCATGACGACCTTCACCGTGCCCGAGGGCATCCGCCGCGAACGCGCCGACAAGGTGCTGGCGCAGGCGTTTCCCGCGCACAGCCGGGCCGCCTTCCAGCGCGCGCTCGAGGCCGGCCTGGTCCGGGTGGACGGCCAGGTAATCGCCCAGAGCCAGGAAGTGCACGCCGGGCAGGTCATCGAGTGGACCCTGCCGGAGACGGTCCGCATGGAGCTGAAGGCGGTCGACCTGCCGCTCGACGTGATCTACGAGGACAAGCACCTCATCGTGCTCAACAAGGCCGCGGGCATGGTCGTGCATCCCGGCATCGGCACGGGCGAGGACACGCTGGTGCATGCGCTGCTCGCGCATTGCGCGGGGGAGCTCAGCGGCATCGGCGGCGTCGAGCGGCCGGGCATCGTGCACCGGCTGGACAAGGAAACTTCGGGCCTCCTGGTCGTGGCCAAGCACGACGCGGCCCACCGGGCGCTGGCCGACCAGTTCGCCTCCCGCACCCTGCGCAAGGAATATGTGGCCCTCATCTCGGGTGTGCCGAAGACGGACAGCGGCAGCATCGACCGCAGCATCAGCCGGCACCCGGTACACCGGCACCGGATGACCACCGGCGAGGGCGGCCGGCCCTCGCGCACCGACTGGACGGTCGAGAAAAAGTTCGGCGGCCTGGCCGCGCTGGTCCGCTGCCGCATCCACACCGGCCGGACGCACCAGATCCGCGTGCACCTGAAATCGCTCGGGCACCCCGTGCTGGGCGACACGACCTACGGCTGGAAGCAGCATCCCACGCTCCCCGTGCCGCCGCGCATCATGCTGCACGCCGAGCACCTGGTGTTCACCCACCCGGTGAACGGCAGGACGATGGACCTGACCGCCCCGCTGCCGGCGGATTTCAAGGAGCTGCTGGCGGCGCTGAGGAAACTGTAGGATTATTTCAATACGGCTGCAGCCATTCGACGGTCATGGGCAGGGCAGGCCCTTGGTCCAGCCGCGAAAGGGCAAGCGTGCGCCACTGCGGCTGCACAAGATGCAGCCCTACTGAAGTTCCAGGACCTACTGAGATTCCAGGGCCTCGGCCGCCAGGCCCCAGCGGAGGTTGTGCAGCGAGTGGTGGAAGCGGTCGACGTGCGCGTAATCGGCCACCGCGAGCATGGTGACCAGCGCGGCGGGCAGGACATCCGCCCGGGCCGCCGGCATGCCCGGCACGGCCTTGCGCTCGTCGAGGGTGAGGGGGGCCAGTTCGTCCAGCAGGTGGGCCAGCGTCTCGATCCCGATGATCGAAGGGGTCTCCTCCAGCGTCAGACCGTGCCGGGCGCCCTTCAGGGCCCGGACCGTGCTCATGCTGCCGCCGGTGAAGACCGCGGCCGGCGCCACCACGGGAAAACGAAAGCCGCTGCGCTTGAGTTCGTCCCGCACATGAACGGCCAGCGCGGTGGTCTCGGCCACGACGAGCGGGGCGGAAATGTCCGCGATGAAGCGCTCGGTCATCCGCACACAACCGAGCTGCAGGCTCGCGGCCTGCGCCAGCTTGCGCTCCAGGAACCGCAGGCACTCGAGGCTCCCGCCGCCCAGGTCGAACACCAGGAAATCCCGCAGGTGCGCGAGGGCCGGGTCGCTGGTCAGGCCGCGCCCGATCAGGCTGGCTTCCTCGTCGCCGGTCAGGATCCGGATCTCGTGGCCGGTCGCCGCGCGCACGCGGGCCGCGAACTCCCGGCCGTTGGCCGCGTCGCGCACGGCGCTGGTGGCGACGAGGAGGGTGCGGTCCGGCGCATACGGCGCGGCAATCGCGAGCAGCTCCACGATGGCGGCCAGGCCGCCGGCCATGCCGGCCTCGCCCAGGCGCGGTTCGCGGCCGCTGATGCCGGCGCTGATGCGCGTCTCGATCGTCCGGCCGGCCAGTTCGGTCACGCGGCCCGCCGGGTCGCGCGCGGCGACCAGCACCTTGATCGAGTTGCTGCCGATGTCGATCACGGCGATGGCGGTAGGACTTTTAGCCACGGATGACACGGATTGAGACGGATGATTGAAACCAGGGCGGGGTCATATCCGTGCCCATCGGGGCAATCGGTGGCGACAAATTAAAGCGCGAAGTCCCCGGGCGCGATGAGCACCACGAACTCACCCTTCAGGCTGGCCTGGGCCAGCCGCGCCGCGACGTCGCCGGCGGGGCCGATGAAGAAGGTCTCGTGCAGCTTCGTGACTTCCTTGGCGATGCAGACCACGCGGTCGGGGCCGAGCACGGCCGGGATCTCCGCGGCAAACTTGGCGATGCGGTGGCAGCTTTCGTAGCAGGCGAGGGTGTAGGGGAAGTCGCGGTGCCTTTCCAGGAAGCCGGTGCGCGCGGCGGACTTGGGCGGGAGAAAGCCCACGAAGAGGAAGCCGTTGGTCGGCAGGCCGGCGGCGGACAGCACGGCGACCAGCGCGCTCGGGCCGGGGACGGGCACGACCGGCAGCCGGCGGCGGCGGCAGGCGCGCACGAGCCGGAAGCCGGGATCGCTCAGGCCGGGCGTCCCGGCATCGCTGACGACGGCGACGGATTTGCCGCCCGCGATGGACTCCGCGAGCTGTTCCGCCGCGGCGGTCTCGTTGTGCTCGTGGTAGGCCACGAGTTCGCGGTGCAACCCGAGGCGCGCGAGCAGGGTGCCGGTGGTGCGGGTGTCCTCGCAGGCGACGAGGTCGACGCTCCCCAGGATGGCGCGGGCACGGTCCGTCAGGTCGGCCAGGTTGCCGATGGGGGTGGCCACCACATAGAGGTGGCCGGGGAGCGGCGTCAGCGAGGCGTTGGCGCCGGGCGCGTTCATGGCGTCGCCGGGGACGGGCGCGAGGGCGTTACTTGCCCATGCCGGGGATGCGGCCTTCCCAGTCGGCGGGGCGGCTCCACGGGATGGCGGAATCCTGCTGGGGCGGGGTGCAACCCGTGATGCCGACCAGGATCAGGCCTGCCATCAAAAGCGTGAAAAGGATTTTGCGGTGGTTGGGCATGTGCTGCTGTTCAATACGACAAATCCGCCGGTCTGCAACTGTCCTTTGCGGGCCGTCCGTTCAGGCTTGCCAGGCATAGGTGGATTCGGACCAGGGCTTGCGCGCCGTCTTGGCGACGTGGCCGCCGGGATTGGCGGCGAGGTGTTCCAGGACCTTGAAGATGGTCTCGGTCTGGCCCGGCTGGCCGAGGGCGGCGGCGAGGCTTTCCGCGGTGAAGGCCGTGCCGGGCGCGGCGCCCAGGGTCGCGGCGATCTGCCGCCGCAGGGTGATGACCCCGCCGGCGGCCTTCTTGCCCGCCTCGACGCCGGGCTGGTGGTACGCGTTGATGCCGATGAGCGAGGCGTAGAGGCCCACGGTGCGCTCGTAAAGCGCGATGAGCAGCCCGATGGTCCGGGGCGAAACCTCGTTGACGGTGATCGTGATCGAGGAGCGGTTTTTCTCGCTGAGGGCGTCGCGGGTGCCGAGGAGAAAGCCCTGCAGGAAATCCCCGCTGGTCACGCCCGGCTCGACCTCGAGGGACGGGCTGGCGCGGTCCTTGAGCACCTCGATGAAGGTGAGGAAGAAATTGTTCACGCCATCGCGCAGCTGCTGGACGTAGGCGTGCTGGTCGGTCGAGCCCTTGTTGCCGTACACGGCGATGCCCTGGTTGACGGTGTGGCCGGCGAGGTCGAATTCCTTGCCCAGCGACTCCATCACCAGCTGCTGCAGGTAGCGCGAGAGGAGCAGGAGCCGGTCCTTGTAGGGCAGCACGACCATGTCCTTGGCGCCCCGCCCGGCGGTCGCCCAGTACCACATGAGCGCCATCTGCGCCGCGGGGTTGTCGCGCAGGGACGGCCGGCGGGTCACGGCATCCATGGCCGCGGCGCCCGCGAGCATCTGGTCGATCCTGATGCCCTGGAGCGCGGCCGGCAGCAGGCCGACGGCGCAAAGCTCGGAGGTGCGGCCGCCGACCCAGTCCCACATCGGGAAACGGGCCAGCCAGCCCTCCTGCAGCGCGACCTGGTCAAGCTTGGAGCCCTCGCCCGTGACGGCGACGAACTGCTTCGGGTAGTCGAGCCCGGCGGCCCGGAAGGCGGCCTGCGCCTCGAGCATGCCGTTGCGCGTCTCGGCGGTGCCGCCGGACTTGGAGATGACGACGACGAGGGTCTGCTTGAGCCGGCGGCCGAGCTGCTTCAGGACGTAGTCCATGCCATCGGGATCGGTGTTGTCGAAAAAGGACACCCCGAGCCTGTCCCGTCCGCCCTTGAGCCGGCCGAGGGCGTGGCTGACGAACTGCGGGCCGAGCGCCGAGCCGCCGATGCCGATGACCAGGAGTTCACGAAACCTGGCGCCGCCCGGCGCGCTGATCCCGCCCTGGTGCACCTGTGCGGCGAAGGCCTTGATGGCGTCGAGCGTGGAGGTGATGGCAGTGCGCAACTCGGCGGTCGGGGCGAGTTCAGGCGTCCGCAGCCAGTAGTGGCCGACCATGCGATGCTCGTCGGGGTTGGCGATCGCGCCGGCTTCGAGCGCGGCCATGGCGGCGAAGGCCGCTTGCAGCCTCGGCTCCATGGCGGCCGGAAAGTCGTCGGGGAAGGGCATGCGGCTGATATCGAGCGACAGACCGAGCTTGGGGTTCGTGTAGTAAAGTGACTTGAAACGGTCCCAGGTCATAGGCCGGCGACTGTAGCGGCCGGTCCGGGCCGCGGCTAGCCCGAAAACGGGCAACGGTTTTCGGGATTGCTAGGGTGGCGCCGGGGCGCATTCACTGGGGGCACAAGCATGGCCTTTGATCTCAAGCGCGTCGTGAAAGTGATGCTGTTCGCCTCGAACGGTCCGCTCGCCGTGAAAGACATCCAGACGGCGGTGAGCCGTTTCCACGAGCAGGCGGCCGGCCTGCCGCTGCTGGAGCAGAGAGCGGAGAGCGGGGAGCTGAGAACTGAGGGGGCACCCGCCGCCGGGGAGCCGGAGGAGCCCGTGCTGCCGGCCGCGGCCGAGGACGATGAATTTTATCGCGACGTGCCGGCGCTCGTGACCGCGGTGCAGATCCGCGAGGCGGTCGACGCCCTCTCGCTCGAACTTCAGTCGGCGGACAGCGAGATCCTGCTCGTCGAGGGCCACCACGGCTGGCGGCTGGTGACGCATCCGCGGTTCGCCCGCTGGGTGCGGCTGCTGCGCAACGAGCCGCCGCCGGTGCGGCTGAGCCCGTCCTCCCTCGAGACCATGGCGGTCATCGCGTACCGCCAGCCGGTGACGCGCGCCGAGATCGAGCAGATCCGCGGCGTGTCGGCCGAGGCCGGGCTGGGCAAGCTCCTCGAGCGCGACCTGATCTACATCGTCGGCCGAGCCGACCTGCCCGGCCGGCCGATCCAGTACGGCACCACCGAGTCGTTTCTGGAATTTGTCGGCATCCGGTCGCTCGACGAGCTGCCGTCCTCGGACGTGCTGTCGCCGCGCCAGATCGATGCGTGGCTGCAGACGTCGAATGCGCCGCGGGCCGCCAGCGACGCCGACATGGGGTTGGACGAGACCGAGCAGAGCCAGCTGTCCCTGGAACCGAAGACCCAGGGCGAAACCGCCGCCCCGTGAGCCGGCCCCTCCGCATCGGGGTCATCGGCGCGGGTGGCAACACCCGCGCGAAGCACCTGCCCGGGTTCCAGGCCATCCCCGGCGTCACGGTCGCGGCGGTGTGCAACCGGACGCGCGCGTCCGGCGAGAGCGTGGCGCGGGAGTTCGGCATCCCTGTCGTCGCCGCGAACTGGAAGGAGATCATCGAGGCGCCGGACATCGACGCAGTCTGCATCGGCACGTGGCCGAACATGCACGCCAAGCTGGCGGTCGCGGCCCTCCGCGCCGGCAAGCACGTGCTGACCGAGGCACGGATGTCGCGCAATCTCGCCGAGGCGGAGATGATGCTCGAGGAGGCGCGGCTCCACCCGGACCTCGTGGCCCAGATCGCGCCCGCCCCGATGTCGCTGCCGTTCGACGCCACCATCATCGGGCTGATCCAGGGCGGCGCGCTCGGGAGCCTGCGGGAGGTTTTCCTGACCTGCACCAACGACGCCTACGCCGACAGCGCGAAGCCGCGGAGCTGGCGGCAGGACAATGCCCTGAGCGGCAAGAACACGCTTTATCTCGGGATCTACTACGAGATGACGCTGCGCTGGCTCGGCCGCGGGGTGTCCGCCGTCGTGGCCGACGCGGCCATCTTCACGAAGGAGCGCAAGGACGAGGAGGGCGTGCCATGGCCGACGACGATCCCCGAGAGCGTGACGGTGCTGGGCGCCTATGCCGCCGGCGCGGGGGTGGAACCCGTCTCGGTGGCCGGCTCCCGCCTGGCGGACGGCGCGCGGCTGGTGGCGCATTTCAGCGGGGTGGAGCGGACGGCGCCGCGCAATGAGATCCGGCTCAACGGCAGCCTGGGCGGCCTGCGGCTGGACCTGGCGCGCGGCGAGCTGTGGCTGACCCGCGAGGGCGGGGCGGAGATCCTCGTCGAGATCGCGCCGGAAAAACGCGGTGCGTGGCGGGTGGAGGCGGATTTTGTCGCGAGTATCCGTGACGGCCGGCCGGTGCGCCTGACGGATTTTGCGACCGGGGTGAAGTACATGCAGTTCACCGAGGCGGTGTGGGAGTCGTGGAGTGCGTTCGGCCAGCGCGTGACGCTGTAGATGACAGGGGCGCCCGGCTATTGCCGGCGGATCGTGACCAGGTACCAGGCCAGCACGACGAGGACAAGGAGGCCCATGCCCGCGGAGAAATAGACCAGGCAGCCGCGTTTGGCGTCCGCGGGGGTGCCGGCCGATTCATCCTTGAAGCGCGCCAGCAGTGCCTCGGCGTCGGCCTCCGCCGTCGGTGAAGCCGTGACCGGCCGGGGGGGTGCGGGCGCTTTCGCGGCGGCCATCACGGGAGCTTCCGCCGGGGGCAGCGCCGCCACGGCGGCGGGGCGGGGCGGCGGCACGGCCGGTGGCGCCGGAGGCGGGCTTGCGCCGATTTCGCGGGCGATCTCGCGTTCGAGCCACGCGAGCTGCTCCTGCGCGAGCGCGCGCTGGCGTTGCAAATCATTCAGGCGGTCGGACACGGGGCGATAGTGACGGGCGCGGGCCGGGGGGAAACAAAAAACGCAGCCCGCGGGCTGCGTTGGAGAGAGGGGGAGCGCGGCCGTTCAGACCACGTTGACCTTGCGGTGGGCCTTGTCGAATTCGACGGTGCCGTCGCGCAGGGCGAACAGGGTCCAGTCGCGGCCGACGCCCACGCCCTTGCCGGGGTGGTGCTTCGAGCCGCGCTGGCGGACGATGATGCCGCCGGCGAGGACCTTCTGGCCGCCATAGAGTTTGATGCCGAGCCGCTTTGACGCGCTGTCGCGGCCGTTGCTGGAGGATTTCTGACCTGTCTTATGTGCCATGGCAGTGGTTCCTTAAAGGGTGATGGACTCGATCTTGATGACGGAGAGTTCCTGGCGGTGGCCGCGTTTGCGCTCCATGCCCTTGCGCTTCTTTTTCTTGAAGACGATGACCTTCTTGGCGCGCTTGTTTTCCAGGACCTTGGCCTTGACCGAGGCGCCGACGAGGAAGGGAGTGCCCACCTTGAAATTTTCGCCTTCGCCCGCGGCGAGGACTTCGTTGATCTCGACCGTGGATCCGGTTTCAGTCTGGGGATAGCGGTCGACGATGAGGATATCGCCCTCGCTGACCGAGAACTGCTTCCCCTGCGTTTTGATAGTGGCTTTCATAAGTTCAAAGGGGCGAAATAAGGGGAGTCGGAGGGGGGTAATCAAGGATTTATTTACGATTTGCGGGAAATCGCCGAGCCGAAACTGAATTCGCCGGCGAAGTGCCGGCTTGCGGGCGGGGATGGCGAACGGCAAACCGTGGGACATGGTCCGCCTGATCACCCCGGATGAACTTTGGAGCACCGACACCGTGGCCTTGGCAAGGTGGCTGCTGGGCAAGGCTTTAGTCCGGAGCCAGGGCCGGAGCCGGGCGATGCATCTCATCACCGAGGTCGAAGCGTACGACGGCGAGCGCGACCTGGCGTGCCACGCGAGCAAGGGTCGGACGAAGCGAACCGAGGTCATGTATCAACCGGGAGGAATCTGGTATGTCTATCTATGCTACGGCGTGCATGAGATGCTGAACCTCGTGACCGGTCCGCGGGATTATCCGGCGGCCGTGCTGATCCGTGCGGTCAGCGGCGTGAGCGGACCGGGCCGGCTGACCCGGCAGCTGCAGGTTGACCGGCGGTTGAACGGCCGGCCGGCCCGCCCCGAGAGCGGATTGCACCTCGTGGACACCGGCGTGGTGATGCCGGCGCGGCGCATCCGGGCGGGGCCGCGGATCGGCGTGGACTACGCGGGGCCGGTCTGGGCGCGGAAACCGTGGCGGTTCTGTTGCGAACTGTAGCGGCGTTTCACTTCGCCGGGCTCGCCGGCGGCGCCTTGTAGTCGCTGAGCAGCAGGGTGGCGGAGCCGAAACCGAGCTTGAGCTGCATCTTCACCGGGAGGTTGCTCGCATCCTGCGAAATCCAGACCTTGATTTCGCCACCGCGCTTGAAGAGACCCTCCGGATTTTTCTCCATGCGCGGCACCAGCACCAGCGTCTGGTAGGTGCCGAGGGGCGTGGACACCTCCTCAAAATGGTCGGCGTAGATCGACAGCGGATAGAAGTCGCGGCCGAACTGCACGAGCACGTCGTGCTTCTCGCCGGGCTTGAGGTTCCAGTCACGGGTCTGCACCAGCGCGCTGATCAGGTCGACGGGGTCGCCGGCGGGGATGGGGATGACCGCGCTGCGCTCGGGGCGGACGCGATCGGTGTAACGGGCCACGTGCGCGGCGTAATCGAAGACGATCTCGGTGTCCGTGGCCCGCTTGGGGTCGGAACCGCTTTCCTTCACCCGGAGCATCCGGCCGGTGGCCTGGTCGATCAGGACCTCGGCCTTGTTGTCGAAGGCATAGAAGTCGCGGACGATGCCGCGGGACTTCGTGTCGGTGGTCACGCTCATCACCGGCACGCCGTCCAGCTGCTGGGCGTGGGCCGAGATGGTGATGTCACCCGCATGGAAAAAGAAGGCGAAGCCGACCTTGTAGATGAACGTCTCGCCGTCGCGGAAGGCGGTGAACGGCGCGGCGGTGGCGAGGCCGGGCAGGCAGCAGAGCAGGAGGATTTTTTTCAAGTGAAAAGGGGACTGCACCTATGGGAGAAAGTGCCCCCGGCGTCGAGCTATTGCCGGCCTACATCGTCAGTTCCAGCTGATTGTTCTGGCCGAGGGCCCACGCCTCGATGCCGCGGGCGCGCAGGGTGGCCGCGAATTCCCGGGCAAACCCGTGCAGGGTATAGACCAGCTTGGGCTGCACCTGTCCGACGAAGGCCAGCAGGTCGGGGAAATCCGCATGGTCCGACAACGGGAAGGCCGCATCGCAGCCATGGCGGTAAATGGCGCCGGGATCCATCGCCCAGCCGGTGGCGACCGCCGTGCGCCGCGGGTGGATCCAGCTCAGGGGCGCGTCGTGGCCCGGTTGCGGCGGGGCGATGACGACCTGGCCGGCGTAATCGTTGGTATCGAGCAGGCGATAGGGCGGAAGTTTCATGCCCAGTTCCGCGTAGCGCCGGGTCAGCTTGTGTCCCTGGGCATGCAGCATCACCGGCAGCCCGGCCCCGCCGACGATCTGGAGCAACTCCTGCGTCTTGCCCAGGCTGTAGGCGAGGAGCACCGGGGTCACCCCGTCGGCGAGCGCCTGCCGGCAGAAATCGACGATGCCGCGCTCGACCTCCGCCGGCGGCGGAAACACATACCGCGGCAGGCCGAAGGTGGTCTCCATGATCAGCACGTCGGCGCGCGGCGCGACGCAGGGTTCGGCCGCCAGACCGGGGCGGAGCTTGAAGTCACCGGTGTAAAGCAGCGAGCCGTGGTCGGTGGTCGCCTGCAGCATGGCCGAGCCGAAAATATGCCCCGCCGGGTGCAGCCGCAGCTCGCAGCCGAATTCCGCCGGCCAGGGCTGGCCGTAATCGAGAATGGTCTCCTGCCGCTTGCCGCCCAGCCGCAGCCGCATCAGGCTGGCCGTGGCGCGAGTGGCAAGGACCTCCCGGTGCGGCGCGATGTGGTCGGAGTGCGCGTGCGAGACGAAGGCGCGCGGCTGCGCGCGTTGCGCATCCAGCCACCAGCCGATCTGCGGCAGGTGGACGCCGGCCTTGAAACGTACGTCCCAGGGCATGCGGGGCCGCCTAGCCGGCCGGCAAATATTTGTGCCGCAGCAGCCGCCACGCCGTCACGATGAACGCCGTCAGCGGCACCGCCAGCATCATGCCGAGGATGCCGCCGAGCGCCGTGCCCCAGAAGAAAATCGCGATGATGATCGCGACCGGGTGCAGCCCGGTCTGCCGGCCCATGATGCGGGGCGTGAGCAGCCAGCCCTCCACGGTCTGCACCGCGGCGAAAATCGCCACGCAGATCCCCACGAGCGCCAGGCCGCCGCCGGGCTGGAACAGGGCGAGCGGCAGCACCACGCTCAGGCCGAGGATCGAGCCGAGATAGGGCACGACATTGAGCAGCCCGGTGGCGAAACCCAGCGCCAGGCCGAACTTGATCCCGGCGAGGGAGAAGCCGGTGCCGAGCAGCACCCCCATGATCAGTCCGATCAGCAGCTGCCCGCGGAAGAAGGCGACGAGGATGCCAAGGAATTCACGGACAAGGAAGACCACATCGTCGCGATGCGCCGGTTTCAGAAAAGGCAGGTGCGCGGGCAGGGACCGGGTCGGATCCGCGTCCGTGAGGAGGAAGAAAAACAGGTAGACCGGGATGACGGCCAGCGAGGCGATCGCACCGAAGAAGCCGTAAACACCCGCCCCGGCGGACAGGAGCGAGGGGGCGAGATGGCCGATCAGGTCCTGCGCCTGCAGGCTCAGCCGGTCCGCCGCGCTCCTGATCGCCGGGTGGTCGAGGTAGCGCCGCGCGACGGCCAGCCACTCCGGGAAGTGCTGCTCGCCCCACTTGAGGGTGTTCGCCCAGAGCACCGGCAGGTAGGCGATGAAGTCGAGCAATTGCGCCACGAACGCCGGCACCAAGGTGAAGAACAGCGCGGCCACCAGCAGCAGCGCGACGCCGTAGAGCAGCACGACGGCGATGGACCGGCGGATCTTCAGCCGGTGTTCGAACAGCGCGACCACCGGGCGCAGGATCAGCGCCAGGATGCCCGCCACCGCCAGCGGCCAGATGACGTTCGAAAAACGGCCGAGGAAGCGGCCGATCATCACGACACTCAGTCCGGCGAGTCCAAAGATCCCGACCATGGCCGCTAAGCCCAGGGCAAAGCCGACCAGACGGCGCTGCGCCGGGGTCAGCAACGGGGTTTCTTCAACGGACATGAAGGCATGGAATGCTTGAGACGTCCGACTGGCAAGCATGCAGCCTCGTCGCACTGATGACTCCTAACGATGATTAATACCAATCAGGACGGGTCGAAAAAATGCGACAATCTGTCCGCTTTGGGAACTCCAGCCAGGCTCCAGCAAGGATGCTCGAAGGATACAAAAAGGATGAACGAAGGATGGGTGAAGGATAACCGAGTCAACCCAGACACAACCCCGGGGATCTGCCTCAGTCTCGAATACGCTGTGCAGATGGCATGGCCCGGCGTCCAACCCAAGCCGGCTGGGGCGTATCTTCCTCCCTTCTCCTCTTGACATTCTAGGGGAGCAATTCACTCTCCTAGGCAATCTAGGAGTAGCCATGACAAACAACAAAGCCGACCTGCTGCAGGGGACCCTCGACCTGCTCATCCTCAAATCACTCCAGAACGAGCCCATGCACGGCTTCGGCATCGCCGTCCGGATCGGGCAGATGTCACAGGCCATGCTGACCGTGGAACAGGGCTCGCTCTATCCCGCGCTCTACCGGCTCGAGGACCAGGGCTGGATCAAGGCGGAGTGGGGCGTCTCCGACAACAACCGGAAGGCGAAGTTCTACGCGCTCACGGCCGCCGGCCGGAAGCAGCTGCAGGCCGAGGAGCAAAGCTGGGCGAAACTTTCCACGGCCATCAATCTCGTGCTAGGGAATGCGTGATCAAAGAAAGCCGATTCATATCACAGGAGGAAACAGAGGAAACAGAGATTCAGAATAAATTCTTCTGGTTTTGACCTCCGTTCTCTCCGTTACCTTCTGTAAAATATTCAGCCCATGCGAATCTGGTCAAAGTTCAGGTCGCTCTTTCGCAAGGATAAGCTCGAAACCGAGATGACCGAAGAGATGCGGCATCATGTCGAACTGCAGACCGAGCTGAATATCAAAGCCGGCATGAAACCCGACGACGCGCGTTACGCGGCGCTCCGTCAGTTCGGCAACGTGGCGAGCATCCAGGCGCAGGCGCGTGAGCAGCGCGGCTGGCTGTGGCTGGAACAATTGCGTCAGGATTTCCGCTTTGCCTTGCGCGGATTGGGGCAGTCGCGGGGCTTCACGGCATTGGCCGTGCTGACACTCGCGCTGGGCATCGGCATGACGACTTCGATCTTCAGCATCGTGTACGGCGTATTGCTCGAGCCCTATCCGTACGACAAACCCGCCGAGATCTGGGAGCCGGCGGTGTTGGACCTGAAAAATAATCGAGGAACCGGACTGCGCATCACGGACTATCTGGAAATGGCGAAGTTGCCCGGTGTGGCGTCCGCCATGGCAACCGGCTACGGGCAGGTCACGCTTTCCGGCGGGTTGAATCCGGAGATCATCAATTCACCGCAATTGACCGGAACGGCCTTTCCGTTCCTCAACGTTTCGCCGTTGCTCGGGCGCGGCCTGACTCCCGCTGATTTTCAAACGAACGGTGAGGCGCAGCCCGTCACGGTGCTCTCCTTCAAACTCTGGCAGCGTCTCTTCAACGGCGATCTGGCGGTGATTGGCCGGACGGTTGTGCTCGACGAGGTGCCGCATGTCATCGTCGGTGTGATGCCGCCTCGTTTCGGTTGGTACACCGACGACGGGCTTTGGCGGCCGATGCCGACGCTTGATCTCACTCGCGGCGTTCGCGTGATTGTGCGGCTCAAGCCCGGTGTGACCGCCGAGGTCGCCGGCCAGCAACTGCTCGCGCTGATGCAGGAGCAGGCCCGCCGCGAGCCCAACCGGTTTCCGCAGGATGGTTTCACCACGCGTTTCAACAACTACCTCAACGTCACTGTGGCCAGCGGCGCCATGCGGCTGAGCCTGATCACGCTGCTCATTGCGGTGGGTTTTCTGCTGCTCCTCGTCTGCACGAATGTCGCGAACTTGCAGCTGGCGCGGGGCGTCGGACGCAGCCGGGAGATGGCGGTGCGGATGGCGCTCGGTGCCGGTCGCGGGCGGATTTTCCGGCAGTTGCTTACTGAAAGCGTCGTGTTGTCGCTGGCGGGTGGCGTGCTTGGGGTGATGTTTGCCTACGGGTTGCTCCAAATCATCGTGTTGTTGCTGCCGCCGAATTATGTGCCGAACGAGGCGCGCATCACGCTCAACGGTTGGGTGCTGGCCTTTTCGGCGGGCATTGCGGTGCTCACCGGTGTGCTCTCGGGTCTTTTGCCAGGCTGGCAGAGCACGCGGCTCGATGTGAATGATTCGTTGAAAGACGGCGGACAGGGCGCGGGGGCCAGTCATCGTGGCAGCCGTGCGCGCAATACGCTGGTTGTCACCGAGGTGACGCTCTCGGTCATTTTGCTGATCGGGGCCAGCGTGAGCATCCGGGGATTTCTCCAGATGCAGAACGTCGACCGCGGTTTTCAGACCGAGCGCATGCTGCTGTTGCAAATTCCGTTGAACGCCAAGCGCTACACAGAGTTCGCGCAGCGCAATGGATTTGCCCGCGACTTTATCGCCCGCATCCGCCAACTGCCCGGGGTGTTGCACGCTACCTGGGGCGTGCCGCCGGGACTCGAAGGCAAAGCTGTCGTCACGATTGCCGGCCAGCCGAAACCACCCGACGGCTTGGCGGTCAACTTCATCGATGAGGAATATATTGCGACCTATGGCATCGCGTTGAAGGACGGTCGCAACTTCACCGGGCACGAATTGGCCGCCGGTGAACACGTGGCCTTGATCAGCGAAGCGGCGGCCAAACTGTGGACGAACGGGGAGAACCCGATCGGACGGACGATCACGGTGGACTCGCTGGTCGGCGACGGACCCAACAGTCTGCCGTCGGCGAACGCGAGCAAGGAGGTGACGGTGATTGGGATCATGGCCGACACGCATGTGATGGGGCCGCAGCTCCCGGCGCCCCTGGCGGTGCTGGTGCCTTATACCTTGCGGGCGCCTATTTACCGTGTGCTCGTCATGCGGACGGCCATGGAGCCGGCGGGCCTGCTGAATGCGGTGCGGTCGGAACTGCGGGCGCTGGACAAGGAGCAACCGATGCTGCGCCCGATTACGTTTGAAGAGAAAATCCAGGAACAGATGCAGCAACCCCGGTTCAATCTGGCTCTGCTCGGCACCCTGGCTGGCATCGCACTCGTGCTCGCGGCGGCTGGAATCTATAGTTTGATGTCCTACACCGTCGCCCAGCGTTCGCGAGAAATCGGTCTGCGGATGGCGCTTGGCGCCGAGCGCACCGACGTGCTGCGGCTGTTTCTGAAACTGGGCGGGCGTCTGCTGGTCGAAGGATTGGTCATCGGGTTGGCGATCAGCCTAGCGTTGGCAAAGATCGTCAGCAGCCAGGTGTTCAGCGGGCCTGTTTTCGATCCGGTCGCCTACTCCGTCGCCTTGGGGGTGCTGAGCGTCACGGCCCTGCTCGCGTGCTATATCCCGGCCCTCCGGGCCACGAAGGTTGATCCGATGATTGCGCTGCGGGCGGAGTAAAACCCATGAACCCTTTTCAAGCCTTCAACCGGTTGCCGGCGGCAGGTTCCCGCCGGCTGCATGCACACACCACAGACCAACGGGGGGCGCCCGCAGGGGTGCGGGCGCCCTCCGCTTTGGTCTGGGCCGACGGCCCCGTCGTCACCCCATGAGGATCCCGGCAAAACTCCGCGTCCTTTTCCGCCGGGAGAAATTCGAAGCCGAGATGACCGCGGAGATGCGGCATCATGTCGAGACGCAGACGGAGCACAATATCGCCGCGGGCATGAGTGCGGAGGATGCCCGTTTCGCTGCGCTCCGGCAGTTCGGGAATGTGGCGAGTGTCCAGGAAAAATGCCGCGAACAGCGCGGCTGGCTGTGGCTGGAACAGTGGGGGAGGGAACTGCGCTTTGCGGTCCGCGCTCTCGGCCGGGCGAAGGGGTTCAGTCTGGCGGTGATGACCACGCTGGCGCTCTGCCTCGGCCCGAACACGGCGATCCTGTCGGTGCTGTACACGTTGGTCTACAAGCCGCTGCCGTTTCCCGAGCCCCGGCAGCTGGTGTCGATCGCGAACGTCGCGGAAAAGGAAGGCGGCACGAAGCGGCAGTCGAGTGTGGCGCAGTATCTGGATTTCAAGGCGCAGGCCGACTTGTTCGCCGGGTTCGGCTATTTCACCTCCGCCAACGCCACCCTCGGCGAGGTCAACGACCCCGTGCGCGGATCGGGCATGATGGTCAGCGCGGACCTCTTCACCGTCTTGGGACTGCAGCCGCTGCTCGGGCGCAGTTTCCGGCCGGAGGAGCAGGAACCGGGCAAGGAGCACGTGGTGGTGCTGACCTATTCGGCCTGGGTGAAACGGTACAATGCCGACCCGGCCATCCTCGGCCGGGCGATCCGGCTGGATGCGGAGCCATTCACCGTGGTCGGCGTGGCGCCCCCGCGCATCGAGGAGATCTTCAACGACCTGGAATTTTTCCGGCCGTATCCGGTCCGACCGGAGGAAAACAACCCGCAGGCGCGCTACGTCGGCAACATACGGCTGGTGGGCCGATTGAGACCAGGCGTCACCTATGCCGCCGGCCGCGCCCAGCTGAGGGGGCTGGAGAAGTCATTTGCCGACAACCAGGCCGTGCCCCAGCTGCGCGCCTTTCTGGAAAAGGGCGGCTACCGGGTCGCAGTCAATGACGCGCGGGAAGAAATGGCTGAGCCGATCAAGGCGCGCTTGCTGCTGCTGCAGGGTGGCGCGGCCCTGGTGCTGCTGATCGGGTGCGTCAATGTCGCGAGCCTGCTGCTGGCCCGGATGAATGCCAAGCGACCCGAGCTCGCGATCCGCCACGCGCTCGGCGCGGGCCGGGCCACGCTTCTCCGGCAGATGTTCGCCGAGAGCCTCCTCCTGGTCACGCTCGCCGGCGCGGCCGGGGTTGGCCTCGCCCTCGGCCTGCTGCGGGTCATGAACCACTATTTGCCCACGGTGGTCCGGCACGTGCCGCCGGTCGAACTGCATCCGACGGTGCTTGGACTCGTGTTCGCGGCCCTCAGCCTGATTGTCCTGGCGATGGGCTTCGTACCGCTCGTTTTCCTCTGGCGATCGGGGTTGAGGATCGGCGAGACCCCGGCGGCCTCGGCCGGCCGGCGGGGCCGCCGCACGCTGGGGGCGCTGGTGGTCGGCCAGATGGCGCTCGCCCTCGTGCTGATCGTCGGCGCCGGGCTGCTGCTGCACAGCTTTGCCCGGGTGATGGCGGTGGATCCGGGCTTCGACGCGGCGCATGTGGTGGAGGGCCGGATCAACCTGCCGCCGGCCAAGTACGGCGACCCGAAGGACATGGTGGCCGTCCGGCAGCGCCTGCTGGCGGCAATGAAGGAAATCCCGGGAGTGGAGAGCGTGGGTCTGACCTCGGATTTCGGCGTGGCCGAGAGCTACCGCACGGCGGCATTTCTCATCCGCGGGAGCGGAGTCCCCACGGGCGAGGCCCAGTCGCTGGTCTATCTTTACGGGGTATCACCGGACTATTTCACGACCATGGGCATCCGCCTGCTGGCCGGGAGGGTGTTCCAGGACGACGAGGATTTCCGGAAGCTGCCGGTGGCGATCGTGGACCAGGCCTTCGCCGAGCGCTATTTTCCCGGGCGCGACGTGGTGGGCCAGGAAATGGTCCTCGGCACCACTCCGCCCCCGGATGGCAAACCCTGGATCCGGATCATCGGGATGGTCACGCGCGCCAACCTGACCGGGCTCGAGGGCCGGGACGGATGGCCGTTCCTCTACTTTCCTTTCAACCAGCAGCCCAGCCTCGCCTTCACTTTCCTGATCCGCACACCGCGCCCCGAAGCCGATGTGGTCGGAGAGATGCGGACCCGGGTGCGGGCCATTGATCCGATCCTGCCGCTCTATGCGACGGGCACGCTCGCCAGCGTGCTTGATTACATGCTCGGCAGCCGGCGGGCGATCCTGGGTCTGCTCAGTTTGTGTGCCGGGCTGGCCCTGGTGCTCGCGGCGGTGGGGTTGTACGGCGTGCTCAATTACGACGTGTCGCAGCGTACGCGGGAGATCGGCATCCGCGGGGCGATCGGCGCCTCGCGCGGTCAGATCCTGGCGCTGGTCCTGCGGCAGGGATTGGTGAAGGCATGCCTGGGATTGGCCCTGGGGCTGACCGGTGCGTTTTTCTTCACCCGCCTGCTGCGGAAAATGCTCTTCGACATCAGTCCGAACGATCCCGTGGCGTACGCGGCGGTCACGGGGTTGCTGTTGCTCGTCGCGCTCGCCGCCAGCTGGCTGCCGGCGCGGCGGGCGGCGAAGGTCGACCCGGTGATCGCGCTGCGCGCGGAATAAGCCAATTCCCAGGCCGTAAAGACCGATCCGCGCGATGGCCCTGGCCTTGGTTTAGCTGCCCGGTCGCCCCGTGGTTTTTCCTGCGGTCTTGACTGGCGGGCGCAACCGGCGCAGCGATTCCTTGTCCGATTTGCCATGAAAGCACCGACCCGGCCGCGGATCGCTGGTTTTGGTCCGCCACAGAAGATCAAGGTGATCCTGTTCGCAGGCTTGCTCATCGGACACGCCAACGGGGACGATCCTGCGCAGACCGCTTCCCCGCCGTCGGTGGCCGCCGGGTTTGCGGCCGCCCGATTGAATTCCTTGCCGGCGCATCCCATCATCGGCCCGGCCGGGACCTTCGCGGCCGCCGCGACAGCCGAGGAAGACGAAGTGGTCCATTTGCCCCTCATGCTGGTGCGCAGTTCCCGCCTGCCGGACGCGTCCGAGGTCATGACCACCAACGGCATGCTTGAGCATTACCTCGGGCCGAAGGATGGTTTTGATCGCGGGCGGCTCAATGTCTATACGTTGCATTGGGATTTCGGATTGTTTTCCGTGACCCTGTTTGGCGCGGTGAAGAATGAATCGCGCGCCCGGCAGAAATTCGCCCTGGAGGAAAGGAACAAGATGAACACGCGTCTCGCCGAGGCCCTGCGGTTGGAAAAACTGGCTGGCAGCGATGCCGGCGCGTTGAGACGGGATATCGCCCAGGCGCTTGGCGGGGAAAGGCCATTCCCGGGCAAGTAGGCGGGATCTCCCGGCGTCCCCAGGGGATGGGGCATGCCTCACACCGTCGACCGGTCGGGCGGCCGGAGGCGGCCGGCGAGGCGGCCGCGGAAAAGCCAGCTCGCGAGTGCGGGCATCAGCAGCATCGCGCCGAGCATGTTGAAGAGAAACATGAACGCCAGCAGCACGCCCATGTCGGCCTGGAACTTGATGGCGGAAAAGGCCCAGGTGCCGACGCCGATCGAGAGGGCGAACCCGGTGAAGACCACCGAGGTGCCCATGGTGGCGAAGGCCTCGCACAGGGAATCCTCGAGTGACTTGCCGTCGCGGAGCCGCTCGAGCAGGGCGGAGCAGAGGTAGATGCCGTAGTCAACGCCGATGCCGACGCCGAGCGCAACGACGGGCAGGGTGGAGGTCTTCAGACCGATCTGAAGATGGACCATGAGCGCGTAGGCCAGGTCGGAGACGATCACGAGTGGCAGCACCACGCAGACCGTGGCGCGCCAGGAGCGGAAGGAAAGCAGGCAGAGGACGATGATGGCGACGTAGAGCCACGCCACCATGGGGAACTGGGCGGCCTCGACGACCTCGTTGGTGGCGGCCATCACGCCGGCGTTGCCGGTCGCGAGCTGGAATTTCACCTTGTCGGTCGACAGGGTGTCGCGGAACTCCTTCACCGCCGTCACCACGCGCTTGAGGGTCTCGGCCTTGTGGTCGGTCAGGTAGATCATGACCGGGATGACGCTGCCGTCGTTGTTCAGCAGGCCGCTGGAGGTCTCGACCGGGGAGACGGACTGCGCGAGCATCTGCGGGTTGCGCGGTATGACGCGCCACTTGAGGCTGCCCTCGTTCCAGCCCGCGGTGATGGTCTTGGCCAGGTCGGTCAGGGCGAGGGTGGACTTCACGCCCTCGACATTGCGCAGGCGCCAGGCGAAGCGGTCGACCAGGGCCATGACGTCGTGGTCGATGACGCCATTGGGCACGGTCTCGGCGATGACGGTGATCACGTCGACCCCGATGCTGAACTTGGACGTGATGACCGCGGTGTCCTGGTTGTAGCGCGAGGACTGGCGGAGCTCCGGCACACCGGCGTGCATGTCGCCGATCTTCACCTGCTTCGCCTGCAGGAAGCCGAAGATCCAGCAGCCCGCGGTGACGGCGATGATGAGCAGCGAGGTGCGGCCGGTGGTGACCCGCACGAGCCGGCGCCAGACCGGCTGCAGGGCGAAGCGGCGGATGTTGACGCGCTTGCGGAAATCCGGGGCCATGTGCGTGTAGCTCAGCAGCACGGGCAGCAGGAAGCGGTCGGTCAGGATGATCAGGGTGACGCCCAGGCTGGCCGTGATGGCGAGTTCCTGGATGATGGGCACCTTGACCAGATAGATGGTCAGGAAGCCCACCGTGTCGGTCAGGATCGCGACGGTGCCGGGGACGAAGAGGTTGCTGAACGACGCGCGGGCCGCGAGCTGCTCGTCCCGGCCCACGTAGAACTCATAGCGGAAGGAGCGCAGCATCTGGGTCGCGTGGCTCAGCGCGATGGCGAAGACCAGGAACGGCACCAGGATCGAGAGCGGGTCGATGCCGAAGCCGAACAGGTAAAGCAGGCCCAGCTGCCAGACGACGGCGCTGGCGGAGGTCACCAGCGGCAGGAGGGTGAGGATGACCGACTGGGAGAAATAATAGAGCAGGAAGGCGGAGATGATGATGGCGACGCCGAAGAACAGCAGCACGCCCCGGGCGCCGTCGGTGATGTCGCCGATGACCTTGGCGAAGCCGATGAGGTGGACGCTGATGTCGGCCGTCTCGTATTTTTTCCGGATCCGGCTTTCCAGCGCGTCGGCCACCTCGGCGTAGACCAGCTTTTTGCCCGTCTGGGGATCGACCTCGAGCAGGGACACGATGACGGCGGCGCCGGTGTAGTCGTTGGACACCAGCATGCCGACCCGGCCGGACTTGAGGATGTTCTGGCGGACGCGCCCGAGGCCGGCGGCGTCGGGGATGAAGTCGGCGGGGATGACGTTGCCGCCCTGCAGGCCGTCCTCGACGACCTCGATGTAGCGCACATTGGGCGTGAAGATCGAGGTCACCTGGGCGCGGTCGACGCCGGGCAGGTAATACACCTCGTCGGTGACGGCCTTGAGGGTCTTGAAGAAATCCGCGTTGAAGATGTCACCGTGTTTCGCCACCAGCGCGATGACGATGCGGTTGGCCCCGCCGAACGGCTCCTGGTATTTCCTGAAGTTGCGGATGTACTCGTGGTCGCTCGGCAGCTGCTTGTTGAAACTCGCGTCGACGTGGGTTTTGGCCGCGAAGAAGCCCAGCACGACGGTCGTCAGCGCGAACAGCGCCACCGTGAGGTGGCGGTGCTTGAAAATGAGATCCTCGATCCGGTCAAGCATGGGCAGGATCACGTCGAGATTGGGCCGTCGAGAGGCCGGAGCGGCAAGGGCTCATGGCAGGGTCAGCCGCACGGCGCCGGCTTCGCCGACGGTGACGATGGCCCCGTCGGGGGCCTCGACGAGGTCGGCGACGCTCGTGTCGAAGCCCGCGGGCTTCCAGGGCGTGAAACTGAGGCCGGCATCCCGGCTGAGAAAGAAATTCCCGCCCTGGCCGGCGAGGACAATGGCCCCGTTCCGCAACCGCGCGCCACCCATGATCAGGACGGCGACATCATTGGCCAGCGGCGCCCACGTGGCACCATGGTCATCCGAGCGCAGGATATGTCCACGCAGTCCGTAGGCGATGATCCGGCCGTGGTCCAGCGGCAGAATCCCGAAGAGCGAGCCGTCATATGGCACCACCAGCCGGGCCCAGGTGAGACCGTCGTCGCGGGACGCGAGGGCCGTGCCGCTTTCGCCCGCGAGATACAGCCAGCCGTCCGCGCCGGTGCTGATGCGGTTGTAATGCACTTCGTCCGCGGAGGGCCGGCCGGGCAGCCAGTTCCTGCCGCCATCGGTCGTGCGGAGAAACCTGCCGTAGGCCCCGATGATGCAGCCGTGCTGCGCATCGCGGAACAGGACATCGAGGTAGATGTTGTCCAGCGAGCGACCGTCGTCCTGGTGCTGCCAGGTCAGGCCGCCGTCGGTGGTGTGCAGGATGACGCCGTCGTGGCCGACCACCCAGCCTTGCTGGGCGCCGGCAAAGCTGACGCCCGTCAGCAGGGCGCGGGTCGGGGCCAGGCTCTGGGTCCACGTCTGGCCGCCATCCGGCGAGAGCACGATGTTGCCGTGGTCGCCGACGGCGACGAGCCGGTCGCCGGCGCGGGCGACCGCCAGCAGGAGGGCGCGGGCGGCGAGGCGGGCCGGTTCGGCGGATTCGGCGGCCGACAAGGCGGCGGGACTGAGTGCGGCCAGCAGGCCGAGCAGGCAGAGACGAAAACGGCGGGCCCGGAAGCCCGCCGCCGTTTTGGGAGCTGCAACCATCAGCCGGTCAGCGGAGACCTTCCTGGCGCAGGGCGGCGGGCGTGTAGTCCTGCGGGCTGCGCTTGATACTGAAGTCATACATGCCGGGATATTCATTATCCAGGCCGATGGCCAGGTAGCGGCCGGCGAACAGGTCGGTGTGGACCTCGAGGGTGCTCCAGAAGACCTGCGCGTCGTAATAGTTGATGCAATGCGCCTCGGACACGCGCCAGAGCTGGCCGCGGCCGTCGTATTGGTCAACCGCGAGGATCTGCCAGCTGTCCTCGTCGATGTAGAAAGTGCGACGGGAGTAGATGTGGGTGGCGCCGGCCTTGAGGGTGGCGTCGACGACCCAGACCCGGTGGAGCTCGTAGCGGGTGAGGTCCTGGTTGATGTGCAGGGGCTTGAGGATTTCGCTGTATTTCACCGCGTCGCTGTGGAGCTTGTAGGAGTTGTAGGGGACATACATTTCCCTTTTGCCCACGAGCTTCCAGTCGTAGCGGTCGGGCGCGCCGTTGAACATGTCGAACTGGTCGGAGGTGCGCATGCCGTCGGCGGCGGTGCCGGGGTTGTCGTAGGCGACGGTGGGCGCGGCGCGGACGCGGCGCTGGCCGGTGTTGTAGACCCAGGCGCGGCGCGGCTCCTTCACCTGGTCCATGGTCTCGTGCACGACGAGGATGGTGCCGGCGAGACGGGCGGGAGCGATGACGGCCTGCTTGAAATAGATCAGGATGTTGTTGAGGTCCTTCTCCTGGATGCCTTCGCGGGCATAGTTGAAGAGGAACTCGTCCTCGAACTCGACGAGGGGCAGGTAGCTGCCGTTGCGCTGCGGGGCGGCCTGGCCGATGTGACGGCTGGCGGCGACCCCGCGATAACGGGTCAGGTGGTTCCAGATCACCTCGAGGCCGTTTTGCGGGATGGGAAACGGGGTGCCGACCACGGAGCCGGTGATGCCGTTGCCGCCGGGGGTCAGGCTGGCGGTGGTGGCATGATCCTTGGTGGCCTCGTAGATGCGCGGGGGATTCGAGGCGCTGCGGTGGGTGGCATAGACCGGCAGCTTGTAGTCCGGGTAAGCCTTCAGCAGGGCGAGGGAGCCGGCGGTGAGCTTGTCCGCGTACTTGTCGGCGTTGGCGGCGGTGATGGTGAACAGCACCTGGTCGTCCTTGTACGGATCGGGGTGATGCATGCCGGGCTTGTAGCCGGCCGGCGGGGTCGTGATGCCGCCGGTCCAGGCCGGGATGGAGCCGTCGGCGTTGCCGGCCTTGTCCCCGCCGAGCGGGGTGAGGTCGTTGCCGAGGCGGGCGGCATCGGCGGCGCTGATGGCGGC
>Ga0265319_1000118_pt1 | contig 60393 bp, 61 predicted proteins | sample 4824metaG_FD_192443 | JGI IMG/M metagenome (GOLD analysis project Ga0265319, IMG submission 192443) | Rhizosphere microbial communities from Carex aquatilis grown in University of Washington, Seatle, WA, United States - 4-8-24 metaG | ecosystem: Host-associated > Plants > Roots > Rhizosphere >... | reverse complement strand
CGTGCGTGGTGGCCGGGACCCATTCGAGCAGCGCCTCGATCAGCGCTTCGCGGTGCATCGGCTTGCTGAGGTAGCCGTCCATGCCGGCCGCGAGGCAGCGCTCGGCGGCGCCGGCCATCGCGTCGGCTGTCATCGCGATCACCGGCGTGTGCTTACCGGCGGCCTCGCGCAGGCGCAGCTGCGTGGTTGCTTCGAAGCCGTCCATCTCCGGCATCTGGCAATCCATCAGGACCGCGTCGAAGCGCCGATTCGCGAGTGCGTCGAGTGCTTCGCGGCCGTCGATCGCGACCTCGGCGCAGCAACCGCAGCGCTCCAGCAGCCGGACCGCGACAAGCCGGTTGATCGGGTTGTCATCGACGACGAGCACGCAGGGCGGGCTGGCCCACAGCTCGGCCGGCGCGTAGCGCGGGAGGTCGGTGTCGCGAGCGGGGGAGGGCGACTGCACGGCGGTCGCGATCGGCAGTAGCACTTCGAATGTGAACGTGCTGCCGCGCCCCGGTTCGCTCTCGGCGCTGATCGTGCCGTCCATCAGCGCGACGATCTGACGCGCGATCGCAAGGCCGAGGCCCGTCCCGCCGTAGTTGCGCGTCGTCGAGACGTCGGCCTGTGTGAACGGCTCGAACATCTGGTCGAGGCTGTCGCGGTCGATTCCGATGCCGGTGTCCGAAACCTCGAAGCGGAACGCACACGCGATCGCCGATTGCGGCGTCGCGCGGAGCTGGATCGTCACCGCCCCCTTCGCGGTGAACTTGACGGCGTTCGCGACGAGGTTCAGCAGGACCTGGTGCAGGCGACCGCGGTCGCCGACCACGAACGCCGGCGTCGCCGGGTCGATCTCGACGCGCAGATCGATTCCCTTCGCTTCCGCCTGGAGCGCGGCGACCGCTTGGACTCGTTCGATGAGCTCGCGCGGATCGAATACCACCGGGTCGATCTGGAGCTTTCCCGCTTCGATCCTCGCGATGTCGAGGATGTCTGAGATGATCGCGAGCATCTCCTCACCCGAACGCGCGATCTGCTCGGCGTAGGTGCGCTGCTCCTCGTCGAGGCGGGTGTCGAGCAGGAGCTGGCTCATGCCGATCACACCGTTCATCGGTGTACGGATCTCGTGGCTCATGTTCGCGAGGAACGCCGATTTCAGACGCGAGGCCTCGACCGCGATGTCGCGCGCCTGCGCCAGCTCGGCGCTCGCGCGGTTGCGCTCGGTCACGTCGATACACAGGAGCAAGCGGCATTCGCGACCGTCGAGCGTGACGTCGTCGCTCGTGATCTCCATCTCCACGATCGTGCCGTCCTTGAAACGGTGGTGCCAGAGACGCGCGCCGGAGTATCCGGAGGGGTGCAGGCGTGCTCCGGAGACGATCTGCTCGGTGACCCTCGCCTGATCGTCCGGCGCGGTGAGGTCGAGCATGTTCATCGTGAGCAGCTCGCGGCGCGAGTACCCGTAGGTGTCGACGGTCGCGCTCGACACCGCGACGATGTCGTAGTTCCGGCGGTCGTAGGCCATGATCGGCGTCGGGTTGTGGTCGAACAGCATCCGGTGCTGCCGCTCGCTGGAGCGCAGCCGCGCGGCGCTCTCCTCGAGCGCCAGCTTCGCCTCGAACTCGGGCGTCACGTCACGTGAGATCCCCCAGGTGCCGATGATCGTGCCGTCGGCGTCGCGGAACGGCAGCTTGGTCGTCGAGACCCAGCGGGACGCGCGGTCACTGAAGGTCTCGCGTTCGGTCTTGCTGAATATCCCCTCGCCCGTCGCGACTATGCGCTGCTCGTCCTCGAAGGCCTCGCGCGCGTGCACCACGGTGAAGATGTCGAAGTCGGTCTTGCCGATCACGTTCTCGTGCGTCTGACCGTCGGTCAGCTCGTCGAGCCACCCGGCGCTCAGGAACAGGTAGCGGCCTTCACGGTCCTTGAAGAAGACGCGCTCCTGCGGGGTCGCGAGCACGTTGAGCATGCACAAGCGGTCGAAGTCCTCTTGTGCCGAGCGCATCAGATCCTGGCCGGGCCGCGGATCCGCCAACGCCCGGGAAGCTGGCGGCTTGGTCTGCACGATGTGTCTGTCACCGGTAATCGACCGCCGCGTCGCCGAAGGTGAACCGAGAATCGCCATGGCACGACAATCGCCTAGGAAATTATCCGCACAGCACCCCGGACGAAGGTCGTGATTTCGCACGGCGGCGATCTCGGCTGGGACCGGCGCTCCGGCGGGCCCTCAGCGTGAGCAAGCGCACCTTCCACGAGACCGGGCACGGCGGCGAGCAGCGACCGCCGGCTGCGTTGCTCCCGAGCAACCTTGGCAGCCGGCGCGCGGTCTGCTAAACATTTCCGAAGCGATGTCTTGCGAAGGCAACCGATCCGACGCCACTCACGCCGCCGCCCGCGGCGCTTTGTCGGCTGCCTCCTATCGCTACTACGCCTGGTCCTGGCGATTTAGCTAGGCGCTCGGACCTGCGCCCGCACGGGCGCCGCCGCTCCGGACGAGGGGCACCCACGGCCCGAGCGCCTTCTCGAACCAGCGCAACGCATCCTTCACGCGCTGCGCGGCCCCAAAAGTAAGCTTTCCACCAGAACTTGAAAGGACCAGCCAGATGATGATCGTGATGAAACCGACGGCGAGCGAGGATGACATCGCGAACGTCGTCGCGCGCGTCGAGTCGGTCGGCGCGCGAGCCCACATCTCCAAGGGCGAAGAGGTGACGGTGATCGGCGCGATCGGCGACCGTGAGCACGTCGCAAGGCTCGAGCTGGAGGGCTCCCCCGGCGTTGCCCAGGTTGTGCCGATCCTCAAGCCCTACAAGCTGTCCTCATCGCAGCTGCGCCCCACCGGCGAGCGCTCGGTGTTCGAGATCGGCGGGCGCAAGATCGGCGGCGAGCATTTCGCGCTGATCGCGGGTCCGTGTACCGTCGAGTCGCGCGAACAGCTGCTCGATACGGCGCGTGCGGTCAAGGAGGGCGGCGCGGCGATGCTTCGCGGTGGCGCCTACAAGCCGCGCACCTCCCCCTACGCGTTCCAGGGGCTCGGCCAGGAGGGCCTGCGCCTGCTCGCGGAGGCCAAGGAGCTGACCGGGATGCCGATCGTGACCGAGCTGATGGACGTGCGCGACATCGAGGCTGTCGCCGAGGTCGCCGACGTCGTGCAGATCGGCGCGCGCAACATGCAGAACTACACGCTGCTCTCGGAGATCGGGCGCAGCGGCCTGCCGGTGTTGCTCAAGCGCGGCCTGTCGGCGACGCTCGAGGAGCTCCTGATGGCGGCTGAGTACGTGCTGAAGGAGGGCAACGAACAGGTGATGCTGTGCGAACGCGGAATCCGCACCTACGAGACCGCTTACCGCTTCACGCTCGACCTGATGGCGGTGCCGGTCCTGCAGCAGCTCTCGCACCTGCCGGTCGTCGTCGATCCGAGCCATGCGGCGGGGCGGCGTGACCTCGTCGGCCCGCTGTCGCTGGCGGCGGCCGCGGTCGGAGCGGACGGGATCATCGTCGAGGTCCATCCGAACCCGGATGAGGCGATCTGCGACGGTCCGCAGCAGATCCGCGCCGACGAGTTCGCCGAGTACGCCGCGCGCGTCGAGCGGGCGGCGCAGATCGCGGGTAAAGCGTTCGCGGGAGCGTGAAGGCCGCCGTCGTCGGCGTTGGGCTGATCGGGGGCTCGATCGGCCTTGCGATGCGCGAGCGCCTGGACGCGACCGTCACCGGCTACGACCCCTCGGACGTGGTCCTCGAGGAGGCGCTTCGCCGCGGGGCGATTGCCGACGCCGCGCCGAGCGCCGCGGCGGCCGTGCAGGGGGCGGGCATCGTCTTCGTCGCCGCTCCCGTGAGCGCCCTGCCGCGGGCGATCGACGGCGTGCTGACGGCTGCCGGGGCTGACTGCGCGGTGACCGATGTCGGCTCGACGAAGCGTGAGCTTGTCGCTGGGCGCGACGACGCGCGCTTCATCGGCGGCCATCCGTTGGCCGGCGCCGAGACCTCGGGGGTCGAGCATTCGCGCGCGGACCTGTTCGATGGTGCGACCTGGTACCTCACGCCGGGACCCGGAACCTCCGGGGTGCTCTACGAGCGTTTGCACAAAGCGCTCGCAGGCATCGGCGCGAAGCCGACGGCGATCGACGCCGGCGACCACGACCGCGTCATGGCCGCCGTGTCGCACCTCCCACACGTGTTCGCGAACGTCCTCGTGGCGCAGGCGGCACGCGCTCTCTCTGACGGTGACTCGGCGGCGGGCGAGCGGAACGTTCCGGCCACGGGCCCAAGCTTCCGCGACGCGACGCGCGTCGCCGGCGCGAGCGCGACGATCTGGCCCGACATCTACATGTCCAATCGTGCGGCGCTCGTCGAGTTGATCGACGAGGCCCAGGGTCGTCTCAGCGCGGTGCGCGACGCGCTGGCGGGCGAGGATCGCGAGGCGATCGAACGCTGGAACGACGCTGCCCGATCGGACCGCGACGCTCTGCTCGGCGCCGGTCTCGCCGGTGGCGCCGTCTATGAGCTGCGCGCTGCCGTGACCGACCGCCCGGGAGTGGTCGCGGAGATCGCTCTGGCGCTCGGGCGCGCCGGCATCAACATCGCCGACATCGCGCTCTCGCCCGCGCGCGACGGCAGTCAGGGCGTCGTCGCGCTGTGGATCCAGGGCGAGGAGGCGGCCGCGCGAGCGCAGGCGCTGATCGACGGCCTCGGCCTCCCGGTGGCACGAGCGTGAGCTCTCTGGCCGTGGCCCGCGTCGAACGCTTGACCGCGCCCCCCGACGCTGTCGTCCACGTGCCGGGGTCGAAGAGCATCACCAATCGAGCACTGCTGTGCGCGGCGCTGGCGCGCGGGACGAGCGTCCTGCGGGGCGCCCTGTTCGCGGCGGACACGCGCGCGATGATGGGCGCGGTGGAGGCGCTCGGTGCGTCGGTGCGTCGCGAGGAGGCAACGAGCGAGGTGACCGTGACCGGCACCGGCTCGCTTGCCACCACACGCCTCGCCCGCGTCGATGCGCTCGCGTCGGGGACCACGTCGCGCTTCATCCTGCCGGCGATCGCGACCGGGACCGCGGAGTGCGTCGTGGACGGCGACGCGCAACTGCGGGCCCGCCCGCTCGCGCCGCTGATCGACGCCCTCTTGAGCCTCGGCGCGTCTGTCGAGGCGCTCGAGGAGCCGGGCCGCCTGCCGCTGGCGGTGCGCGGGCCGGCCGCCGGTGGCACCGTGCGGCTTCCCGGCCACATCTCGAGCCAGTTCCTGTCGGGTCTGCTGCTTGCCGGGCCGCGGTTTGAGCGCGGCGTCACCGTCGAGTTGACCTCGCAACTTGTCTCCGTTCCCTACGTCGCGATGACGCGCTCGGTGATGGCCGCGTTCGGCGTTCAGTGCGAGGGCATGAGCGTGCTCCCGGGCGAGTACCGGCCCCGCGCCTACGCGATTGAGCCCGACGCGAGCGCCGCGTCCTACTTCTTCGCGGCCGCGGCGATCAGCGGTGGCCGCGTCAGCGTGCAAGGGCTTGGCGCCGGCTCGATCCAGGGCGATGTGGCGTTCGTGGACGTGCTCGAGCGGATGGGCGCGAGCGTGCAGCGCGGTCAGGACTCGATCACCGTCACCGGCTCCGGCCGCCTGGATGGGGTCGAGGCCGATATGGCGAACATCTCTGACACGGCGCAGACCCTCGCGGCGGTCGCGGTCTTCGCGAAGGGACCGACACGCGTGCGCGGAATCGGCTTCATTCGCGCGAAGGAAACCGACCGGATCGGAGCGATCGTCGCCGAGCTGCGCCGCGCCGGCATCGATGCCAGTGAGGAGGACGACGGGTTCGTGGTCGTGCCGGGCCCGGTGCGCCCGGTGCGTTTCGAGACCCACGGCGATCACCGAATGGCGATGAGCCTCGCGCTGCTCGGACTGCGCGTGGACGGGATCGAGCTCTCCGACCCCGGCTGCGTGGCAAAGACCTACCCGGCCTATTTCACCGACCTCGCAGGGCTCGCCGCGTGATCGTCGCGATCGACGGTCCCGCAGGCGCAGGCAAGTCGAGCGTCGCGCGCGCCGTGGCACAGCGGCTCGGTGCAGGCTACCTCGACAGCGGCGCGATGTACCGGTGCGTCGCACTCGCGAGCCTCGAGGACGCAGCGCACACGCCCGCCGAGCTTGCCGCCGCGCTGCGAATCAGGCTCGGCGACCGCGTCCTGCTGGACGGACGCGACGTCACCGAGGCGATCCGCTCGCCCGAGGTCTCCGCGCAGGCGTCGCGAATCGCTACCGATCCCGACGTTCGGGCAGCTCTTGTCGCGCAACAGCGCGAGCTGCTCGCCCGCGGGGACTGGGTTGCCGAGGGCCGCGACATCGGCACGGTCGTCGCGCCTGCGGCCGACCTGAAGATCTTCCTCACTGCCAGCGAGGCCGAACGCGCGAAGCGACGCGGCGAAGCGGTGACCGAGCGCGACCTCCGCGACGCCACGCGTGCGCACAGCCCGCTCCAGCCGGCCGCTGACGCAAGGCCGATCGACACCACAAGCCTTACGCTGGACGAAGTGGTCGAGCGGATAGTGAACCTCTTTGAGCAGGGCGCCATCGGTCGCCCCGCCCGCCGCCGGCCCGCGCGACCGCGGCCCGCATGACCAAAGTCGCGGTCGTCGGCTACCCGAACGTCGGCAAATCCTCGCTCGTCAACCGCCTCACCGGGACGCGTGAGGCGATCGTGCACGAGCGCCCCGGCATCACGCGCGACCGCAAGGAGCTCGACTGCGAGTGGAACGGGCGCACGTTCACGCTGATCGACACGGGCGGCGTCGACTTCGCCGACGAGGACCCGCTGGCGGGGTCGATCCGCGAGCAGGCGCGTGCGGGGCTGGCCGATGCCGATGTGGCGATGCTGGTCGTTGACGCTCGCGCCGGATGCCGGCCGGGGGACGACGAGATCGCCGACCTGCTGCGCCGCTCGGGCCGACCGACGTTGATCGCAGCGAACAAGTGCGACACGGCGATCGACATGAGCCTCGCGGCCGAGTTCAACCGCCTCGGCCTCGGAGAGCCGATCGCGGTGTCCGCTGCGCAGGGTCTTGGGACAGGCGACCTGCTCGACCGCCTCGTGGAGTTGCTCCCGGACGACGAGGGCGCGCAGGACGGCGCGGACGACACGATCCGCCTGGCCGTGATCGGCCGGCCCAACGTCGGCAAGTCCTCGCTCGTCAATCGCTTCGCCGGCTCCGAGCGCGTGATCGTCTCGGAGATCGCCGGCACGACGCGCGACGCGATCGACCTGCCGCTCGAGGTCGACGGCCGCAGGCTCGTGATCGTCGACACCGCCGGGATGCGACGGCAGTCGAAGGTGGGGGAGTCCGTCGAGTACTACACGACGCTCCGCTCCCAGCGCGCCGCGGAGCGCGCGGATGTGGCGCTCGTGGTCTGCGATGCGAGTGATGGGATCACCGCCCAGGACATGCGCGTCGCCGAGTTGGCGATGCGCAGCGATTGCGCGACGTTGCTCGTTCTCAACAAGTGGGACATCCATCCCGAGACCTTCGATCTCGTCTACCAGCGGGCTCGCGTCGCCGAGAAGCTGCGCCAGCGGCCGAAGGTCCTGAGCGCTTCGGCCGTGAGCGGGCGCGGCGTGACTCGGCTTCTGGCGGAGACGATCGCGCTTGGTGACCGCCGCGCCGCCCGGATTCCGACCCCTGAGCTCAACCGTTTCCTTGCTGATGTCGTTCAGAAGCGCCAGCCGCCGGCCAAGCAGGGGCATCGCCTGAAGCTGCTCTACCTCGCCCAGATCGGCACGAGCCCACCGCGATTCGCGCTTCAGATCAACTCGCGCTCACGAGTCACCCGTGACTACGCCTACTTCGTCGAGAACCAGATGCGTGCCCGCTACGCGCTCGACGGCGTGCCGCTGATCATCGACTTCGTCGAGCGTGGTCAGCCGCGGCGATCCGAGCGTCGCTGAGGAACTCGTCCTGACCGGAGCGGCGGGCGCCTTCGCTAAGGTGTGCGCTCGCTTTTCTCCGCAACCCAGCGAGGGTGTCATCAAGTGACTGAGCATGCCGAGACGGAGTTCCTCTTCACGTCCGAGTCCGTGACGGAGGGCCATCCCGACAAAATCGCCGACCAGATCTCCGACGGCGTCCTCGACGCCGTGCTCGCCGAGGACCCCTACGGTCGCGTCGCCTGCGAGACGCTCGTCAACACGGGTCTGATCGTCGTCTCCGGCGAGATCTCGACGACCACCTACGTCGACATTCCGGCGGTCGCTCGCGAGACGGTCCGCGCGATCGGCTACGACGACGCGACCTACGGCTTCGATGCGAACACCTGCGCTGTCATCAACACGATCGATCGCCAGTCACCTGACATCGCGCAGGGCGTCGACAGCGCCTACGAGACGCGCGCGCACCGCTCGATCGACCATCTCGACGGCGCGGGCGCCGGGGACCAGGGGATGATGTTCGGCTACGCGACGCGGGAGACCGAGTCGCTGATGCCGCTGCCGATCTGGGTCGCGCACAGGCTCGCCGAGCGCCTCGCGGCGGTTCGGAAGTCCGGTGAGGTGCCCTACCTGCGCCCCGACGGAAAGACGCAGGTCACGGTCCGCTACCGCGACGGTCAGCCGATCGCGATCGAGAAGCTCCTGATCTCCTCCCAGCACGCCGACGGCATCGACTGCGAGAAGACGATCAAGCCGGATCTGTGGGAGCAGGTCGTGCTGCCGGTGCTGCCCGCCGGTCTCTACGACGAGGCCGAGCTGCGCAAGGAGTTCCTCGTCAACCCGACAGGCCGGTTCGTGATCGGCGGGCCGATGGGTGACTGCGGCCTCACGGGTCGCAAGATCATCGTCGACACCTACGGCGGCATGGCCCGCCACGGCGGCGGGGCGTTCAGCGGCAAGGACCCCTCGAAGGTCGACCGTTCGGCGGCCTACGCCGCCCGCTGGGTGGCCAAGAACCTCGTCGCGGCGGGCATCGCTGATCGCGTCGAGGTGCAGGTCGCCTACGCGATCGGGGTCGCGCGACCGGTTTCGGTGATGGTTGAGACCTTCGGCACCGAGCGAATCCCTCGCTCGCGCATCGCCGAGTTGATCGGCGAGCATTTCGACCTGCGTCCGGCCGCGTTCCGTGAGGAGCTTCGGCTTCATCGCCCGATCTACCAGAAGACAGCTGCCTACGGCCATTTCGGCCGCGAGGACGCCGACTTCACCTGGGAGCAGACCGACAAGGCGGACGCGCTGCGCGACGCCGCCGGTCTTTCGGTCGCCGTCGCGTAGGACAGCGGGTCTCCGGCGCGCGCTACCGTGCTTTGGCGCGTGCGCACCAGGTTGATATCGCAGAGGCACCCGCACGCAGTGGCGATCATCCGCGTCGCCTCTGGCCTGTGGCTGCTGTGGCTGACCGCGGTCCTATGCGCGTCGGGTAGTTGGTGGGGAGCCTTCCTGATCGCGCCGGCGCTGCTTCATTTCTACCTCGCCGGCCTGCTCGAACAGGGCGCGAAGCGTTAGCGGACGAGCTCGTCGGCGCCGGTGTCCTCGCCGTCATCGCGTCGCATGCGACCTGCCGACCGCCTGCTAGATTGGGGCTTTCCCGAGCCTCAGGAGACGGCATGGCAGACGCGAACACCGAACGACGAGCCGGCCTCGCGCGGCGCGGGTTTCTCAGGAAGCTGGCTGGAAGCCTGGGCGTCAGCGCCTTGCTCGCGTGCTCGGTGGCGGCCGGCAGCACGGCGGCCGCACCCGCGTTCCCCGGCGCGACGCCCGTCGCGGGGGCTGACGGTGCCGTTCTCGCCGTTGCGGCTGATCCGACGACCACTCATGGGGCGATCGACGCGGTTTTGAGCGGAGCGTCCTTCGACGTCACCGGCACCGTCTCGATCTACGTCGCCGGCGAGACGGTCGCGGTGGACGCCTACCTCAACGGGGCGCTCGCGGACACGCAGACCGTTCCGATCGCGCCGGCGGCCACGGGAACCGGCGGCACGTTCACGGCATCGTTCGCGCTCGGCGGTGCCGGGCAGCTCACCGTCCAGGCGACACACGACCTGACCGCGGCGCAGGAGCTGCTCGTCTCCGACCCGATCTATGTCTCGCTCGTCACCCCGAACCTGAAGCCCGGTCACCGCGGTCTTGCCGTTCGGCTGCTGCAGTCCTACCTGCGCCGCGGCCATTTCGTGATCGGCAAGCCCGGAGTGTTCGACGCGCGGACGCAACGCGCGGTGCTCGCTTTCCGAAAGCTCGCCGACATGAAGCGGACGATGGTCGCGAACACAGCGGTGTTCAACGGCCTCGCGGCCGGGCGCGGCAAGTTCAGGGTGCGCTACCCCGGTCACGGGCGCCACGTGGAGGGCGACCTCACCCACCAGGTGCTCGCGCTGATCGGCGTAAATGGGAAGGTCGATCGCCTGTACCCGATGAGCTCCGGCAAGCCGTCGACGCCGACGCAGCCGGGGAACTTTCATGTTTGGCTGCGCCGACCGGGCACGCTGCCGGACGGCATGGTGGATTCGAGCTTCTTCAACGGCGGTGACGCCGTCCATGGCTACAACCCCGACCCGCCCTATGCGGCGAGCCACGGCTGCCTGCGCGTCCCGGTGCCCGACGCCCTCAGCATCTACGACTGGATCGGCGGGCTCGGCATGCCGGTCGACGTCTACTTCCGCTGATCGGGTGCATTCGCGCCAAGGGCGCTTGAGACGGCGCCACCGCGACGACCGCAGCCGCCGCTAGGCTCGCCGAGGTGGCCGCGATCGCTCAGGTCGAACCGCTCACGAGCGCGCGAGCGCTCACTGGGCCGTTCGACTACGCCCTTCCCGAAGAGTGGCGCGCGAGCGTGCGCGTCGGCTCGTTGCTCGTCGTGCCGTTCGGCCGCCAGGAGCTGCTCGGCGTCGTGGTCGGGCTCAGCGAGCAGAGCGAGGTCGCCGATGATCGCCTGCGCGCTCCGAACCGCACCGTCGAAGGCGGCGTTCCGGCGGATCTCGTCGAACTTGCCGACTGGATCGCGCGCGAATACTGCTCGACGCGGGCACGGGCGCTCTCGCTGGTGCTCCCGGCGCGCGCGGCGAACGGCTCCGGCGAGCTCCTGCGCCTCGTTGCCGAGCTGACCGCCGAAGGGGCGGCCGCGCTCCACAACGGCGCACGGCTGACCGCGGGCCAGCGCGCGGTGCTCCAGCGTCTCGGCGACCGTGACGGCCTCGCGGCCGGCGCGCTCGATGCCGACCATGGGAGCCTGCGGCGGCTGGAGGGGCGCGGTCTTCTCACGCTCACGGCGCGGCCTGTTCGCCGTGCGCCGGCGCACCCTTCTGTCGGCGCCGTCCGCGCGGGCGGCGTGACGCTCAACGCGAGCCAGGCGGCCGCCGTCGCGGAGGTCGGCGCGGCGATCGAGTCGCGCGAGCACGCGAGCCTGCTGCTGTTCGGCGTGACCGGATCGGGCAAGACGGAGGTCTACCTGCGGGCGGCGGCGAGCGCGCTCGCGCAGGGCCGCGGGGCGATCGTGCTGGTGCCCGAGATCGGGCTCACGCCGCAGACGGTTTCGCGCTTCGTCGAGCGATTCGGGGACATCGTCGCGGTTCTGCACTCGCGCCTTTCTGCCGGCGAGCGAAACGACGAATGGCTGCGCCTGCGGCGCGGCGAGGCGCGGGTCTGCGTCGGGCCGCGCTCTGCCGTGCTCGCGCCGGTCGAGCAGCTGGGGCTGATCGTCGTCGATGAGGAGCACGACTCGTCATACAAGCACGAGGGTGACCCGCGCTACGACGCCCGCCACGTTGCCGCCCACCGCGCCGAGACGGCGAAGGCGGTGCTGCTCGTGGGTTCCGCGACGCCGCGCCCAGAGAGCTTCGCCCGGTTGCGCCGGCTGGAGTTGCCGGCAAGGGCCGATGGCGGCGCGCTGCCCGAGGTCGAGATCGTGGACATGCGCGACACGCGCGGCGCGCTGCACGAGCGGACCGCGCAGGCGCTCGGCGACCTGCGCCGCGCCGGCGGCAAGGCGATCGTCCTGCTCAACCGCCGCGGCTGGTCGAACTTCCTGTCGTGCAGGCAGTGCGGCAAGGTCTGGGGTTGCCCCGACTGCGACGTCGCGCTCGTCCTCCATCAGGCCGAGAGCACGATCGCCTGCCACCACTGCGGCCACCGCGAACGTGTGCCCGAACTCTGTGACGCCTGCGGCTCGAGCGCTGTCGCACGCCACGGTCTGGGCACCGAACGCCTCGAGCATGAGCTGACGCGCGCGCTCGGCGGTGAGGACTTCCCCCTGTTCCGGTTGGACGCCGACGTCGCGACGGTGAAGGGGCGCGCGGCGGCAGTGTTGCGACGCTTTGACCAGGCTCCGGCGGGGGTGCTGATCGGCACCCAGATGGTCGCCAAAGGGCACGACTTCGACGGCATCTCGCTCGGCGTCGTGCTCGACGCCGACGCGACGCTCCGCTTCCCGGACTTCCGCGCCGAGGAGCGCACGTTTGCTCTGGTCGCGCAGCTCGCGGGCCGCACGGGTCGCGGCGGCGGCGACTCCCCATCACTCGGGACAAGCGGTCGTGTGCTCGTGCAGACGCTGGCCCCGGACGCGCGGGCGATCGTCCATGCCGCGCGCCACGACAGTGAGGGGTTCCTGCGCGGCGAGCTCGAACGACGCCGCGCGCTCGGCTACCCGCCGTACGGCGAGCTGATCCGCATTGTCTGCTCGGCCGAAGCGGAGGGAAGCGCAATGCGCGCGGCGCAGGACCTGCGCGCGCGGCTCGAGATCGAAAGCGCCCAGATCCTCGGACCGGCGCCACTGTTCCGCCTGCGCGGCCGCGACCGCGCGCAGATCCTCGTGAAGGCGACGGAGCGACAGGCCGCGGTCGCTGCGGTGGGCCGAGCCGTTTCGACTTCGTTGCGCCGCGATGTGGCTGTCAGCGTCGACGTCGATCCGCAGTGACCTCGGAAGGCGCGCTACGACCAGTGCCGCTGGCCACGGTCGTGGCCCTTCTGCCGAACACCGACCTCGAGCGCCGGACTGAAAGGCCGGCCCCTAGACTTAAAGCGTGGCAGCCGAAGCTGAAGAACTGGAGCAACCGCCCCCGCCGCCGGAGCTTTCGCCGGAGGAGCGCCGCCGGCGCGACGAAGCCTTTGCGCGTATCCGCAGGCTCGGCGACCCGGTCCTGAAGACTCGGGCGCTGCCCGTGTCGCGCTTTGACGCCGAGCTGCGCAGGGAGGTCGACTGGATGCGCGAGGTGATGGACGGAGCCCTGGGCGTTGGCCTGGCTGCCACCCAGGTCGGCATCGTCGAGCGAGTGCTCGTCTACCGGACCGAGCTTGGCGGACCGATCATCGCGGTGATCAACCCGGAGATCGAGTGGCGCGGCGGGGAGACCGAGATCGCGGAGGAAGGCTGCCTCAGCATCCCGGGGATTCACGTCGACGTCGAACGCAACCTGCACATGCGCGTGGCGGCGCACGACGAGTCCGGGGCGCCGTTCACGATCGAGGCATCCGGTTTCGAGGCCCGCGTGCTTCAGCACGAGATTGACCACCTCGACGGCGTTCTGATGCTCGATCGTACGACGCGGGAGCAGCGACGCGACGCGATGCGCGCCTGGCGCGAACTGCAGCAGAGCGAGTGAAGACCGCCTACATCGGCACCTCGCGGTTCGCCGCGATCGTGCTCGAGGCGCTCGCCGGATCGCCACACCCGCCGGAGCTCGTCATCACCCGCCCGCCGCGACCACGTGGGCGGGGACGCCGGCTGGAGCAGACGCCGGTCGCAGAGTGTGCGGAGCGTCTGCGCCTGCGGCTGCTCGCCCCCGAGCGGCTGGATGATGTGGCCCCAGAGTTGGCAGACGCAAATCCCGAGGTCGTCTGCCTCTGTGCATACGGCGCGCTGGTGCGCGAGCCGATCCTGTCCGCCTACGAGATCCTGAATGTCCACCCGTCACTGTTGCCGCGCTGGCGCGGCGCCGCGCCCCTCGAGCGAGCGATCATGGCCGGGGACGTGCAGACGGGCGTGTCCTTGATGGCGCTCGTCGCCGATCTGGACGCGGGACCGATCTGCGCAACTGAGGCGACCCCGATCGCGGCCGATGACGACTACAGCAGTCTCGGCGAGCGCCTGGCGGTGATCGGGTCCCGGCTGTTGCTCGCAGCGCTCGACGCCCCGCGCGTCTACGTGCCACAGAGCGAGGACGCAGTCACCTACGCCGAGAAGATCACCGCGGCCGATCGCATCCTCGATCCGAGTAGACGCGCAGCCGAGCTCGAGCGGCTCGTGCGAGCGCTCCATCCCCACATCGGCGCGAAGACCCCGAACGGCCTCGGGGTGAGCAAGGCCAAGGTGGTCCGCGAGGAGGGCGTCCCACCGGGCGAGCTGGCCATGCGCGACGGCCATCTCCTCTACGGAACCTCCGACGACGCGCTCGAGCTCCTGCGCGTAAAGCCCCCTGGTGGCAGGGAGATGGACGCGGCGGCGTACGTCCTCGGGCATGCCGTCTGAGGCGCGTCGCGTCGCACTGGACGTGCTGCGGCGGACGTTTGAGCAGGGCTCCTACACCGACCGGGCCTTTCAGACGGCGGCACGTGATCTGCAACCGCGCGACCGCGCGCTCGCGATGCGACTCGCCTACGGCGCCGTGCAGCGCCGGGCGACGCTCGACCACCTGATCGAGCAGTGCGCGGAGCGGCCGGTCTCAAAGCTCGAGCCGCTGGTCCGCGCGGCGCTACGACTCGGCAGCTACGAGCTCTGCTTCACGCAGGACGCGCAGCACGCCGCCGTGAACGACACTGTCGAACTGGCGCGCGCATCGCGCGGAAAAGGGGTCGTGAATGCGGTCCTCCGTCGCCTCGCCCGAGAACACACCGAGCTCCTGGCAGCACTCGACGACAGAACGCCCGCCGCCGCGGCCACGATGCACTCCGTTCCGACCTGGATTGCGAACGAGTGGTTCGAAACGCTCGGAGCCGACAGTGCGCGGGCGCTGCTGGCGCGCGTCAACGAGCCTGCGGAGCACGCACTTCGCGCCAATACGCTGCTCACGGACGCAGCCACGCTCGCGGCGGCGCTTGACGTTCGGAGCACCGTCCCGGGCGACCCGCCCGAAGCCGTCGTCGTGCACGAACAGTTCGACGCGCACGGATCGCGGCTCTGGGCCGCCGGACACTTCATGCCGCAGTCACGCGCCTCGATGCTCGTCGCCCACGCTCTCGACCCCCAGCCAGGCGACCGAGTCCTCGACATGTGCGCCGCCCCCGGAGCGAAAACGACACACATCGCGGCACTCATGCGCGACCAGGGCCAGATCACGGCGATCGAGCGCAACAAGGGCCGCGCCGACGAGCTCCAACGCACCGTCACGCGGATGGGAGCCCACCACGTCACTGTCAGACTCCACGATGCCGGTGAATTTCGGGCCGACGGTCCGAAATTCAGCCGGACACTCGTGGATGCCCCGTGCTCCGGCCTCGGTACGATCCAGTCGAGGCCTGACCTTCGTTGGCGGGTCACGCCAGAAGCCGTGCAGGCGCTCGCCGCGCAACAGGCACGGCTATTGTCAGCAGCAGCCCGCGCGACGGCCCCGGGTGGCGTGCTCGTCTACTCGACTTGCACGATCTCGGTGGCCGAGAACGAGCGGCAGATCGGAGCCTTTCTCGATGAGCACCGCGAGTTCCAAGTGATCGACCTCGAGCCGCGTTTCCCGGCGTGGTCGCATCCGCGCGGCGGCGGCTGGCTTCTCGCGCTCCCGCACCTCCAGGGGAGCGACGGTTTCTTCATCGCCGCACTGCGGCGGGAGGGTTGAGCTGTGAGCGCGGAGCCGAACCTCGGGCCGCTGTGCCCGCACTGCGGTGAGCCGTGGCTGCGGCCGACCAACCTGCCGGGGCGCTACCGCTGCGTCTACTGCATGCACCGCTTCGAGCTCGTGTCCGTTTGCCCGGACTGCGGCGAGCACTCCACGATCGTGCGGATGCAGAGCACGGCGATGGTGACGTGCGGTAGCTGCGGCGGCAACATGCTGCTCGAGATATGAGGCCCAGCCTGTTCGCGCATCCGCGCGTTGCGCCGTCGATCCTCGCCGCGGACTTCTCGGCGCTCGGCGCTCAGGTCGGAGCCGTGCTCGAAGCGGGTGCGAAGGTCATCCACGTCGATGTGATGGACGGGCACTTCGTTCCGCCGATTACGATGGGACCGCTCGCCGTCGGCGCGCTGCGCGAACTTGCGAGCGAGCACGGGGCGTTGCTCGACGTGCACCTCATGATCGAACGGCCCGAGCACCAGGTGGGCGAGTTCGCGCGCGCGGGCGCCGACATCATCACGATCCACGCCGAGGCGACGCCGCATCTGGACTACGCGCTCGCCGAGATCCGCGCCGGCGGTGCCGCGGCCGGTCTGGCGGTATGCCCGTCGACCCCCGTCGCCGTATACGAGGAGGTTGCCGACGCGATCGACCTCGCGCTCTGCATGACCGTCAACCCCGGCTGGGGTGGGCAGGAGTTCATCGAGGCATCGATCGGGAAGCTCGGCCGCCTCGCGCCCCTGCTCGCTGAGGGAGTCGCGCTCGAGGTCGACGGCGGTATCGCCGCAGGCGCCAGCGCCGAACGCTGCAGAGCTGCCGGGGCCGGTGTGTTCGTTGCGGGCACCTCGGTCCTCGGGACAAAGGATCCGGCGGCGGCCTACGTCGAGCTGGCCGACGCGGTCGGCGATCCGCGCCGGTAGAGAACCCACAGGGCGAGCGCGAGCACGCCGGCGGCGACCGCGTAGCCGACCTCGGTTCGCCGCACCTCGTCGCCGATCACTCCGGCGAGCATCCACGCGACGAACAGCACCGCGGTGCCCAACCACAGCGCCGCAGCCTTGCCGGCGTGACCGCGCGCAAGCGCCGCCTGGTTGAGGGTGCCGGCAATGAGGTGAAAGCCCATGCCGACGCCGACCAGTGCGAGGCCGAGGCGGCCGTACGGGTAGGCGTAGTCGAAGAGGTGGTGCATCACGAACGGACCGACCGCGAGCAGCCCGAGCGCGGTCGCCAGTGCGAAGGCGGCTATCGCTGCCACCGTGATGCGTACCGCCCGCGCGAACGCCGCGTTGCCGGCGGTCGCCTCGAGACCCGCGAGATGGGGCAGAAGCGAGGTCTGGATCGCCTGGAAGAGCTGAAGCGGTGCGCGCGTGATCAGCAGCAGGTCAAAGACCGTTCCCGGCAGCGAGGGCATCGAGCTGGTCGCGTACACGGTCAGCACCGCCGCGTTCAGCAACGTCTGCTCGGCCAGCTGGATGCCCGAAACAAAGATCGCGAAGCGCCCCCCGTGACGGATCGAGCGATCGTTTGCGGCCTCCTCGATTCCTTCTGCGGCGGGCCCTTCGAGGGCGGCGTCGGTGACGGGCGCAACCGTCCTGCTCGAGCGCTGCGCGCGTCCCGCGAACGCTGCCGGGACGACCACCAGCGACACGAATGGTGCCGCGGCGATGCCGATCGCGATCGCCGACTGGCCGTGGGAGATGCCGAGCGCGGCCGCGAGAGCGAAGGCGAACCGCGACGCCGACTCCATGAACACGAGTGCTCCGTAGAGCGCGAAGTACTTGTGCCCTGCGAGCCAGCCACGCGCGAAATAGCTGGCCGCATAGGCGAGCACGCCGACGACCAGGATCCAGTAGAGGGTTGTCGAGTGAAACACGTCGTGGGCGAGTGCCCGACGCAGCGGCAGCGCGACGGCGAGGAAGACGAGCGCGAAGGCCGCCTGGATCGCCATCGGTGTGCGCAGCTGCTGGCGCTCGAGGCCACGGGCTCTGCGGTCGGCGATCGTGCGCGAGAGGAGCTGCTCGATCGGCCGATAGATCACGCTGATGATCACGAACATCACCGACCAGAGCACGTCGATCTTGCTGTACTGCGACCGATGGTGGGCGAGCACGTGACTCGCCACGGCGAAGTACGCAAACGTCAGGACGCCGGTCGAGGCGATCCCGATCGAGAGCATCCGCGCGCCGCTCGCATAGGAGCGGGCGCCCCTGCTAGACGTGGACAAGCACCATCGTCCACGGGAACGGCGAGCGCGTCTCGATCACCTCGCCGTGCTGCGCGCAGAGCGTGGTGATCGCCCGCCGCGAGAAATGGTTGACGTGTCCGGGGGTGTTCCCGAGCTGGCGCACATAGGCGCCGCGTGCCATGTTCACCGCTCGCCAGAGCGGCTCGCGCGGGACCGAGATCAGCACGTGGCGATCCGCGCAGCGGACCATCTCCGCGAGCGTGTGCGCCGGGTCGGGAACGTGCTCGAGCACTTCGATCGCGGTCACGAGGTCGAACTCGCCGTCGCCGAACGGGAGATTCTCAGCACGCTGCGCCAGGTAGCGGAGGTTCGGCGCAGCCCGTTTCGCCCACTCGGCCTCGAGCAGCGGATCGCCGAGGTCGATTCCGACGACAGGACCGGGCGCGATCCGCGCTGCCCAGTTCTGTGTCAGCACTCCTTCGCCGCAGCCGACATCGAGCAGCGAACGCGGCTTCGTCGAATCGAACAGGTCGTCGAGGTTGCGTTCGAAGCCGCGCATCATGAGTTTCGCGACCGGGTTACGAGTGTTGTACTTGTCATAGGTGTTGCCCAGGACGACGCCGTCGGCCGAGTAGCTCGCGTTGGTCATGGGGAGGCCTTCTCGCGCGCCCGCGCCGCCTTCGCGACCGTGGGGCCGGCCTTCGGGTCTTTCTTCGGCGCGCCCGGCTCGTAGTGCGAGGGCTCGACGCCGACCTTCAGCTCGATGCGGCGGACGCGCTCGTGGGTGCGCTGGATCATTGTGCGCTGCGCGCTGAGCAGGTCGCCGATCACGCCGAGCGCTGCGACCATCACAGCGGCGTTGAAGAGCACCGCGCCGAGGATCAGCGACTGCACGTGCCCGCTGCCCTTGCCGTCGATGTAGGCGACGAGGAAGCGAATCCAGACGCCGGCGGCGGCGAGGCCGAGTACGGCCGCGACCGACAGGAAGACGCGCAGCGGCTCGTACTGGGAGTAGATGCGGAAGATCGAGATCGCGCTGCGGCGCACGTAGGCGCCCATCGACGTGAAGAGGCGCGACTCTCGCGTCTTCGGGTTGGTCCTGACCGCGACGTGGTCGATCGCGACGAACTGTTTGCCGGCCTGGATGATCGACTCGAGCGTGTAGGTGAACCGCGACACGACCATGATCTGGAGCGCCGCCTCGCGGTTGTAGGCGCGAAAGCCGGATGTCGTGTCGGGGATCGTTGTATCGGAGGCGTGGCGGACGACCCACGAGCCGAGCCGCTGGAGGTTCTTTTTGCGGTTCGAGAAATCGGCCACGGAGCTCACCTCGCGATCACCGATCACCATGTCGGCGCGGCCGGCGACGATCGGTTCGACGAGCTTGCCGACATCGTCGCCGCAGTACTGGTTGTCGGCGTCGGTGTTGACGATCACGTCGGCGCCGAGCTTCAGCGCGGCGTCGAGGCCGGCCTGGAACGCGCTCGCGAGGCCCTTGTTGTTGGTCAGGCGCACGATGTGATCGACGCCGTGAGTGCGCGCCACCGCGACCGTGTCGTCCCTGGAGCCGTCGTCGATCACGAGCCACTCGACGGTGTCGAACCCGGGCAGCTCGCGCGGCAGGTCGGCGAGGGTCGCGGGCAACTGCGCCGCCTCGTCCCTGCAGGGAATTTGGATGATCAGCTTCATCGTTGAGCGCACCCGAAGCGTTTGCGACCGGGACTCGCGCGCCGGGACGCGAGACGCCGCCGTCCACCCTGGCCTGCCGCCAGCAGACTACCGTCTGGCGACGCGTGGACCGCGCCGCGGGCCTGCCACCGTGGCGTGGCCCTCAGCGCACACGGTCAAGTTCGCGGTGCGTGCCAAACACAGGAAGGACCGGAGTTGCGCGGCGCGGGTCCGCTGCGCCCACGGCGATCGGTGGCGTAAACTCGCCCCCGGTCAGGCCAGCTCGGCGGCTCGCGGAGGCGGCGCGATCGCGTTCGAGCAACTCTCTTGCCAATGGACATTGCGACAGCCAGCGGGGTGAGCTCCCCCCTGCTCATCCGTCTGCGCGCGGTCGCGCCCTCGACCTGGGCGAAGATCGCCTTCGCGCTGCTCTGCCTGGCGGCTCTGATCGGCTTTCTGCTCGTTCCGACCTACCCGATCTACGACTCCGAGTACTACCTGCTCTGGGGCCGCGAGATCCTCCACCTGCACACCCCGTCGTTCACCGCGTACGACGCGCCCACGGAGCACCCGCTCGCGGTCGCCTTCGGTACGGTGCTCGCGATCCTCGGCAGCGCGGCCCTTCGTGCGGACGTGCTCTGCTCGATCGCCTCGTTCGTCGTCCTCGCCGCCGGCCTCTACAGGCTGACTCGCGTCGCCTTCACGCCGATCGTCGGCGCAGTCGCGGTGTTCCTGCTCCTCACGCGCTTCAACCTCACGTTCCTCGCGATCCGCGGCTACGTCGACATCACCTACCTCGCAGCGGTGGTTTGGGCCGCGGCGCTCGAGATCGAACGTCCACGCCGCGGGACCGCTGTTTTCGGGCTGCTGCTCGTCGCCGAGCTGATCCGCCCCGACGCCTGGCTGCTCGCCGGCCTCTACTGGCTGTGGTGCGCCCCGCGCGTCGATTGGCCACAGCGAATCCGCTGGGCGGCGCTGATCGCGGTCGGGCCGCTGGCGTGGGCAGGACTCGATTTGATCGTCACCGGCAACCCGCTGTGGTCGCTACAGGCGACCAACAACCTCGCGGTGGCGCTGAACCGCACGGTCCCGCTCAGCGGCGTGCCCGGCTCGACCGCCAAGTACCTCGTCGGCCTGATCAAGGGACCGCTTGTCGCCGGCGGTGTCGCGGGCATCCTGCTGTCCGCCTGGCTTGTTCCAAAGCGCATGTGGACGGCGCTCGCGGTGCTGGTGAGCGGCCTGGCGACGTTCGTCGTGATCGCGGGGGCAGGGCTGTCGGTGATCGACCGCTACCTGCTGCTCCCCGCGGTCATCCTGCTCGCCTTCTGCGCGTTCGCCCTGACTGGATGGACAATGCTGCGGCGCGGGCCCGCACGCCGGGTCTGGGCGGTTTGCGCGGCCGCGCTCGTCATCTACGGCGTCTACAGCTACGCCAGCGTCCTCAGCCTGAACTACGTCGAGTCTGAACTCGGGTTCCGCGACAACGGCCACACCTCGCTCGCACAGATACTGAGCGAACCGGTCGTCAAGCGCTACCTGCCGTGCGGTCCCGTCTCAGTCCCCAACCACAAGCTGATCCCCGACACGCGCTGGCTACTCGGCCGCGAAGCGAGCGGCGTCATCGCGCGCAGCCAGGCCGACCGCGTACCGGCGCTCGCCGCGCAGATCCGTGACGGCGTTGCGATCTACGCGCTCAACCTCGCCCTGACCCGCTACGCGCTCGTCGAGCCGACCGACAACCCGCTCGACGAGGTGCCCCTCCCCGGCTTCAAGCGGATCGCCTCGACCAGCTACTACGCGGCGTACGCCCGGTGCGGGCCGTGAGCGTGCTCGGCCGTCTCTCGCCACGCGCCCGGTTCGGAGCGGCTCTCGGCGCCGTCCTCGTCGTCGCTCTTCTGCTGCGCCTGTGGGGGATAGGGAGCGGACTCCCCTACATCTACGACACCGACGAGAACCAGCACTTCGTCCCGCACGCGATCGGCCTGCTCGGTCATCGCGGGAACCCCAACTACTTCGACAACCCACCCGCCTTCACGTACCTGCTGGCGATCGCCTTCGAGCTTTACTTCGGTGGCCGCGCCGCACTCTCGCACGCCTTCGCCGTCTCGCCGACCGAGGTCTGGGTGATCGCCCGCACCGTCACCGCGCTGCTCGGTGTGGCGGCGGTCTGGCTCCTCTACGCCGTCGCACGGCGCCTCTTCGACCGGCGCGTCGCGCTCCTCTCCGCGGCCCTGATGGCGGTCGCCTTCCTTCCGGTCTTCTACGCCAAGCTCGCGCTCAACGACGTCCCGACGCTGGTCGGCATCGAGCTGTGCCTGTGGGGTGCCGCGGCGATCCTGCGCGGCGGGCGCACACGCGCCTACGCGCTGGCCGGCATCGGCCTCGGCGTCGCGTCCGCCACCAAGTACACCGGCGGCATCGTGGTCCTGCCGCTGGCCGCAGTGTGCTTTCTGTTGGCTCGGGATCGCGCTCACCGGGCCGAGGTGCTGCGGGGCGCGGTGCTTGCGGGCGGCCTCGCGGTCCTCGCCTTCGTGATCTGCGATCCCTATTCGCTGCTTGCCTTCAGCTCGTTCAAGGCGGGGATCGCGCACCAGGGCTCGGAAAGCGCGGCGGCGTCGGGCAAGCTTGGCCTCACGCACGGTAGCGGCGTCCTCTACTACCTCTGGACGGTCACCTGGGGCGTCGGCTGGCTGCCGGCGATCGGCGCACTCGCAGCGCTGCCGCTGCTCTGGCTGCGCGAGCGCCGACTGCTCCTGTTCTTCGTTCCCGCGCTCGTCCTCTATCTCCTGTTCATGGGTCTACAGGGCCGCTACTTCGGTCGCTGGCTGATGCCCGTCGTCCCGATGATCTGTGTCCTGGCGGCATATACCACCGTTGCGGTGGGCGAGGCCGGCGCAAGTCGCCTCGACCGCCTGCACCTGCCCGCTGGCCTCGCGCGCACCGCGCTGCCGCTGCTCGCCGGCGCGCTGCTCTGCGCCCAGGGGCTCGTGTACAGCATCCACGCGGGACTCGTGGGCGCGCGAGCCGACACCCGTAACACGGCTCGCGCCTGGCTCGTGGCGCATGTCCCCGCCGGGACCGGCGTCGTGATCGAGCCGGTGGTGCCGGAGGAGTGGGGCCTTGACGTCGGCCACCCGCTCGCGACGGCAAACGGCTACCGCTGGCGCGGGTTTCCGGTTCTTCGGACCAACACGCTGGACGGCAGCTTCGTGCTCGACGCGGGCACGAGCGTGACGGTTGAGAACTACGAGCGCCTGCTCTCCCCGTCGTTGCTGGCGTTCTACGAGCCCAGCGGCTTCTGCTACGTGGTGACCGGCTCCCAGCAGTCCGGCCGCGCCTACGCGGACCCCGCCGCGGTGCCGGGAGCGATCGCCTACTACCGTGCGCTGCGCCGGGACGCTCGCCTCGTCTACACCGCCTCGCCCTACTCGCGCGCCAGCGCGCCGGTCGCGTTCAACTTCGACTGGTCCTTTGACTATTACCCGCTCGCCTACGAGCGTCCCGGCCCATTGCTCGAGATCTACCGCCTACCGGGCGGACGCTGCTCCAACGTGCGATCCTGAAGGCAGCCTCATGGACACCCTCTCCGTCACCAAGCTCGACCGCGCCTATCTCGCACGCGCGATCGAACTGGCCGGCAACGGCGTCGGCCTGACCAACCCGAACCCGGTCGTCGGAGCGGTCATCGCGACCGAGGAGCGGGTTCTCGGCGAGGGCTGGCACGAGCACATCGGTGGGCCGCACGCCGAGGTCAACGCGATCCGGGCCTGCGGTGACGCCGACCTGTCCGCCGCGACGCTCTACGTCTCGCTCGAGCCGTGCTGTCACCACGGCCGCACGCCGCCGTGCACGGAGGCGATCGTCGCCGCCGGCATCAAACGCGTCGTCGTCGCCAGCGACGACCCGACCGAGAAGGCGAACGGTCGCGGGCTCGGCGTGTTGCGCGACGAGGGCGTCGAGGTGGTGGCCGGCGACGAGGAGAGCGCGCGCGCCGCACGCCTGCTGAACCAGGCGTTTCGCAAGCACGCCCGCGCGGGCCGTCCGTGGATCCTCTTCAAGTCGGCGATGACGCTCGACGGCAAGGTGGCTACGCGCGACGGCGACTCGCAATGGATCTCCGGTGAGCGCAGCCGCGAGGTCGCCCACCACTGGCGCGCGTCGGTCGACGCGGTCGCGATCGGGATCGGCACCGCGCTGGCCGACGACCCGCAGCTGACCGCTCGCGTTGAGGGCGTCCACCGCCAGCCGCGACGGATCGTCTTCGACTCGCTCGCTCGACTCCCGGTGAGCTCACGCCTCGTCCAGGCCGCGGTCGAGGTCCCGCTGATCGTCGTCGTCTCGCGAGCGGCCCCACGCGGCGACACCGACGCGCTTGCCGCCGCCGGAGCGGAGGTCATCGTGGCGACCGGTGAGAACGAGCAGGCTCGTGTCCGCTCCGCGCTCGACCAGCTCGCCTCGATCGACATCGCCGCGGTGCTGCTGGAGGGCGGGCCGCACCTCGCCGGCGCGTTCCTGGACGCCGGCGAAATCGACGAGATCCGCCTGTTCCTGGCGCCGATGTTGCTCGGCGGCGCCAACGCCCGCGACCCGCTCGAAGGTGAGGGCGTCGCCCGCATCGCCGACGCGATCAAGGCGTTGACGCTCGACTGCACGCGGGTCGGTGAGGACCTGCTGATCAGCGCTCGTCTGCGGGAGTGGTAGCGGTCGCCTGAGCGGCCTTCTCATGTTCACTGGGCTGGTTGCGTATCTCGGAGCGGTTGTGACGGTCGAGCCGGGTGCGGGCGGCTCCCGGATCGACATCGACGGAGGTGACGGGCTTGCCGGGGAGTTGGCGGTTGGGGATTCGATCGCGGTCAATGGCACCTGCTTGACGGCCGTGACCGTGTCGGGCTCTAGGTTCGACGCGGATGTCGTTGGGGAGACGTTGCGGCGCACGACGCTCGGGGATCTCGCGGCCGGAGACCGCGTCAACCTCGAGCTGCCGCTGCGCGCGTCCGACCGTCTGGGCGGTCATGTCGTGCTGGGGCATGTGGACGGGATCGCCGAGGTGCGTGAGCTGCGCGACGACGGTTCCGTCGTCTTCTCGCTCGCGCCCGACCTCCTGCGCTACGTCGTCGAGAAAGGCTCGATCGCGCTCCACGGCGTCAGCCTCACGGTCGCCGCGATCGACGACACCACGCTCACGGTCGCCCTCATCCCGGAGACCCGCCGATCGACAACGCTAGGCTGCCTATCAGTGGGAAGTCACGTCAACGTCGAAGTCGACATCCTCGCCAAACACGTCGAGAAGCTGGTCCGCGTATGAGCCGCGAGCGTGTCAACGCGGCCCGCGGCCGCCGGCGCGAGGCGGGACCTCACATGAACGGCGAGCCCATCGCCAACGCCTGGGATCGCAATCCAGTCGCCAGGAGCCACCCATGACGGCCCGCACCCCACCAGCCAAAGGTGCCAGGTCGAGAACGGTGAGCGACGAAAGTCGCTCGCCATTCTCGAGCATCGAGGACGCCATCGAAGAGATCCGCATGGGCCGGATGGTCGTCGTCTGCGACGACGAGGACCGCGAGAACGAGGGTGACGTCGTCATGGCAGCGCAGTTCGTCACGCCCGAGGCGATCAACTTCATGGCCAAGGAGGCGCGCGGCTGGATTTGCCTCGCCCTGACGGGTGAGCGCTGCGAGCAGCTCGGGCTCGACCTGATGACCGCGCACAACGAGTCGCCGCACGGCACGCCGTTCACGATCACGATCGAAGCGCGCGAAGGCGTCACCACCGGCGTCTCCGCTCACGACCGCGCTCACACCATCCAGGTGGCGATCGATCAGCGCAGCAAACCCGAGGACCTCGTGCAGCCGGGCCACGTCAACCCGCTGAAGGCCAAGCCGGGCGGCGTCCTCGAGCGTACCGGCCACACCGAGGCCAGCGTCGACCTCGCGCGGCTCGCGGGCCTCAACCCCGCCGGCGTGATCTGTGAGGTGATGAAGGACGACGGTGAGATGGCGCGGGTGCCCGACCTCGAGCTCTACTGCGAGCGTCACGGGCTGAAGATGGTCACGATCAAGGACCTGATCGCCTACCGGCGGCGCAACGACCGCCTGATCGAACGCGTTGTCGCGACACGGCTGCCAATCGCCGCGGGCGAGTTCGAAGTCGTCGGATACCGCTCGATCCTCGACCAGAAGCACCACCTCGCCCTGGTGAAGGGCGAGGTCGCCGGCAAGAAGGACGTGCTCGTCCGCGTTCACTCGGAGTGTGTGACCGGCGACGTGTTCCACTCATTGCGCTGCGACTGCGGCGAGCAGCTCGAGGCGGCGCTCGCGATGATCGAGGCCGAGGGGCAGGGCGTGCTCCTCTACCTGGCGCAGGAGGGCCGTGGCATCGGACTGCTCAACAAACTGCGCGCTTACAAACTTCAGGAGGAGGGCCTCGACACCGTCGAGGCGAACGAGCGCCTCGGTCTCCCCGCAGACCTGCGCGACTACGGCATCGGTGCCCAGATCCTCGTCGATCTCGGCCTCTCCACGATCCGCATCCTGACCAACAACCCCAAGAAGATCCGCGGACTCGAGGGCTACGGGCTCTCCGTCACGGGCCAGATCCCGATCGAGCAGGCCCCAAACCCCGACAACGCCGCGTACCTGCGGGCGAAGCGCGACAAGCTCGGCCATTCGCTGCACCACCAGGGACTCGACCTCGACGCGGAGCTGTTGCATAGCGCGCGGGCGAGGAAACGCGCCGGCTGATGGCCGCCCGCTACGCGATCGTCGTCGCGCGCTTCTATGTCGAGATCGCCGACCGGCTCGTCGCCAGCGCGCGCGCCGTGTTCGAGTCCGACGGTGCGACGGACGTCGACGTCTTCGACGTCCCCGGCGCCTTCGAGCTTCCGCTCGCCGCGCTGTATGCCGCCGAGAGCGGGCGCTATCGCGGCGTCGCCTGCCTCGGCGCGGTGATCCGTGGCGAGACCGACCACTACGACTACGTCTGCACCGAGGCTGCCCGTGGGATCCAGGATGTGGCGCTGCGAACCGGCGTGCCCTGCGGCTTCGGCGTCCTGACCGTCGACTCGATGGACCAGGCGCTCGCCCGAGCGGGCGGGCGAAAACGCGACCAGGGGGCCCACGCCGCCCACGCGGTCCTCACGCTCGCGAAGCTCCGCGAGTCACTCGCGGGCTGAGCGGCACTCTCGCCCGGCCTGCGCCTCGGCCTGGGGTGAGCCACCCGCGCAGACCCTCTACACTGCCCGAGATGGCAAAGGTCTGTCACAGCTGCGGCAAGGGTCCGTCGTTCGGCAACAGCCGCAGTCACTCGATGGTCGCGACCCGGCGTCGCTTCGATCCGAACCTGCAGAAGGTCCGGATCCTCGAGGCCGGTACGCCGCGGCGAGTGTACGTCTGCACGCGTTGCCTGAAAGCCGGAAAGGTAACCAAGGCGCTTTAGCCGGCGCGAGGTGGGAGGGTCTTGACTGACCCCAACATCGTTCGCTTTCGCACGATCGTAGCCGGGGCCTTGGCGCAGCTCGAGTCGCGGCGCGAGGAGGTCAACGATCTCAACGTGTTCCCGGTCGCGGACGGCGACACGGGCGACAACATGGTGCTCACGTTGCGTGCCGTCGTCGACGAGCTCGACCGCCTGGGAGCCGACGGCGACAGGACGATCGACGAGATCGGCCGCGACGAGATCGTCGACGCCGTGGCGCGGGCCGCACTGCTGGGAGCGCGCGGCAACAGCGGCGTGATCCTCTCGCAGCTGATCCGCGGCGCCGCGGAGGAGCTGGTCAGCCGGCCCGGCGAGCTGATCGACGCGACGCTGATCGGCGCCGCGATGGCCCGCGCCGCAGATCGCGCTTACGCGTCGGTGCGCGACCCGGCTGAGGGAACGATCCTCACTGTCGTTCGCGAGATGGCGCACCGCGTCGCGGTCGAGCTGGCTCACATGCCCGAGACGCGCCTGGCGCCCGACGCCGACCGCGACCTGCAGGACGACATGATCGCGACGGTGCTCGAGCGTGCGGTCGCCGCCGGGGAAGCCTCGGTGATGAGAACGCCCGACCTGCTCGCGGTGCTGCGGGAGGCCGGTGTCGTCGATGCCGGCGGCTACGGGTTGACGGTCATCTTTGCCGGCATCGTCGCAGCGCTCAGAGGCGATGAGCCGCCGCCGCTCGAGCACCACGCCCCAGCGCGCATCACCCATCCACAACACGCTTCGTCGACCTACCGCTACTGCACGAACTTCGCGGTCACCGGCGAGGGCCTCGATCCGAATCGGTTCGTGGCAGACCTCGAGCTCCTCGGTGACTCGGTCCTGGTGGTCGGCGACGCGGTCACCCTCAAGGTCCACATTCACACCGACGAGCCGCAGCGCGCGACCGACGTCTTCGCGGAGCACGGCGAGATCTCTCGTCTGGACGTCGCCGACATGCACGACCAGATCGCCAGGCGTGCCGCAGCCTCGCCGGCACAGTGCGGCGTCCTTGCCGTGGTTGCGAGCCGCGGGATCGGCGAGCTGTTCGAAAGCCTTGGTGCGAACGTCCTCGACGGTGGACCGACGCTCAACCCCTCGACCTACGAGCTGCTCGCCGGCATTCACGCGGTGGCAGCCGAGCAGGTCGTGGTGCTCGCGAACAACCCGAGCGTCGTGCTCGCAGCCGAGCACGCGGCGGAGCTCTCGGACAAGCATGTGGTGGTCGTGCCGTCCCGCTCCCAGCAGACCGCGCTCGCGGCACTCGTCGCGTACTCACCGGAGCGCAACGCCTCCGATAACGCGGAGGCGATCCGCAGCGCCCTCGACCGCGTCCGCAGCGGCTCCGTCGCACCGGCGGCTCGCGACGATGTCGAGGGTCGGTTTCGTGCCGGCGACGCGGTCGGCTTCGTCGACGAGACGCTGGTCGCGTGGGGTCCGCCCGAGGCGACGCTGAGCCACGTCCTGACGAGCCTCGGGGCCGGCAGCGAGCTGATCACGTGCATCGCGGGCGAGGGCGCGCCGCTCGCCAGCGACCTGATCACCACGCTCGCCCCTGGCGAGGTCGAGCTGGAGCACCGCAACGGCGGGCAGCCCGGCCACTGGTGGCTCTTGAGCGCCGAGTGAGATTGCGGACTCCGGCGCCTGGGTAGGCCGGCGCGCATCCATCTTCGCGACCGTGGTGGCGGTCATCATTGACCCGATGGGTGCCTATGCGCGTGGGTTTGCAGGTGAGCACTTGCCCGTGCGCGGCGATCTCCTCGCCACCGTCCGCGCGCCGCGACCGTCGTTGCTGGAACGACCGCTGCAGTTGAAAGGGAAGGCCGGTGAGGCCGCCGCGTCGCTCGGCATCACGACGGCCGGCGAGCTGATCGAGCACGTTCCGCGCGCGCGGCGCGAGGGACGGACGGTGGGCGCGCTGCGCCCGGGCGAGAGCGCGACGGTGGTTGTGGAGGTTCGCTCGATCACGCAGCGCCCGGTCCGCCGAAGGGGCATGCGCCCGATTGTCGAGGCCACCGTCGCGGACGAGACCGGGCCGATGATCGCGACGTTCTTCAACCAGCCCTGGCTTGCGCGGCGCTACCAGGCCGGCACGCGCCTCGTCCTACACGGCAAGTTCGAGGGCCGCAACCGCTTTCGCGTCGCCGCACACGCGGTGACCGACGACGTTTCAGCCGGTGGTGAGGAGGTGTCGCATTACGCCGCAACGGAGGGGTTGTCCAGCACGCAGATACTGGCGCTGGTGCGCGAGGCGCGGCCGCTCTTTGCCGATCTGGTCGATCCCCTTCCCGCGCGCATCCGGGTCGCCGAGGGTCTGCCGGACCGCGGCGCGGCGCTCGAGGCGATGCATTTTGCGCCAGACGGCGACCGCATCGAGCTGGCGCGGCGACGCCTGGCCTTCGAGGAGCTGTTGCTGTTGCAGCTCGCGCTGCTGCAGCGGCGTGCGCGGCGCAGCGGCAGCGCTCGAGCGATCCCGTTGAGTGAGCCGGCGACGCTGAGCGCGCGCTGGCTCCAGAGCGGACTGCCATTCGTGCTGACGGGCGATCAGGCGTCGGCGATCCAGGAGATCGGTGGCGAGCTGGAGTCTGGGCATCCGGCGCAACGCCTCCTGATGGGGGAGGTCGGCAGCGGCAAGACCGTCGTCGCCCTCTACGCGATGCTCCGGGCGGTCGAAAACGGGACCCAGGCGGCTCTGATGGCGCCGACCGAAACGCTCGCCGAGCAGCACTTCGCGACGATCCAATCGCTGCTCGGCTCAGAGCCCGTCACGGTCGAGTTGCTCACCGGCTCGACGCCCGCGGCGCGCCGCGCGCGGATCCTCGCGCGCCTGGCGAGCGGCGAGCTGTCGATGATCGTCGGCACACACGCGTTGATCGAGGACCCGGTTCGCTTCAGCTCGCTCGCCCTGGCGGTCGTCGATGAACAGCACCGCTTCGGCGTGCGCCAGCGCGCTGCGCTTGACGCCAAGGCCACGCCTGGATTCGCTCCGCACCTGCTGCACATGACCGCGACCCCGATTCCGCGCACGCTCGCCCTCTGCCGCTACGGCGATCTCGATCAGACGCGGCTCCGCGAGCTCCCGGCGAAGCGCCGACCGATCGAGACGCACGTCGTCTCCGGTGCGCGAGCCCGCGCGCGAGCGTACGAGCGGATCGCGGAAGAGTTGCGCGCGGGCCGTCAGGCGTTCGTCGTCTGCCCGCTGGTCACGCCGACGGATGGTGACGAGCCGGCGCAGGCGAGCGTCGCCGACGACGCGCGCGCAGCGACTGCGGAGTTCGAGCGCCTGCGTGTCGGGGAGTTGGCGGACTTCCGTCTCGTCCTGATGCACGGACAGCTTGCGCACCGCGAGAAGCAGGCGGCGATGGCCTCGTTTGCGGCGGGCGAGGCCGATGTGCTCGTGGCGACGACCGTGATCGAGGTCGGGATCGACGTCCCGAACGCTACGGTCATGCTGATCGAGAACGCCGAGCGCTTCGGCATCTCCCAGCTGCACCAGTTGCGCGGTCGTGTCGGGCGCGGCGAGCACTCGGCCCTCTGCCTGCTGTGCGGTCCGAAGGACTCTGTGCGCCTGAAAGCGCTCGCCCGTCACAGCGACGGTTTCGAGCTCGCCGAGATCGACCTCTACCAGCGCAAGGAGGGCGAGCTGATCGGAACGCGACAGTCGGGCGTCGGACAGTTCGCGCTCGCGCGGATGCCCGACGACGAGGCGCTGCTGGGCGCGGCGCGTCGCCACGCCGAGCAGCTGCTAGCGACCGACCCCGAGCTCGAGGACCCAGCGAACGTGCTGCTCGGCTGGGCTCTCGCGCGGGCTCATGGCGAGATCGAAGCGCGCGCCATCGCCGCCTGATGCGAATCGTCGGCGGCGAATATGGCGGGCGCCGGGTGAAGGCGCCACAGGGCCGCGGCACCCGACCGACACCGGAGCGCGTCCGTGAGGCGATCTTCTCGATTCTCGCCGACATCGCGGGTGTGCGGGTGCTGGATCTCTTCGCCGGCTCGGGGGCACTCGGTCTCGAGGCGCTCTCCCGCGGCGCTGCGCACGCAACCTTCGTCGACAACGATCCAGCGGCGACGGACACGATCGCCGACAACCTGGCGTCGCTGGGCCTCGAAGCGGGCGCCCGGATCGTCGCCGACGATGCGATCAGCGCGCTGGCCGGGCCGGCTCGCTTCGACCTCGTCTTCGTCGACCCGCCATACGCGCAAGCCGCGACGCTCGGGCCGGCGCTCGCGCTCGCTTTGCCGGCCGTGCTGAGCGCTGGAGCGCGTGTGGTTGGGGAGAGCGACCGCCGCGCTCCGCTCGAGCTGGGGCTGCCGTTGCGCCTCGAGCGCCGCTACGGGGATACGCTGCTGCGCATCTACGCCGTCGAGAACCATGACTGAAGCGCCGCGCATCGCCATCTGCCCCGGCTCGTACGACCCGATCACAAACGGGCACGTCGACGTGATCACGCGGACGGCCGCGCTGTTCGACGATGTTGTCGTCGGCGTGGTCGGTAACTCGCGCAAGTCGAACTCTCTGTTTTCGCTGGATGAGCGGCTCGAGTTCATCTCCGTCGCGACGGCGCACCTTTCGAATGTCAGCGCGCAGCCGTTCTACACGCTCGTCGTCGAGTTCGCCCAGACCATCGGCGCCGGAACGATCGTCAAGGGCTTGCGCGCGATCTCCGACTTCGAATACGAGTTCGAGATGAACCAGCTGAACCGCAAGCAGGCGCCAAGTGTCGAGTCGCTCTACATAATGGCCAGCCCCGAGTACAGCTTTCTGTCGTCGAGCGGGGTCAAGGAGCTGGCGGCGTTCGGCGGCAACGTCGAGCCATACGTGCACGAGCGCGTCGCGAGGCGTTTGCACGAGGAGCTCGCGCGCTGAGGGGTTTGCAGGAGGACCTCGCCCGCCAGCGAAACCCGGGTGGACCGTTGCGTGCTTTGCGTAGCGGCACCGACCCTCTAGGCTGTAGCCATGGATGTCCTTGTACTGATTGACAAGCTGGACGACTTGGTCCACAACGCCAAGCAGGTTCCTCTGACCGATCAGGTGCGCGTCGACAAGGAGGAGATCTACGATCTTCTCGACCAGATGCGGGCAACGATCCCGGAGGAAATCAAGCAGGCGCGGTGGATCGTCAAGGAGCGCCAGGAGATGCTCGCCGAGGCCAAGCGCGAGGCTGAGCGGATCGTCAAGGAGGGGCGCGAGCGTCAGGAGCGCCTGATCGCCGATGAGGAGATCGTCAAAGCGGCCGAGCGTGCCGCGGAGGACATCATCGAGGATGCGCGCGCCCACGAGCGCGAGATCCGCCTGGGCGCGGAGGACTATGCGGACGAGATTCTCGACACGCTCGAGACCAACCTCTCGAAGTTCATCGCGGCCGTGCAGCGTGGGCGCGAGCGGCTCCAGGGCCGCGACGAGCCGGCCGGAGTCTCCTAGGCTCGGGAGAACCCGCCCGGCCGCCGATCGAGGTAGCGCGGTGCGACAGGCGGACGCCAAGCGATGAGCAAGCTCGCCAAACGCGTGCTCGGGACCCTCCATACGGGCTTCGTGCTGACACGAGCCCGTGTCCTGCGACCGGACCGGCCGGACCGCGTGATTCGCAGCCTGCTGCTGCTGAAGCGCTGGGGCCCGACGCCGGCGTCCGGGTACGCGATCTCGGCGATGCGCGATCCGGACCGCGTGGCGATCCACGACGAGCGCGGGTCGATCACCTTCAGGGAGCTGCACGAGCAGACCAACGCGCTGGCCGCCAGCCTGCGCGAGCTGGGCGTGCTCGAGGGAGACGGCATAGCGATCCTCTGCCGCGACCACGCCGGCTTCATCAAGGCCTCGGTCGCGGCTTCGAAGCTCGGCGCGACCGTGCTGTTGCTGAATACCTCATTCGCGGGACCGCAGATAGCCGAGGTCTGCGAGCGCGAGCAGCCGCGCGTGATGATCTACGACGAGGAGTTCATCGAGCTGTGCTCCGCCGCGGCCGTCGGTCGCACGACGGTGATCGCCTGGCATGACGGGCCGGTGAAGCCGCCGTGGCGCACCGTTGATGCGCTTGTGGCTGCCGGCGACCGCGCGGACCTCGTGCCGCCGCGCGACCGCGGGCGGGTGGTGATCCTCACGTCGGGCACCACCGGTTCACCCAAGGGAGCCTCGAGGCACCAGCCACGCTCGCTCGACCCGGCGGCAAAGCTGTTCTCGAGGATCCCGCTGCGCGCGCGCGAGACGACGGTGATCTCCTCGCCGCTCTTCCACTCCTGGGGTTACGCGCATTTCACACTCGGACTCGCGCTCTCCTCGACGCTCATCCTGCACCGCCGCTACGAGCCAGATCAGGTCCTCGGTTCGGTCGAGCGCTACCGCGCGAGCGCGCTGATCGTGATCCCGGTCATGCTCCAGCGCATCATGGAGCTGGGACCGGAACAGCTGCACCGTTACGACACGAGCTCGCTGCGCGTGATCGCCGTGAGCGGCTCGGCGCTTCCGGGCGAGCTCGCGTTGCGCGTGATGGACAGCTTCGGTGACGTGCTCTACAACCTGTACGGCTCGACCGAGGTCGCGTGGGCAACGATCGCCTCGCCACGTCAGCTACGCGCGGCGCCCGGAACCGCTGGGACTGCGCCGGTGGGAACGAAGCTGCGCCTCTTCGACGAGGATGGTCGGGAGCGCACGGAGCCCGGCCAGACCGGCCGGATCTTCGTCCACAACGAGATGGTCATGGATGGGTACACGACAGGCGACGGCAAGACCGAACTGGACGGCCTGATAGCGACCGGCGATGTCGGTTACGTCGATGAGCAGGGTCGTCTCTTCGTCTCCGGCCGCGACGACGAGATGATCATCTCGGGCGGCGAGAACGTCTTTCCACGCGAGGTCGAGGACCTCCTCGCGGACTACCCGGGTGTCGATGAGGTGGCCGTGATCGGTGTTCGCGACCGCGAGTTCGGGGAGCGGCTGCGGGCGTTCATCGTGCCGGCGCCGGGCATCGCTCCCGACGCCGATGCGGTCAAGGCTCACGTGCGCGACAACCTCGCTCGCTTCAAGGTGCCACGCGACGTCGTGTTCGTCGAAGAGCTGCCGCGGACCGCAACCGGCAAGGTGCTGAAACGCATGCTCGACCGCGGCGAGGGCCCGAGCGTGCAAAATTGAGTCGATGGCCCGGACTGACATCTTCGACCTCGGCGGGCTCCGCCTCCGCGCGGGGGATGGGCGCAAGCTAGAGCTTGAGGTGGCGCTGGAGCCGCTCGAGCTCGGCGGCCAGGGCTACCGGCCCGAGCCCGCCACCGTTCCGGTGGCACTTGGCGTCTCGCGAACGACCGGCGGGGGTTACGCCCTTCAACTCCGCTTTGACGCGGCTGTGGCGGGGCCGTGCATGCGCTGTCTCGCCGACGCGCATCCGGCGGTACGCGTCGATGCGCGAGAGGTGAACGTGCCGGGCGCGGGTGACGAGCTGGAGAGCCCCTACCTGGACGGCGACCAGCTCGATCTCAGGGCATGGGCCCAGGACACGTTTGCGCTGGCGCTGCCGGACCAGATTCTTTGCGCCGAGGACTGCGCTGGGCTCTGCCCAGTATGCGCGGTGCCGCTGCGCGAGGCGGGGCCCGGTCACGTGCACGAGAGCGCTCCCGATCCGCGCTGGGCAAAGCTCGCCGAGCTGCGGCTCGAATAGGTGGTTGACCGCAGCCGCGACGCCGCAGGCTGTGCGATGATGGCCACGGCGCTCCCCGGGCAACCCCTTTCGGGTGCGCCCCAGGCGTGCAGGCAGCCGGGGTCAGCGCCCGACACGCGCTGCCGGTAGCGGTAAGCACGTGGCAATCACCGAGATCCCCACCCGCGAAAGCGGACAGCCAGTCGAATTCGATCAGCCGGTTGCGCCGGGCGAGTTCGAGACCCCGGGACAGTTCAACCAGGTCGACAAGATCGCGACCGGCGTTGCGACAGCCGTTCCGCTGATCGCGCTCGCGGTCGGGGTGGCGCTCGCGTGGCAGCATTCGCTGTACTGGCAGGACATCCTGATCTTCTTCGTCTGCTACGTCCCGTCAGGCCTCGGTATAACCGTGGGCTACCACCGGCTGCTGACGCATCGCAGCTTCCGCAGCGGACCCGTGGTTCGGGCGGCGATCACCGTTTGCGGCGCCACCGCGCTCGAAGGCCCGCCGATCGAGTGGGTCGCAAACCACCGTAAGCATCACGCGTACTCGGACCTCGAGGGCGACCCTCACAGCCCGCACGTCGGGCACGGGAGCGGCTGGCAGGCGCCCTTTCGAGGGCTCTGGCACGCCCATCTGGGCTGGGTGTTCGGCGACGGGTTCGCCAACCGGCGTCGTTACGCGCCCGATCTCCTCGACGATCCGCTCGTCAGCTTCATCGATCGGACGTTCCTGCTGTGGGCAGCGGTCGGGCTCGCGATCCCGTTCGGTCTCGGCTACGCGCTGACCGGAACGCTGACCGGCGCGCTCCTCGGGCTGCTGTGGGGCGGCGCGGTACGCATCTTCGTTCTCCACCACGTGACCTTCTCGATCAACTCGCTCTGCCATTACTTCGGCCGCAAGGATTTCGATACCGGTGACGAGTCGCGGAACCTCGCCTGGCTTGCACCGCTTTCGTTCGGCGAGGCGTGGCACAACAACCACCACGCCTTCCCGACCTCGGCCGCCCACGGACTGCGCAGGCGACAGGTCGATCTGTCGTGGCTGCTGATCCGAGCGCTGGCCCGTGTCGGCCTCGTCTGGGATGTCGTGCAGGTCACCGACGAGCGGCGCGAGCGCAAGCGCTGCGCAGCCTGAGCGGCCAAACGGCCCAAGCGACTTGCTAGGCTTGCCGCCCAATGCAAGCACCCAAGCAGAAGCAGTCCCACAGCCGCACGGCCAAGCGGCGCTCGCAGCACAAGATGGCCGCCCCGACCCTCAACGAGTGCCCGCGCTGTCACAGCCCGCGCCGCCCGCATCGGGTCTGCCCGGTCTGCGGCACCTATGCCGGACGTGAGATCGTCGCTCCGGTCGAGCACGAGCACGAGCACGATCACGACTAGGTTGCCGTGACGGTCATCGCGGTCGACGCGAACGGCGCCGATCTCGGGCCGGCCGAGGTTGCAGCCGGCGCTCGCATCGCGGCAGCCGAGGGTGTCGAGGTGGTGCTGTTCGGTCCGGCGAGCGAGCTCGGTCCCGCTGGTGGCGGCGTCGAGATCGTCGACGCGCCGCGGTCGATCGCGAAGGAGGAGAACCCGGCAAGCGCAGTGCGCTCGGTCCCCGACGCATCGATCGTGCAGGCCGCTCGGGCGGTCGGCGAAGGCCGCGCGGCGGCGCTTGTCTGCAACGGCTCGACCGGGACAGCGCTTGTCGCCGGGCAACTTCACATCCGGCGCGCTCAGGGGATATACAGGCCTGCCCTGGCAATCACCGTCCCGGTGCCCGGGCGGCCGGTGACGCTGCTGGATGTCGGCGCGAATCCGGACGTACGGGTCGAATACCTCGTCCAATTCGCGTTCATGGGCGCTGCGTACGCGAGCGCAGTCCTCGGCATCGCGCGGCCGCGGGTCGGGTTGCTCTCGAACGGCATCGAACCTGAGCGTGGTAGCCAGCTCGTCATCGAAGCCCACGAGGCTCTGCTCGAGCGCACTGCCGGCAGTGACGCGTTGACGTTTGTCGGCAACGTCGAGGGAAGCGGGCTGACCGAGGGCATCGTCGACGTCGTCGTGACCGACGGCTTCACTGGCAACGTCGCCTTGAAGCTGATCGAGGCGGTGTCACAGACGATGCTCGTGACGATCCGCGACATCGCGCAGGCCTCGACACGCGGCAAGCTCGGTGGGCTGCTGCTATCGGGCGGGCTCCGTCCGTTCGTCGAAGAGATCGATCCCGAGGGACAGGGCGGCGCCTACCTGCTCGGGCTTCGCCGCCTCGGTGTCGTCGCCCACGGGAGCTTCACGCGCCAGGGAATCGCGCGTGCGATCCTCCGCGCCCGGCGCGGCGTCGAGGAGGACGTGGTCGGACGCACGCACAGCGCGCTCGAGGCCGCGGGGGCGCTTCGGCCACGGGCCGGAGTGCCGGCCGCGTCCTAGGACGGCGCTATCGTGATTCGTTGTCGATGACCCGCGACGACGTTCTCGAGTTGATCCGCGCCCACCTCTCCGACGAGCTCGGGATCGACCCCGCACGGATCGTCCCCGAAACGCGTTTCCGCGAGGACCTCGCGATCGACTCGCTCGATCTGTACACGATGATCCAGGAGCTTGAGGACACCTACGCCGTCAAGATCAGCGATGAGCAGGCTGTGACGCTCCAGACGGTCGGCGCGACAATTGATTTCGTCAGCTCTCAAGATCCTGGCCGCTGACGCTTCTTCGCGAACTGCTCGGCGAGCTGCCCGAAGACCTGCACCGGCAGGTCTTCACGCATGCCTCGTGGACGCAGCGGCGCAGCGATTCGTACACGCGGCTCGCGTTCCTTGGCGACAGCGTGCTCGGGCTGGCGGTCACGGCGCACCTCTATCCGCGCCTCGAGGCCGATCACTTTGGCGCGGGCCGTCTCACGAAGATCCGCGCTCAAGCGGTATCGGGGCCTGCGTGCCGGACCGTCGCGGAGGAGTTGGGGGTCGTCGAGCTGTTGCTGGCGGCGGCTCCCTCGTCTTTCGCTCCCGCCGCGGCCGCAGTGGTCGAGACCGAACGCGTCCTGGCCTCGGTGATCGAGGCTGTGATCGGCGCCTGCTACCTGCAGTTTGGCTACGAGCGAACGGCGGCGGCGGTGGTGGAGGCGTTCGCAGCCCAGATCGAGGAGGCGCTCGAGCATCCCGTCGATTTCAAGTCGACGCTCCAGGAGCGGCTGGCGCGCAACGGCGAAGTCGTTCTCTACGCCGTGGTCGAGGAGCAGGGGCCGCCGCACGACCGTACGTTCGTCGTGGAGGCCCGGGCGGGCGACGGCCACGCGATCGGGCGCGGCGAAGGTCGCAGCAAGAAGCACGCCGAGCAGGGAGCCGCCCGTGTCGCGCTCGAGGCGGCCGGCTGGAGTATCGAGCAGGGCGCCACCGACCATCCCGGGACGCGGCGCGGTAAGGCTTGACATGCATCTCAAGTCGATCTCGATCAAGGGCTTCAAGTCGTTTCCCGACCGCACGCGGCTGACGTTCGGCGAGGGCGTCAGCGTGATCGTCGGTCCCAACGGGTCGGGGAAGTCGAACATCACCGACGCCGTCCTCTGGGCGCTTGGCGAGCAGTCTCCGCTGGCAGTTCGCGGGCAGTCGATGCAGGACGTGATCTTCTCCGGCGGCCGCGGCGTGCAGGCGCGCAGCGAGGCCGAGGTGGAGCTGATGCTCGACAACAGCGATGGGCTGGTCGGCATGCCGGCGAGCGAGATTGCGATCTCGCGCCGCCTCACGCGTGCGGGGGAGGGCGAATACCGGATCAACGGCGCACGCTGCCGGCTCGTCGACGTACTCGAGCTGCTGTCGGACACCGGCCTCGGCAAGGAAGCCCACTCGGTCATATCTCAGGGCCGCGTGGAGTCGATCGTCACCTCGAAGCCGCGCGAGCGCCGGATGCTGATCGAGGAGGCGGCCGGACTCGGCAAGCATCGCAAGCGTCGGCGTCGTGCCCAGCTGAAGCTCGAGCGGACCGCGGAAAACCTCGATCGCGCTCTGGACGTGGAACGCGAGGCCCGCTCGCGGCTCGCCCCGCTCAAGCGGCAGGCGGAGGCAGCCGAGCTCCACGAGCGCCTCGAGCGCCAGTCCCTCGAAGCGCGCTGGACGCTCGCACGCGACGCGGTCCGCGAGCGCGCTGAGCTGCTCGAGAGCGCCGAACGCACCGCGGGCGCGGCACGCCTTGCGCGCGACGAGGTCCAGGGCGAGCTGGCGGGCGTCGCCGAGCGGCGAGTCCAGGCCGAGTCGGCGCTTGCGAGCCGCAGCGCCCGCCACGATGAGATTTCCGGACGTGCCTTCGCCGCTCGTTCCGCTCACGACCGTGTCGAGCTCCGCCGCCAGCAGACGCGGGGGCTCGCGGTTGCGCTTGCGACCCGCAGCGAGCGCCGTGATTCGCAGCTTGCCGCGCTGTCAGCCGAACTGGCGACCGAGGAGCCTTCTGGCGCGGGTCGGATCGAGCAGCTCGAGGCGGAGCTGTCGCTTCTCGAGCGCGAGCGCGAGGAGCGGGTTGCCGGCGAGCTCGTGCGGCTCGAGGGGTCGCGGGCCGCCGCGGGCGCCGAGGTTGCGCAACTTGCGCTCGCCCGGGATCGAGCCGTGTCCGAACGCGCTGGGGCCGACGCCGCGGCCAGAGCTGCGGCGGAGGCGTTGCGCGAAGCGGAGCGCGCTGTGGAGCACGCGAGGCGCGAGGCGGCCAGGGTCGGAGCTGAGCTCGCGGCGGCAAACCAGTTCCTGCGAAGCCATGCAAGCCGTAGCGGGCAGGAAGCACTGGAGGCGCGCATCCAGGTCCGTGCGGGCTACGAGCTCGCTCTGGCCGCCGCGCTGGGCGGGCGGCTCGGATCGCTGCTGGCAACAGACCGCGCCGACGCAGAGCGCCTGCTCGACGCGTCCGGCGAGGACGGCGGGTGGGCGCTCGTCGCCGGCAGCGCCGCGCCGTCGGCGGCCGGTTCTCCGCCGATGTCGGGGGCCGAGCCGTTGCTTGCGCTCGTCGGCGGTGACGGGGCAGCGCTCGAGGTGCTCGGGAGGCTGCTCGTCGACACCTGGGTTGTCGCGGACCTCGCGACCATTGCACCGGCGTTTCGCGGTATCGCGGTGACGCGCGACGGGCGCGTGTGGAATCAGGCGCTCGGCGAGTTGACGCAGGCGCCCAGTGGCGGGCGAGAGCGTGCACTCGAGCAGCGCAATCGTCGCGACGCGCTGATCGCCGACGCCGAGCAGGCGGCGCAGGCGGAGCAGCTGGCGATCGCCGCGCTCGCGCAGGCCGCGACGACGACTGCGCAGGCCGTCGATGCGCGCGAGGCGTCGGACGCCGAGCTGAGGACAGCCGAACGGCGGCTTGCCGAGGGAATCGAGGCCGAGCGTCTCGCCGCCTGGATGATCGAGCAGCGCCGGATCGCCCCGGACGCGGGTGAGCTGGCGGTGCGTCGCGCGGAGCTCGAAGGTGAGTTGGCCGCGGAGCGCCGTGCTGTGGAGCGGGTGGAGCGTGCCCGCGACGCGCGGGAGCGACGACGCGCGATCCTGGTTGCGCAGTCCGAGCTCGATGGCGCGCTCGGACCCAAGCTTGTTCGGTTCGAGAGCGTCCTCGGGCTCGTCGCTACGGCGCTCGAAGGCCGGCTCGTGGCGCTCGCGGAGGAGCTCGCCGCAGACCGAGCGGCGGGCGACGCGCTGGCAGGCGAGCTGAGGGACTGCACCGCACACGAGGCGACGCTGCAGGCGCGCATGCGTGAGCGCGCCGACGCGCTCACGGTCGCCGAGGTGCTCGCTCAGCAGGCACGCGACCAGTCGGCCGAGAGTTCCGGTGAGTTGGGCCAGCTGGCGCAGCGGCTCGGCCTTGACGCAACGCCGGGTGAGGAGGCATTGAGCGAAGCCGACCGCAGCGGGCTGCATGATCGTGTGGAGCGGCTGGCGCGCCGGCGTGAGCAGCTCGGTCCGGTCAATCCGCTGGCCGGCGACGAGTACCGCGAGGCTCTTGATCGAGCGGAGGAACTGGAGGCCCAGCGCGGGGATCTCGAGGCCGCGATCCGCGAGCTGACGCTCGTCATCCGTGACGCCGACCGCCAGATCAGCGAGAGCTTCGAAGCGACGTTCCGCGCCGCCGCGCAGAACTTCGAGGAGTTGATCGACGACGTTTTTCCAGGCGGACGGGGCCGGCTCAGTCTGGTCCGCGACGACAGCGCGCCGCGGGCGGTGCTCGGCGGGCAGGACGCCGACGGCGGCTCCGGTGAGGACGCGGCCGAGCAAGAGGCGGAGGAGGCGGCGGCGCGCGCGGACGGCGAGGGCACCGAGGATGCCCTGGGGGTCGAAATCGAGGTGACTCCAGCCGGCAAGTCGATGAAGCGCCTGTCGCTGCTGTCCGGTGGCGAGAAGTCGATGACGGCGATTGCTTTCCTGTTTGCCGTATTCCTCGCGCGACCGTGCCCGTTCTACATTCTCGACGAGGTCGAGGCGGCGCTCGACGACCTCAACATCGACCGCTTCCTCGCGCTCCTGCGTCGCCACAGCGGTCGCGCCCAATTCATCGTCGTCACCCACCAGAAGCGAACGATGGAGGCCGCGGACTGGTTGTACGGCGTGTCGATGGGGAGCGACGGCGTCTCCAAGGTCGTCTCACGCAGGCTTGGTGACGCAGGCCTCCACGAGCTCGACTCCGACGAGCCGGCGATCGCCGCCGCCGACGCGGCCTGAGCCCGGTGCCCAGGGACTGGGACGAGTTGTTCGTGACGCGGCAAGGCCGCGTTCGCGCAGCCACCCCCGAGGAGGACGAGGAGGACGACGAGGGCACGAAACGGCCGCGTGGCTTTGCGCGCCTGCGGGCCAGCCTGCGCAAGACGCGCCAGGCGCTCGGCGGCGAGGCCGCCCCCGGCTTGCGAAAGACGCTGGTCGAACACGACTGGGAGGCGCTGGAGGAGTCTTTGATCCTCGCGGACGTGGGTGCGCGAGCTGCCGCCGAGATAGCGGCGAGCCTTCAGGCGACGGTACGTCGCGAGCGCCCGGACGCCGATGCGCTGCGCGGCAGGCTCGTCGAGCTGCTGGCGGAACTCGCCCGGGGAACGAACTCCGACGGCGACCCACTTCCCGCCACGATCGATCTCCGTGCGCAGCCGACCGTGCTGCTGATGGCCGGCGTCAACGGGACCGGGAAGACGACCACGCTCGGCAAGCTCGCCTGGCAGATCCAGCACCACCTCGGCCTACGTGTGCTGCTCGCGGCCGGCGACACGTTTCGCGCGGGCGCGACCGAGCAGCTCGAGGGCTGGGCGCAGCGAGCGGGCTGCGAGATCGTGACGGCGCCGGCCGGATCCGATCCAGGCTCGGTCGCCTTCGAGGCGCTCGTGCGGGCGCGCGCGGAGAACTTCGACGTGGTCCTCGTCGACACCGCCGGGCGGCTGCACAACCACGAGCCGCTGATGGCCGAGTTGGCGAAGGTGCGGCGGGTCATCGCCGGACAGCTCGAGGGTGCTCCGCACGAGACGCTCCTTTCGCTCGATGCGAGCACCGGACAGAACGGGTTGCGACAGGCGCAGGCGTTCGCCGATGCCGTCGAGATCGACGGCATCGTGCTGACGAAACTCGACGGTAGCGCGAAGGGCGGGATCGCTTTAACGATCGCCCGTGAGCTGGCGATTCCGGTCAAGTTGATCGGAATCGGCGAGCAACTCGACGACCTGCGGCCGTTCGATCCGCAGGAGTACGCGAGCGCCCTGGTCGAGTAGTGCGGGGGCGCCTTTGCCTTTAGTGGTGCGGCGCGCCATAATCGACAGATGGGCTTATGGGTTCTGTGGGTAGTCGTAGCCGGAGCGTTCACCGTCGGCGAGATGCACACGAACGGCTTTTACCTGGCTCCCTTCGCTCTCGGCGCGGTGTTCGCCGCCGTGCTGAGCATCGTCGGGGTCGGCGGCCTGCCATCGGCGTTCGCCTTCCTGTTCGCCTCGCTCGCGATCATCTTCCTGCTGCGACCGATCGCCGTGCGACACCGTCGCCAGACGCCGCTGACGCGGACCGGCACGGCCGCGCTCGTCGGCCAGCATGCGCTCGTCGTCGAGCGCATCGCCAACCGCGAAGGGCTCGGAACCGTGAAGATCGGCGGCGAGGTCTGGACGGCGCGGTCGCTCGACGAGGACCGCGAGATCAAAGCGGGCGAGCAGGTCGAGGTCATCCAGATCAAGGGCGCCACCGCGCTCGTCCTGCCTTAACCAGCTAGCAAGGAGTCACTGATGGTCGCTGTTGTCGTCGTCGTCGTGCTCGTGGTCGTGGCGCTCCTCGTCGCGTCGCGGTCGATCCGGGTGATCCCGCAGGCGCGTGCGGGCGTTCTCGAGCGTCTCGGCCGCTACAGCCGGACCCTCGAACCTGGGTTGAACCTCGTCGTTCCGTTCGTCGAGCGGGTTCGCCCGTTGATCGACCTCCGCGAGCAGGTGGTGAACTTCAAGCCGCAGCCGGTCATCACGCAGGACAACGTCGTGGTGGCGATCGAGACGGTGCTGTACTTCACGATCACCGATCCGCGCAGCGCAACCTACGAGATCGCGAGCCCGCTGCAGGCGATCGAGCAGCTCACCGTGACGACCCTGCGCAACGTGATCGGCGGCATCACGCTCGAGGAATCGCTGACGAGCCGTGAGAACGTCAACACCGAACTGCGGGGCGTTCTCGATGAGGCGACCGGCAAGTGGGGTATCCGGATCAACCGCGTCGAGATCAAGTCGGTGGATCCACCGGCCGACATCAAGGCGGCGATGGAGAAGCAGATGCGCGCCGAGCGTGACCGCCGTGCGGCGATCCTGACGGCTGAGGGGACGAAGCAGGCCGCGATTCTGACCGCCGAGGGCGAGAAGCAGTCCGCGGTGTTGAAGGCAGAGGGCGCGCGACAGGCCGCGATCCTGCGAGCCGAGGGCGAGGCGAAGGCGATCGCCACCGTGTTCGAGGCGATTCACAAGGGCGACGCCGACCAGAAGCTGTTGAGCTACCAGTACCTGCAGATGCTGCCGCAGCTCGCCCAGGGCGAAGCGAACAAGGTGTTCGTGATCCCCTCGGAGTTCACGCAGGCGTTCGCCGGCATTGGCGACGCGCTCGGCAAGAACGCGTCGGCTCGAGCAAGCGAGAAGTGATCCGCCGCGCGGCGGAACGCGCCTAGCCACCTGACGAATGTTCGAAGCACTGTCCGAGAAGCTGCAGGCAACTCTCGCCTCGCTGCGCAGCCGCGGCACGCTCAGCGAGGAGGACGTGACGCGCGCCCTGCGCGAGATCCGTCTGGCCTTGCTCGAGGCGGACGTCAACCTCGAAGTGGTCAAGCGCTTCACGGCGGCCGTGCGCGAGCGCGCCGTTGGTGCGGACATACTCGGCCAGCTGAATCCTGGCCAGCAGGTGGTGAAGATCGTCAATGACGAGCTGACCGATTTGCTCGGCGGTCCAGCGGCCGCGATCCAGTTCTCCTCGCGGCCGCCCACGGTGATCCTGATGGTCGGCCTCCAGGGCTCGGGCAAGACCACCGCGGCTGGGAAGCTGGCACGCTACCTGGCGACTGAGCACGGAAGTGCGGTCGCGCTCGCAGCCTGCGACACCTACCGGCCCGCCGCAGTCGAGCAGCTCGTCACCGTCGGCACGAACGCCGGCGCAACGGTCTACTCGCAAGGGACCGACAAGAGCCCTGTGGAGATCGCCAAATGGGCGCTCGGGCGCGCCCGAACGGAGGGCAAGGACGTGCTGATAGTCGACACGAGCGGGCGCCTGCACGTCGACAAGGCGTTGATGGACGAGCTCGTCGACATCCACGCGGCGACCAAGCCGACGGACGTCCTGCTGGTGCTCGACGCGATGACAGGACAGGACGCGGTGAACGTCGCCGAGCAGTTCGCCGCGGCGCTCCCGATCGACGGGACCGTGATGACGAAGCTCGACGGTGACGCTCGCGGCGGCGCAGCGCTGTCGGTGCGTTCGGTCATGGGCAAGCCGATTCTGTTCGCGTCTACCGGCGAAAAACTCGATCAGTTCGAGCGTTTCCACCCGGAGCGGATGGCTCAGCGCATCCTCGGTATGGGCGACGTGCTCACCCTGATCGAGAAGGCCGGCAAGGAGGTCGATGAGCAGGAGAGCGAGGAGCTCGAGAAGCGCATGCGCTCTGGGGATTTCGACCTCGACGATTTCCTCGGGCAGCTGCGGACGATGCGCCGCATGGGCCCGCTGCAGGGGATCCTCTCGATGATCCCGGGTGTCGGTTCGCAGATGAAGGGGCTCAAGGTCGATGAGCGCGAGATCGACCGGATCGAGGCGATAATCCTGTCGATGACCGCCGACGAGCGGCGCCGCCCCGAGTTGATCAAAGGCTCGCGACGGCTTCGCATAGCGCGCGGCTCGGGGACCAACGTGCAGGCCGTCAACCAGCTCGTCAAGCAGTTCGCTCAGGTCCGCAAGCTGATGCGCCAGGTCGGGCGCGGCAAGATGCCAGATCTGGGCGCGCTGGCGCGTCAGCGACGCTGAGCGGTCTGCCGGCGGTTGCCGAGACCCGCTACCCTGGTTGATCGCGCGCACGGGCGCCCGAAAAACTCCGAAGCGAAGGACCACATTGGCCGTAAGACTCAGGCTCACTCGCATTGGCGCACGCAAGGACCCGATCTGGCGGGTCGTCGTGGCCGACCAGCGCTCGCAGCTCGACGGCCGTGTCATCGAGACTGTCGGGCATTACAACGCGCAGACCAATCCGTCGTCGATCTCGATCGACGAGGAGCGCGTTCGCCACTGGCTCGCCCAGGGCGCCCAACCCACGGCGACCGTTCGGAAGCTGCTGCGTACGCAGGGCATCGCGGCTTAGACGATCCGGACGATGGACCTCAACGAGCTCCTCGCGTACCTCGCCGAAGGGCTCGTCGATGACCCGGAGTCGGTAACGGTCGATACCTTCGAGGAGGATGGCGGCGGGATCGTGCTCGAGCTTGCGGTCGGGACCGAGGACTACGGCAAGGTGATCGGGCGCGGGGGCCGGACCGCTCAGGCGCTGCGTCGCGTGATCCGCGCGGCGGGCGCGGTCAGGGGTCAGCGCGTGCTCGTCGACATCGTCGACTAGACGCCGCGGCGGCACGTGGAACGCTCGGCGAGTAACCGTCCGGTTGTTGCGGGCGTCGTCGGTCGCGCCCACGGACTCGATGGCAGCTTCTACGTCAAGGACCCGCGTCCTGAACTACTGCTGCTCGGCCGCAATGTGACCGTCGCCGGCGGGCCGGTCACCATCGAGCGACGCGCCGGCACCGACACGCGCCCGATATTGCGCGTCACCGGCCACACCGACCGCGGCGCTGCCGACGCGCTGCGCGGCCAAGCGCTAGTCGTTGCCCAGAACGACGCGCCGCCGCTCGGGCCTGATGAATACCTCGCCGAGGACCTCGAGGGGGCCGCGGTCGTCGATGGCGACGAGCCGGTGGGGGTGGTGGCCCGGCTGATCGCCCTACCGTCTTGCGAGTGTCTGTCGGTGACGCTCGTGGAGGGTGCTGGGGAGCTGCTCGTCCCGCTCGTGCGCGACGCGATCCGCTCGATCGACCTCGAGCTCCGACGGATCGATGTCAACCGGGACTTCCTCGGCGCATGAACATCGATGTGGTGACTCTATTTCCGGACGCGTTCGGGTGGTTTCAAACACAGCGCCACGTAGCGAACGTGCTCGCCGCCGGGAGCACGCTAACGTTGATCGACCCACGCCGGCACACGCCGCTCAGCGGCGGACAGGTCGACGACTCGCCGTTCGGCGGCGGCGCCGGGATGGTCCTGCGCGTGGACGTGATCGATGCGGCACTGCGCGCGCATTACGGGATCGACCCGGTCCGGTTACGTGAGCGCCGTCGAGTGATTCTGCTGAGCCCCGCCGGGCGGCTGCTGGACGACGCATTGGTTGGCGAGCTTGCCGCGGAGTCTGAGCTCACGCTGCTGTGCGGCCGCTACGAGGGGTTCGACGAACGCATCGCGGAGCATTACGCCAGCGACGTCGTCTCAATCGGCCGGTACGTTCTCGCCGGAGGCGAGCTGGCGGCGATGGTGCTCGCCGATGCGGTTCTGCGCAAGCTCCCGGGCGCTCTGGGCCACGAGGAGTCGGTGGTGGAGGAGTCCTTCAGCGAGGCGTTGGAGGGCATGCCGGAGTACCCGCACTACACGCGGCCCGCCGAGTACCGGGGTTGGCGCGTGCCCGACGTGCTGCTTGCCGGCCACCACGAGCAGATCCGCCGTTGGCGGCTCGAGCAGGCACGCGAGCGTCACCGCGCCGGCGAGGGCGGGTAGGCAGGCGTCGACATCGTCCTCCACGAGCGTGGCGCCGCACTCCCGCGGGGTCGCCCGTACGGCCGCCGCGCTAGGATTGCGGTGCGCGGCGGCGAAGGTTTCTCGTCCGCGCCTCTTTTTTGCCATGAGCACAGTCATCGACAGGATCGAACGCGACCAGCTTCGTCGCGTCCCGCGCTTTCAGCCCGGCGACCGGCTGAAGGTTCACTTCCAGGTGATCGAGGGCACGCGCCGGCGGACCCAGGTGTTCGAAGGGGTTGCGATTGGGCGCCAGGGCACAGGCGTCCGCGAGACGTTCACGGTCCGCAAGCAGTCTTTCGGCGTGGGCGTGGAGCGCACTTTCCCGCTGCACTCACCGAAGATCGAGAAGATCGAGGTGGCGGCGCGCGGCGACGTGCGGCGCGCAAAGCTGTACTACCTGCGCGACCGTGTCGGCAAGGCCGCGCGCGTTCGCGAGCGCGGCTACGTCGGTCCGGAGGATGCGATCGAGCCGGGCCTCGTCCACGAGGCTGACGCGGCGTCGGCCAACGAGGTTGGCGGGGACGATCAGGAGCAAGCGGCGCTGGCTGCCGCGGACGCTGCGCTCGCGCCCGGTGCCGACCCCGACGGTGCCGAGCAGGAAGCCGTCGAGCACGCCGCGGTGGAGGCGACCGACGACGAGCAGGACGGTTACGCCGCTGCGGTCGCCGAGGATGCCACGGCGTCCGCGGAGACCGCCGGCGAAACGGCGTGAACCCGCGGCAGTTCGCGACGCGGGCTTGGAGGGCAGCGCGTAGCAATCAGCTTGTCGAGTTCATCCTGATCGTCGGACTCGCCCTCGGACTCGCGTTCTCGATCCAGGCGTTCATCGTCAAGCCGTATCGAATTCCAAGCGGCTCGATGGAGCCGACTCTCCAGATCGGTCAACGGGTACTCGTCGATCGCCTGGGGAACGACTTCTTCGCCCCATCGGTCGGGGACATAGTCGTCTTTCACCCGCCGGTGGGTGCGACAGAGGGGGGAGACGGGATCTGTGGCGGGCACCGCGTCCTGGGGGCGCCGTGCCAGTACCCGACATCGCAGCCGTCAGGCCTCAACTACATCAAGCGCGTCGTGGCTGTGGGCGGTGATCGGATCGCGATCCGCAGCGGCCACGTGATCCTGAACGGACGCCTCCAGAAGGAGTCGTTCGCCTCCTTCGCCGGCTGCAAGTCCGATCCGAGTTGCACCTATGCGAAGGCGGCGACCGTTCCGCGCGGCTATTACTTCGTGATGGGCGACAACCGTGCGAACTCGGATGACAGTCGCTTCTGGGGGCCGGTGCCGCGGTCGTGGATCATCGGTGAGGCGTTCGCCACCTACTGGCCGCCGGACCGGATCGGCTTCCTGTAGGAACGTGGGCGCGAGCGTCGGTCACAATCCGCTGGTGCTCGAGCGACTAATGGTCTGATGCGATCACTGCACCTTAAGAGGGACCGCGACCTGCTGCGCTGCACGCGAGACTGTGCGCCCGCGTTCGGCGAGTTCTACGCTCGCCTGACGCCGCCAGCCGGCGGTTCGCCGGCGATCCATCAATTGGGGGGTTTGTGATGCTGGGCAAGATCGCACGCGGCAATCAGCTCGTCGAGTTCGCGCTCATCGTCGTGGTCGCGCTCGCTCTTGCGTTCGTGGTCCAAGCGTTCGTTGTGAAGCCCTACAAGATTCCGAGCGGTTCGATGGAGCCGACGCTGATCCCAGGTCAGCGCGTGCTCGTCGATCGGATCGGCAACGACTTCTCGAGTCCTTCGATCGGAGACATCGTCGTCTTTCACCCGCCGGCCGGGGCGAGCGACGGCGAAGGACTGTGTGGCGTCACGACCACGCCCTCCACGGAGATGTGTCCCCGTCCCACAGCGAAAGAAGGAACCACCACCTACGTCAAGCGCGTGGTTGCCATCGGCGGCGACACCGTCGCGCTCCGCGCCGGTCACGTGATCCTCAACGGCAAGCTCCAGAGGGAGCCGTTCGCGGACTTCTCGAGCTGCAAGGGCGACCCTAGCTGCACGTTCACAATGCCGATCACGGTTCCCGCCGGTTACTACTTCATGATGGGCGACAATCGTGGAAACTCCGACGACAGCCGGTTCTGGGGACCTGTACCCGACGCCTGGATCGTCGGAGACGCCTTCGCCACGTACTGGCCGCCGGACCGGATCGGCTTCCCCTAGCTCGAACGCCCGGTCGCGTCGGAGCGCGCGCCGACGCCGCAGCGGCCACCGCCTCTTCGCGTTCGACCGCGCACTCGGCGTCCGTCTCGTCGCGGGCGCTGACGAAGCCGGCCGCGGGTGTCTCGCCGGACCGCTGGTCGCGGCCGGGGTGCTGTTCGACTACGAGGCGCTGAGCACGCGCGAGCTACGCGCGCTGAGTGCGCTCAACGACTCGAAGCAGCACGACCATGCTGCACGCGAGGCGCTGTACCCGTTGGTGCTGTCGAGCGCGCGAGCGGTGAGCGTCGTGATGCGCTCGGTACGCAGTATCGATGCGAACGGGTTGCACGTCACCAACCTCGCAGCGCTCGCCGACGCGCTTGCCGCTGTCGCGCAGGACGACTGCCTGTGCCTCGTCGACGGCTTCGCCGTGCCGGAGTTCGGCTACGAGCAGCGGGCGATCGTCGAAGGTGATGCGACGAGTGCCGCGATCGCGGCCGCTTCGATCATCGCCAAGGTGACGCGGGACCGATTCATGCGCCGCGCGGATGTCCTCCATCCGGGCTGGCAGTTCGCGGCGCACGTCGGCTATTCGACGCCGGAGCATCGCGCGGCAATCGCCCGCCAGGGCGTCTCGCCGCTTCACCGTATGTCGTTTCAGTCGGCCGCTTACGAGCGGTTGGCGCTGAACGGTTGACCGGCCTGCGGCGCAGCGTTCTCGGGACGCCGCACTAGGTGGTTGCGAGCGTCCCGGCGCTGCGCCGAGCGGTTCGGCCGGCGCCGAAAGTAACCGTGACGGACACCGCAGGGGCCGGTCCGAGGACCGCGATCGAGCAGGACTGGAACTGCAGGCGTGCGGCGATCTCCGCGAGCTTCTTGCGGAGCTCCGGAATCCACGTCAGGAGCCGCTCGAGGAGCTCGTCGCTGATCGTGCCCTCGCTCCCGGTACCGCGTTTCTGTGCCTGGTTGATCTCGGCGTTCATGACGAGCACGAGGCTGACGATCTCCGCGTAGGCGGTCTCGGCCTCCTTGGCCGTGCGCGTCCCGAGCCCGGCGATCGCTTCGACGCGGTTCGCGCGAAATGCGCTGGCGAGATCGGGCCTCGTCGCGCTCATGCGCGCGCCCCTGCAGCGGGTTGCGAAGCGAAGGTGTGCGTGTCGTTGATCGGCTGAGCCTACTCGGCCGGGACGCCGGCTCGCCGGCCGGGCGGCCAGCTCGGCTTCAACGCAGCCGAAAATGCCGTCGCAGAACGGTCCATCGGTGGCAAGTTTGCGCTCATCCGACTGCGATGAACTGCTCGAGCGAGACGAGGCGGTCGGCGTCGTCGAGCACGATTGCCACCACATCGAAGCGCAGCTCTTTTCGGTAGGGCAGCTCAGGGTGGCGGCTGAGCCACTGCGCGGCGAGGCGACGAACGCGCAGAAGCTTGCGGGGCGTGATCGAGTCGAGCGGGTCGAGTGCGCCGACCCGGGCCGTCTTGACCTCGACGAACACGATCGTGACACGGTCGGCGACGATCAGGTCGAGCTCACCGGACGCCGTCCTGTCGTTGCGTGCCAGCGGCAGGAAGCCGAGGCGCTCGTAGTGCTGGAGCGCGAGTTCCTCCCCGGTCTGACCGAGGATCTGCCGTGACGTCCTAGCCATCGACGCACGGTAATCCCGTTCGCCCCGCAAGATCGTGAAGGAATGCGACAGGAACGCGTCAGAACGGTTAAGGAGCACACAGATCGCGGCGTCGCGACGCATGCGGATGCTCAGATGTGGGGATGCTCGTTCGCTCACACGGCTTCGCCCTCGATCGCGGGGAGGCGGTCGCCCTCGACGTCGAGCTCGATCTGCGAGCCGGTCTTCCAGGGCTCGCGGTGCTCGGACTCGGCTCAGGCTCTGCGCGCGATCTGCGCGAACGCGTACAGGCCGCAGTGCTCAACAGTGGCTACGGGTTCCCGCGGCGCCGCGTGACCGTGAACGTGGCGCCGGCGCCGCGAAGATGCGGCGCCGAGCTCGACCTCGCCGTCGCGTGCTGCGTCCTCGCTGCCGCCGGTCAGCTCGCGAGCGCCAGCCTCGAGCGGGTGGGGCTCTGTGGTGAGCTGGGGCTCGGAGGCGAGCTGCGCGCGTCTGGCCTTGGGGCCGCGGTTGCCGACGCGGGTGCGGCCGCCGGGCTCGCGGGCGTCGTGCTGGCCGCGGGTGATCGCGACGACGCGGCAAACGCCGGCGCGTTGCCGGTCGTCGGAGCAGAGTCGCTGCGGCAAGTGGTCACGCTGCTCGCAGAACGGCGACGTGCGACGGGCGCTTCCGCGCGGGTTGTTCCTGCGCTGGAGGTGCCGCGCCGTCGAGCGATACCGGGACGGGCGAGGTGAGCCGGCGCGATACTGGGTGGATGGCGAGCGTGCCCAGGGCGTTGACGATCGCGGGCTCCGACTCGGGCGCCGGCGCCGGGATTCAAGCCGACCTGAAGGCCTTCGCACGCAGCGGCGTATACGGAACGAGCGTCGTTACTGCCGTAACCGCGCAAAACACGACCGGCGTGCTCGCCGTCCACCAGGTGCCGGTCGACATCGTGCGCGCGCAGCTCGAGGCCGTCCTCGGGGACATCGGCGCGGACGCCGTGAAGATCGGCATGCTCGGCGAAGCCGAGACGGTGCGGTGCGTCGCGTCGTGCCTGCACGACCTCCTCGACCCGGACGTTCCGCTCGTCATCGACCCCGTCCTCGCCGCCAGCACCGGCACCGTGCTGCTCGAGCGTGACGCGATCGGTGGCCTGATCGAGCTCTTCGCTCGTGCACGGGTGCTCACGCCGAACGTTCCCGAGGCACGAGCGCTCCTGGCCGCTGCGGGGGCGGCGGTCCCGTCGAGCGACTCTGATCTCGCCCGCGCAATGCTCGGGCTCGGCTCCGAGGCGGTCGTTCTCACCGGCGGTCACCGCGATACCCCCGGAGACATTTACTGCGACGCCAACCAGCTCATCGAGCTTCCCGGCACTCATCACCCAGCCGGTGCGACGCACGGCTCGGGCTGCACCCACTCTGCCCTCCTGGCGGCGGAACTCGCGAAGGGCCAAACGACGCTTCAGGCTGCGCAGACCGCGGCACGGCTGACGGCGGACGCGATCGCGCAGGGTCTTGCGCTCGGACGTGGCACAGGACCGGTCGACGTGCTCGGACTCGCGGAGCCGGCCGAGACCAGGTGAAGTCGGGCGACGGCGGATCGGTCGCGCACGCAGGCGACGCGCGATGGAGCGGCCGGTCGCCGAGGAGCCCCTAAGCTGTGACGATGAAGTTCCTGGCGATGCAAGCCGGCCATGGTGAGGTGCTGATCGCCGAGGGAGATATTGCGGACCGTGAGCAGGAGGCTCTTTTGATTGCGGCGTTCCGCGCGCAACTCGACCTCGGGATGTGGGCTGCGGTTCCGCTGAGCGAACCCGGCGGGCGGCGGGCGGCGGAGCTCGTGGGGCGCTTCGAAGAGATACCGCGCGACGCCGAGCGCGTGATCTTCTTCCCGCGCGCGGCAGGCGGCTGACGGCGTTGGCGGCGGCGGGGGCCTACGACGCGGAGCGCGAGCGGGAAGCGGAGCTCCGTGCGCGCGAGCTGATGCGCTCGTGCGTCAACCACGACGAATGGGCGATGTATGAGGCGCACGGACTGATCCGCGTCTACGGGCAGGCCTCCCGCAGCCCCACGCGAGGGACACGAGCCGCGGGACGTGCCTATGGATATCTCATATACCCGCACAAGCCGCTCGTCGGCTACCTGGTCGACTCGGGACGGCTCCTCGGCGAGTACTGCGTCGCGTTCGGCGGTCCTCGCCTGCCGGCGGCCGACGACGTGCTCGCCAAGTGGCTTGCGCTTCGCGCAGACGAACGCGCCCTGATCGCGAGCGCGAACGTTCACCCGATCGGAAGCCAGCTCGATCCGGCGCGCGTGAGGCGTGACCTAGAGCGCCTCGCCGTCTGGGAGCGCGACGCCGTCGGTAGTGTTTGGAGCGGTGAGCTCCAACGGCTTTGACCTCAAGCACCGCAGCCGCGCCCTGACCGAAGGGCCGACCCGCGCTGCGGCGAGAGCCCAGCTGAAGGGGATCGGCTATGACGATGAGGCGCTCTCGAAACCGATCGTCGGGGTTGCATCGACGTGGATCGAGACGATGCCGTGCACGTTTCACCTGCGTGCGCTGGCCGCCAAGGTCAAGGAGGGGGTTCGCGAAGCCGGCGGCACGCCGATGGAGCTGAACACGATCGCGATCTCCGACGGGATCACGATGGGAACCTCGGGCATGAAGACCTCGCTCGTCTCGCGCGAGGTGATCGCGGACTCGATCGAGCTGGTTGCCCGCGGGCACTTCTTTGATGCCGTGATCGCGCTGTCCGGTTGCGACAAGACGATCCCGGGGACGGTTATGGCGCTGGCGCGCCTGGACGTGCCGGGCGTGATGCTCTACGGGGGGTCGATCCCGCCGGGCCATTTCCAAGGGCACGACGTAACGATCCAGGATGTCTTCGAGGCAGTCGGCGCGCACGCGGCGGGGCGGATGACCGACGACGAGCTGGCGGAGCTCGAGTCGAAGGCCTCGCCCGGTGCGGGCGCGTGCGGCGGTCAGTTCACAGCAAACACGATGGCGATGGCGTTTGAGATGCTCGGGATCTCGCCCATCCACGACTCGCTGATGCCGGCGCAGGAGAAGACGAAGGCGGCGGCAGCGAAGGCGAGCGGGAAGCTGGTCGTCGACGTGCTCACGCGAGGCCTGCGACCGAGCGCGATCATCACGCGCGCCGGCCTCGAGAACGCGATCGCGGCTGTCGCTTCGAGCGGCGGCTCGACGAACGGTGTCCTTCACCTGTTGGCGCTCGCGCGCGAGGCCGGGGTGGAGCTCGCGATCGATGACTTCCACGAGATCAGTGAGCGCACGCCGCTGCTCTGCGACCTCAAGCCCGGCGGGCGGTTCGTCGCGACCGACCTGTACGCGGCCGGCGGTGTGGCTGTGCTGGCGAAGCGTCTGCTTGACGCCGGGCTCCTTCACGGCGACGCGCCGACCGTGACCGGGCAGACGATCGGCGAGATCGCGCAGGCCGCGAAGGAAACGCCTGGGCAGGAGGTGATCCGCCCGCTCGCCAAGCCGATCGCGACCAGCGGCGGTCTCGCGATCCTGCGCGGCAACCTTGCGCCCGAGGGTTGCGTGGTGAAGCTCGCGGGACACGCACGACGCCACCACACGGGGCCGGCGCGTGTGTTCGAAGGCGAGGAGGCGGCGATGGACGCCGTCACAGGGGGTCGCATCGAAGCCGGGGATGTTGTCGTGATCCGCAACGAAGGACCGGCCGGTGGTCCCGGCATGCGGGAGATGCTCTCCGTCACGGCGGCGCTGAACGGCGCCGGGCTCGGCGACGACGTCGCGCTCATCACCGACGGGAGGTTCTCCGGCGCTACGCACGGTCTGATGGCGGGACATGTCGCCCCGGAGGCTGCGCGCGGAGGACCGATCGCGGCCGTGGCCGACGGCGATGAGATCACCTTCGACGTCGACGGACGGCGGCTTGATGTCGCGCTCACTGACGAGGAGATCGCGCGGCGGGTCGCCGCCTATGACGCTCCGCTCAGCCCTGATCTGACCGGCGTGCTGGCGAAGTACGCGCGTGTTGTATCGAGCGCGGCGCAGGGCGCCGTGACGATCTGAGACGGCTTCGGCAGGTCGCCGGGCCGCCGGCGCGAAGAAGACCACCAGCTATGGCGACATCTGCAGCTCAGCCGTCGGAAACGGCGCTCAGCGCACCCTGGGTGCGCGCGTTGCGCACGCTCGACGACGACCTGCGGCGCCGGGCCGCGGCCGAGAAGACCCGGCGCGCCTACGGTGGCGACGTCGAGCAGTTTGCGCAGTGGTGCTCGGGGCGCGGGCTCGAGCCCGCCGCGGTTGGTGTTCGTGACCTCCGGCGATTCGGCGCAACGCTGTCCGAATCGGGCATCAAGGCGACCTCGCTTGCCCGCAAGATCGCGTCGCTCCGCGCGCTCTACCGTGTGCTGCGTGAACACGGCGAGGTCGCCCAGAACCCGGCGGAGCTGATGACGCTCCCGAAGCGGCCGCGTACGCTGCCGCACGTGCTGCGTCCCGCCGAGCTCAGCATGCTGCTGGACGCGATCCCGGCGTCGACGCCGCTAGAGCTACGTGACCGCGCGATGTTCGAGCTGGCGTACGCGTCAGGACTTCGCGCCGAGGAAATCATCGATGTGACCGTTGCCGCGATCGACTTCGACGGCGAGCAGGTTCGCATCGAGGGCAAGGGCGGCAAGACGCGGTTCGTCCCGGTCGGGGAGCCGGCGCTCGCGGCTCTGGCGCGTTACCTGGAGCGTGCGCGGCCGGCGCTGGCACACGACGACGAGCCGGTGCTCTTCCTGTCCAAGTCGGGGCGAGGCCTGTGCACGTCCGATGTGCGGCGCAGGCTGAGAGCCTGGTCGCTGCGTGCCGGTCTCGGCGGCACGGTCCATCCGCACGCTCTCCGTCATTCGTTTGCGACCCATCTGCTCGACGGTGGCAGCGACCTGCGGGCGATCCAGACGATGCTCGGCCACTCGAGTATTTCGACGACGCAGGTCTACACTCGGGTAGAGTCGGCGCGGCTCAAGCGCGCATACGCAAACAGCCACCCGCGAGCCTGAGGCGCCAAAGCTTGTGGTGCAGACCAACGTAAAAGCGGTGGAGCTTCGCGATCTCTGGCGACGGTACAAGTCGTCGGGTGATCAGCGCGCGCGCGAACGCCTCGTCGTCGCGTACTCCCCGCTCGTCAAGTACGTCGCGGGGCGGATGGCGACCGGGCTGCCGGCGCACATCGACGAGGCGGACCTGATCTCCTACGGGCTCGGTGGTCTGATCTCCGCGATCGAGCGGTTCGACATGAGCCGCGACATCCGCTTCGAGACCTACGCGATCACGCGCATCAAAGGGGCGATTCTCGACGAGCTGAGGGCGCTCGACTGGGTGCCACGCTCGGTCCGCGCTCGCGCCCGTCAGATCGAGCGTGCCCACGTCAAGCTCGAATCGAAACTGCAGCGCGCGCCCACCGAGGAGGAGCTTGCGAGCGAACTGGAGCTGCCGCTTGAGGAGTTTCGCGACGCGCTACTGCAGATCGCGAACTCGTCGATCAGCGCGCTTGACGAGCTGTGGAGCTCGTCGGACTCCAGCGGCGACAGCATCTCGCTGCTCGACACCTTGAAGGACCCTTCCGCCGTTGACCCCGAACGGATCGTCGATCAGAACGAGGTGCGCGATCGGATAGCGGAGGCAGTCGATCGCCTGCCCGAGCGCGAGAAGCTCGTGATCGCGCTCTACTACTACGAGAACCTGACGCTGCGAGAGATCGGTGAGGTGCTCCGCGTCACCGAGTCGCGGGTCTCCCAGCTGCACACCAAGGCCGTCCTCGGCCTGCGCGCGACGCTCTCGCAGATCCGCTGAGCTGCGCCCCGCCCGCGCTGGCGCGCTGCTGAATGCAGCCGCACCAGCCACGCCGATTTGACGACGGCGAAATGCTGGCGCGCTAGTGCCGATTCGCGCTATGTTGAGTCCTCCCCCAAGGGAGAGGAGATAGGGAATGCGCCACCAGGCGGAGGTCATTCGCAACGTCGCCCTCGTCGGTCACCGCGGTGCCGGCAAGACGTCGCTGAACGAGGCGCTGCTGTTCGAGGCCGGCGTTCTCGCGCGGCTCGGGACGGTGGCCGACGGCACCACCGCGTCCGATGTCGATCCCGACGAGCAGTCGCGCCGGCACTCGATCTCGGCTGCGCTGACTTCGCTCGAGTGGTCGGGACGCAAGATCAACCTGATCGACACGCCGGGCGAGCCGAGCTTCATCGCGGACGCGCTCGCCGCCCTGCGGGTCTGCGAGTCCGCGATCTTCGTTGTCAACGCGGTGATGGGGGCTGAGGTGACGACGACACGCCTGTGGAAGGCGGCGGCTGAGCGCGACATCGCCCGGATGCTGTTCGTCAACATGCTCGATCGCGAGCGCGCCGACTTCTTTCGGACACTCGAGTCGCTGAAGGCGGTGTTCGGGCCGCATGTGGTCGCGACGGAGATCCCGATCGGCAGCGAGCACGAGGTCCGCGGCGTCGTCGACCTGGTCGATATGCGCGCCTACGCCTACGAGCAGCCCGGGCGTGCAAACGCGGTCGAGACGGAGATACCGGAGGATGTGCGCGCCCAGGCCGAGGAATACCGCGAGAAGCTGATGGATGAGGTCGCGGAGGTGTCCGACGAGCTGATGGAGCGGTACCTCGAAGGCTCGGACATCTCGCACGCGGAGATCGTCGACGCGCTGAAGCGAGGCACCAACCACGGTTCGATCTTCCCCGTGGTCTGCGGCGTCGCAACTCGCAACCTCGGGACCAACCGACTCCTCGACGCGATCGTCGAGGACCTCCCGTCACCGGTCGAGCACGGTGGCCTCGAGTTTGGGGAGCTGACGCTCGAACCCGACGAGGCACGCGAGCTCTTCGCCTACGTGTTCAAGACGCGAGCCGACCCCTACGCGGGTCGGATCAACATGTTTCGCGTCTACCAGGGTGTCATCCATCACGACACTCATCTGCTCAACACCCGCACCCACCAGAAGGAGCGGATCGGCCAACTCGTCGTCTTCTCCGGGAAGGGCACCGCTCACGTTGAGGAGCTCGGCGCCGGCGACATCGGAGCCGTTGCCAAGCTGAAGGAGACGAAAGCCGGCGATTGGCTCGCCGCGCGCGACGAACCGATCCGGATGGCGGCCGAGAAGCTGCCCGCGCCCGTCATGGCGTTCGCGATCGAGCCGAAGGCGAAAGGCGACGAAGACAAGGTGTTCACTGCCCTACGGCGGTTGCAGGAGGAGGATCCGACGATCGATCTGCACCGCGACCCGCAGACCGGCGAGCAGATCGTTGCGGGCCTCTCGCAGATACATGTGGAGGTGATCGTCGATCGGCTGCGCTCCCGATTCGGCGCGGAGGTGACGCTGAAGCCCCCGCGCGTTCCCTACCAGGAGACGATCCGGCGGGCGGCGACGGCTCATGCTCGCCACAAGAAGCAGTCCGGCGGACGCGGTCAGTTCGGAGACTGTCACGTCACGATCGAGCCGACGCAGCCCGGTGGCGGGTTCGAGTTCGTGGATCAGATAAAGGGCGGTGCGATCCCGCGCTCGTTCATCCCGGCGGTCGAGAAGGGCGCTCGTGAAGCCCTCGAGCACGGCGTCCTTGCCGGCTATCCCGTCAAGGATGTGCGCGTGACGCTGTTTGACGGCTCGTTCCACACCGTGGACTCCTCGGAGCTCGCGTTCAAGCTCGCCGCCTCGCTCGCCGTCAAGCAGGCGCTGGAGCAGGCCGATCCGGTACTGCTCGAGCCGGTCATGCTCGTCACGCTGTCGATCCCCGACGAGACCGTCGGGGAGGTGATCGGAGACCTCAACAGCCGCCGCGGCCGACCGCAGGGGATGGAAGGGGTCGGGAACATGACCGAGGTCAAGGCAGAGGTGCCGATGGCGGAGCTGCTTGGCTACGCGCCCGAGCTCAGATCGCTCACCGCGGGGCAGGGTGACTACACGATGGAGTTCGCGCGCTACGAGGAGGTGCCGGCGCATCTGGTTGCGAAGGTGCTCGAGGCCTCTGACGCGCAGGTGGTCCACGCTTAGCCGGGTGCGCTCAACGCTGTCGGCGACGGTGGCTGTAGGCTGAAGTCGTGGGCACGCGAGAGCTCCAGCTCAGGTGGGAGCCCGCCACGTGCGAGATCTGCGAGCGGACTCTGCTGCGAGGGGAGAACCCGGTCGCGTTCTATGACGGCGATCGGGTCCACACGGTCTGCGATCTGTGCACCACCCGCGCGCACCGGCAGGGGTGGATCCGTGAGGGAACGGAGGTAGCGCAGCTCGCTCCGGCGGCGCACGCCGAGCGCGCCCGCTCCCTTGTCGCGAGGCTCCGCGGCCGTCGTGAGGCCGGGGATCTCGAAGACGACTCACCGCTGTCGTGGGCCGAGGATTCGGCGCTGCCCGACACCGGCGAGCAGGGGTTGGGCGACCTACCGCATCACGTCCAAGCTGTTCCGAGCGGGCCAGGAGCTCAGGTCGCGCGTGCGCTCGAGCTCTTCAACACGACCGGAAACGTGCGAACGGTCGGCGGCGTCGTCCGCTCGCTCGGGGCGCCCTACGTGCACGCGAAGCTGGGCGCCGAAGGTCCGCTGGTCGAGATCGTCGTCGTCTGGGCGCTGTGCTGGTACCGCTACGAGGTCGATCTCGAAAACTCGGTCGTTCGTCAGCGCGGGCAGGGCTACGAGCCGAGTGAACTCGGTAGCGAATTGCCCGCCGCAAACGCCGTCGCCGACGATGAGGGCAGGCTCAGCGTTGCGGCCGCCGTCACGTAAGCTCTGCCGGTGACCTACTGCGTCGTCCCGCGCGAAATCGCCTCGGAGGTGTTCGAGGCGCTCTCCAACCACTATTCCGGCGAAGGCGAGGTAACGGTCATCGTCGACCGCCGCCACAGCGAGCGACGCCACAGCCTTCCGGCCGGCGCCGTCGGTCGACAGCAGCGCGTGCTCCGCGATCGCCGCCGGCGGCGGATCAGCGGCGAGCTGCCGACGCTCTACGGCGAGGCAAGCGCGCCCCCCGCTGAGTGAAGGTCGTCGTACACGTTGACGGAGGCTCGCGCGGCAACCCGGGACCGTCGGCCGCCGCGGCGACTCTCAGTGCGCCAGACGGACGCCTCCTCGCCGAAGCAACCGAGCTCATCGGTTTGGCGACGAACAACGTTGCTGAGTACCGCGGCGTGCTGCTCGGACTGGCCCGCGCCAAGAGTCTCGGCGCCACCGAAGTCGAGATCGTGAACGACTCCGAGCTGGTCGCAAAGCAGCTGAACGGCGAGTACAAGGTCAAACACCCGATGATGCTCCCGCTCTTCCAGGAGGCGCGGACGGCGCTGGCTGGGTTCGAGCGGTGGAGCATCCGTTCGGTTCGCCGTGAGCAGAACGCGCGCGCCGATGCCCTCGTCAACGAGGCGCTCGACAGCGCCCCCGCGACGCGCTAGCTGGCGCTGCAACTACCCTCCTGCGACGTGCTAGGTCCGCGCAACCGAGAGCTGATCGGGCTGATCCCGTCCGCGCTGCTGGTGACGGCGGGGTTCGCGGCGATCTTTATCCAGAGCCAGGGGAAGCTGTCGAGCGTCTCGCTCACCTACGGCGCCGCGTTCCTCGCGCTCTGCCTCGCCGGGCACATCGTGATCCGCCGGGCGACACCGCACGCCGACCCATACCTGTTCCCGCTGGCCGCCGTGCTGTCGAGCATCGGTCTCGTCGAGCTCTACCGGATCAGCAACTACCCGGGCGTTCCCGACTTCGCGCGCCAGCAGGGACAGTGGATGGTC
>Ga0265319_1000116_pt1 | contig 60553 bp, 55 predicted proteins | sample 4824metaG_FD_192443 | JGI IMG/M metagenome (GOLD analysis project Ga0265319, IMG submission 192443) | Rhizosphere microbial communities from Carex aquatilis grown in University of Washington, Seatle, WA, United States - 4-8-24 metaG | ecosystem: Host-associated > Plants > Roots > Rhizosphere >... | reverse complement strand
GACCCGAGCCCCGGCACCAGCGACGGCGGCGTCACGCGGACGCGGACGTGCGTCCCGTGCACGTCGACCGCGACGCGGTCGCGCGCCCAGCCGGGCAGCGCCGCTCGCGCCGCTGCCGCGCCGTCCCGCCCCTCGGCGATCGCGACCGCGCCGCTCTGCGCCGCGTGCCCGGCAAGCTCCGGTGCGATCCCGGCCGCCAGCGCCTGCAGGACCGCGAGCGCCACCGCGACGACGAGCGGCAGCAGAGCGACCAGCTCGACAGCTGCCTGACCGGCCTCCCCACGCCGGCGGCCGCGTGCCAGCCGGCGACGCACGCGCAGCGCGCAGTCCACGGCGACCGTCCTCACCGCTGCGCCTCGAAGCGCGCGCGGGTCGTCACGGACGCGAGCGTTCCGCCACCGAGGGCGGCGGGCACGCGCAGCACGAGTGCGATCCCGCCGTCGCCCTCACGCGCGACGCGCAGGCCGTGCTCCAGCCGCGCCGGGAGGACCGCGCGCGCGGCGTCAGCCGGGTCGGCGCCGATCGCAGCCGCGCGCGCCGCCGCCCGCGCGGCCCCGCCGCTCAGCCAGACCGTCTCGCCGGCGAGCAGCGCCTGCCACAGCAGCGCCGCCAGCAGCCCGACCAGCGGCAGCAGCGCGACCAGCTCGACCGACGCCTGGCCGCGGCGATCGAGGACATGGAACGAGGGCATGCGCCCAAGCTGCCAGCGCTCACGTCACATGTCTGTCGCGCTTCGTGCCGATTGCGCGCGGTCTCGCGCGCAACGCGCACATGACCGCATTCAGCGCCGCTGATCAGTACTCGCGCGAGACGCGGAAGACGTAGTAGACGCCGTAGCAGGCGAGCGCCACGAGCGCGATCCACACGACCGTGCCCGGCCCCGTCGACCAGAGGCGGTCCGTCGCCGTGACGGTCAGCGCGACGAGCCCGGCGGAGGCGTAGAGGATCCCGCGATTGCGGTCGCCGAGCGCGTAGATGTCGGTGCGGTGCTCGCGGTACAGCCGCACGCCGAAGAAGGCAATCGCCGCCAGCATCGCGATCAGCAGCGCCTGCAGGATCGCCGCGCTCGCGTTGCCGCCGCCCGGGACCAGCATCACCACCGCGGCGAGCGCGAGGATGACGAGGACGTTGCGGGCGGTGGTCGTCACGCTGCTATTGCAGCAGAGACTCGGCCGTCAGCTCGCCGGCCGTCAGCTCGCCGCTCAGCGACGAGACCGACTCGCCGCCGTCCGCGTCGGCGCGCTCCGGCGCGAAGCGGTAGCCGACGCCGAAGTGCGTATGGATGTAGCGCCACTGCGGCGAGGCGCGCTCGAGCTTCTGGCGCAGCTTGCGCACGAACACGTCGACCGAGCGGTCGCCGTGCGCCATCGCGTAGCCCCACACGCGCTGGTAGATCGCCTCGCGCTCCAGCACGTGCCCGGCATTGCCGGCGAGCAGGCGAATCAGCTCGAACTCGCGGCGCGTCAGGTCGAGGCTGCGGCTGCCGACGAACGCCTGGAACTGGTCGGAGCGGATCGACAGCTCGCCTGCTTCGAGCGCCGGCCGTTCGGTCGGCGGCGCCGCCACTCTCCCGCGCCGCACGATCGCCTCGATGCGCGCGATCAGCTCCTCCGGATGGCACGGCTTCGCGAGCCAGTCGTCGGCGCCGAGCCGCAGCGCGCGCACGCGCTGGGCGACGGTCGAGGGACCGGTGCATACGATCGTCGGCAGCGCCGGCAGCGCCGTGCAGACCTGCTCGAGGTACGCCCAGCCGGACGCGCCGAGGACGGTCAGGTCGACGACGAGCGCACCGAGGCGCAGCGCGACGAGTTCCTCGATCGGGACGGCGCCCGGCAGCACGCGCTGCTGCCAGCCACGTGCGCGAACGCGCTTCTCGAGGACATGGAGAAAGCCGCTGTCGCCGTCGATGACGGCAAGGCGGAGCGGAGCGGACCGCGCTCCCTGGAGGTTGGACTCGCCAAGGGGGCGATCCGGAGCCACGGCTGTGGTGCTGTTCATGGTGATCGGGAGTCTAACGGGCGGCTGCGACACCGCCACGGAACCTCCTTCCCCGGTAACGAGTGGTTCACATCCTCTCCGCAGATTGCGGCTTTTTGCGCGCACCGCCTCGAGCAGCGGATCGCGCAGCCGATGCCGCGGGCGGGGCGGGCCCGCGTCGTCGCCGCCGAGCATCGCCTAACCGCGCGTCAGCAGCTCGGCGCTGACGGTCGCGAGGCGCAGCGGATCGGGCCGCTGGCCGAGCGCGACCTCCATCAGCAGCGGCGCCGGATGCGTCCGCATCAGCGGCGCGATCGCCCGCCAGGGCAGCGTCCCGCGGCCCGGGGCCATGTGCAGGTCGAGCCGCAGCGGGACGATCCCCGGCGGCGTCCCCGGCCCGCGCCGCAGGCCGAGGTTGTCGTGCACGTGGAACAGGACGACGTCGGCGTGCGCCGCGGCGAGCACGTCGACGAGCGCGACGCCGGCGAGCTGCGAAGTGATGTGGGCGTGGCCGAGGTCGAACGCCATGCCGACCGCCGGCGAGTCGATCCGCCGCACGAGGTCGCGCACGAACAGCGGCGCGTGGCTCAGCAGCGGCGGCGCGGGATAGACCGGCGCGAGGTTCTCCACGGCGATCGTCACGGCGGACTCCTCGGCGTACGCGCCGAAGCGGCGCAGCGCGCGCTCCTCCGCGAGCAGGCGGTCCTCGACGCGATCGGCCGCGACGCCCTCGGCGACCGGCAGGCACGCCCCGTGGTAGACGACGACCGCGGCGCCGACCGCGACCGCGTAGTCGAGCAGGCCGGCGAAGGCCGCGTCGTGGAGCGGCTCGCCGAGCCGCAGGTCGTCGGGCGCGTGGAGCGCGACGTGCAGGCTCGTCGGCGCGAGCACCGCGCGCAGGCAGTCGCCGTGCCGCTGCACGCTCAGCGGGTCGGCGAGCATTGCGACCGGGGGCGAGTGCAGCTGGATCCAGCCGTAGCCGCAGGCCTCGAGCCGCTTCAGCTCGGGCGCCGTGGGCCACGTCTCGCGCGGGATGTCAAGCCCGAGGCGGCCGCCCAGCGGCCGCTGGTCCGCCGGAGGCGCGAGCGGCGTCGGCTCGCGCGTGCGATGGATCGTCAGATCGGTCATGGCGCGACGGTACGCCCGCGTATGCGCGCCGGTGTAGCGTGCATGTGACGAGACGGTGATCGATTGATCACACGATCTCGCCCATTTGCAGGGAGGACGTGGCCGCCGCGCGGCTACTCGGCGATGCGCTCGTAGCGCGCGTACAGCTCCTCGATCGCGCGCTTCGCCGCGCCGTGGCGCTCGGTCGCGTCGGCGGCGCGCGACGGGTCCGACCAGGCGGCCGGATCGGCCAGCTCCTGCTCCAGCGCCTGCAGCGCCGCTTCGGCCGACTCGATCTCGCGCTCGAGCCGCTGCGCCTCGCGCACCGCGTTCTTCGAGCGCGCCGGCTTGGAGCGGCCGTTCGCGGCCGGCTTCGCGCCGTTGCTCGCCGCGGGCTTCGCCTTCGCAGCCGCCTTGTCGGCCGCGGTACCGGCTGCGGCCGCCGCCTCCTCCAGCGCTCTGCGTTCCTCGCGCATCCGCAGGTAGTCGGCCCAGCCGCCCTCGTAGCTGTGCAGCGTCCCGTCCTCGACCGCGACCGTGCGCGAGCCGACCGCGTCGAGCAGCGCGCGGTCGTGCGAGACAAGCAGGACCGAGCCGGGGAAGCCCTCGAGCGCCTCCTCCAGCGCCTCGCGGCTCTCGACGTCGAGGTGGTTCGTCGGCTCGTCGAGGATCAGCACGTTCGCGCCCGAGTGCACGAGGATCGCGAGCGACAGCCGCTGGCGCTCGCCGCCGGACAGCCCGGCGATCGGCTTCTGCGCCTCCTCGCCGGAGAAGAGGAACTGCCCGAGCAGCGCGCGCGCCTTGCCCGGCGTCAGTCTCGTCGCGCGCTGCGCCGCCTCCAGCACGGTGCCGGTGTCGCCGAAGTGCTCGGAGTGCTGCGACAGGTAGCCGACCTGCACGTTGTGGCCCTTGCGCAGCTTGCCGCCCGCGAGCGGCCTGTTGCCGGCGAGCGTCTCGATGAGCGTCGTCTTGCCCGAGCCGTTCGCGCCGACGAGCGCGACGTGCTCGCCGCGCTCCAGCCACAGCTCGGCGCCGTCGAGCAGCGTCCTGCCGGGCACCTCGACGCGCCCGTCCTCCAGCTCGAAGATCACGCGGCCGGCGCGCTCGGGCGCCTTGAACGAGAACGACAGCGTCGTGACGTCGCGCGGATCGCGCTCGAGCTTCTCGATTCTCTCCAGCCGCTTCACGCGCGACTGCGCCTGTCTGGCCTTCGTCGCCTTCGCGCGGAAGCGCTCGACGAACCGTTCGAGCCGCTCGATCTCCGCTCTCTGCTTGTCGATCGCGCGGCCGAGCGCCAGTTCGCGCGCCGCCTTCTCCTGGCGCCAGCGGTGCCAGGGGCCGGCGAAGAAGCGCGAGCGGCCGGCCTCCAGCTCCAGCACCGCGGTGCCGACCGCCTCCAGGAACCAGCGGTCGTGCGCGACGAGCACGACTGCCGCGTCGAGGTCGATCAGGTACTTCTCGAGCCACTCGAGCGACGCGATGTCGAGGTGGTTCGTCGGCTCGTCGAGCAGCAGCAGGTCGGGCTCGCCGGTGAGGACGCGGGCGAGCGAGCCGCGCGTCAGCTCGCCGCCGGAGAAGGTCGACAGCTCGCGGTCGAGCTGCGCGTCGTCGAAGCCGAGGCCGTGCAGCATCGCCTGCGCGCGGTCGCGCCAGCGGTAGCCGCCGTGCTGGTCGAGCAGCGCCTGGGCCCGCGCGTAGGCGTTGAGCGTGCCCTCGTCGTGCGCGCCCTCGGCCATCGCCTGCTCCAGGCGGGCCAGCTCGGCCTCGACGGCGAGCACCTCCTGCGCGCCCGACAGCACGTAGTCGCGCAGCGTCACGTCGCGTTCGCGCGGCGGGCGCTGGTCGTGCAGCGCGACCTTCGCGCCCTTCTGGAAGACCAGCTCGCCGCCGTCGACCGACGACTCGCCCGCGAGCATCCGCAGCAGCGTCGTCTTGCCGGCGCCGTTGCGGCCGGAGAGCGTCATGCGGTCTCTGCGCTCGAGCTTGAACGAGACGCCGCGCATGAGCGGCTCGCCCGCCATGTCCTTGCCGATGTCCGATGCGATCACGACCGCCATGTCGCCGCCCATGGTACGAGCCGGGCGCGGCCGCGGCGGGGCGGCACGCCTGCCGGATCCTTCGCTATCGTTCGCGCCCGCATGAAGCGCCTTCGCCATCTGTTCGCCGTCTGCGTCACGAGCTGCCTGCTGCTGCTGGTGCTCGTGCCGGTGGCACTCGCTGACGCCCCCACCGGCGGCACCGGCACCTACGGCCAGGCCGACGACAAGGTCGTCACGAAGGCCGGCTTCATCGTGATCGCGTTCTTCCCGACGCTGGTCCTCGTACTGAGCCTCCTCCAGTGGCGGCTCGACAAGCGCAGAGATGCGCGCAAGGCCGCCGCGAAGCGCCGCAAGGCGTCTGCGGACTGGGCCGGCGGCTGGTAGCGAGCAGACTGCTCGTCCGGCCTGGCGCCGGGGTATAGGGTCTCTGTCATGGCCTATTTCGTGACGGGAGCCACGGGGTTCATCGGCCGCAATCTGGTCGAGCGGCTGCTCGTGCGCGAAGGCGACGTCCATGTGCTCGTGCGGGCGGAGTCGATCGGGCGGCTGGATGCGCTGATCCACCGCTGGGGCGGCGAGGGGCGCATCAGGCCGGTGCTCGGCGACCTGAGCAAGCCGCTGCTCGGCCTCGACCCGGAGCGGGTCGCGGAGCTGCGCGGCACGATCGACCACTTCTTCCACCTCGCCGCCGTCTACGACATGACGGCGAGCGAGGCGCAGGACCGGCTCGCGAACGTCGAGGGCACGCGCCACGCGGTCGCGCTCGCGGGCGTGCTCGACGCCGGCTGCTTCCACCACGCCTCCTCGATCGCGGTCGCTGGCGCCTACAGAGGCGTCTTCCGCGAGGACATGTTCGACGAGGGCCAGCCGCTCGAGCACCCGTACCACCGCACGAAGTTCGAGGCCGAGCAGATCGTGCGCGAGGAGCGCGTCGTGCCGTGGCGCGTCTACCGCCCGGCCGTCGTCGTCGGCCACTCGCTGACCGGCGAGATGGACAAGATCGACGGCCCCTACTACTTCTTCAAGCTGATCCAGCGGCTCGGCGGAAGCGTGCCGTCGTGGCTGCCGCTCGTCGCGCCCGAGCTGGGCGACACGAACATCGTGCCGGTCGACTACGTCGCCGCGGCGATGGACCGGATCGCGCACGCGCCGGGGCTCGACGGGCGCGCCTTCCACCTCGTCAACCCGCACCGGCAGCGCTCGGCCGAGGTCGTCAACGCGTTCGCCCGCGCGGCCGGCGCCCCCCGCATCGCAGTGCAGCTCGACGACGAGCTGACGCTCGGCACCAGCGGCGCTGCCCGCTCGCTGCTGATGCGCCTGCCCGGCGCGCGCTCGGTGCGACGCGGCGTGCTGGCGCAGGTCGGGATCCCCGACGAGGTCGTCGACCACATCGCGCTCGTTCCGCAGTTCGCGACCGAGGAGACAGAGCGCGCGCTCGACGGCAGCGGCATCGAGGTGCCCGAGCTGGAGACGTACGCGCGCACGCTGTGGCGGTACTGGGAGGCGAACCTCGACCCCGACCTGTTCAAGCAGGACCGCTCGCTCGTGAACGCCGTCAACGGCAAGACGATCCTCATCACCGGCGCCTCCAGCGGGATCGGCCGCGCGGCGGCGATCAAGCTCGCCCGCGCCGGCGGGATCCCGCTGCTCGTCGCGCGCAGCGCCGACAAGCTCGAGGACGTGCGCGACGAGATCGCGACGTTCGGCGGCAGCGCGTACGTCTACACGGCCGACGTGTCCGACCCCGAGTCGATCGACCGGCTCGTCGCGCAGGTGCTGTCGGACCATCCCGCGGTCGACGTGCTCGTGAACAACGCCGGCCGCTCGATCCGCCGCTCGATCGCGCTCAGCTACGACCGCTTCCACGACTTCGAGCGCACGATCCAGCTCAACTACCTCGGCGCCGTGAAGCTGATCCTCGCGCTGCTGCCGCACATGCGCGCGCGCAAGCAGGGCCACATCGTGAACATCTCCTCGATCGGCGTGCAGACGAGCCCACCGCGCTTCTCGGCGTACGTCGCGTCGAAGGCCGCGCTCGACGCCTTCACGCGCGTCGTCGGCTCCGAGACGATCGCCGACCGCGTCACCTTCACGACGATCCACATGCCGCTCGTGCGCACGCCGATGATCGCGCCGACGAAGCTCTACAACTCCTTCCCGACGATCTCCCCCGAGGAGGCCGCCGACCTCATCTGCGACGCGATCCGCTCCAAGCCGAAGCAGATCAACACGCGGCTGGGCACCTTCGGCGAGGTCGCCTATGCGCTGGCGCCGAAGGCCGTGGATCAGCTGCTGCACCTTGCCTATCGCGTGTTCCCGGACTCGGCGGCGGCGAAGGGGACGAGTGGTGGAGACGAGGTCGTCTCCCGAGAGCAGCTGGCCCTCGCGCACCTCACGCGTGGGGTGCACTGGTAGGGCTGCGCCCGAGCGCTCTTGGTACGCCGGGGCGTCGGCTTGCTCCCTCGCGAGAGGCCGGTCATGCGGCGGTGCCGGCGCTCCTCCTGGCTTGTGGGATCAGCGAGAGCCTCTCGCGAGGGACAAGCCGCGCCCGGCTACCACGGCGTTCGCGCGCCGCTCACCAGCGGCCCGCGCCGAAGCTGCGCTCATGCCAGAAGCGAGGGCTTGGGCCCCAAAGCTGAGGCGATGAGTGCGCGGGCTACGCGGAGCGCAGGCGTCGCCGGCCTGGGGCCCGGACGGTGCTGGTCAGCCGGGCGCGCGATGTCCTCCGCGAGAGGCTTCTGCGGATCCCACAAAACACGGAGCGGCGGCAGCGACATCACACGACGGGCCTCTCGCGGGGGAGCATCGCGCGCCCCGGCGTACGACAAACAAACGGGCCCAGCCGGAAGACGAACCGAAGCTAAATGCGGAAGACCGGCAGGAGGCGTCTCTCGTGTTCGGCTTCGATGCGAGCGATCACCTCGATGTGCTGCTCCAGCCCCGAGCCGCGGAGCTTGGTGGCGAGCAGCTCGTCGACCTGGAAGATGCCGGCGCTGTTGGACATCGCGATCTCGACGCGAACGGCGCGATCCTTGCCCGCGACGATCTTGACCTCTTCGATCGCGTAGGCCGACAGCGAGTGGATGTTCTGATGGCCGGCCTCGAACGGGACGCGCGAGCGGCCGCGAGCCATGTCGAGCGCGTCGGCGACGCGCACGATGCCCGCCTCGATCGTGAACGGGTCGCCGCGGCGGCGATGGCCGATGATCGCGTGCAGCGCCTCGGCGACGACGATCGAGCGCTCGGGCTCGTCGTAGGCGTGCGCGAGCAGACCGCCGAGCTTGTCGGCCGTGAGGAACAGGCTGTAGGCCTCGTGGTCGGCGCGGTGGATCGTCATGCCGGTGTCGTGGAACAGCGCACCGGCGGCGATCACGACCTCGGCGTCGCGCTCGCTCATGCCGTAGTCGGCGACGACGTTCGGGACGACGCCGCGCCGGAACAGCAGGCGCGAGAGCCGCAGCGCGACGTTCAGCACGATCTGGATGTGGATCCACGAGTGGTCCGACATGCCCAACCGGCGCGTCGCGTTGACGGCGGAGACGTGCCACCACGCCTTCACCTGGTCGTCGGCGTTGACGGCCTCCAGCAGCCGTTCGAGCTTGCGGTTGCCGCGCGTCGGGACGCGGATCCGCACGTCCGCGATCGCCTCGCGCGGCGGCCGGTCGGACGGGTCGACCTGCCCTCTTCCCGCAGGCGGACCGGCGCTCACGTGCTGCTCCGGGCGACCGTCATCTCGGCGCCACGCTAGCGCCTGCCGCGGCGTCCGCTCAGAACAGCCGCCCGAGCAGCCCGCGACGCCGAAACGCCCGCTCCCAGGCCAACCGCTCCTCGAGCCGACGCACCTCTGCGCGCGCAAGGCAGGCGTCCAGCCGCGCGAGCTCGACCTTCATCCGCAGCATGAACTCGTGGAGGTCCATCGCCGGCTGCGCCTCCTGCGTGCTCTGGTGAGTGGTCGCTTCGATCTGCATCGCGTCCATGCTAGGCATCCTCCTCGTCGTTGCGCAACAGCCGATGTGTGGGATCGTCGGATGGGACGGGGGGATCGACCAGCGCGACGAGTCTCTGCATCTCGCACTACGGCGGGCAGCAGGCGGCGGCGCATCGTCAGGCGGCGCGGCAGTCGTCGCGTGGCAGGAACGGCAGGCCGGGCAGGCGGGTCTCGGCGCTGAGCAGGCGCATGCCCTCCTGCGTGCGCTCGAAGTCGGCGCCGAGCTGCGCCCCGACCGAGATCTTCGCGCCGAGCCCGAAGGCCGACGAGGTCATCCCATAGGTGCGCCGGTCGACGATGCCGGCGTCGGCGATCCGCTGGTGCAGGGCGGCGGCGCGCCGGGTCAGCTCGCCCGTCGCGAGCGGGTCCTTCAGCGCCTTGACGAAGGCGTCTGCCGCAGCCCGATTCTGGGCGTCGTGCAGGTCGAGCGTGCCGTCGAGCTCGGTCACGCGCTGGCCGCCTCCCCCGAGCTTGCCGCTGAGACTCCCGCGCGATCCGCCCAGCGTCACGCGGCCGCCGGTCCGCGTCACCGCGTGGATCACGAGCTGGCTGGGATGGCCGTGCGCGTCGAGCGAGTACGAGACGACGGCCTGGCGCTGCCGGCCCGCGGACAGCGCATCGGCGCCGAGCACGGCTCTGAGACCGTAGGCGACGTCGAGCTGGAGGAACCACGTGCTGCTGCCGTCTCTGCGCGTCCGCGCGCCCACGAGCGCGCCGCCGGAGGCCTCGGCCGTCGCGACGATCAGCGGCACCTTCAGGTCCGCCAGGCCGCCCTGCGCGGTGTATGTCTCGTCGGGCGGCGGCAACTGTGCGTGCGGGCGCCAGCCGACCGCGTCGCAGAGGATCGAGCAGCCGCTGCGCAGCTCGTCGACGGCCTTGCCGCCGATCGTCGCCTTCGAGCCGTAGCGGTCGACGAAGGCGCGCGCCGCCGCAGCGCTCGGCAGCGTCCACGAGCGTCCGGACGCGAAGCTCGCGCCGAGGTCGGCCGTGACCTCGCCGCCCACGCGCCCGCCGGCGCTCACGTGCAGCCCGAGCCCGGCCTCGCCTCTCAGCGCCGACCCGTCGATCAGCGACACGGTGACGCGCCCGTCGGAGCCGCGGACGGTCGTCAGCGTCCCGCTGCCGCCGAGGTCGAGGAAGTCGACCGCCCCGTCGAGCGACTCTCTTCTGGTCGTGCGCTCGAGCGGGCAGGGAGCGAGGTCGGGGCCGGGCGGCTGGATGCGGGGGCAGGCGGTTCCCGCGACCGCGCAGAGCCCGCGCCGGAGGCCTGCGAGCAGCTGCCCGCCGATCCCGCCGGACGTCAGGCCCGCCGCCAGCGCCAGCACGACCGCGACGAGCAGCACGAGCGCGACGTACTCGCTCGTCGCCTGCCCGCGTGCGTCGCCCCGACGTCCCATCTGGCCAGGATTGCGCGCCGTGGCGGCCGATCGGAGCCCTCGCGCGGCAATTGGCACAGCTGCTGCGCAGCGGCGTGCGCGCACGCCGCGGACCCGTCGCGAAGCGGACGGTCGCTACGCCGCGGCCAGCTCGCGCAGCACGCCCTCGCGCAGGCCGCCGCGCGCGACCTCCAGCGGACCGACGCGCTCCGCGATCGCCGCCAGCACGACGATCCCCGCCGGCAGCAGGCGCGCCCGTTCCGGCGCGATCCGCAGCTGCTCGGCGACCTCCGCCGCCGGCGCCGCGACCAACGCCTCCAGCGCGCGCTCGAGGCCGGCCGCGTCGAGGTGCGGGCCGGCGAGCCGCCGCAGCGAGGTCGCGCTCCCGCCCACGGCGAGCGCGTGCGCGACGCGCGGCAGCGCGACGCCGGCGAGCGATTCCCCGACGGTGGCGCGCAGCTCGGCCAGCTCGGCGGCGCCCGGCGGGTCGCCGTGCAGGTGCGCGGCCGTCAGGTCACCGGAGCCGAGCGGCAGCGAGACCGACCACGACGCGCCGGCCGCGCAGGTGCCGACGACGAGCTGCGCGGAGCCGCCGCCGACGTCCACCACGGCGATCGGGGCGTCGCGCCCGCCGTCCAGCGCGCACGTCGCACCGGCGAACGCGAGGCGCGCCTCCTCCCGCTCGCTCAGCAGCTCGACGGGCGCGCCGGCGGCGGCCGCCAGCGCGTGGCACGTGGCGAGGCCGTCGGCGGTGCGGCGCAGCGCCGCGGTGGCGACGACGCGCAGCGCCTGCGCGCCCAGCGTGCGCGCCTCCTGCGCCTGGGCGGCGACGACGACCGCGAGCCCCTCGCGCACCTCCGGCGCCAGCGCGTCGCCCTCGCGGCACGCGCGCCCGAGCTGCGTGAACGCGCGGCGCTCGACCACGGGAGCGAGCAGCGGCCCGGCTCCCTCTGCGCCCGCGCCCGCGAGGTCCGCGACGAGCAGCCGCGTCGTGTTCGAGCCGATGTCGATGCAAGCGCAGCGCACGGCCGTGCGAGCGTAGCCGTCTACGAGACGCGGCCGCAATCCCGCTTTGAGGCATCATGGGCGCCCGTGAACGACGAGCTGGCGATCGAGGTCCGCGGCCTGCGCAAGCGCTACGGCGATCTGGAGGCGGTCCGCGGGATCGACTTCTCGGTGCGCCGCGGCGAGGTCTTCGGCCTGCTCGGGCCCAACGGGGCCGGCAAGACGACGACCGTCGAGATCCTCGAGGGCTACCGCGACCGCAGCGACGGCGACGTGGCGGTGCTCGGCCACGATCCCCAACTGCGGGCGCGCGACCTGCGCGAACGGGTCGGCATCGTGCTGCAGAGCACCGGCATCTACCGGCACCTGACCGTGCGCGAGACGCTGCGCCACTTCGCCGGCCTCTACCCCGCCCCGCGCGGCGTCGAGGAGACGATCGAGCTGGCCGGCCTGCGCGGCAAGGAGGACGCCCGCACGCGCACGCTGTCGGGCGGCCAGCTGCGCCGGCTCGACCTCGCGCTCGCGCTGATCGGCGACCCCGAGCTGATCTTCCTCGACGAGCCGACGACCGGCTTCGACCCGGCCGCGCGCCGCGACGCGTGGGACACGATCCGCTCGCTCAAGGCGCTCGGCAAGACGGTCGTGCTGACGACGCACTACCTCGACGAGGCGCAGGCGCTCGCCGACCGCGTCGCGATCGTCAAGGACGGGCGGATCCTCGTGGAGGGCGCGCCGGCCGAGCTGGGCGCGGGCGACGGCGCGACGCGCTACCGCGTCGCCTGGCGCAACGGCAGCGGCCTGCTCAACCAGCGCGAGACGGACGACCCGACGGCGCTGCTGCACGAGCTGACGTCAGCCGCGCTGGAGCGCGGCGAGCGGCTCGAAGGGCTCAGCGTCACACGCCCGACGCTCGAGGACGTCTACCTGGAGCTGACCGCCGATGCCTGAGCACGCCACGCAGTCGCACGGCTTCGGCGCGCTCTCCTGGCGCCAGTACCGGCTCGAGCGCCGGATGTTCTGGCGCAACCCGAGCGCGGCGTTCTTCAACTTCCTGCTGCCGCTGCTGTTCCTCGTGCTGCTCGCCGCAGTCCTCACGAAGCAGAGCCAGCGCGACGTGATCGTGCCGGGGATCGCCGGCATGGCCGTGCTCGCGACGACCTTCAGCGCGCTCGCCTACAACATGGTCTTCCTGCGCGAGCAGGGGATCCTCAAGCGCATGCGCGGCACGCCGCTGCCGTCGGGCGCCTACCTGCTCGGCATCGCCGGCAACGCGGTCATGAACACGGCGGTGCAGATCGTCCTGATCACGGTCGCCGGCAAGCTCCTCTACGGCATCGACTGGCCGAAGGACGTCGGCGAGCTGGTGCTGTTCGTCGTGCTCGGCGTCGTCTGCTTCGCGTCGCTCGGCGTCGCGCTCGCGCACGCGATCCCGACGTTCGAGGCGGCGACCGTCTACGTGAACATGATCTTCCTGCCGGTCGTCTTCATCTCGATCGACGCCGCGCACGACCCGTCGTTCCTGAAGGGGATCGCGGAGGCGCTGCCGCTCGCACACCTGGTGCAGGGGCTGCACGACGCGATGGTGACGGGGAACGGGATCGGCGACGCGTGGTCGGCGCTCGGCGTGCTCGCCGTCTGGACCGTGCTCGGCGTGGTGCTCGCGATCCGCGGCTTCAGCTGGGAGCAGCGCCGCACCTGAGCCTCGAACATGTGCGGATCTTCACGAGTTCCGCCGCCGAGCCTGGTTCGATACGCGCGCATTCGCTCCGAACCGCACCCAGGAGGTGCCCGCCGTCATGTACCCCGTGGCCTACGAGGCCGACTACGTCGAGCGGCGCAGTCGCCTGTCGACGTTCTTCCGCCTGATCCTCGCGATCCCGTGGCTCGTCGTCTCGATCGTCTGGGGGCTCGTCGCGTTCGTGTGCGTCGTCGTCGCGTGGTTCGCGATCGTGATCACCGGGCGCTATCCGGAGCCGCTCTACAACGGCGTGAGCATGGCGCTGCGCTTCTACACGCGCGCCAACGGCTTCCTGCTGCTGATGACGGACGCGTTCCCGCCGTTCGGCGGCGAGGAGAGCCCGGAGTACCCGGTGCGCCTGCGGATCGCGCCGCCGCTGGCGCGCTACAACCGCTGGAAGACGCTGTTCCGCTTCATCCTCGTGATCCCGATCGCGATCGTCGTCTACCTCGTGCAGCTCGTCTCGCGCGCGATCAGCATGCTCGCGTGGCTCGTGATCGTCGTCACCGGCAAGCTGCCGCGCGGCATCTACGACGTGATGCGCTTCACGCTCGCGTACGAGGCGCGCGCGTCGGCCTACGAGCTGCTGGTGACCGAGACCTACCCGCCGTTCTCGCCCGACGACGAGGCGCCGGCGACGTCCGCGGTGCCGCCCTCGGCGCCGCCGCTCGCAGGCTGAGCGGGCCGCCCCTCGACCACGAACGCCTCCGGCGGCTTCCCGTGCAGCGTGACGGGGACCGTCGCGAGGCGCGAGGCCTCCCACTCCTCGCGCAGCAGGCCGTAGATGTGCACGTCGTGCGCGGAGGCGCCGTGACGGTGCCAGCGCCGCAGCAGCCCCTCGCGCACGAAGCCGACCCGCTCCAGCGCCGCCTGCGAGCGGCCGTTCTCGACGTCGGCGTACGCGCCGAGCCGCTCGAGGCCGAGGTGCACGAACGCGAGCTGGGCGACGAGCGCCTTCGCCTCGAAGTTCGCGCCGCTCCCCCACCAGCGGCGGCCGAGCCACGTGCCGACGACGGCACGGCGGTCGCGGCCCGCCAGCTCTGAGAGGCCGACGACGCCGATCGGGCCGTCGACGCGATGGACGATCAGCAGGTCGAGCTGCTCGCCGCGCTCGCGCCGGTCGGCCAGCCCGACGATGTACGCGACCGGCTCCTCGATGCGCACGTACGGGCCCCACGAGAAGAAACGCGTGACTTCGCGATCGGAGCCCAGCTCGAGCAGCGCGTGCGCGTCGTCCGGCGTCGCGTAGCGCAGCGTGAGTGTCGGACCGTGCAGCTCCATGCTGAGAGAATATGACCGGATGCTGACCAGAGACTGCGCGGCACGCGACCGCCCGGACCCGCAGAGCTACTCAACGTTTGGCGATGCCCGGCACCGCACATACGGGTGGGTGACGTGAGCGACGCCGTCAGCACCCAGTCCTCCACAGGCGGAACGCCCGGCCCCGCGGGCGAGTCCGGCGCGTGCCCGGCCGTGCGCCTGCTGATGCCGGCGCTGCCGGCCAACGTCGCGCTCGTGCGACAGGCGCTCGCCGGGCTGACCGACGAGCTGGGCGTCGACGCCGCACGCGCAGCCGACATGAAGATCGCGCTCACGGAGGCGTGCACCAACGTCGTCGTGCACGCATACGGGGACGAACCCGGCCCGCTCGAGGTGACGATGGCGGTCGAGCACGGACGGCTCGTGCTGGGCGTCCGCGACCACGGCGGCGGCCTGCACCCGCTGCCCGGGCGCGACGAGGGATCGCCGCTCGGCTTCGGGCTGGCCCTTATCGCGTCGCTGTCGGACGAGCTGGGCCTCGTCGGCGGGCGGCACGGCACGGAGCTGCGGATCGCCTTCGCGCTCGACGGCGCCGACGCCCCGCCGCTCGCGGTCCAGCCCTCGGCCGAGCCGGCGCCGAGCACCGACGGGGTCGTGCTGCGGCTGCGTCCGCCCGAGCGCGCCGCGCCGGTGCTCGGGCGCGTCGTCTCGCTCGTGGCGGCGCGCGCGGACTTCTCGATCGATCGCCTGTCCGACGCGCAGATCGTCAGCGACGCGATCGCCGGCGCCGCCCCGGCGCACGTCGCCGACGGCACGCTGGCCGTCGCGATCGACGAGCACGAGCACGGCTTCGACCTGCTCGTCGGGCCGTTCGCCTCCGGCGGCGCGCAGCGGCTCGTCGAGGACACGGAGCTGCCGGGGCTCGGCTCGCTGCTCGAGCGGCTGACCGACACGCTCGCGGTCGAGCGGACCGGCATGCCGGACGGCGAGCAGTTGCGCGTGCGGCTGCTGGCGCGCGGCTGACGTCGGCCGCCGCCGACCGGGTCCGGCTACCGCAGCGTCTGTGAATCCATGTTCGCCTGCTGACAGCTTTGCCAACGTTAAGTTTGACGCAATGTCGAATAAGGTTCGATCTAGCCACAGGGGCCCCGCACCAATACGCTGTATCGCATGGCAGCGGGAAACTCCTTCGTTCGCGTCCTCGAGGAGGACCCGGAGCTCGCCGCCGGGCTCGACCCGACCAGCGTTCAGCTCGCGACGCGGCATGCGATCGCGGCGGTCGAGATCGTCGCGCCCGGTAGCTGGGAGCCGGCCTTCCCTACCGACGGCGGCGGCGGCAGCCTCGGCCTGCTCGTGCTCGACGGGCTGCTGATGCGCGACGTCGCGATCGCGCAGGCCACCTGCACCGAGCTGATCGGTCGCGGCGACCTGCTGCGACCGTGGGACTGGGAGCGCGACGTGCTGACGATCAAGCCGGTCGTCACGTGGACGGCGCTGCAGCCGGTCCGCCTCGCGGTGCTCGACCGCCGCATCGCGGCCGTGCTGGGCCGCTGGCCGGAGCTGGTCAGCGCGCTCGTCGCGCGCGCGGTGCGGCGCTCGTTCGAGCTGGCGACGAATCAGGCGACAAGCCACCTGACGCGCGTGGACGCGCGCCTGGAGCTGCTGTTCTGGGGCCTCGCCGACCGCTGGGGACGCGTCGGGCCGGACGGCGTCGTGCTGGAGCTGCCGCTGACGCACCAGGTGCTCGGCCGGCTCGTCGGCGCGCAGCGGCCGTCCGTCACGACCGCGCTGTCGGATCTGTCGCGGCGCGGGGTGATCGAGCGCCGCGAAGACGGTGCCTGGGTCCTGCACGGCGATCCGCCCGGCGACGCGGTCGAAGCCGGCGCCGCCAAGCAGGCGGCGCCGACCGCCTGAGCCGGAAGGGCTTGGCGAACCGCCCAGCCCTACGCGGCGCCGCAGGCGGGCCAGGGCGACGTGCCGCGCTCGCGGTAGAGCGCGAGCGCGCGCCGGTCCTGCTCGGCCTCGGAGGCGCGCGCCGGATCGCCGTGGCCGCCCATCGCGTGCCACGTCTCGCGGTCGAACTGGTACTTGCCGCGGTAGGTGCCGTCCGACGAGATCGCGCGCGGGTTCCCGCCCGACTCGCACTGCGCGATGCGGTCGAGCACGACCGGCACGCGAACCGCGACGTGGCGGGCGCGTCCGCGTGCGCTGCGCACCTCGGCGAGGTCGACGCCGAGCGCCCGCGCCGTCTGCGCGCCGACGACGCCGTCGACCGTGAGCCCCTTGCGGGCCTGGAAATGCCGCACGGCGCGCTCGGTCTGCGGACCGTAGACGCCGTCGGCCGGCAGGCCGAGCTTGCGCTGGACCTGGACGACGGCCGGGCCGCGGCTGCCGCGCTTGAGCGCCGCCGTGTCGGCGCTCGCGGGCACCGCGAGCGCGCAGGCCAGCGCGAGCGCGAACAGCAGCGCGGGGACGAGGGCGAGACGGGTGGACATGGGACCTCCGTGGGCTCTTTCGTGCGCCTACGGGGTGAGCTGTCGGGCTCGCGCGGAAAGATCGCGCTACGCGGCCAGAGCACCCCTGGGAGGGAGTGCCGGCTGCGATTCGCCCCGTGGATCGCGACCGTCCGCGATCCGAGTGGGTCCCCCGCTCTCCGTCGTCGGGGACGGCGGAGACTCGGCAGTTATGGTCTGTCTTGCCTGCAAGGAAAGCAGATCTGCCTGTCGAATGCACCGCGCGCGGGGTTGACTACTAAGCTCTCGGGCCCCATGGCGAGCATTCCCACCAGCCCCCAGGAACCTGACGACCCCGAGGTCGCGGGCGTCGCGTGGGACCTCGAGCCGCTCGCCCACGGCGAGGGCGAGGCCGGCGTGCGGGCGCTGCTCGAGGAGGCGACGGCGCGCGCGGAGGCGTTCGCGGCGGCCCACGCCGGGCGCGTCGCCGAGTTGGACGCCTACGGCCTGCGCGCGGCGATGGAGGAGCTGGCGGCGCTGACCGAGCTGGTCGGCCGCGCCGGCTCCTACGCCTCGCTGCGCTTCGCCGTCGACACCGCCGACCCGGCGATCGGCGCGCTGCTGCAGCACGTGCAGGAGCGGGCGACGGCGCTCCAGACGACGCTGCTGTTCTTCGAGCTGGAGTGGGCCGCGCTCGACGACGAGCGCGCCGAGGCGCTGCTCGCCGACCCCGGCCTCGCCTTCTGCGCCCACCACCTGCGCAGCGAGCGCCGCTACCGCCCCTACCTGCTGAGCGAGCCGGAGGAGAAGATCCTCAACGAGAAGGCGATCAGCGCGCGCAGCGCCTGGACGCGGCTGTTCGCGGAGCTGATGTCCTCGCTCGAGGTGACCGTGCCCGGCGAGGACGCGGCCGTCTCGCTGGAGCAGGCGCTCGCGCGGCTGTCCGGCCCCGACCGCGAGCAGCGCCGCGCCGCCGCCGCCGCCGTGACCGAGGCGCTGCAGCCGGGCCTGCGCACGCGCGCCTCGATCTACAACACGCTGCTGCACGACAAGGCGGTCGACGACCGCCTGCGCGGCTACCCGCACTGGCTCGCCTCGCGCAACCTCGCCAACGAGGCGAGCGACGCGTCGGTCGAGGCGCTCGTCGGCGCGGTGCGCGCGCGCTACGACATCCCCCAGCGCTGGTACCGGCTGAAGGCGAGGCTGCTCGGCGTCGAGCGGCTCGCCGACTACGACCGCGCCGCGACCGTCGCGACCGCCGACGAGCACTACGCCTGGGCCGAGGCGCGCGCGCTCGTGCTCGACGCCTACGGCAGCTTCTCGCCCGAGCTGAGCGCGCTCGCGCAGCGCTTCTTCGACGAGCGCTGGATCGACGCGCCCGTGCGGCCCGGCAAGCGCGGCGGCGCGTTCTGCTCCTACACGGTCCCGTCCGCGCACCCGTACGTGCTGCTCAACTACACCGCGCGCCGCCGCGACGTGCTGACGCTCGCGCACGAGCTGGGCCACGGCGTGCACGCCGCGCTCGCCGCGCCGCAGGGCGTCTTCCACCAGGGCACGCCGCTGACGCTCGCCGAGACCGCCTCCGTGTTCGGCGAGGCGCTCACCTTCGGGCGTCTGCTGGAGGCGGCCGCGACGCCCGAGTCGCGCCTCGCGCTGCTGGCCGAGTCGATCGAGGGCGCGATCGCGACCGTCTTCCGCCAGACCGCGATGCACCGGTTCGAGCAGCTCGTGCACACCGCCCGCCGCGAGGAGGGCGAGCTGTCGGTCGAGCGCTTCTCCGACCTGTGGAGCGAGACGCAGGAGGAGCTGTTCGGCGACGCGGTCGAGCTGACCGACGGCTACCGCGCGTGGTGGTCCTACATCCCCCACTTCGTCAACTCGCCCGGCTACGTCTACGCCTACGCCTACGGGCAGCTGCTCGCGCTGTCGGTCTACCAGCGCTACCGCGACGAGGGCGCCGGCTTCGCGTCCGACTACCTGCGGCTGCTGTCGGCCGGCGGCTCGATGGCGCCCGAGCAGCTCGGCCGCATCGTCGGGATCGACCTCGCCGACCCCGGCTTCTGGGACAGCGGCCTCGCGCTCGTCGAGCAGCAGCTGGTGGCGGCTGAGCAGGCGGCGCACGACGCCGGACGCGGCTAGCAGCGCGCCCGCGGGCGGGCTGAGCGAGCGGGAGGCGCGCGAGCGGCTCGCCGCGCGCCCGCCGCCGCGCGCGGTCGCGTCGAGCCGCTCGTACCGCTCGATCGTCGTCGCGAACGTCTTCACGGTCTTCAACGCGATCCTCGCGGTCGCCGGCGTCGTGACGCTCGCGTTCGCCGACTGGCGCGACGCGCTGTTCCTGGGGATCCTCGTCGCCAACACGGCGATCGGGATCGGGCAGGAGACGCGTGCGAAGCAGGCGCTCGACCGGCTCGCCGCGCTGGTCGCGCCGACGGCGAGCGTCGTGCGCGACCGGACCGTGCGCAGGCTGCACGTCGACGAGGTCGTCCCCGGCGACCTCGTGCGCGTCGAGGCGGGCGACCAGGTGGTCGCCGACGGCGTCGTGACGGCCGCCGACGGGCTGGAGCTGGACGAGTCGATCCTGTCCGGCGAGTCGGCGGCGGTGCCGCGCGGCGCCGGCGAGCGGCTGCGCTCCGGCTCGTTCGTCGCGGAGGGCGCGGGGTCGTACGTGGTCGAGGCGGTCGGCGCAGCCAGCTACGCGGAGCGCGTCGCGGGCGAGGCGCGCGCCTTCCGCCATCCGCGCTCGCCGCTGGAGCTGGCGCTCAACCGCCTGCTGCTCGTGCTGGTCGCGGTGATGGTGCCGCTCGGGATCCTGCTCGTGACCGTCCTCGCGATCCGCGCCGAGCCGGCGCACAGAGCCGTCTCGACTGCCGTCGCCGGCGTGCTGGCGCTCGTGCCGGAGGGACTGCTGCTGCTGAGCGGGCTGACGATGGCGGTCGCGGCGCTGCGGATGGCGCGCCGCGGCGTGCTCGCGCAGCAGCTCAACGCGGTCGAGTCGCTTGCGTCGGTCGACGTCCTCTGCTGCGACAAGACCGGCACGCTGACGGAGCGCTCGCTGCGGCTCGTCGGCGTCGTGCCGGAGCAGAGCGGCGACGAGGCCGAGGCGCGGCTACGCGGCCATCTGGCCCGCTACGCGGCCTGTTGGGAGCGCGGCGACGAGACGCTCGACGCGCTGGTGGGAGCGGCAGGCGAGTCCGCGCCGGGCGGGCCGGCCGAGGCCGGCATCGAGCGCGCGCCATTCTCCTCGCGGCGTCGCTGGGGGGCCGTGCGCCTCGACGGCGTGACGTTCGTGCTCGGCGCGCCGGAGGCGCTCCCGCTCGGCGAGCGGCTGGCCGCGCGGGCGGCGGCGGAGATGACGGCCGGGCGGCGCACGCTCGCGCTGTGCGCGACGGACGAGCCGATCGCCGACCGCGGACCGGAGGCGGCGCCGCCGGCGGGCCTGCGGCCGCTGGGGCTCGCGCTGCTCGCCGAGCGGCTGCGGCCGAACGCGCGCGAGACGGTCGCCTTCCTGCGCGCGCAGGGCGTCGCGGTGAAGGTCTTCTCCGGCGACGCGCCGGCGACCGTCGCGGCGATCGCGCGGGACCTGGGGCTCGCCGACGTCGTCGCGCTCGACGGGCGCAGCCTGCCCGACGACGACGCGGAGCTGCGCGAGCTGGCGGCGCGGGCGACGGTCGTCGGGCGCGTCTCGCCGGAGGGCAAGCGCCGGCTCGTGCGCGCGCTCGGGGCGCAGGGCCGCTATGTCGCGATGGTCGGCGACGGCGTCAACGACGTGCCCGCGCTGAAAGCCTCGCGGCTCGCGATCGCGCAGGGCAGCGGCACGCAGATGGCGCGCGCCGTCGCGGACCTCGTGCTGGTCGAGGGCGACTTCGCGGTCGTTCCCCGGCTCGTCGCCGAGGGCCGGCAGATCCTGCGCAACGTGCAGCGGGTGGCGAAGCTGTTCGTCAGCAAGTCCGTGTTCGCGGCGGTGCTCGTCGTGACGCTGGGCGTCTCGACCGTCGCCTACCCGTTCCTGCCGCGCCACCTGAGCCTCGCGTCGTCGTTCGCGATCGGCATCCCGGCGTTCCTGCTCGCGCTCGCGCCGAGCACGGGCCGCTGGGAGCCGGCCGGCTTCCTGCGCGAGGTCGCGCGCTTCGCCGTGCCGGGCGGGCTGGCGCTGGCGGCCGGCGTGATCGCCTCCTACCTGCTCGCGCTGGAGCTGCTCGGCTTCTCGACGATCGACGCCCGCACCGTCGCGACCTCGGTGCTCGTCGTCGTCGGGCTCTATCTCGTCGCGCGGCTCGAGCGCGCCTCCGAGCCAACCGGGGAACCCGCCTCCGGCGGCCGCGGCCGCGGGCGCCTCGTCGCCGCGCTGTGCCTGCTGCTGGGCGCCGGCTACGTCGCCGTGCTCGCGCTCCCCGCCACGCGCCGCTTCTTCGCCCTGAGCGCGCCGGAGCCGGCGATCGTCGCGCTGAGCGCGGCCGGCTCGGCGCTCGGCGTCGCGCTCGCGCGCCTCGGGCTGCGGCGCGCCCGGCCCGAGGCCGCGGCGGCGGACGCGGCGGCCTGAGCCGCCGCGACTGCTCGCGCCGGCCTCATCGCTCGCTGCGCGCGACGCGTTCGGCGATCAGCTCCTCCCGCACGCCGCGGTGGAACAGCACGCGGCGGACGATCGCGTCGGCCAGCGTGTCAGGGTCGACCTCGTACTCGCCGGCGGCGACCTGCCGCGCGAGCAGGCGCACGCGCGAGGAGCGCGTGATGCGATCCCGCCGGGCGGTGGTGATGCGGTGGATGCGGTCGTTCGTGGCGACCATCGATGTCCTCCTGTTCGGTCCTGACGTCACACGTGAGCCGCACCCGGGCGGGGCGGCTCGTCTGGTGCGTCAGGCGACGGGAGGAGCGCGGGCGCCGTCGTTGGTCGGCGCCGGAGCGGTGTGCGCGCAGCAGCCGGTCGCGACGGCGGTGCCGCCGTCCGGCAGCTCGAGGACGACCTGGTCGAACTGGATCGCGCAATCGCGCTGCCCGCCCGCGCCACCGGGAGCGGCGCTGCCGCCGCCGGCGGTCGCCGCGGGGGCGGACGGTGCCTGGAACGGCGCCGGTGGACCGCGGAGCTGCGTCTGGTCCTGGTCGCTGCGGTGGGTGTGGGAAGCCTGGTGGCCGGTCAGCGCCGAGACGGCGGCCGGCGGTGCGCCGACGCTCGTGGAGATGACCGTCGCACACGCCGTCGTCGAGGCCGTGACGGCGACCGGCATGGCCGAGGCGCCCTCACCCGCAGCGGCCGCCGGCACGGTGCCGATGCCGAGTCTCGCCAGCATGTCGCTGACGGCCTTCGCCGGCTGGGACGCGCTCTGATCGGCGGCGACCGGCGCTGCCGGTGTCGGCGTCGGCGTCGGCGAGACGGTCGGAGCCGTCGCCGTGGTTGCCGGCAGCGGCGAGGTCGCCGGCGCGGACGAGACCGTCGTCAGCGGTTCGGTCGCCGTTGGGGCGATGCGCGTGTCCGTGGACGAGGCCGGCTTCGGCGCGGGCGTTCTGTCTGCCGGGGCCGGGTCGGCCGGCGGGGCGGGATCGGGAGCCGGCGTCGCGGGCGGGGCGGGATCGGCCGGCGCGGGAGCCGCCGGCGGGGCGGGGTCGGCCGGCGGCGCGGGATCGGCCGGGGGGGCCGGATCCGGGGCCGGGGTGGCCGGCGGCGCAGGATCGGCCGGCGGGGCGGGATCGGGGGCTGGCGCGGCCGGAGGGGCCGGATCGGCCGGAGGGGCCGGATCGGCGGGCGGCGCGGGATCGGCGGGAGCGGCCGGCGTCGCGGGATCGGCCGGTGCCTGGTCCGCGGGCGGAGTGGATGTGGCCGGCGGGGCCGGGTCGGCCGGCGTCTGATCCGACGGCGGCGTCGTGTCGACCGGCGGCGTCTGATCCGCCGCGGGCTGGTCGGCTGCCGTCGCGCCGCCGGTGAGCGCGGTCGCGGCGAGCTGACCGCCCACGCCGGCGCCGTGCCCCCGATCGGCGAGCGCGCTCGCCGGCAGCAGCGCGAGCAGCGCGAGGATCAGCAGCAGTCCGAGGATGGGGCGACCATGCGCCGAACGGCGGAGACGGGATGCGGCGGACTGGTCGTGGACGTCCATGTGCGTTCGGTGGCAGCCTCTTCGGCCTTCGTCGGCAGCCGAGGCGAAGCGGTTGAGCGAATCGCGGCTGGAGCAGCCGTCGATGCCCTGCCGCGGTCCGCCTCCTGACCACGCAGCGTAGCCGTCGCGTCCAGGCGTGTCAGCGCAGGCGGTCCGGGCTGGCACATCGGCGGTGCCGGCGCATCCCCTCCGTTCCACGATCAGACTGTACGCGCCGTGGGCAGCGCGTTCAGCACCAGCGTCGACCTCTCCCGCCTGCGCGACCGCGTCGCGCTCGTGACCGGCGGTGCGAGCGGGCTCGGCCGCGCGACGGCGCTGGCGCTCGCGGCGGAGGGCGCCGAGCTGGTGATCGCCGACGTCGACGTGGACGGCGGCAGGCAGGTCGCCGCGCAGGTCGGCGGCCACTTCGTCGCGACCGACACGTCCGACCTGGAGGCGAACCGCGCGATGGTCGCGTTCGCGCGCGAACGCTGCGGCCGGCTCGACCTCGTGCACCTCAACGCCGGCGTGACGACCGGCTGCGGCGCCGGCGCGGACTTCGACCTCGCCAGATATCGCCGCGCGATGGGCGTGAACCTCGACGGCGTCGTCTTCGGCGCGCACGCCGCGCTGGAGGCCCTGCGCGCCAACGACGGCCCGCAGCGCGGCGCGATCGTCGCGACCGCGTCGCTCGCCGGCCTGACCGCGGTTCCGATCGACCCGCTCTACGCGACCAACAAGCATGCCGTCGTGGGGTTGGTGCGCTCGCTCGGCCCGGCGCTCGTGCACGAAGGGATCCGCGTGAACGCCGTCTGCCCCGGCTTCGCCAAGTCTGCGATGACGGACCCGTTCGCCGCCGACCTGGAGGCGGCGGGCGTCCCGCTGATCCCGGCGGAGGTCGTCGCCGAGACGGTCGTGCGGCTGTTCGCGCTCGACGTCGCGGGCGAGTGCTGGTTCGTCCAGCCGGGCCGCGAGCCGGCGCCGTTCGCATTCCGCAACATCCCCGGGCCACGCCCCGTCCCGTCTACAGAGGAGACCTGACCGCCATGGACTTCGAGCTGAGCGACCGCGCGAAGGACTACCGCGACAGACTGCAGGCGTTCCTCGACGAGGAGGTCCATCCGGCCGAGTCGGTCTACGTCGAGCAGGTGCGCGCGGCCGACACGCCGCACGTGCACCCGCCGATCATGGAGGAGCTGAAGGAGGAGGCGCGGCGGCGCGGGCTGTGGAACATGTTCCTGCCCGACGAGGAGCACGGCTCCGGCCTCACGAACGTCGAGTACGCACCGCTCGCGGAGCTGCTCGGGCGCACGTTCATCGGCTCGGAGGCGTGCAACTGCTCGGCGCCGGACACCGGCAACATGGAGGTGCTGCACCAGTTCGGCAACGACGAGCAGAAGGACCGCTGGCTGCGTCCGCTGCTCGACGGCGAGATCCGCTCCGGCTTCGCGATGACCGAGCCGGACGTCGCCTCCTCCGACGCGACCAACATCTCGCTGAGAATGGAGCGCGACGGCGACGACTTCGTCCTCAACGGGCGCAAGTGGTGGACGACGGGCGTCATGCACCCCAGATGCAGAATCCTGATCGTGATGGGCAAGACGGAGCTGGAGGCGCCCGTCTACGCGCAGCAGTCGATGGTGCTCGTGCCGCTCGGCACGCCCGGACTGGAGATCGTCCGCTCGCTGCCGGTGTTCGGCTACATGGACCCCGAGGGACACGGCGAGCTGCGCTTCACCGACGTGCGCGTGCCGCAGTCGAGCCTGATCGCCGGGCCGGGGGCCGGCTTCCTGATCGCGCAGGCGCGGCTCGGCCCGGGGCGCATCCACCACTGCATGCGCGCCGTCGGCGCGGCCGAGCGGGCGCTGGAGCTGATGTGCAAGCGCGCCGACGAGCGCGAGACGTTCGGCAAGCCCGTCTCGACGCGCTCGAACATCCGCGACTGGATCGCGGAGGCGCGCATCGAGCTGGAGATGCTGCGGCTGCTCGTGCTGAAGACGGCGTGGCTGGTCGACACCGTCGGCGGCAAGAACGCGCGCATCGAGGTGGCGGCGATCAAGGTGGCGGCACCGAACATCGCGCTGAAGATCATCGACCGCGCGATCCAGGTGCACGGCGGCGCGGGCGTCTCGGACGACTTCCCGCTGGCGTTCATGTACGCGCACATGCGCACGCTGCGGCTCGCCGACGGGCCGGACGAGGTGCACAAGCTGTCGATCGCGCGGCGCGAGCTGCGCCGCCAGCGGGGCGAGGACGCGCCGCTGATGTAGGTCGCGCGGCGCGCGTGCGGGCGGTCGCGACGGGCGTCGTCCCGGCGGCCTCCGCACCGCGTCAGTCTCCACTGCCGCCGGAGCCGCTCGCCGGTCCGCCGGACGAGCCGGAGCCGGAGGGGTCGCCGCCTCCCCCGGAGCCGCCGGTGGAGTCGGAGCCGGAGCTGCCGCCAGAGTCGTGGGAGCCGCCGGCACCACTGCCTCCCTGCGAGCCCGTATCGCCGCCGCCGGCAGATCCCGACCCGGCGGGGCCGCCGTCGTCGGAGCCGCCGCCTGACGTGCCGCCGTGTCCGCCGTCGCCCGAGCCGTCGTCGCCGCCGCTCCCCGGCGCCGGAGCGGTCCCGGAGCCGGGCGGAACGCCGCCCTGCCGCCCGCCGGACCCCGTTCCACCGCCGCGGCCGTCGCCCTCCGACGGACCCTGCGGTGACGTGCCCCCGCCGCCGCCTGCGCGTTCGCCGGCGCGCGGGTGGACGGACGCCGCGGGGGCTTGGCCGGAGATCGGCGCGGTCGCTGCGCGATGGCCGTGGCCGTGCCGATCGGAGTGGCCGTCGCGGTGCGGCGACGCGGCGCCGCGCGTCGCGGACACGGACGGCGCGGCGACGGCGAGCAACCCGCCCGCATGCGCTGCGCCGCCGGCCTCGCGCGCCGCGACGCGCACGGCATGAACGGGATGCGATGCGCGGCGCGCGCGCCCGTGGTGCACGGCGACCGCGCCGACGCCGGCCGCCAGGACCCCGGCCGAGATCGCCGCCGCGCCGCCCTTCGCGAGCAGGCCCGCCAGCCCGGCCGAGCCGCCGCCGACGGCCAGGTCGGCGGTGGCTCCATGGCCGGCGGCGTCCGCGGCCCACGACGCGAGCGGCATCGGCGTGATCGCGGTGAGCCCGGCCCGGAGCGTCACCCGCGCGCGGTGCACGAGCCCGCGCAGCGCGCCCTCGCTGAGGCCCATCTCGGCCGCCGCGGCGGCGTGGCTGGCGCCCTCCACCGCCGTGCGCAGCAGCGCCTCGCGCTGCTGCTCCGGCAGCGCGGCGAGCCCCGCGAGCGCCTCGCGCACGGCGATGCGCCGGTCGAGGTCCTCCTGCGGCGCGCCAGCGCCGCTGATCGCCTCGCTCAGCTCGGCGTAGTCGTAGCCGGAGCCGCGCAGCGCGTTGAGCGCCGTGTTGTGGACGATGCGGTAGAGCCAGGCGCGCGCGTCGCGCACGTCGTCGCCGCGCTGCAGGGCGAGCCACGCTTGGAGCAGCGCTTGCTGCAGCGCGTCCTCGGCGCGCGCCTCCGGCAGCAGCACGCGCCGGCAGTAGCCGAGCAGCGGGCGCCGGTAGCGCTGCACGAGCGCCTCGAACGCGCGCTCGTGGCCTCTGCCCGCCAGCTCGACGAGGCGCGCGTCGCTCTGCGTCGCGAGCAGGCGGACCGTGACAGACGGGCTCATTGCGGCATCCCGGTGCGAATGGTCGCGGAGCGGGCGGCGGCCTGCACGCCGCGGCCGCCGCCCGCCACCGTTCGTTCCCCTATGACGCCGCCGGCTGCTGCTTGACGAGCAGGACGAGCTTGAACTCGGCGCCGTTCGCGCCCAGCTTCAGGATCGCCTCGTGGACGACCGCGCCGGGGACGAGGTCGGCCACGGTGCAGGCGGACTGGCCATGGCAGCGACCCTGGTCGCCGCCGCTCTGGTCGCCCTGGTCGTCGCCCTGGTCGCCCTGGCCGCCTTGGTCACCCTGGCCGCCTTGGTCACCCTGGCCGCCTTGGTCACCGCTCCCGCCGCCGTCGCTCGCGGTTCCCGCGGTCGGCGCCGGCGTCTGCACGGCCGGGATGCAGTTGATCTCGGTGTCCTGGGTCACGTTGCCGGTGACGGTCGAGCCGTCCGCGAGCGTGATCGTCAGCACGCCGTTGGTGAACGACGCGACTCTGCCGGCGTCGCCGGGAGCGCTCGGGGTCGACGGGCTCGTGTTCGCCGCCGCGCCGAAGTGCTCGAGGCGCGTGTGGTGCGCCTTCGCGACGTGATGATGCCGGTGGTGGTGACTGCGCGCGGCGTGACCGCGATGAGCGGACGCGACGCCCGGGACGGCGAGCGCCAGCGCGAGCGCGCCCACGGCCAGCAGCAGGATTCGTCTCATTGATCGTTCCTCCTTCGCGGCGCCAGCGGCGCCTCTGGGGGTCTCCTGCGTATTGAGACACCCGTTCGCGCGATTCCTCACGCGGCCCGGTCGCGCATCTAGAACGAACGTCCAGCGGCGGCGTCCGCGCCGCCCGGCGTCCGGACGCCCGCGGCGGGCTACGCTGCGGCTCCGTGAGCCCGCTGGAACGCAACCGCTGGGGCGTCGTCGCCGCCTATGCCGCGCTCGGCGCCGCCACCCAGGTGCTGTGGCTGACGTTCGCGCCGATCACGACCGCCACCGCACAGCACTACGGCGTCAGCGAGGGAGCGGTCGGCTGGCTGGCGGAGATCTTCCCGCTGCTCTACGTCGTGCTGGCGGTGCCGGCTGGGATGGCGCTCGACCGCTGGTTCGTGCCGGCGCTGCGCACCGGCGCGGCGCTGACGGCGGCCGGCGCGCTCGTGCGGCTCGGCGGCGACGCCTTCGCCTGGGCGCTCGCCGGGCAGCTGCTCGTCGCGATCGCGCAGCCGTTCGTCCTCAACGCGGTGACGAAGCTCGCGAGCGAGTACGTCGCGCCCGACGCGCGCCCGGCGGCGATCTCGCTCGGCTCGGGCGGCACGTTCGTCGGCATGCTGCTCGGGCTGCTGCTGGGCCCGGCGCTCGGCAGCGCGGCGGACCTGCGGACGCTGCTGCTGGTCGAGGCCGTCTTCGCCGTGCTGGCGGCGGCGGCGCTGTGGGTCGCGCTGCGCTCGCGCCCGGCCGGCGCGGCAGCGATCGAGCGGGCGATCGGCCTGCACGAGTTGCGCGCGGTCTGGGACGACCGCTTCGTCCGCTCGCTCTGCGCGCTGGCGTTCGTCGGCTTCGGCGTCTTCATCGCGCTGACGACGTGGCTGCAGGGGCTGCTGTCACCGTTCGGCGTCTCCGACAGCACCGCGGGCGCGATGCTCGTCGCGGCCGTGCTCGCCGGCGTGGCGATGACGGCGTGGCTGCCGGCCGCGACGGCCCGACGGGCCGCCGAGCGGACGATGCTGACCGCGGCGCTGCTCGCCTGCGGCGCCTGCTGCGCGCTGCTGGCGGGCGTGCGGGCGCCCGCCGCGCAGTTCGTGCTGGTGGCGGCGATCGGCGCGGTCGTGCTGCCGGCGCTGCCGGTCCTGCTGGAGCTGGCCGAGCGGCGCGCCGGCAGCGCGGGCGCCTCCGCCGCCGCGCTGCTGTGGCTGGCCGGCAACCTCGGCGGGATCGCGCTCGCGCTGCCGGTCGGCGCACTCGTGCACCATGCCGCGCCCGCGTTCGGGCTGCTGGCGCTCGCGACGCTCGCCGGCCTGCCGTTCGCGCGGCGGCTGGTCTGGCGCGACGGCGTGCTCGCCGCGGAGGCGCGGACGTGAGCGACGCGCGCAGCGAGGACCGCCCGGTCCGCGAGGAGGACGCGTTCGACGTCGGCGCCGTCGACGCGTGGCTGCGCGCAACCGGCGTGAGCGGGCTCGGCGACGGCGCCGAGCCGCTGGAGGTGCGGCAGTTCGCCGGCGGCGCCTCCAACCTGACGTACCTGCTGCGCTACCCCGAGCGCCAGCTGATCCTGCGCCGCCCGCCGGCCGGCACGAAGGCCGCCTCCGCGCACGACATGGCGCGCGAGCACCGCATCCAGGCCTCGCTGCGCCCCGTGTTCCCGGTCGTGCCGGAGATGGTCGGCCTGTGCACCGACCACGCCGTGCTCGGAAGCGACTTCTACGTGATGGAGCGCGTCGAGGGCGTCATCCCGCGCGCGCAGATGCCGCCGCAGATCGGGACGGATCCCCAGCTGATGGCCCGCATCGGCGAGCGCTTCGTCGACCTGCTGGCGGAGCTGCACGCGGTCGACCCGGCGGCCGCCGGACTGGCCGAGCTGAGCCGCGGCGACGGCTACGTGCGCCGGCAGGTCGCGGGCTGGTCGGAGCGCTACCGCCGCGCGAAGACGTGGAACGTGCCGTCGTTCGGGCGCGTCATGCGCTGGCTCGACGAGCAGCAGCCGGACGACGTCGGCGCGTGCGTGATCCACAACGACTTCCGGCTCGACAACCTCGTGCTCGACGCCGACGACCCGCTGTGCGTGCGCGCGGTGCTCGACTGGGAGCTGGCGACGATCGGCGATCCGCTGATGGACCTCGGCAGCTCGCTCGCCTATTGGACGCAGGCGGACGACGGGCTCGCCGGGCGCCTCTTCCGCAGACAGCCGTCGCACCTGCCGGGGATGCCGACGCGCGTGCAGATCGTCGCCCGCTACGGCGAGCAGACCGGCCTCGACACCGGCGCGTGGGCCTTCTACGAGGTCTTCGGCCTGTTCCGGCTCGCCGTGATCGCGCAGCAGATCTACTACCGCTACCACCACGGACAGACGCGCAACCCGGCGTTCAAGCGCTTCTGGGTCGCCGCGCACCTGCTCGAGCGGCGCTGCCGCAGCGCGATCCGCGCCGCGGCGCGCGCGTAGCCTCAGATCTCCGCGAACGTCTCCTCGAACGACGGCGTCGGCCACTCGAACGAGATCACGCCGCGCGACTGCGACGACGGCTCCTCGCGCCAGCGCGCCAGCACCTCCGGCCGCAGCTTGTACGCGCGGTAGAAGCGCCCGCGCGCATCGCGCTGGTTCGTGCGCTCGACGTCCTCGGCGCCGGGGCCGAAGCGCACGAGCGCGGCGAGCTGGTCCGGCGAGCTCGGCGGTCCGGTGGTGCCCTTCGGCGTGATCGCGACGCGCGCGGAGCCGTTGGAGGGCAGCAGCGCCGTGAAGCGCTCGGCGTCGGCGACCGCGAACACGAACGTGAAGTCGCGGTACCAGCGGCCCTCCTCGGGGCGCTCGCGGCGCGTGTGGTACGCGAGGTGGATTCTGTCGATCAGCGCCTCAACGTCGGCCGCGGTGCGGACCGTCACGCCGCGCGCCGCGAGCACGAACGCATGCGAGGAGCGGAACGTGATCTCGGCGCGCGCCTTCGCGTGGGCCGGCGCCGGGATCAGGGTCGAGGTCTCGCCGCGCCGGTACAGCTCGAAGGCGACGTCGTCGCCCGAGCACGCTTCCCACACGCGGCCGACGGTGCTGCGGCGCACGCGTCCGGGGAAGCCGTGGAAGCTGTGCCGCACGGTCGAGATCGGCTTCCACACGCCGTCGTTGCCGATCGTGCCGATGTCGCCGATCTCGATCGGGAAGTCGAGCGGCACGACCGGGCGCATGCCGAAGCGTCTGTGCACCTCTGTGACGAACCCTGCGATGTCTGCCATGGGAGCCTCCGCGCGCGCCGCCGGCGCCACACGCCGACCCTGCGCACCTCCCATTAAACATCATTTCTGTCTATAGACCTACCGATAAGCGGAGCGAGTGCTCCCGGCCCTGCTCAGGCGGCGGCTGCCGTCGCCGGTTCGATGCTCGCGGCGGGCTGCGGCACAAGCCGCGGCGGCGCAACGGGCAGCGGGCCCGGCTCCTGCGCGGGCGCGGCGACGGGCCGCGCCCCGGGGCGGGTGCCGCGCACCTCCTGGTGGCTGCAGACCACGTAGCACCACTCCATCAGCGCCACGCGCGCCTGCGGCTCCAGCTCGACGATCCGCGTCCCGAGCACGTAGCCGTCGTCGCCCTGCTGCCGGCAGGAGCGCACCTCGGCGACCACGTGCACGTCGCGCGGAGCGCCTTCGCTGTCCTCGAGCCGCAGCCGGATCGGCACGCGCGCGCCGGCCTCGATCGGCGCCGTCACGAGCAGGCCGAGGCCGGTCGCGTTCGCGTCGAGCAGCCGGCCGGGGATCGATCCGCCGGGCACCATGCACAGCGCGGGGGCGTCGCCCTCGAAGCGGTAGATGAGCCGTCGCTGGCGGCGGCCCGAGACGAGCACGAGCGTGCGCAGGATGCGGCGCAGCTCGACGAACGCGAGCAGCGGGATGATCACCTTGGCGATCGGCGGCAGGTCCGGCAGCGGGCCGATCCCCCACAGGTCGAGGACCCGCATGACGATCCCGGCGATCAGCACGACGGCGAGCACGCAGGCGATCTTCAGCTTCGCGAGCGCCTGCGTGCCGCCGAGGTCGACACCCTCCTTCGGCGTGACCTTGAAGGCGGTCTTGGCGGGGACGATCGCGCAGCGCAGCGCGCGCGCGTAGATGTCCATCGTCATCAGCTCGTAGTGGGTCGTCTCGGGGATCCGCATGTAGCCGCGCGCGAGCGCCGAGCCGGCGCCGAGGTTGAGCGCGAGCGCCGGCAGCCACAGCGTCAGCAGGCCCTCGAGGTCGACGCGCATCGGCAGCCAGCCGGCCCACAGCACGAGCGCGAGCGTCAGCAGCAGCAGCAGGCGCATCGGCGGCGCCAGGTAGGCGGCGAGGCTGGCGAAGTAGGACAGGCGCTGGAGCGGTCTCAGCTCTCTGGCGCGCAGCGGCGACTCGGGCAGCGTGAAGACGGCGAGGTTCCCGCGCGACCAGCGGTCACGCTGCAGCAGGTAGCCGTCGAGGTCGTGCGGCGCGAGGCCCTGCACGAGCACCTCGTCGTGGTAGCGCGAGGTCCAGCCGTTGCGCTGCATGCGGATCGTCGTGTGGAAGTCCTCGGCGATCGTCTCGGTCGCGACGCCGCCGATCCCCAGCAGCGCCTCGCGCCGGATGACGGCCGCCGATCCGCACCAGAAGGCCGCGCCGTGGCGGTCCTTGCCGGGGCAGATGACGTGGTAGAAGAGCGACTGCTCGTGGCGCCCGACGGCGTAGTGCTGGACGGAGTCCTGGTTGGAGAAGTCGTGCGGGCTCTGCACGAGCCCGACCTGCGGGTCCTCGAAGTAGCCGACGAGCGCGTCGAGCGCGTCCGGCATCGGCACGTGGTCGGCGTCGAGCATGAAGACGAGGTCGCCCTGCGTGCGCGGCAGCGCGGCGTTGATGTTGCCGGCTTTCGCATGGAAGTTGTCGGGGCGCGTCATGTAGACGGCGCCGGTCAGCTCGGCCAGCTCGCGCATCCGCTCGCGGCGGCCGTCGTCGAGCAGGTAGGTCGTGTGCGGGTAGCGCAGCGCGCGGCAGCCGGCGAGCGTCGCGAGCACGACCTCGTCGGGCTCGTCGTACGTGCAGATGTAGACGTCGACCGTCGGGGCGCTGACGATCGGCGGCCGCGTGACGGGGATGCGCTTCCACGAGAACCACGTCAGCGTCGCGAGCGCCCAGATGCCGTACAGCTCGGTGACGAGCAGCATCGTGAACGTGACCGGGCTCGCGCCGGCGCCGGTCCAGCCGATCCGCCACGTCAGGTAGACGGCGCCCCAGATCAGCGCGCACAGCGCGAGCGTGCGCGTGAGCCGCTGATGGCGCTCGAAGAAGATCCCGTAGCGCGGCCGCGCACCGGCGCCGCGCGCCTCCGTCCCGACGCGCCCGGCGATCCAGGAGGTGCCGAGCAGCACGCGGAGGGCCCCGCTGGCGTGGCGGCGTGCTGCGAAGCGAAGGCGGGAGCGATCGGCGACCATGCCGACTGAATCGTCGGCTGACCCCTGCCGTCCAAGCGAAATGGACGCATATGCAGGTATTTTTGCTCAGGGCTCACGTACGCGTTCAACACATCTTGAGCATTTGCGTCGCGTGGAGGATTAGTGGAGACGCCGGGAATTGAACCCGGGTCCGCGGTCGCGTGAAGGGCGGCTTCTACGAGCGTAGCCGGCGCTCTGGTCTCGTCCCTCGCTCGCCTCGCCGGCGGGGTTGCGGGGGACCAGCCTCCTGAAGATGTCCCCGGTTCGGCGGAGGCGGGCCTCGCCGGGTGAGCCTGCGTTCTGATTCCGGCGAAACCCCGCGGCAGGCTGGCGGGGGCCGAAACCTCGCGGCCTTAGCTAGGTGCTAAGCGGCGAGGGCGTACTCGTGAGAGTCCGCACGTATGGTTTTCCCGGTGGTTTTACGAGGCCAACCGGGACCTCGGCTCGCAACCACCCCCACGAAGACAACCACGTCGAAGCCTGTCGTCCCCTGGGGTTTACAGCCGCCTAAGTGTAGCTGCCAGACTGATGGCATGGACCAGCGCCTCGAATGGCTCCCGCCGGTGACGCAGCCGCCGCCCGCCGCGGTGCCCGAGGCGGTGGCACCGGAGGACGTCGGCCTGCCGCCGGCGCAGCCGCGCACGGGCCTCAAGCGCCTCGCCGCCCCGCTCGCCGCGATCGGCGCCGCGCTCGCGAAGCTCAAGGTCGTCCTGCTGCTGCTGCCGAAGGTCAAGCTGCTCACGACCGCGGGCTCGATGGTCGTCTCGGTCGCCGCCTACAGCCTGATCTTCGGCTGGACGTTCGCGATCGGCTTCGTGCTGCTGCTGCTCGTGCACGAGATGGGCCACGTGATCCAGCTGCGGCGCGAGGGGATCCAGGCGAGCGCGCCGATGTTCATCCCGTTCCTCGGCGCCGTCGTGGCGGCCAAGTCGCTCGGCGAGGACGCCGCCGCCGAGGCGCGCGTCGGGCTCGCCGGCCCGGTGCTCGGCTCGCTCGGGGCGGCGCTGCTGATCCCCGTGTGGCTGGCGACCGGGAACGAGCTCTGGCAGGCGCTCGCGTTCACCGGCTTCTTCCTGAACCTCTTCAACCTGCTGCCGGTGATCCCGCTCGACGGCGGCCGCGCGATGGCCGCGATGGCGCCGTGGATGTGGTTCGTCGGGCTGGCGGCGATGGGTGCGCTCGCGATCGCCTTCCCCAACCCGATCATCCTCGTGATCCTGGTGCTCGCCGCCTACTCGACCTGGCAGCGGTGGAAGGCGCACCGCGCCGGCGGCGCCGAGGACGAGGCGTACTACCGCATCCGGCCCGCCCAGCGGGCCGCCGTTGCGGCCGTGTACATCGGCCTGATCGCGGCGCTCGTGATCGGGATGGACGCGACGCACCTCGTGCGCACGTTCGCGAACGCCTGACGCACCGCCGGGCGGCCGATCGACCGCCTGAAGCGTGGAGCGACGCGGTCGGCCCCGGTATGGTCGCTGCATGGCGACGCGAGGGGGGATCGCGCTGCGGCGCGATCGCGCGGACACGCACGAGGGGGCGAGGGCGAAGCGGCCGCTGACGGCCGGCGAGACCGCCTGGCTGCTGCTGCTTCCGGCGCTCGCGCTCTCGCTCGCGATCGTCGTCGCGCTCGGCCCGCCGCTGGGCCGCCTGGCCTTCACCGGCCAGAGGTACACGTTCTGGCCGAGCACGCGCGCCGTGCTGAGCCCGAAGCCGGATGAGCTTGCGCGCTTCGCGCTGACGGTCGTCTGCGCCGTCGGATTCGCGGCGGCGATCGCGCTCGCCGCCCGGCGACCGGCGCGGATGCGCCCCGCGGCCGTCCGCGCCGCGCTGGTCGCGCTGCAGGCGCTCGCGCTCCTCGTGCTCGCCGGGCTGTGGATCGCCCAGCACAGCGTCAACCGCTACGGCGGCGGCGACCCGAGCTACTTCACGTGGCCGACGATCGTCGTCGCCGCGGCGCTGGCGGCGCTGGCCGCCGTCCTGCTCGGGAACGCGCGCGTGGTCGCACGACTGCGCGCGCTCGAGCCCAGCCGCCGTTGGGCGATCGCCTGCACGGCGGTCGCGCTCGCGGCGACTCTGCTGTGGCTGCTGCCCTCGGTGTTCACCGAAACGAACATCGTCTACGGCCAGTCGGGGGTCTTCTTCCACCTCCGCAACACGTACGACGAAGCGCTGAGCGTCCTCGACGGCCGCGGCCCGCTCGTGGACATGGCGAGCTACGGGGCGCTCGTCCCCTACCTCGTCGCGCTCCCGCTCGCGTGGTCCCATGCGTCGGTGGCCGTCTTCACCAGCCTGATGGTCGCGCTGACCGCCGGCGCGCTGATGGCCGTCTACGGGATCCTGCGGCGGCTGACGCCCCACCCGCTCGCGGCGCTCGCGCTCTACGTGCCGTTCGTCGCGACGAGCGTCTTCATCGTCTTCGGGGAAGCGGTCGAGCGCTACGACTTCGGCGACTACTTCGGGATGTTCCCGGTCCGCTACGCGGGACCGTACGTGCTCGCGTGGCTGCTGGCGCGGCAGCTCGGCGGCGAGCGGCCGCGCTCGGTCGTCTCGCTGTTCGCGTTCGCCGGCCTGGTCGTGCTCAACAACAGCGACTTCGGACTGCCCGCGCTGGGCGCGACGGTGCTGGCGCTCCTGTGCGCTCGACCGCCCCGCACGCGCGGCGCGCTCGGCGCGCTGGCGGTACGCGCCGCAGCCGGCCTGGCGATCGCGTACGCGCTGGTGTCGGCGCTGACGCTCGCTCGCGCCGGAACGCTGCCGCGCTTCGAATGGCTGCTCGCCTACGCCCGCCTGTTCGGGCTGTCCGGCTACCAGCACCTCCCGACGCCGACGCTCGGCTTCCACCTCGTCATCCTCGCGACGTACGTCGCCGCGCTCGCGCTCGCCGCCGTGTGCTTCGCGCGGCGCGAGGCCGACGCCACGCTCACCGGCATGCTCGCCTGGTGCGGGATCTTCGGGCTGGGCACCGGCGCCTACTTCGTCTACCGCTCCCATCCGGCGACGTTGCCGGCGGCGTTCTCGATCTGGTCGCTGACGCTGGCCCTGCTGCTGATCGCGGCGCTGCGCGCGGACCTCGTGGGGGGCCGGCTGGCGCCGTCGCTGCCGACGCTCGCGCTGCTGTTCGCCTTCGGCGTCGTCGCGTGCTCGCTGGCGCAGTTCCCGCTGCCGTGGCAGCAGGTGCAGCGGATCGCGCGGACGAGCCCGATACGGCCGCTGGCGACGCCGGAAGCGGTCGCGTTCGTGCGCGCGAACGCCCCGCCCCACTCCACCGTCGCGATCCTCACCCCGACCGGCCACCGGATCGCCTGGGGCGCGGAAGTGACGAACGTGATGGGCTACACCGGCATGACGCAGATGCCGACGGTCGACCAGCTGAACCAGACGCTCGCCGCGCTGCGCGCCGGCCACGGCGACATGGTCTTCCTCGGCGAACCGTACCCGTCGGAGGTGCCCGCAGCGCTGCAGCAGGCCGGCTTCCGGATGGTCGCGAGCGACCCGGCGAGCCGGCTCATAGCCTTCCGCGGCGGCGGCTGAGCGACCGGCCTCAGCGGTTCACGTCGCGCAACTCGCGCTGCACGTCGCGGGCCATCTCGCGCGCCTTGATCGACTCGCGCTTGTCGAAGCGGTCCTTGCCCTGGGCGAGCGCGATCTCGACCTTCGCGTGCGGGCCTCTGAAGTAGATGCGCGTCGGCACGAGCGTCAGGCCGCGCTCTCTCGTTCTGACCAGCAGCCGCTCGATCTCGCGCCGGTGCAGCAGCAGCTTGCGGTCGCGCTCGGGCGCGTGGTTGTCGTGGTAGGCGGGCGGATAGGGCGGGATGTGGACGTGGTGCAGCCACACCTCGCCGTCTCTGACGGTCGCGTAGGCGTCCTTCAGCGTCGCCCCGCCGGTGCGCAGCGACTTGACCTCCGTGCCTCTGAGGAGGATCCCGCACTCGAGCTTGTCGAGCAGGTTGAAGCGGTGACTCGCCGCGCGGTTGCTCGCGACGTCGCCGGCGCCGATCTTGCGCTTGCCTCTGCCCTTCGCCATGACCCTAGCCTTGCAGCTCGACGGGCAGGAGGTCCACGCGGCCGCGCGCCGTGTCGACGCGGTCGACCTGCACGCGGACGCGGTCGCCGATGCGGATCGTCGCGCCGCCGCGCGTGCCCTCGAGGATCGTGCCCTCCTCGTTGAGCTCCCACCACTCGCCGCGCAGCTTGCGGACCGGCAGCATCCCCTCGTGCCCGTCGCCGAAGACGACGAACGCGCCGGCGCCGATCACGCCCGTCACCTCGCCCTCGAAGTCCTGCTCCCAGCCGCGCTCGAACAGCTCGCGCTCGAGCAGGAACGCGCGCGCGACGTCGTCGGCGGTGCGCTCGACGCTCATCGCGTCGCGCTCGCGCGCCGAGCACCAGTCGCCCGCGCCCGGCAGCGCCGACGCTCTCGGCGCCTCCTCCCCGCCGCCGACGGCGCTCAGCAGCGCGCGGTGGCAGACGAGGTCCGGATAGCGGCGGATCGGCGACGTGAAGTGGCAGTAGTGCGTGAGGCCAAGGCCGGCGTGGCCGAGGTTCGCGGGGTCGTAGCGGGCGAGCTTGAGCGAGCGCAGCACGAGGCTGCCGAGCCCGATCCCGCCCTGGCCCGTGCGCTGGACGTGCTGCGCGACGAGGCGCGAGCACTCGGCGATCGTCTCAGCGGCCTGCTGCGGGGTGAGGTACTCGGGGGTCGGCGGCGTGGCGACGTCGAGCGACGCGAGCTGGGAGACGAGCCGCTCGGCCGCCTCGCCCTGCGGCCGCTCGTGCACGCGGTAGAGGGTCGGCACCTTCTGGTCGGACAGCAGCTTCGCGACCTGCTCGTTGGCGAGGATCATCAGGTGCTCGATCAGCCGGTGCGCCTCCGTCTGCACGACGCGGTGCTGCGCCGTCACGTGGCCCTGGGAGTCGAACGCGAAGTCCGGCTCGACCGATTCGATCGCCAGCGCCCCGCCCCGCTCGCGCTCGGACTGCAGCGCCGCCGACGCCTCGCGCGCGGCCGCGAGCGGCTCCGCCCACGGCGCCTGCGGCTGCTCGCGCAGGGCGAAGATGCGGTCGACCTGGTCGTAGTCGAGCCGCGCGTCGGAGCGGACCGTCGAGCGGTAGAAGGCGGTCCGCACGACTCTGACGCCGTCGAGGTCGGCCTCGACGGTCACCGCGTTGCGGTCCTCGCCCGGCCGCAGCGAGCAGGCGCCGTTGGAGAGCGCCTCCGGCAGCATCGGCTCGACCTTGCTGGGGACGTAGACGCTCGTGCCGCGGCGGTAGGCCTCCTTGTCGACGAGCGAGCCGGGGCGCACGTAGGCGGAGACGTCGGCGATGTGGACCCAGATCCGCCATCTGCCGTCGCCGCGCCGCTCGGCGCTGATCGCGTCGTCGAAGTCCTTCGCGGTCGCCGGGTCGATCGTGAACGTCGTCAGGTCGCGCAGGTCGCGTCGGACGAAATCCCGCCCCCCACCCCCAACACCCGGCAGCTCGCCGCCCTCCGCGGCCGTGCGCGCGGCGCGCTCGACGGCCGGGTCGAAGCGGCGTCTGAGGCCGCGGTCGAGCATCAGCGCCTCGAGCACGTCGCGCGCGACGTCGGGGCGGCCGATCCGCCGCTCGACCTTGGCGTGGCCGCGGCCGCCCTGGCCTCCGCGCCCGCCCGTCTGCAAGAGCACGAGGTCGCCGGGGCCGGCTCTGCGGTCCTTGTCGACGATCAGCTGCGGGCCGCGGCCGAAGAACGGCTCGCCGATCAGGAAGCGCCCGCGCTTGTCGAGCACGGCCACGACGGCCGTGCGCGGGGCGGCGCGCTCGCGGGGCTCGTAGCGCGTCACCGCGGCTCGGCGGCGAGCTGCTTCAGCGCGGCGTCGAGCGCCTCGTCGCGCCGCGGCGTGTCGGGGTTGTCGCTCGCGTGCACGTCGGGCACGATGCCTCTCCCCTCCGCGACGCCTCTGCCGCCGATGTTCTCGCCGTCGGGCAGGAAATACTGCCCGACCGTGAGGTCGAGCGCGCCGCCGTTGGGCAGCTCGCGGATCTCCTGGAAGACGCCCTTGCCGTAGGTGTTCGTGCCGACGATCTCGGCGCGGTGGCGATCGTGCAGCGCACCGGTGACGATCTCCGCCGACGAAGCGGTGCCGCGGTCGACCAGCACGACGACCGGGATCGAGGCCGGGATCGCGCCGCCCGTCGCCGTGTAGACGTGGCGCGGACGGGCGCGGCCGTCGGTCGAGACGATCGTGCCGTCGGGGATGAAGATCGAGGCGACGTCGACCGCCTCGTTCAGCAGCCCGCCGCCGTTGCCGCGCAGGTCGAGCACGATCCCCTTGGCGCCCAGCCGCAGCAGCCGCTCCACTTCGGCGCGCACCTGCGCGGCCGACCCCTCCGTGAAGCTCGTGAAGATGACGACGCCGTACGGTCTGCCTCTCCACTGCACGATCCGCCCGGCGACGACCGGCTGCGTGACGCGCGCGCGCTGCACCCGCTGCGAGAAGCGTCTGCCGCGGCGCACGATCGTGAGCGTCACGGGCGTGCCCGGCGCGCCCTTGATCAGGCCGATGCCGTAGCTCGACGGCTTGCCCGCGAGCGGTCTGCCGTCGACGGCGACGATACGGTCGCCCGGCCGCAGGCCGGCCTGCGCCGCGGGCGTGCCGCGGATCACCGAGTCGACCGCGAGGCCGCCACCGCGCTCCGGCCGCACGGTCACGCCGATGCCGCTGAAGCTCGGGTTCGTGACCTGCTCGAACTGCTTATACGTGCTCGGGTCGAAGTAGTGCGAGAACTGGTCTCTGAGGCTCGCGACGGCGCCCTCGATCCCGCGGTTGACGAGCGTCGCCTTGTCGACTCTGCGGTAGTAGATCTGGTCGATCGTGTCGACCGCCTCGTGCATCAGCTGCGTGTCGTCGTTGCCCACGAACGCGTCGCGGATCGGCCCGGGCAGGCCGCTCGGGTGGCCGCCCAGCCAGATGCCGAGCAGCAGCAGGACGATCGCACCGAGCGCGCCGAGCAGCGCGAGCAGCAGGCGGGGGGAGCGGCGATTCACCGCGTCAGCGTACCGACCGGGGGCGCTCGCCCCGACCGGCGGGTACGCTCGAAGAACCAGCGATCCCGACCGTGGAGGCCCGATGTCCGTCGAGCAGCAGTCCCGCCCCGCCGTGCGCGACCGTCTCTACGTCGGCGGCGCCTGGGTGACGCCCGACGGCGACGGCGCGCTCGAGGTCGTCGAGGCGTCGACCGAGCAGCCGCTGGGGACGGTCCCCGAGGGCACCGCGGAGGACGCGCGCCGCGCCGTGGCCGCCGCGCGGGACGCCTTCGACGGCTGGTCCGCGACGCCGGTCGCGGAGCGCCAGCGACTCCTGCGCGCGATCGCCGACGGGCTCGAGGCGCGCGCCGGCGAGATCGCCGCGACCGTGACGGCCGAGGTCGGCATGCCGCTCAAGCTGTCGCGCATCATCCAGGCCGGGCTGCCGATCGCCTCCTTCCGCATGGCCGCCGACCTGCTCGACCAGATCGCGTTGGAGGAGGAGGTCGGCTCGGCGCTCGTCGTGCGCGATCCGGTCGGCGTCGTCGGCGCGATCACGCCGTGGAACTACCCGCTCCACCAGGTCGCCTGCAAGGTCGCCCCGGCGCTGGCGACCGGCTGCACCGTCGTGCTGAAGCCGAGCGAGGTCGCGCCGCTGAGCGCATTCATCCTCGCCGAGGTGGTCGACGAGGTCGGCCTGCCGGCCGGCGTCTTCAACCTCGTGACCGGTACCGGCCCGGTCGTCGGCGAGGCGATCGCCTCCGACCCCGACGTCGACATGGTCTCCTTCACCGGCTCCACGCGCGCGGGCAAGCGCGTGAGCGAGCTGGCGAGCGCGACGGTCAAGCGCGTCGCGCTGGAGCTCGGCGGCAAGTCGCCGTACGTGATCCTCGACGACGCCGACCTCGCGCAGGCCGTGCCCAACGGCGTCGCGAAGGCGTTCCTCAACAGCGGCCAGACGTGCTCCGCGCTGACGCGCATGCTCGTGCCGCGCGAGCGGCTCGCCGAGGCCGAGGAGATCGCCGCCGCGACGGCCGAGGCGTTCGCGCCCGCCGACCCGACCGGCGAGCGCAGCGGCATCGGCCCGCTCGTCTCCGCCGTCCAGCGCGAGCGCGTGCGCGGCTACATCGCGAAGGGGATCGAGGAGGGCGCCCGGCTCGTGACCGGCGGCGCTGAGCCGCCCGAGGACCTCCCCCACGGCTTCTACGTGCGCCCGACCGTCTTCTCCGACGTCACGCCCGAGATGACGATCGCCCGCGAGGAGATCTTCGGCCCCGTCCTCGTCCTGATCCCCTACGAGGACGAGGACGACGCCGTGCGGATCGCCAACGACACCGTCTACGGCCTCGCCGCCGGCGTCTGGTCCAGCGACGCCGACCGCGCCAACCGCGTCGCCCGCCGCCTCCGCGCCGGCCAGATCGAGGTCAACGGCGGCGCGTTCGACCTGCAGGCGCCGTTCGGCGGCTTCAAGCAGTCCGGCAACGGCCGCGAGAATGGTCGCTTCGGGTTGGAGGAGTATCTGGAGGCCAAGGCTCTCCTGCGCTGACGGGCTCGTCGGCGTTTCAGCGTCTGCGGTACGCCGGGGCTGACCAGCACCGCCCGAGCCCCAGCGCAGGGGCCTTGGCCGCCGTGGGGCTCCTCGCCCCCTCAGAGCGACTGGCTGACAGCGCGGCCGGGGCGGGAGCAACAAAGCGAAGCTGTGCGCCCACGCCGATTCTGCGGTGCACGGGCGCTGCTTGTCAGCCGGGCGCCGGCGTACCGGCCACGCCGAAAGCTAAACCCGCAGGAAGCGGCGCAAGGACAAGCCGGAGCCAAGAGCGCTGATGGCGATTCCGGCGACCATCATCACCACGACCAGCGCCGTGAACGGCATCGTGCTGGGTGCGGCGATGAGGCTGAAGTCGCTGGCGAGCGGGTCGATGATGGCGATCTTGCCGATCGCGAGCAGCAGGATCGCAAGCAGGGTGCCGAAGGCGCCGACGACGACGCCCTCGATCACGAACGGCCAGCGGATGAACCAGTCGGTTGCGCCGACGAGCTTCATGACCTCGACCTCGCGGCGCCGCGCGTAGAGCGAGAGGCGGATCGTGTTGGCGATCAGGAAGATCGACGCGGCGATCAACAGCGCGGCGAGCGTGGCGGCCATCAGCTTCACGAAGCGCGTGACCTCGAGGATCTTCTTGGTGTCGTCGCGTCTCGTGTTGACGCTGTCGATCGCGCGGTCGATCGGCGTCGACTTGCCGCCGGACGACGTCGGCGCGAGCGCGGAAGCGATGCTCAGCACGTCGTCCGGGTTCTTCGGCGTGACGCGGAAGGTGTCCGGCAGCGGGTTCTCGCCGAGCAGCGCGAACGCCTCGGGGTCCGTCTTGCGCTGCTGCTCGTACGCCTGCTGCTTGGAGACGAACTCGACGTGCTTGACGTTCGCGGTGCCGAGCAGCGTCTGTCTGACCCGCGCGATGTCCGCCTGCGTCGCGCCTCTGACGAGGTAGACGTCCACGAGCACGCGGTTGCGCACGTCGTTCGCGGCACCGGTCGTGGCCTGCACGATCGGGATGAAGACGCCGATCACGAGCATGGTCAGCAGGATCGTCGCGAGCGCCGCGAAGCTCGGAGCCGCGTTGCGGCGCAGGGCGCGGACCGCCTCGCGCGTGAAGAAGCCGAGCTTCACGACTGCCCGACCGTCGGCGACGTCTCGGGCAGGCCGTCGCGCATGCGCACCGCGAACTCGCGCGTCGACTCGTCGCGCACGTAAAGGCCGGTCGCCTCGTCGCGCACGATCCGCCCCTGCGACAGCTCGATCACGCGGCGGCGCATCTTGTCGACCATCGAGTTGTCGTGCGTGGCGACGAGCACGGTCGTGCCGGCGCGGTTGATGCGGTAGAGCAGCTGCATGATCCCGATCGACGTCTCGGGGTCGAGGTTGCCGGTCGGCTCGTCGGCCAGCAGCAGCGGCGGGTGGTTCACGAACGCGCGCGCGATCGCGACGCGCTGCTGCTCGCCGCCCGACAGCTGGTCGGGGTAGTTGTGCAGCTTCGTCGAGAGGCCCGTCAGTCGCAGGATGTCCGGCACCTTCGCGCGGATGTCCTTGCGCGTGCCGCCGGTGACCTGGAGCGCGTAGGCGACGTTGTCGTAGACGGTGCGGTTCGGCAGCAGCTTGAAGTCCTGGAAGACGACGCCGATGTTGCGGCGGTAGTACGGCACGCGCTTGCGGTCGATCTCGGCGAGGTCGCGGCCGGCGACGCGGATCGAGCCGGCGGTGGGCTCGAGCTCCTTGATCAGCAGGCGCATGATCGTGGACTTGCCCGAGCCGGTCGAGCCGACGAGGAACGCCCACTCGCCGCGCCCGATCGAGAAGGTCGCCTGGTCGAGGCCGACGGCGCCGACGTCATAGCGCTTCTCGACGCCGCGGAACTCGATCACCGCGGCGCCGCCGGGCGTCGCTCTGTGCGGCACGGCGGCGCGCGCCGCGACGATCGGGGCGTGCTCGTCCGCAGCGCGGCGGGAGTGACGGGGGTTGCCTGTCTTCACGGGCATCGGGCTCCGGCACAGTAGCGGCACGCGCCGTATGCGACCAGGCACGGGCGGCTGCTGCAAGCAGTTTTGCAGGGATTTCGCCGCCGTGCATCCCCACGAGCTGCGCAGCGGCGGAAAATCGGCCCCGCGGCGCTACCGTTGGCGCATGACCGCGATCTCCACCTCCGTGGCCCCGAACGGGCTTCCGATCCACCGCTTGGCACTCGACGGCACGCGTGCCGTCACCGCGCTCGTCGCGTTCGACGCCGGAGCGCGCAGCGAGCGCCCGGAGGAGAACGGGATGGCGCACTTCCTCGAGCACCTCGTCTTCAAGGGCGGGGAGAAGTTCAGCGACTACAGAGCGGTCAACGAGACGGCCGAGCGGATCGGCGGGCAGCTCAACGCCTACACGAGCCACGACCTCGTCGCCTTCCACATCACCGTACGCGCCGAGAAGGCGCTGGAGGCGATCGACCTGCTGACGGACTTCGTCGGGCGCCCGCGGCTCGACGCGGAGGAGCTGGAGCGCGAGCGCGGCGTCGTGATCCAGGAGATCGCACGCGCCAACGACCAGCCGGCGACCGTGGCGGAGCACCTGATCGACCACGCCGCCTTCGGCGAGCACCCGCTCGGGCGCACCGTGCTCGGTCCGGTCGAGCATCTGCGCGACACGTTCACGCGCGACGGGATCGTCGCCTTCCGCAACCGCCGCTGGGCGGGTGCGCGCGGCGGGGCGTTCGTGGTGGGCAACCTGGAGCACCTGCCTGACGACAACGATCCCACCCACCCCGCCCTGGACGAGCTGTTCGGCCGCTTCCCGACGCTGGCCGAGCCGGAGCCGTACGAGGCCGCGCCGCCGCTGCACGTCCGCACGCTCGTCGAGGAGCGCGACTCGAACCAGTCGCACCTGCGGATGTCATACCGCCCGGCGATCGACACGACGAGCCGGGCCCAGCGCGCCGCGCTGACGATCTACGCGACGCTGCTCGGCGGCTCGATGGGCTCGCGCCTGTTCGACGAGATCCGCGAGCAGCGCGGTCTCGCCTACTCCGTCTACGCGATCTCGCACAACAGCGCCGACGTGCCGATCCTGCAGCTGTCGGCCGGGCTCGACTCCACGAAGTGCGTCGAGGCGTACCGCCGCATGCGCGAGATCGTCGGCGAGCTGCGCGACGAGGGCCCGCGCCCGGAGGAGGTCGAGCGCGCCCGCGCGTACGCCGCCGGCGCGCGCGTGCTGGCGTTCGAGAACACGAACGCCGTCGCCCGCCACGCCGCCCAGCAGACGATCCTGTTCGGCGAGGAGATCGACCCCGACCTCGCGATCGCCGCGCTCGACGCCGTCACCTACGACGACGTCGCCGCCGTCGCCCGCGACGTCGCCGACGAGCTGGCGGTCGCCTGCGTCGGGCCGCACAGGGCGGACGACTTCGCGTAGGCGTTCCCAGCGCGTCCGGCCGGCCGCATTGCGCTGTCGCCGCCGGAACGGGGAGAATCCCCGCTGTGTCGCCTGAGGACCTGACCGAGCTGAACGTCCGCGAGCTGCGCCGCTACGTCGAGCGCGTCGGCGACCGCTGGCCGATCTCGCAGGCGCTCGTGGGCGGCGCGCGGGTCGACGACGCGAACGGCGCGCCGCCGCAGCGCGAGCGCGGCCCCGAGTGGGTGGTCGTGCTCGTGTCGGACTTCTTCGACGGCGTGCCGTGGCTGGAGCGCGTCTACCAGGCCGGCTCGCTGTGGGACCGCTCGGAGATGGGCGCCCCGGCCGACGTCCACTGCTACACGACGCCGGAGTTCGAGCGCCGGCGCGAGCAGCTCAGAGCCGTCAGAGACGCCGCCGAGCGCGGCATCGACGTACTCGCCCAGCCGGCCTGACGCCGGCCGGGCGAGTCGCCCAGAGCGTTACGAGATCGCGACCATCCGCTCGATCGGCACCCGCGCGCGCTCCGCGACCGCGGGGTCGACCTTGACCTCGAACTGGTCATCCAGCAGCGCGTTGCGCAGCTTCGGGAGCGTGATCATCTTCATGTACTTGCAGCTTGCGCGCTCGTTGGCGGCGATGAAGTCGACGTCGGGAGCCGCCTCGCGCAGCGGATAGAGCATGCCGGTCTCGGTCGCGACGATCACCTCGCCGTCGCGTCCGGCACGGTCCTGCGCGAATCTCAGCATCCCGCCGGTCGACAGCATGTGCACGCCCTCGGCGTCGACGTCGCCGGCGGCGACGTACTCCATGACGCTCGTCGAGCAGCCGCACTCCGGGTGGATCAGGAAGTCCGCGCCCGGGTGCGCGGCGCGCACGGCGGTGATGTCGTCCGGGCGGATGCCGGCGTGCACGTGGCACTCGCCGTCCCACACGTGCATCGCGCGACCCGTGCGCTTCTCGACGTAGGCGCCGAGGAACATGTCGGGGCCGAAGAGAATCTCCACATCCTCCCCATGTTCGCGGTGGATGTGCGCGACGACGGCGACCGCGTTGGAGGACGTCACGCAGTAGTCCGTCTCCGCCTTGACCTCGGCGGTCGTGTTGACGTACATCACGACGATCGCGCCGGGATGCTTGGCCTTCCAGTCGCGCAGCTGCTGTGCGGTGATCGAGTCGGCCAGCGAGCAGCCGGCGTCGAGGTCGGGGATCAGCACGCGCTTGTCGGGACAGAGGACCGAGGCGGTCTCGGCCATGAAGTGCACGCCGCAGAAGACGATCACGTCCTGATCGGCCGCCGCGGCCTGCTGGGACAGCCCGAGCGAGTCGCCGACGTAGTCGGCCACGTCCTGGATCTCGGGCAGCTGGTAGTTGTGGGCGAGGATGACGGCGCCGCGCTGAGCGGCCAGCTCGCGCACCTCGGCCTGCAGGGCCGGGATGTTCTCGAGCAGCAGAGGACCGGCATTCGCACTTGGTGTTTGCACCATCGGGAGGCTCATGAGAGGGGCTCCAATATGAGGGACAGGTCGAGTGCGGGGGCCGAGTGCGTCAACGCCCCGATCGATATGAAGTCTATCCCCGTCTCCGCGATCTCCCGGAGCCGCTCCAGCGTCACGCCGCCGCTCGCCTCCAGCGACGCGCGACCGGCCGTGCGCGCCACCGCCTCGCGCATCGTCGCGAGGTCCATGTTGTCGAGCAGGATGCGCGGGGCGCCCGCCGCGAGCGCCTCGTCCAGCTCCTCCAGGTCCCGTACCTCGACCTCCACCGGCAGGTCGGGACGCGCCGCGCGCGCTCTGCGCACCGCCTCCCCCACCCCGCCGGCCGCCGCCGCGTGGTTCTCCTTGATGAGGATCTCGTCGAACAGGCCGATGCGGTGGTTCGTGCCGCCGCCGAAGTAGACGGCGGCCTTCTCGGCCATCCGCAGCCCCGGCGTCGTCTTGCGCGTGTCGATGATGCGAGCGCCCGTGCCCTCGACCTCTCTGACGCAGCGCGCGGTGAGCGTGGCGATCCCCGACAGGCGCGCGAGGAAGTTCAGCGCCGTGCGCTCGGCGGCGAGCAGCGCGCGGGCGTTGCCGCGGACGTAGAGCACCGGGTTGCCGGCGTCGTGCCAGACGCCCTCCGGGCACTCGGCACGCACCTCCGCGCCCGGATCGAGCGCATGGAACGCCAGCTTCGCGTACCCGTTTCCGTAGACGACGCCGGGCGCCTTCTGGCGGATCAGCGCCATCGCGTCGGCGTCGGCGGGGATCGTCGCCGCGGCCGTCACGTCGCCGTCGCCGAGATCCTCGGTGAGCGCGCGGGCGACGATCTCGGGCGCGTCCTCCGGGAAGACCGGCAGCACGCGGGAACGGTCGGATTCGGGCTTCAGCTCACGCATCGCGCAGCACCGTGATCGTCTCGAACGCCGGGTCGCTCGCACCGTGCAGGCGCGCCCCGGCCGCCGCCAGCTCGCGCAGGTAGGCGACGACCTCCGCGCGGATCCGCTCGCCCGGCAGCAGCGCCGGGATCCCCGGCGGGTAGCCGGCGATCGCCTCGCACGAGATGCGGTCGAGCGCCGCGTCGACCGCGACGACCTCCGTCTCGCCGAGGAACGCGTCGCGCGGCGACACCGCCAGCTCGCCGCCGAGCGCCGGCGCGCGCACGAGCGGCGCCTGCGCGGGCTCGATCGGCCGCGCGATCTCGGCGACGGTCGCGCCGAGGTCGTGGACGAAGCGCTCGAGCGCGTCGGCCTGCTCGTGCACGCCGAGCACGAGCACGAGCGTCGCGTGCGTCGCCAGCTCGACGTGGATGTCGGAGCCCGCGCGCAGCTCCGCGGCGACGTCGTAACCGCTGCGGCCGGTGCCGCGGACGTCGATCACGAGCCGCAGCGGATCCCACGCGGCGACGCCGGGCCGGCCCACCAGCCCCTCCCCGACGACAGCGCAGCCGGGCACCGCGTCGATCGCGGCGCGCGCCCGCGCGGCGGCCGCGAGCGTGCCGGCGAGCAGCGCCTGGCCGTGCACCGCCATCTGGCGCCGCGCGGCGTCGAGCGAGGCGAGCAGCAGCGAGCTGGGGCTGGTGGAGCGCACGAGCCGCACCGCGCGCGCCACCGCCGCGGGATCGACGCGCCCGCCCGGCGCGACGTGCAGCATCGCCGCCTGCGTCAGCGCACCGACGATCTTGTGCGTCGAGGTGATGACGGCGTCGGCGCCGAGCGCGAGCGCGGACTGCGGCACGCCCGGGTGGAAGCCGAAGTGCGGCCCCCACGCCTGGTCGACCACCAGCGCCGCGCCGGCTGCGTGCGCGACCTCCGCGAGGCCGGCCACGTCGGCGCACAGGCCGTAGTACGTCGGCGAGACGACGAAGACCGCGCGCACGCCCGCGCCGGCCGCCGCGAGCGCCGCCCGCAGCGCGTGCGGCGTGACGCCGTGCGCCATCCCCAGCTCGTCGTCGGTCTCCGGCATCACGAACGCCGGGTTCCCGCCCGACAGTACGAGGCCGTCGATGAGGCTTGCGTGCGCGTTGCGCTGCAAGACCACGTGGGCCCCGTCCCGCCCGCCCCGCGCCAGGGCCAGGCACAGCGCATGGTTGCCCTGCGTCGCGCCGTTCGTGAGGAACCACGACTGCTGCGCGCCGTAGGCGGCGGCCGCCAGCTCCTCCGCCTGCGCGTACGGCGTCGGCTCCGGCCCGACGTCGATCCCCTCCGTATCCTGCGGCACGTCGAGCAGCAGCGCGCGCTCGCCGAGCGCCCAGCGCAGCCCGGGGTCGGCGCCGGAGCCGCCCTTGTGGCCGGGGACGTGGAAGCGCGTCGGGCCGCGGAAGCCGTAGGCGACGAGCGCGTCGAGGTAGGGCGCGGTCGGCTGGCGGCGGTCGGTCGCGCGGTCGGCCGGGTCTGCGCCCAGCACGCTCATCGCCCGGCCGCCCGCAGCAGCTCGGCCCGCACGAAGCCGTCGAGGTCGCCGTCGAGCACGCGGTTCGCGTCGCCCATCTCGAAGTTCGTGCGGTGGTCCTTGACCATCGTGTACGGGTGCAGCACGTAGGAGCGGATCTGCGAGCCGAAGTTGACGTCCTGCGCCTCGCCGCGCTCCTTCGCGATCTCCTCCTGGCGCTTGCGCTCCTCCAGCTCGGCCAGCTTGGAGCGCAGCATCCCCATCGCGGTGAGGCGGTTCTGCGTCTGCGAGCGCTCGTTCTGGCACTGCACGACGATCCCGCTCGGCTTGTGCGTGATGCGCACCGCCGAGTCGGTCTTGTTGACGTGCTGGCCGCCCGCGCCGCTGGCGCGGTAGGTGTCGACCTGCAGGTCGTCGTCCTCGATCACGATCTCGCCGACGTCCTCCACGACCGGCGAGACCTCCAGTCCGGCGAAGCTGGTCTGGCGACGGTTGGCCGAGTCGAAGGGCGAGAGGCGCACAAGTCGGTGCACCCCCTTCTCGGCGCCGTAGAGGCCGTAGGCGTTCTCGCCTCTGGCGCGGAAGGTCGCCGACTTGATGCCGGCCTCCTCCCCCGGGCTCGCCTCCAGCAGCTCGACCTCGAAGCCGCGCTTCTCGGCCCAGCGCATCTCCATCCGCAGGACCATCTCGGCCCAGTCCTGCGCGTCGGTGCCGCCGGCGCCGGCGTTGACGGTCACGAGCGCGTCGCCCGCGTCGTATCTGCCGGAGAACAGCCGCTCCAGCTCAAGCGCCTCCAGGCGCCGCTCGGCGGAGGCGATCTGCTCCTCCAGCTCGGACGCCAGCTCGGGGTCCTCGTCGGCCATCTCCGCGAGCGGCTCGAGGTCCTCGACATCGCGCTCCAGCGACGTGTACAGCTCGAACTTCTTGGTGGCGCGCGCGTGCTCGGCGCTCGTCTTGGCCGCCCGCTCCTGGTCGTCCCAGAAGCCGGGCGCGCCCATCTCGCGCTCGAGCTCGTCGGCGCGCGCCTTCAGCTGAGCCGGGTCAAAGATAGTCCGCGAGCAGCTTCAGCTGGTCGCGGATCGCCGCAAGGCGCTGCGGCGTCGGCTCTGACGATGTGCCGGAGGTGGTGGACACGCCCCGGAGGCTATCGGCCGGAGCGGCCCGCGCGCGGTCAGGTGGCCGCTGCGGCGCTCAGACGCCGTGGCACTTCTTGAATTTCTTGCCCGACCCGCACCAGCACGGGTCGTTGCGGCCGATCTGGTCGACCGCGTCGACGCGCCGCTGCGCGACGCTCGCGCCGCCGTCGTCGCGCGGAGCGGGCGCTTCGGCGACGCCGAGCGCCGACGGCGCCGCCGCGTCGTTGCCGGCGAGCGCCCCGAGCGCGGTCGCGGTCGAGGAGCCGCTGGAGTACGTGAAGCCGCCACCGCCGCCGGCCCAGCTGGAGCTCGACGCGGCCGGGTCCGGCACGGCCTGCTCGGGCTCACCCTCGCTTTCGAGCGATACCTCGACGTTGAAGACCATGCGCGCGAAGTCGGACCAGATCGTGTTCATCAGGTCCTGGAACAGCTCGAAGCCCTCGTTCTTGTACGCGATCAGCGGGTCGACCTGGGCGAGCCCGCGCAGGCCGATGCCCTCGCGCAGGTAGTCCATGTCGTAGAGGTGCTCGCGCCAGCGCTGATCTATCGTGTTGAGCAGCAGGTAGCGCTCGAGCACGCGCATCAGCTCCTGGCCCAGCTCGCGCTCGCGCTCGTCGTAGAGGCGCAGCGCGTCCTCGAGCAGTCTCTCCGTCAGTTCCTCGCGGTTCGTGCGGCCCGGGTCGATGTCCTCGATCCCGAAGCTGACCGGGAATATCTCGGCGATCCGCGCGAACAGGCCCTCGAGGTCCCAGTCCTCGGCGTAGTCGCCGACGGTGAACTCGTCGACCACGCGCGTGAGCATGTTCGCGATCTCCTCGCGCGCCTGCTCGCCCATGTCGCGGCCCTCGAGCACCTCGTCGCGGTAGGCGTAGATGATGCGGCGCTGCTCGTTCATGACGTCGTCGTAGTCGAGCACGCGCTTGCGGATCAGGAAGTTCTGCTCCTCGACCTTCTTCTGCGCCTTCTCGATCTGTCTCGTCAGCAGGCCGGCCTCGATCGGCTCTTCGCGGCCCTGCTCGTCCGTCGTGCCGAAGCGGTCGAGGATGCGGTAGATCCGCTCGCCCGCGAACAGGCGCACGAGATCGTCCTCGGCCGACAGGAAGAAGAGCGACAGACCGGGATCGCCCTGGCGGCCGGCGCGGCCGCGCAGCTGGTTGTCGATGCGGCGCGACTCGTGGCGCTCGGTGCCGATGATGCAGAGGCCGCCGGCCTCCATCACCTGCTCGCGGTCGGCGTCGCAGCGCTTTTCGAGCAGCGGAAGCAGCTCCGCCTCCTGCTCCTCGTAGCCCTCGTCGCCGGGTCTGAGGCCGAGCTTCGCCATCTCGTGCTTGATCAGGTGCTCGGGGCTGCCGCCGAGCTTGATGTCGACGCCGCGGCCGGCCATGTTCGTCGCGATCGTGACCGCGCCCGGGCGCCCGGCCTCGGCGACCGTCTCGCCCTCTCGCTCGGCGTGCTCCGGCTTCGCGTTGAGCACCGTGTGCTTGATGCCGCGCTGCTTCAGCCGTTCGCCGAGCAGCTCGGAGACCTCGACGGAGATCGTGCCGACGAGCACCGGCTGGCCCTTCGCGTTGCGCTCGGCGATCTCTTCCACGACCGCCGACCACTTGCCCTCCTTGGTCTTGTAGACCTGATCGTTGCGGTCGTCGCGGATCATCGAGCGGTTGGTCGGGACCTGGACGACGCTGAGGTCGTAGATCTTCATGAACTCGGTCGCCTCGGTGAGGGCGGTGCCGGTCATGCCCGACAGCTTGTCGTAGAGGCGGAAGTAGTTCTGGTAGGTGATCGAGGCCATCGTCTGGTTCTCCTCGGTCAGGCTGCAGCCCTCCTTCGCCTCGATCGCCTGGTGGAGCCCCTCCGACCAGCGGCGCCCCTCGAGGATGCGCCCGGTGAACTCGTCGATGATCTGGACCTCGCCGTCGATCACCGCGTAGTCGACGTCGCGTCTGTAGAGCGACTCGGCCTTCAGCGACTGGATCAGGTGGTTGACGAGGTAGCCGTTCTCGGCGCGGTAGAGGTGGTCTATGCCGAGGAAGCGCTCGGCCTTCTCGACGCCGCGCTCGGTGACGGAGACGGTCTTGTGCTTCTCGTCGAATTCGTAGTCGAAGTCGGCGACGAATTCTCTCTTCGCGCGTGGGTCGAGGCCTCTCGGGACCTCGCCGGGCGTCAGCATCGGCGCCAGCCGCGCGAACTTCGAGTAGACGTCGGACGAGTCCTCGGGCGCGCCGGAGATGATCAGCGGCGTGCGCGCCTCGTCGATCAGGATGTTGTCGACCTCGTCCACGATCGCGTAGGTGTGGGCGGCCGAGCGGCGCTCGAGGCGGTCCTTCGCCGAGCGCACCTCGCCGAGGTCGCGGCCGCCGTGCTGGACCTTGTCCTCCAGCGTCGGCGCCATGTTGTCGCGCAGGTAGTCGAAGCCGAACTCCGAGTTCGTGCCGTACGTGAGGTCGCACGCGTAGGCGGCGTGCTTGTCTTCCAGCGGCTGCATCGCCTGGAGGATCCCGACGCTCACCCCGAGCATGTCGTAGATCGGGCTCATCCATTCGGCGTCGCGGCGGGCGAGGTAGTCGTTCACCGTCACGACGTGGACGCCCTTGCCGGCGAGCGAGTTGAGCACCGCCGGCAGCGTCGCCGTCAGCGTCTTGCCCTCGCCGGTGCGCATCTCGGCGATCGAGCCGTCGTGCAGCACCATCCCGCCGATCAGCTGGACGTCGAAGTGGCGCATGCCCATCGTGCGCCGACCGGCCTCCCGCACGAGCGCGAAGCACTCGTAGAGGAGGTCGTCGAGCGGCTCGGCGCCCTCCCCGCGGGCGCGCGAGCGCAGCGAGTCGGCCGCTGCGCGCAGTTGGGCGTCGGTCAGCTCCATGAGCTCGGGCTCGAGCTCGTTGATTCGCGCTACACGCTGCTCGTAGGACCTGAACTTCTTGCCCTCCCCCAAGCGCAGCGCACGATCGATCAGCGACATGCGGCCTAGCGTAGCAGCGGCCGCAGGGCCGGATGCGACCTTGGCGTGACCGCCTGGACGGCGCCTCAGGCGGCCGTCGCGCCACCGCCCGCGAAGCCGTTCGCGGCTTGCTGGGCGGCCCGCGTCGCGCGGCGCTTGCGGCGCTGTTCGCGGTGGCGCTTGACCTGGCGCGCGAGTTGGTCCTCGCAGACGTTGATCGCGTGGTTCATCTCCGTCGCGGCGGCGCGCGCCCGCAGCGTGACGCCCTTCAGGTAGAGCGTCGCCTCGGCGATCTCGCGCTCGGCGATCGCCGGGTTGCGCTCCTCGCTCAGCTCCAGCTCGAGCTGCGCGAGCTCGGACACCTGGCGGGCGATCGCGCGAAAGCGCCGCTCGACGTGCTCTCGAAGTCCGTCGCTGACCGGGGTGTTCCGTCCCTTGACCGCGATGCGCATGGTGCGCCCCCTTTTCCGTCGTGTGGGGTGGATCCTTCCCTGATCGTAGACGCGCCAACGGTCGATCTCCAACCGTGGCTTGCCGCAGGTCAGCGCGGGAGAGCCCGCGCGTAGGAGACCGCGGAGACCTGATCCGCCCCTGCCGCCCGCAGCGCGCGGGCGCAGGCGTCGAAGGTGGCGCCGGTCGTGTGGACGTCGTCGACCAGCAGCGCGTGCGCCGGCGCCGGTCCGCGCACGGACAGCCGCTGGCCCGCAGCGGCGTCGCGACGAGCGGCGCGCCCGGCCCCGAGCTGGCGCGTCGCCTCGCCGCGGCGCCGCAGGCACGCGTGGACCGGCAGGCCGCTGCGCGCCGCGAGCGCGCCCGCGACCAGGGCTGCCTGGTCGAAGCCGCGCGCGCGGCGGCGCGCCGGGTGCAGCGGGACCGGCACGAGCACGGCGCCGTCGAGCAGCTCGCGCGGCGCCGTCGCGGCGATCTGCGCCGCCATCAGCCGCGCGACCGGCAGCGCGCCGCGGAACTTCAGCGCGGCGACGAGCTGGCGCGCCGGCCCGTCGTGCGCGAGCGGCGCCCACGCGCGCTCGAACGCCGCCTCGCGCGCCGGGCAGCGCGCGCCGCACGGGCGCGGCAGCCCGCAGCTCCCGCAGCGCGGGTCCGCGAGCCACGGCAGCGCACGCCGGCAGGCGACGCACAGCTCGGCGCCGGCGTCGGCCAGCGGCGCGCGGCAGGCGAGGCAGGCGGGCGGCGCGAGCGCCGCCGTCAGCTCCGCGCGCAGCCGGTCCAGCAGGTCGGCGGGTCGCATGCACGCCAGCTTGGCGCGGGGCGCACGCGCAGCGCAGCACGCGAGTGCGACAATCCGCGCGCATGTCTCCGGACGCATCGTGGACGTTCGACCCGGGCGTCGTCATCGCACTGACGCTGTACTCGGCGGTGTACCTCGTGCGCTGGCAGCGCTCGCGCACGCCGGACGAGCCGCATCCGCCGAGCGTCGGGCGCCTGCTCGTCTTCCTGACCGGCATCCTCGTGCTCGTCGTCGCGCTCTGCTCGCCGATCGACAAGCTCGCCGAGCACATCCTCGTGATGCACATGGTCCAGCACGTGCTGCTGCTCGACGTCGCGCCGATCCTGCTGATCCTCGGACTCACGAAGGTGCTGCTGCGGCCCGCCACGCGGCGCATCCACCGGGTCGAGCAGCGCGTCGGGTTCCTCGCCGCGCCGCTCTTCGCCGTCTTCCTCTACAGCGCCTCGATGTGGTTCTGGCACGTGCCGGCGCTGTACGACGCGGCCGCGGCCCACACCGGCATCCACGTGCTCGAGCACCTCAGCTTCACGCTCGCCGGCTTCCTCTATTGGTGGCACCTGATCTCGCCGGTCGCCACGAGGCTGCGGCGCGAAGGGACGACGCCGATCGTCTACATGCTCAGCACGAAGGTGACAGTCGGCTTCCTCGGCATCCTGCTGACGTTCGCACCGGCCGCCTTCTTCTCCTACTACGACCACCAGCCGCGCTACTGGGGGCTGACGCCGCAGAGCGACCAGGCGCTCGCCGGCGCCGTGATGGCGCTGGAGCAGGCGATCGTGATGGGGATCGCGCTGGTGGTGCTGTTCACGCGGATGCTGGCGCAGTCGGAGCTGCAGGAGCAGCGGCGGGAGCGTTACGAGGCGGTGTGACGCGGCCGCAGCCGGTCCACGATCCCGCGGTGGCCGGCGATCGCGCCGATCAGGATCGCGTCGGGCGCAAGCTCGCAGCCCGGCAGCACGACGGAGTCCTTCAGCGCGGCGTTCTCGCCGATCACGGCGCCGTCGCCGATCACGAGCGGGCCCTGGAGGCGCACGCCGGAGCCGATCTTCACGTTGCGGCCGATCCACACCGGCGGCTCGATCAGCGTCGCGTCGGTCAGCTCGGTGCCCTCGCAGATGCGCACGCCCTCCGCGACCTCCTCGCCGCGCAGGTCGACGTGCAGCTCGCCGCGCATCGCGTCGAACGTGCCCTCCTTCAGCTCTTGCAGCGAGCCGACGTCGTTCCAGTACTCGCCGATCTCGTGGATGTGGAAGGGCACGTCGTGCTCCAGCAGCGCCGGGAAGACGTCGTTGGCCCAGTCGACGAACGGCCGCCTCGGGAAGTAGTCGAAGATCTCCGGCTCGAACAGGTACATGCCGCAGTTGCCGAGGTCCGACAGCGCCTCGGCCGGGTCGGGCTTCTCCTGGAAGCCGGTGATGCGGCCGTCGGCGTCGTGCAGCACGACGCCGAACTCGCGCGTGTTCTCGACGCGCTTGACGGCCAGCGTGCCGATCCCGCCGGCCGCCTTGTGGCGCGCGACGAAGGCGCCGAGGTCGATGTCGGTCAGCGCGTCGCCGGAGATGATCAGGAACGGGCCGCCGTCGAGGAAGTCGGCGCAGTTGCGCACGCCGCCGGCGGTCCCGAGCAGCTCGGGCTCCTCGCGATACGTCAGGCGATCGCCGAAGTAGTCGCGGATCGTGTCCGGGAAGTAGTGGAGGTTCGCGATCACGTCGTCGTAGCCGTGCCGGTCGAGCAGGTCGACGATGTGCGCCATCACCGGGCGGTCGAGCACCGGAACCATCGGCTTCGGCAGCTCGAACGTCAGCGGGCGCAGGCGCGTGCCGAGGCCGGCTGCGAGGACCATCGCCTTCATCTGGTGGCGCCTCGCCGGAACACGGCCGCGGACCCTAGCGAACGGCTTACGTGCCTTGCTCCCAGGTGGTCAGATAGGACTTCTGCGCGTCGGTCAGCGCGTCGATCTCGACGCCGAGCGCGGCGAGCGTGAGGCGCGCGACCTCGTCGTCGATCTCCGCGGGGACGCCGTGGACGCGCGGCGGGAGCGTGCCGGCGGACTTGGCGAGGTGCTCGGCGGCGAGCGCCTGGTTGGCGAACGACATGTCCATCACGGCTGCCGGGTTGCCCTCGGCGGCGGCGAGGTTGACGACGCGCCCCTCGGCCAGCAGGTTGACCCGCCGGCCGTCGGCGAGCACGTGCTGCTCGACGTGCGGCCGCACCTGCCGCCGCTCGCGGCTGAGCGCGCGCAGCGCGGCGAGGTCGCACTCGACGTCGAAGTGGCCGGCGTTGCAGAGGATCGCGCCGTCGCGCATGACCGCGTAGTGCTCGCCCCCGACGACGTCGCGATTGCCGGTCGCGGTGATCAGCACGTCGGCCTTCGCCGCGGCCGCGACGCCCGGGAGGACCTCGTAGCCCTCGAGCTTCGCCTCCAGCGCGCGCACCGGGTCGACCTCGCAGACGACGACCTGCGCGCCCGCGCCCTTCGCGCGCAGCGCGATCCCCTGGCCGCACCAGCCGTAGCCGAACACGACGACGACGCGGCCCGCCAGCAGCATGTTCGTCGCGCGCAGGATCCCGTCGAGCGCCGACTGGCCGGTGCCGTAGCGGTTGTCGAACAGGCGCTTCGTGCGCGCGTCGTTGACGGCGACGATCGGGAAGCCCAACTGCCCGGCGGCCTCGAGCGCGCGCAGCCGCACGACGCCGCTCGTCGTCTCCTCGGTTCCCCCGAGCACGTCGCCGAGCGCGCCGGCGCGACTCGCGTGCAGCGTGGAGACGAGGTCGGCGCCGTCGTCCATCGTCAGCTGCGGGCGCGTGTCGAGCACCGCCTCGATGTGGCGGTAGTACGTCGCCATGTCCTCGCCGTGGATCGCGTGCACGACCGCGCCGTCGCTCGCCGCGAGCGCCGCCGCGACGTCGTCCTGCGTGTCGAGCGGGTTCGCCGCGCACAGCGCGACCTGCGCGCCGCCGGCGATCAGCGTGCGCGCGAGGTTGCCGGTCTCGGCCGTGACGTGCAGGCAGACGCCGACCCGCAGCCCCTCGAACGGCCGCTCCCGCGCGAACCGCTCGCGAATCGACCGCAGCACCGGCATCTGCGCATCCGCCCACGCGATCCGCGCATCGCCGGCCTCGGCCAGGCCGAGGTCGGCGACGTCGTGTGTCGTCTCAGTACCGATAGTGATCCGGCTTGTACGGGCCGTTCACGGGCACGCCGATGTAGGCGGCCTGCTCCTCGCTCAGCGTGGTGAGCTTGACGCCGAGCGCGTCGAGGTGCAGCCGCGCGACCTTCTCGTCGAGGTGCTTCGGCAGCACGTAGACCTTTCTCTCGTACTCGTCGTTCTTCGTGAACAGCTCGATCTGGGCGATCGTCTGGTTCGTGAACGAGTTGCTCATCACGAACGACGGGTGGCCGGTCGCATTTCCGAGATTCAAGAGGCGACCCTCCGAGAGCATGATGATCGTGTGGCCGTCGGGAAACTTCCACTCGTCGACCTGCGGCTTGATGTTGATCTTCTCGATGCCCGCGTACTTGGTCAGGCCGGCGATGTCGATCTCGTTGTCGAAGTGGCCGATGTTGCCGACGATCGCCTGGTGCTTCATCCGCGCCATCTGGTCGGCGGTGATGATGTCCTTGTTGCCGGTCGTGGTGATGAAGATGTCGCCCTCGCCGATCACGTCTTCGAGCGTCGCGACCTGGTAGCCCTGCATCGCCGCCTGCAGCGCGCAGATCGGGTCGATCTCGGTGACGATCACGCGCGCGCCCTGGCCGCGCAGCGATTCGGCGCAGCCCTTGCCGACGTCGCCGAAGCCGCAGATGACGGCGACCTTGCCGCCGATCATCACGTCGGTCGCGCGGTTGATGCCATCGACGAGCGAGTGGCGGCAGCCGTAGAGGTTGTCGAACTTCGACTTCGTGACGGAGTCGTTGACGTTGATCGCCGGGAACAGCAGCGTGCCGGCCTCGGTCATCTCGTAGAGGCGGTGGACGCCGGTCGTCGTCTCCTCCGTGACGCCCTTGATGCTCTGGCCGACCTTCGTCCAGCGCTGCGGGTCCTCGCCGAGCGTGCGCTTCAGGAGGCCCAGGATCACGCCGTACTCCTCGGAGTCCTCCGGCGTCGGGTCCGGCACGGCACCGGCGGCCTCGAACTCGGTGCCCTTGTGGACGAGCAGCGTGGCGTCGCCGCCATCGTCGAGGATCATGTTCGGGCCATCCTCGCCCGGCCATGCGAGCGCCTGGTCGGTGCACCACCAGTACTCCTCGAGCGTCTCGCCCTTCCAGGCGAAGACCGGGACGCCCTGCGGATCCTCCGGCGTGCCGTTCGGCCCGACGGCGACTGCGGCGGCCGCGTGGTCCTGCGTCGAGAAGATGTTGCAGGAGACCCAGCGGACCTCGGCGCCGAGCGCGGTGAGCGTCTCGATCAGCACGGCAGTCTGGATCGTCATGTGCAGTGAGCCCATGATGCGCGCGCCCTTGAGCGGCTGGCTGGCCGCGAACTCCTCGCGGATCGACATCAGGCCGGGCATCTCGTGCTCGGCGAGGCGGATCTCCTTGCGGCCGAAGTCGGCGAGCGACAGGTCGGCGACCTTGAAGTCGGTCTTGCTCGAAAGGGCGGTCATCGTGGCGCGGTCTCCATGGCGTGGTGGTGGGCGTCGGCAGTGGTGGTCGGTGCGGCGGCGGCGAGCAGCGCCTCGTGCTTGCGCTGCTCCCAGCGCAGCCAGTCGGCGGCGTCGACGTGCTCGGGGCGGCTCGGCTCGGCTTCGAACCACTCCTCGACGGCCTCGCGCAGGTCGGCGTCGCGGCGCATCCGCAGCGCGAAGCCGACGTCCGAGAGGCCGAGCTCGAAGCGTTCGAGCAGCTCCCGCAGCGTGCGCAGGCGCTGCAGCTCGGCCGGCCCGTAGAGCCGGTACCCGGCCGCCGAGCGCTCCGGCATGACAAGCCCGCTGCGCTCGACATAGCGCAGCATCCGCGGCGACCAGCCGGTCGTCCCGGCGGCCTCGTGGATCGTCAGCGCGTCGTCGCCCGCCATCAGGCGGCCAACGTTACCAGAGCTGTGTCAAGGTTTGGCGGCGTGCCCGGCGCGCCGGCGTGCCGGGAGACGGGCCATTAGCATCGCCGCGTGCGCTACCACGTGCAGATCAGACGCGGCTTCCGCGTCGCGCGCGAGCTGAACCTCGAGGAGGACGAGCTGCAAGCACGCGTCCTGACGCCGTGGTCGCGCGGAGCGCTCGTGTCGCTGGGCGACCGCGAGTGGGAGCCCGCGCATTGCGAGCTGCGCCTGCTCGCCGGCCCGGAGCTGACGGCGGCGGACCTGGCGATGGGCCAGGGCTGGCAGAACGCGGAGCGCACCAGCCGCGACGTCACCGCCGAACTGCTCGCCGCGCGCCCCGCGCCGACGGCCGTCGCGCTGCTCGCGCAGACGCCCGCAGCCGCCGCGGCGGCGTCCGCGGCGCTGGAGCGCGCGGGGGTCCAGGCGCTCGCGTGGGAGCAGGCGGCCGGCGCGACGAGCGCGCTCGTGGCCTTCGACGCCGCCGGCGACAACGGCGACGCGCGCTGGTGGCTGGAGGTCGGCCGCGCGCTCGGCGCGCTCGGTGAGCGCGCCGTGCTGGCCGTGCACGGCGGCGTCGCGCTCCCCGGCCCGCTCGCCCACGCGCCGGCGATCCGCCTCGACGGCGGCGTGGACGCGGCATCGCAGGCGCTGCTTGAGCGCCTGCGCTGAGCAGCCGGGGTGCAGGTTTTCCACCTATGCGGGTAGTGGGTCAATTTGAATCCGACCCGCAACCTGCTCTACGGTCCCCGCCGTTCATAGGCGGCCCCGGGCTGGCGCGGTAACGCCGAACCCGGGGCCTACACACGGAGGTTGGTCCGTATGCAGGTGGAGCGTATCCCGCGCGCCGGGGTGGTTGAGCGGCGGGCGTTGGGCAGGGCGGTACGGGAGCTGCGCGCGAGGCGGTGGCTCTCACAGGAGGCGTTGGGGTTCCGGTCCGGGTTGCATCGCAACTACGTTGGTGCTCTGGAGCGCGGGGACATGAACCCGACGTTCGGGACCCTGTTGCGGGTGCGCAGAGGACTGGACCTGCCGCTCTCGGAGGTGCTGGCGGTCTATGAGCGGCACTTGCGCGATGGCCGGTAGAAGCCCGCACGCGGGCACGAGCGACCTCGTGGCGCTTGGTGTGGCGTTGCGAACGCTTCGCGAGCGCCGCGGCGTTCGACAGGACGCGCTCGACTGGGATGCCGGCCTTGGTCGAGGCTACGTCAGCGCGGCTGAGGTCGGCCACCTGAACCCGGCGTTCCTGACGCTGCTCACGCTTGCGCGCACGCTCCGCGCCCCGCTCGCCGAGTTGGTCGACCTCTACGCCCGCGAGCTGGCACGGATCGACCCGCAGGCCGGCCACGACGTGCCGGCATGCCCGACCCCGGCGGCGCTCGCGTACGCCAAGCGCATGAGCGAGAGGAGCCTCGCGACCCAACACGCCCGCAAGGCACGCCGAGCACGCCAGGCGCGAGGGTAGGATGCGGTCATGGACCTGAACACCCTCGCCGCGAAGATCGTGTCGGAGTCGACCGACCCGGATGCCCACACGTCTGGCAAAGACCCCGCCGCCGTAGAGCGCGGTCGCAAGGGCGGCCAGAAGG
>Ga0265319_1000114_pt1 | contig 61495 bp, 56 predicted proteins | sample 4824metaG_FD_192443 | JGI IMG/M metagenome (GOLD analysis project Ga0265319, IMG submission 192443) | Rhizosphere microbial communities from Carex aquatilis grown in University of Washington, Seatle, WA, United States - 4-8-24 metaG | ecosystem: Host-associated > Plants > Roots > Rhizosphere >... | reverse complement strand
GCATGGCGGGAGGGCTCATCGGCGTGATCATGGGGATCGGGTCTTCCAATTTGATTTCTAAACTCGCCGGCTGGCCGACGGTGGTTGCCGCGTCGTCAGTGGGGCTTGCATTTCTATTCGCTGCAGGAGTGGGCATTTTTTTCGGATTTTACCCCGCACGTAAAGCAGCAATGCTGAACCCGATTGATGCATTGCGGTACGAGTGACCGCAGGCCGCGTGTGATTTTAGTCTCTTGACTCCGAAGAGAAAAAGTATAGATTGTGCGTGAATCCAATGTAAGAATGTACTTATGCCTCCTCCTAGCACACAATCTCCTAATCAAAATGAGCTGCTCCGGACGTACATCCTGGAGCGCGACCGCCTCCGCTGCCAGTGGCCGGGCTGCGGGGTCTCGAACGCTCCCGAGGTGTTGTTTATCATGGAGAACGGAAAGAACAAAGAGAACGGGGAAGGGTATCAAAACGGCGTAACGTTGTGCCGGAAACATCTGGACACCGTGATGATGCACGAAAAAACATTTGCGCCGCTTATTTATGACCTGATTCAGCTCGTGGAATTTGAGAATGAGCTTATCCTGACGGAGCGGACGTACAAAGGAATTCTCGGAGATTGACGACGGGATTTCGTCTGCCCCTCGTCTTGAGTGAACAACCGCGGCGGCCATTCACCCGATAAAGTTTCTTGAAAAAGTATTTCTTATTGAGTATAATGATCCTGTCCCTCATGGCAGGATTTTTTTTTCTATCTACAATTGAGCAATGAATGCACATTTCGAAGGTGTTGGAGGAGAATCATCCCTCTCTGAGCTTCGAGTTCTTCCCTCCGAAGAACGAAGAAGCATCAATGAATCTTTTTTCCTCCATTAAAGACCTTACGCCTTTGAAGCCTTCGTATGTAAGCGTTACGTACGGCGCGGGGGGATCAACACGCCAGCTTACTCATGAACTTGTAGTGAAACTGCATAAGGAGACAAATCTCACAATCGTTCCCCATCTTACGTGCGTCGGTTCCTCAAAAAGCGAGATACTGCAGATTCTTACAAAGTATCAAACGAGCGGCATTGAAAATGTAATGGCGTTGAGGGGCGACCCGCCGAAAGGGCTGGAATCGTTTGTTCCAGTCAAGGATGGATTTACCAATGCCGGAGAACTCGTTGCGTTCATCAAAAACAAATTTCCCGCCATGGGGATAGGAGTTGCCAGCTTTCCCGAAGGACATCCCGATACGCCGAACAGGCTGAAAGAAATGGAATACCTGAAATTAAAAGTTGACCAGGGCGCCGACTACATCTGCACTCAACTTTTTTTTGACAACAACGATTTCTACGACTTTTGCGAGCGGGCGCAGCTTGCCGGCATCCGCGTTCCGATCATCGCCGGGATTATGCCGGTGACGTCGCGGAAAGGGCTGGCACGGATGGCCGACCTCGCGCTGGGCGTCCATTTTCCAGCCAAGCTGTTACGAGCGCTCTCGCGTGCCGACGATGATGAGTATGTCGAAAAGGTAGGAGTGCATTGGGCGACGGAACAAGTAAGAGACCTCATCGACCATAATGTGCGCGGCGTCCATTTCTATACTTTGAATAAATCCAACGCGACGCTGAAAATCTACGAAACACTCGGTGTAAAAAACTCTGAAAGCTTCAAAACTCAAGTTACAAATTTAAGCGCGTTCAAATAATTTGTTTTCACCGGGAAGGCGGAGTTTTCGGCAACACGTGATGACTAACGCTGATCATGACCGCATTGTCGGACCGTTTATCGAAATCTGCCATCGCGTCGAGGCGAAGGGGTTTGTGGCAGCCACCGATGGGAACATCAGCGCGCGTCTGCCGGACGGAAATATTCTGGTAACGCCGGCATCGCTCAATAAGGGATTTGTCGGAGCTGGGGATCTCGTCGAAGTTTCTCCGGATGGCGTTCATGTCAACGGCAAAGGAAAACCGTCGTCCGAAATGGACATGCATCTTGCCATCTATAAGAGCCGTCCCGATGTGAACGCCGTTGTTCATTGTCATCCCGTGTATGCGACGGCATTTGCAACAGCGAGGATTCCATTAACCGAATGTCTTTTTCCCGAAGTCATCGTCGGGCTCGGCGCTATTCCCCTGGCTCCGTACGCCACGCCGTCCACGAAAGAAGTGGTGGAGTCGATCGCTCCGTACGTCAAAACCGCCGACGCTATTCTTCTTTCCAATCACGGTGTTGTGACATACGGAAAAAACCTGTGGGATGCGTATTTCAAGATGGAAAAAGTCGAACAGAGTGCGCATATCCAGTATGCTGCCCGGATGCTGGGTGGAGAAAAAGTTCTGTCTGCAAACGAGGTGGCAAAATTGCGTGCAATCTCCGCTTCGCATTATGGAAAAGACTTTTCAGGAAAGCCCGGATGTGAGGTAGATCCTTCATCCCAGGATATTGAAATTACAGAAGAAGAATTTCACACGATTGTCGAAGAAGTTAAGAAACGATTGAACCAAACAGCATAATAACGATTACTACGCACCATGGAGAATAAAATTCGAGTCGGCGTCCTTTTTGGCGGACGGTCTGCGGAACATGAAGTGTCGCTTGTGTCGGCAGCTTCCATTATCGACGCCCTTGACAGAGAAAAATATGTTGTCTTCCCGATCGGTATCACGCCCGAAGGCCGGTGGCTCAGTTCACAGGACGCAATAAAATTGTTGAAGGAAAAATCTTCGGTCGAAAACCTTCCCGAGCATCTCATCCTGCCTGATCCGCGCAAGCAAGGGCTGGTGGAAATCAACAATTCCGGTCTCAGCGGGATTCAAAATATCGATGTCGTTTTTCCCGTCATGCATGGCACGTTCGGCGAGGACGGCACAGTGCAGGGACTTCTAGAACTTGCCGGTGTGCCGTATGTCGGAGCCGGCGTTCTCGGTTCGGCGGTCGGAATGGACAAAATGATTCAAAAGCAGGTACTCGAGGCTGCAAAAATTCGCGTCGCTCAAGGGCTTTCTTTCTTGATTTCGGAATTCGAAGGGGACCAGAAAAAAATTATTGGCCGGATTGAAGAGGAACTCCAGTACCCGTGTTTCGTCAAGCCGTCAAACACCGGTTCAAGCATCGGCATCAGCAAAGCGCATAACCGGAAAGAGCTGATCGATGCGGCTGCGCTCGCCGGTCAATACGACAGAAAGATCATCGTCGAGAAATCGATCGAAAAGGCGCGTGAAATTGAATGCGGTGTTCTCGGGAATGACAAACCGGCGGCTTCAGTGCTCGGAGAAATTATTCCGTCAAACGAATTCTATGATTATGACGCCAAATACGTTGACGGGAAATCCACGGCAATCATCCCTGCCGATATCCCGAAATGGGCGGTAAGAAAAATTCAATACATCGCGTGCAAAGCATTTAAAGTGCTCGATTGTTCAGGCATGGCGCGCGTGGACTTTCTTGTGCAGGGGAACGGTTCGAAGATTTTTCTCAATGAGATCAATACGATACCGGGTTTCACGTCCATCAGCATGTTTCCGAAACTATGGGGGGCTTCGGGCCTCTCATACCCCGAGCTGCTCGATAAAGTCATTCAGCTGGCGATCGAACGGCACCGCGCAAAATCTCTATTGAAGACGACGTACACGCCGAAGAAAGACTGGTACAAGGAATAATAGCGCGAGACGATCACATCCCCAAAAAAATGAAATTAGCTCTCTTCTTGTTCATCGGCAGTTCCACACTGTTTGCGCAGACTGAATCCACAGCAATTCAACTTGCAGAAAAGGAACGCGAATTTTCTCATTCAGCTGAGACAAGAGGATTCAAAGGAGCCTTCATCGCCTATTTCGACGATAGCTGCATAGCCTTTTATCCGGAGCCCAAGTTTGCTAAGCACGTTTTGACAGGAGAGCCTGAATCACAGGCCTCGCTCGTCTGGCGGCCGACCTTTGTTGAAGTTTCCTTTTCAGGCGATTTTGGATTTACAACCGGACCGTCGGAGTATCGTGCGGGGGGAGTTTCGGACTCGTCGGTGTATTATGGACACTTTGTTTCTGTCTGGAAGAAGAATGGAGATGGGGAGTGGAAGGTCATTTTGGATGTAGGGAGCAGCTATTCAAAAGATGAAAAGAAAGTTGAACAGTTTGCTATCAAACAACTCCCTTCACTCGATCTGAAAAAAACTATTTCTGCAGAATCAGAACGCTTGGGAATGATTGCCGCAGACAGTGCCTTGTCTATTCTGGCAGAAGCAAAAGGGAATGGTGCTGCATTGCAGCGATTCGCTGCGGAAGATGTGCGGGTCTATCGAAAGGAGTCCTTTCCTGCGCAGGGGAAGGGAAAAGGGTTAGAACTTGTAAAAAACGAAAGGGCGCTCCGTCACATTCTTTACGCCGGAAGAATTTCATCAGCCGGCGATCTCGGATTTACTTACGGCATTGCTGTCGGGGCGGCATTAGACACAAGCAGCTACATTCGTATCTGGAGAAAAGAAAATGATTGGAAGGTTGCGGTTGATGTTATGAAACCATGGCCGACGAAGAAGTAAACGAACTCCGTTATCGACGCTGGCGTGCATTCCTCAGTTTTTCTCCAGACTTACCATTATCTCTACCTCGCTCGTCCCTGGAAACATATCGAACGGAACGGCACGTCTGATTTTGTATCCTGCATTCCGCCATCGTTCCAATTCTACCGGCATAAGGTCGATGTTGCATAAGATGTGAAGCACGCGCTCCGGATTCTTTGCCGCTATAATTTCAATAACGCCCGGTTTGGTCCCGTTGCGGGGCGGATCGAGGATGACCTTGCCGATCATATTCTCGGTGGAGAGGAAACGCTCCATGGTATCTTCGTCAATGTCGCTTTCGAGATACTTGCAATTTAAGATTCGTAATCGCTCCGCATTCTGCTTTGCATCACGGACTGAATCACCTGAGATCTCAATACCGGTAGCGCCTTTAATAGAGTTCGACACGCTCAGGGAAAAAAGGCCGTAGCCGCAATAGAGGTCGAGAAGGCGGTCGTGCGGGTTTAACTCTAAAAGCTCCTTAAGCGTTTGCACAAACACATCAACAATGGAAAGATTCGTCTGAGAAAACGAAAGAGGAGAAAAGAGGAATTTGTTTGCGGCTACCTTTTGGAATATTGCAGCTTTGCCGAAAATTTTGTGCAGCGGAACTCTTTGATTCTTCTGGTGCTGCGGCATATAGTACCGAGACCGTTTCTCATCGACGATCACGAATACGCCAATGACTTCTCTTACCGTAGCAGTCAAGTGTTTCGAGAGGCGATTGATGAATTGGCGCATACCGGAATCGAACGCCGCCAGATTAAAGATGACCGTGAACTCGCTGTAATTTCCTTTGATGATAACATAATTCAACGCTTCGGCAGCCTCTTTTGAATCTCTTTTATTCAAATAGGATTGCACGCAAAGGTAGATTGCGGCGTGCTTTTCCGGTTCAATCATACACTGATCTACATCGACCGGATTCATTCCCGTTTCGTCGTCTTCCATTCCTATCAACCCAAGTTGTACGACCCCGTTGAAAGAAAAGGCCTTCCGCTTTGTCACGACCCTGTAATTCCTGCCAAGCGGAGATGCGATCAATGGTGAGAGCACAGGAGCGAAGTCATGCATTTTCCAAAATTCCTGCAGAATGGTGCTCTTTATTTTGTATTCATCGCCGTAATTGATCTTGTGAGCCGCGCAAAGAATGCACTTTTTCCCCGAAGAATTTTGGCATTCACCATGTTTCAACTGCCGCTGCGGCAACGGAGTTACGGCAGTTGAAAGAATGTTTCTGAAGAGGGGCAGCGAGCCCTGAGCGGTTCCGATTTTCATACAAAGAAAGTAGGGAATAACGTCTGCAGAATCAATCCCGTTTGGTTTTCAGCGCCCCTCCATTTTTCTTCTCGCACAGCGGATGTCGGACGCCGTATCGGGAGCCTCGCAATCTCTCGAAATATGTGGAAACCTGATTCTTCGAGGTGTCCGACATCTACCCCGCCGATATTTCATACTTTCAACTTACGCCAATTCTTGCTACATTTCTTCTTAATGGCCGCCGATTTTTTACGAAGAATAAAAAAGAAAGCCGACGTACGCTCCCTGTTCTCACGGCTTTGGTCGAATAAAAAGCTCAGCGCTATTCTTGCCGCAGCATTTGTCATCCTGTTGTACGTTCTTTTCAACAACCAAGGGATCGTTCAGCGGGTGAGACTCGAAAGGCAAAAGAAGGAGATGCTCCAGAAGATCCAGCAGGCCGAACAGGAGCAAAAGCAGCTTCAGGACCAATCGAAAGCGCTCGACGGCGATAAGAAAGCGATAGAAAAGGTTGCTCGTGAAAAATACGGCATGGTGCGCGAAGGCGAAAAAGTCTACCGCGTTGCGCCGAAAAAGTAGCGGTGCGGAGATGTTTTCCATCATCAAGACGCCAGGCCCTTGAAGTTTTATGGAACTGTTCGAATACACAAAACCGGAATCGAAGCCGAACGCAAACGCGCCTCTTGCTGAACGCGTCCGTCCGAAGACGCTCCAGGAGTTTGTCGGCCAATCACATTTGCTGGGAGAGGGGAAGCCGCTTCGGTTGATGATTGAGAACGACGAGCTTCGTTCAATCATTCTGTGGGGCCCGCCGGGAATCGGGAAGACGACACTGGCACGCATCGTCGCAAATCATACGAACGCGGAATTCTTTTCGCTGAATGCCGTTGCTTCGGGAGTCAAAGAAGTGCGCGACGTGATTGCAAAGGCTGAGAAGTTCCAGAAGCAGCTGGGGAAGAGGACGGTTCTGTTTATCGACGAGATCCACCGCTTTAATAAAGCACAACAGGATGCGTTGCTGCACTCGGTCGAAGACGGAGTTATTATTCTCATCGGTGCGACGACCGAAAATCCGTCGTTCGAAGTGATCTCGCCGCTGCTTTCGCGGGCGCGGGTGTATGTGCTGGAGTCGCTGGGGCAGCCCGAGCTCGAAGAAATCCTTGACCACGCATTGACAACGGATTCCATCATCACAAAAGGGAAAGTGGAGATTGCCGATAAGGATTTTCTCTTCCTTCTTTCCGGGGGAGACGCGCGGATGATGCTGAACGGGCTCGAGAGCGCGTTCTATTTTGTGAAGCCCGATGCCAAAGGGGTGAGAAGAATTTCGAAACAGGTGCTCGAAGATGCGTTTCAACGAAAGTATACTATCTACGATAAAAAGGGGGAACAGCATTACGACACAATATCCGCATTTATCAAGAGCCTGAGAGGATGCGATCCGGACGGCGCAATTTATTGGATGGCGCGCATGCTTGACGGCGGAGAAGACCCGAAATTTATTGCACGAAGGATGATTGTCCTGGCGTCAGAAGACATTGGAAACGCGGATCCGTTCGCTTCGGTTGTTGCAACGAATTGCTTTACGGCGGTAGATTACGTCGGAATGCCGGAAGCTCGGATTATCCTGTCTCATGCGGCGGCTTATCTCGCATCGGCGCCGAAAAGCAACGCGTCGTATGTTGCTATTGAAGAAGCGCTCGCGGACGTTCAATCGCTGCCGAATCTCCCTGTGCCGCTCCATCTTCGCAACGCGCCGACAAACCTGATGAAAGAACTCGGCTACGGCGGGGAATATAAATACGGCCATAATTTTGAAAATCATTTTGTCGAACAGCAATATCTTCCCGACAACCTGAAAGATAAAGTGTATTACCGGCCGACAGAAAACGGGAAAGAAAAATCGGTGAAGGAACGATTAGAGATGTGGTGGAAGAAGAAGAGGGGAAGCAATAGTAAACAGTGAACTGTAAGAAGTAAGAAGTAAAAAGTAAGAAGTAAGAAGTTAGAAGTAAATGGTGACAGTTTAAGGACCAAGAGCTAAGAGCCAAAACCTAAAACCTGAAACCTAAAACCTAAAACCTAATAACCCAAGAACTAAGACCATGCCTCAATTACAATACGCTATCGGTGTCGATTTAGGCGGCACGACCATCAAAACGGGAGTAGTAAGCTCCGCCGGAAAAATTATTGTTCAGTCGAAATTTCCAACGCTTGGAGAACAAGGGCCGAAAGCCGTCATCAGCCAAATCCGTAAATCGATTGAAGAAGTGCTGATCGCTGCAAAAGGAAAAACTCTCCGCGGGATCGGCATCGGTTCCCCGGGGATTATTGATGAAAAAGGAGGGATAGTGAAAGACCCTCCTAATTTTGCGGATTGGCATAACGTTGCTTTGGGACATGCGGTCACAAAAATTTTTAAGCTCAACACCAAGGTTGAAAACGATGCAAACGTAGCTGCTATTGCCGAAGCGAAGTTCGGTGCGGGAAAACGTCGCCCGAATTTTCTTTTCGTGATTTGGGGAACGGGGGTCGGCGGAGGGATTATTTTGAACGGCAGCATTTACCGCGGTCCCTTCGGCGGGGCGGGTGAAATCGGGCATGTATGCATTGACTTTAACGGATTGCAGTGTAACTGCGGGGCTAAAGGATGTGTAGAAGCATATGTGGGCCAGCGCTATCTCTCGCAGCGCACGGTAGAACGGCTGGCTAATCACCCGGAGTCCGGGATTCTGAAACTTGTCGGCGGTGATGTCTCGAAAGTCGAACCGAAATATATTTCACAAGCGGCACATCAAGGCGACAAGCTTGCGCGTGAAATTTTCACCGAAGCGGGCACGCTTCTCGGCGTCGCTCTCGGGTCAGTGCTGAATACCATTGACATGCGCGTGGTCATTATCGGCGGGGGCATTTCTGCCGCAGGGGATTTTGTTTTTACGGCGATCAGGAAATCAGTACAGTCGCATGTTATGAAGCCGATGCGCGAAGACATTATCGTGCTTCCGGCAAGGCTCGGCAATTCCGCGGGAATTCTCGGTGCGGCAGGGCTCGTTCTGTAATTACGGGATTACACCATTGTGCGGTAATGGCAAAAACAAATAAAAATCTCTTTTCGGTACCGATCCTGCGATTTTATCACCTGCGTTTTTTATCTCGTCGAATTTTTCTAGGGGTTGTCCTCCTGCAATTGTTAATTCTGCAATGTTCTCATGCTCAAGCGGCAGACTCTCTTGCCGTCGCTAAGGTTGATTCCGTCGCGCGGCAGGATACGACGAAAAAAAAGGCATCGGGTATTGATACGAGCGTCGTCTATTCAGCAGTCGATTCGATCGTGTATTCATATCCTAAGAAAGTAATGATGATGTACGGGAAGGGTGATGTCAAATACCGGACGCTTGGACTGAAGTCCGAACGCATCGATGTGAACTGGAACGACAATAATTTGGAATCGTACGGCGTGCTGGACTCATCGAAAATCGGCAAGACCGATTCGTTAAAGAAATTATACCGCGGCACACCGGTTATGATTGACGGAGGGGAGACATACGAGGGATGGAAAATCGGCTACAATTTCAAATCGCAAAAGGGGCTCGTGACCCTCGGAGAAACGGAGATGGAGAAGAGCTACTATCACGGCGAGCAGATTAAGAAGGTTGACAAGGATATGATGTTTATCTCCAACGGTGTCTTCACGTCGTGCGACCTCGATCACCCGCACTACTTTTTCTTCAGCCCGCGAATGAGAGTGACCATCCGCGACAAGATCGTTGCTGAACCGATTTATCTTTATGTCGCGGATGTTCCGGTATTCGTTTTGCCGTTCGGTGTCTTCCCGAGTCAAGGAGGGCGGCGTTCGGGCATTATCACTCCCGCGTACGGCGACGACGCCAATCGCGGAAAGTACATCAGCCATCTCGGCTATTACGATGCGATAAGCGATTACACCGACCTGGCCGTTGCTGGCGATTGGTATCCCGAAGGGGGCTGGCAGGCGTATTCAAATTTTCGGTATGCAAAGAGGTACGATTTTACCGGTGCGCTCACCGGACAATATTCACGCCTTCTCATCGGTGAACCGAGCGACTATAACCGGGAGGATCAGTCGAACTATCGGGTAAATCTCACGCACAAACAACAATTTGACCCCACGACACAACTCGACATCGACTTCACATTTGCGAGCAATAATTCCTATAAGACCAGCAATAACTACAACGACTATCTTCTGCAACAGATTTATTCCAATGCGACGCTGAGCAAATCGTGGGAAGGGACGAACAACAGCATGAGTGCCAACATTTCCCGGACACAAGACTTGATACAAGGGAGCGTCACTTCAGACATTCCAACGCTCACTTTTTCACACACACAGAGTTACCCGTTTCGCAGCGAGAAAAAATCTCGAGGACTTTCTGACGCTTCCGAGTCTAACTACGCCTGGTACGAACTGATCGGGCTCGGTTACAGCGGCCAATTTATGAATAAGGACGACAAAACGAAAACGGCAGATTCGCTGACCTATCCTAGCGGATTTGTCCCCTATAATCGGCAGGGAATTTCGCACAGCTTCACCCTGAATGCGTCTCCCAAAGCCGGCTATTTTACAATTTCACCATCTTTCAATTACAATGAACGATGGTATAACAAAAGCGTAGCTGTCGACAGCGTGCACCGCGCAACGGACGCCCCGGCATTAAGGGATGTCAATGGGCTTGAAGCTGTACGGTTCTTTAATGTGGGAGTTTCTGCTTCGACCAAATTGTATGGAATGTTTCAACCGCCTATTCCCGGCATCGCCGGTTTTCGTCATACGATAACACCGAGCATTTCGTACGAATATCAACCGGATTTTTCCACAGCGAAGTGGGGTTATTATGGAACATACCGAGACACGCTCGGCAACCGAGTACCGTTCGATCGGTTCCAAAAAGAAGTCTATGGCGGTGCGCCGGCGGGTGAATCGCAGGCGATCGGCTTTAACGTTGGAAATTTATTTGAAATGAAAACCGAGGACAAAGATTCTGTTAATAAAGGAACCAAATACCAGCTCATGAATCTCGGGGCGCAAATGTCTTACAACTTTGCCGCAGATCATTTCAAGCTGTCTGACCTTGCACTAAGCTACCGTACAGACATCGGGCAGTATCTCGGCATCAGCGGCAGCAACAACTACCGTTTTTATGATTTCGATCCGAAGCTCAACCAGCGCGTCGATAAATTGTTGTTCAATGAAGGCAAAGGTATCGCCGAGTTGACGAACTTTAGCATTAATCTTTCGACTTCATTGCATGGCGAAAAGAAGAAGAGAGAAGCTGATATCCATCCAATCGACTCTACAGCGAGCGTCGAAGATCAATCTGCCCTATTTCGGCAGAACGGTTACCGTGGAATATATGATGAGGAGCCCCCCGATTTCAGCATTCCCTGGAATCTCGGTTTGAGTTTCAGTTTTGCACAGAACCAGGAAAACCCTGCGGTCAAAACCCGGTCGGCAAATGTCAATGCTAATTTAGGGTTTAATTTGACGGAGAATTGGAAATTTACCGCAACGACAAGTTATGACCTTGTCCAGCGGCAAGTTGCCGCGCCGCGAATCACAATAGACCGTGACCTTCATTGCTGGACTATGAATTTCAGCTGGGTGCCCACCGGAGCGCTCGCCGGGTACCGGTTCGAGCTTAAAGTAAAAGCGCCGCAATTGCAGGACATAAAGCTGACGAAGCAGAACATGAACAGTGGATACTATTAGGAATTAATAATTAAGAATGAAGAATGAATAATGAAAAGCTAAAAGCTAAAAGCTAAAAGCTAACTGTTGACTGGATCTTATTTTTTCACTTTTAACTTTTCACTTATCTTTGATAAAATGTAATGGCTCCGTCGAGCGGCAAACCTAACCGCCTCATCAAAGAAAAAAGCCCCTACCTTCTCCAGCATGCGCACAACCCCGTTGATTGGTATCCTTGGGGGGACGAAGCATTCGACGCCGCGCGCCGCGAGAATAAGCCTATTTTTTTATCGATCGGTTATTCGACGTGCCATTGGTGTCACGTGATGGAACACGAGTCGTTTGAAAACGATTCGGTTGCCGGCATCATGAATAAGTATTTCATTTCCATCAAAGTTGACCGCGAAGAGCGTCCCGACGTCGACAAGGTCTACATGAGTGCTGTGCAGGCGATGACCGGCAGTGGAGGCTGGCCGCTTTCAATTTTTCTTACGCAGGAGTTAAAACCGTTCTACGGCGGGACGTACTTCCCGCCGCGGGACGCCCGCGGCCGTCCCGGGTTTCCGACAGTCTTGGAACGGATTCATCAAGTATGGGAGACGGAACGCGAAAAGGTGGTCGAATCGGGAAACCGGTTGATTGCAATCCTTCAACAAGAAAGAGAAGCAGACCAGGAAGGATCTGCCGTCGATGAAACGCTGCTCAAAAGAACGTACCATCAGCTTGCCGCACAGTACGACCCAAAATATGGCGGGTTTGGCAGTGGGCCGAAATTTCCGCGTCCCGTAGTTTTGAATTTTCTTTTCCGGTACTATGCGCGTTCGAAGGATGAAGAGGCGTTGACGATGGCCCTGACGTCGCTTCGCGCTATGGCACAAGGCGGTATGTACGACCATATCGGCGGCGGGTTCCATCGTTACTCTGTTGACGCCCAGTGGCGGGTTCCTCATTTTGAAAAAATGCTGTATGACCAGGCACAGCTCGTTAATTCATATCTTGATGCATTCCAAATAACAAGCGACGAATCGTTCGCACGCACCGCTCGTGAAACGCTTGACTATGTCCTGCGCGACATGACAGACCCGGAAGGCGGCTTCTATTCTGCCGAGGATGCGGACAGTCCGGAACCCGAGAATCCCGCTCACGCTTCCGAGGGGGCATTTTATTTGTGGACAAAGAAGGAGATTGAAAACATCTTGCAGGCTGAAGATGCAAAGGTCTTCTGCCATCACTTTGGAGTTGATGAATACGGGAATGCTCTTTCGGACCCTCATAGTGAATTCCGCGGCAAGAATATTTTGTTCTCCCCCTTTACCGTGGAACAGACCGCAAGTTTTTTTTCTATGGATGAAGGCAAAGTACGAGCAATGATAGGGGATGCAAAAGCGAAGTTGTTTGCTGCCCGGACCCAGCGGCCGAGGCCCCGACGGGATGATAAAGTTATCACGGCATGGAATGGTCTGATGATCAGCGCATTTGCGAGAGCTTCACATATTCTGCGGGAGACGCGGTACGCAGAGGCGGCAGAACGCGCGGCTCAATTTGCTGCCCGCGAGCTTTACGATTCCAAGACGAAAACGCTTCATCGCCGCTTTAGGGACGGCGAAACGAAATTTGAAGCGCAGCTTGATGATTTTGCTTTCTTTATCCAAGGGTTGCTGGATCTTTATGAAGCAACCTTTGATATCGAACGGCTCACCTTTGCACTGGAACTTCACAGAACACAGGTTGCATTGTTCTGGGATTCATCGGGAGGAGGCTTTTTCGATTTTTCCGGGCAAGATAAATCTATCCTCCTCCGAACAAAGGAAGCGTATGACGGCGCGGAACCTGCCGGAAATTCTGCCGCAGCGTTGAATCTGATACGGCTTTCCCAAATGACCGGCGACGGCATCCTGAAGATGCAAACAGAAGTAGTGATGAAGTCCTTTAGCGCAGTGCTCCAGCGTGCACCCGATGCCATGCCGCAGATGATTGTAGCGATTAATTTTTTTCTCAGCGCCCCGAGACAAATTATCATCGCAGGAAGCAGGAATTCGCCGGCGACCGCTGAGTTCCTCGATGAAATTGCAGGGCACTTTCTACCGGCAATGATTATGCTGTCCGCTGACGGCGGCGCCGGTCAAGATTTTCTTTCCAAACGCATTCCCGTCATCGCATCAATGGTTCCGAAGGATGGCAGTACGACTGCGTATATTTGCGAAAACTTTAAATGTGAATTGCCGGTAAACACAATCGAGCAGTTAGTGTTGCTCCTGCGCGGACAAGACACCCCTCATTCAACCGATTGATAACAGATGTTACGCCGTTCATGCCGACCTCGACAGATGTTTTTCGGATCCCGGTTCTATTTCTTGACGTTTTTCGGGGAATAGTACTTCGCCGGTAACTCCTCTTTGGTATACCCGCAGTTTTTCGGTTGAACCCTTCTTGAATAATTTACGGATTTTTGCTGGGGTAAATACCCGTCATCCTCTGGAATGGAACGGGAAGGGGGCTTAGCGGCGGCTCAAAAAATACTGAAAATTTCTTATTGCAAATTCAATTCTAACTATTTATCTTATTTAACGCATGAATATTGATCTGGGTAGTCGAAGGTCCGGACCTCTCATGGAAGGCTGTTCCGCGGTAATACATTGATAAAAACAAATCTCGTTCTCGCGAATACGCTAAGAAGCAGAAGCAAACCTGGTTGTTCCAATCTCAAAGGAGGATTCATTCAATGAAGTTAAAAGTCGCCACTGAACAGAACGGTGAAGTTCTGATTATCGAGCCTAAAGGGGCGCTTGTCGGAGGGGAAGAGACGGACGAATTGCGCGACGCTGTCGCGGAATCCATCGAGAAAGGGAACAAGAAGCTTATTGTTGACCTCGGTAAGGTGACTTACATGAATTCGACAGCCATAGGTGCGCTGGTATCGGCTCATACTTCGTACGCGAATCGAAAAGGGAAAATCGTGTTGTGCAACGTCAACAAGAGCATCAAAAACATTTTCGTTGTTACGAAACTTTCCATGATTTTCCAGGTCGCCGATACCCGGCCGGATGCAATATCGGCGTTCACATAAGATTTTCTTCGAATGTAAATTCTTAACACTATAACATCATTATTTCTAAGGAGTATCTGTTATGAAACAAGGAATGTTCAACACAATCCTGATTGTATCAGCCTTTGTGATTGGGTTTTTGATTTTTGAATTCTTGCTTCCCGAGTTTATACAGAAGGGCGGTCCGTTAGTGGTTGCGTTACTCGCGCTTTCTATCATGGTCGTGACGTACGTTTTTGAACGACTTCTGTCGCTTCGAAAAGCGCAGGGAAAAGCATCCCTGGAAAAATTCCTGACGGCGTTAATTAAACACGTTTCGGCCGGCGACCTCGATGCGGCAATTTCTGCATGCGACGGTCAGCGCGGTTCGCTCGCCAATATCATCAAATCGGGGTTGGAACGGTTCCGCGAAATCTCCAGCGACAAGTCGATGGAAGCCAAAGATAAGATGGGGGAAGTACAGCGTGTCATCGAAGAGGCTACAATGTTAGAGATGCCGATCCTGGAAAAGAACTTGATCGCTCTTTCGACGATTGCATCGATTGCAACAATGGTCGGCTTGCTGGGAACGGTTATCGGTATGATCCGTTCATTCGCCGCATTGGCCCATGCCGGTTCTGCTGACGCCGTGCAGCTTTCTCAGGGTATCTCCGAGGCGCTCATCAACACGGCGGGCGGAATCTCGATCGCTATTGCATCGATTGTCTGCTACAACTTTTTTACGACGAAAATTGACGGCATGACGTACATGATCGACGAGGCAAGCTACGACATACTGCAAAATTTGAAATCAAAACTTTAAAAGCGAGTAGAAAGAAGTACCTATGCCAAAAATTCACAGAAAACGCGTTGGCTTTAAGCTGGATATGACGCCGATGGTTGATATTGGTTTTCTTCTGCTGACATTTTTTATGTTAACGACGCAGTTCAAGCCGTCGGAAGACATTCAGATCACGCTTCCTTCATCACATTCCGTTTTCAAAATTCCCGGCGCCGATGTTATTACCCTGACTATCGGAAAAGAAGGACAGATATTGCTCGGTGTGGATTCTCAGATATTGCGGCAGGCACTCTTTGGCCCGGCTGCGAAGATGAAAGCGAGCGTTGAGGTGCAAACCAAAGATTTGCCAAACCTTCTTATTCAAGCCCGTCAGAGCAACCCCCGGTTGAAGACAGTGATCAAAGCCGATAAAGACGTTGACTACGGAGTCATCGAAGACGTGATGAATATCCTGCAAAAAGTAAACATCACACGCTTCAATCTTGTTACAGAATTAGATAAGAATTAAAACGAAGGAACACTGCAATGGCTGAAGTTGATGTAAAACAATCGCGCGGCAAGCAGAAGCATTCGAAGAAGAAGAAACGTCGTATCGGCGTTCGTATCGACATGACGCCGATGGTTGATATCGCTTTTCTGTTGTTGACATTCTTCATGTTGACGACGACGATGAACAAGCCGCAGGCAATGGAAATCAATTTGCCCCCCGGTGATGCGACAGTCGATGTGCCCTCTTCGAACCTCTTGACGCTGCGCATATCTGAGGACGGAACTATTTATTGGAATATCGGGATTGACAAACCGGAGAAGGTTTCTTCTGTTGACCTGAAAAAAATATTGAAGGAAAAAAACAGTGCGAACCCGAAGTTGATCACGCTCATTAAGGTCGACCGCAAAGGGAAGTACATCATGATGGTCAACATCATGGATCAGTTGAACGTTGCCGATATCACGCGTTTCAGCCTCGCACCGTTTGGCGATAAAGACAAACAACTCATTGAAAAAATTTAATGACGGCATAAACACCCGTCGTTCGCTCGAAGTGGTTTCAGGAAGGAGTTAAGAACGTATGTCAGCAACTGCACCAGCCGTCAATGCAAAATATGGTGCGTATGAATTACGCGGGTTGTACCAGAAATACGCAACACGCGCATTGATTTTCGCCGCGATTTTTCACCTGGTCGCAATCGGCGCGTACTACGGAGCAGTGTATCTTACGACCGAGGATGAACCCGTGTACACCGTTCGCATCATGAAATACAGCGACCTCGGTCCGCCTCCCTCAATTACAAACTCGCAAGCCGCACCCGCCGTCTCAGTGTCGGGCGCTGCCGCAAAACCGACGGTAGGAACACCCGTTCCGGTTCCCGACGCTGAAATCAGCCCTGAAGCAACGATTGCATCTCAAACCGAGTTGCAGCAGATAGGACCTGTCGGCGACCCGAACGCGAGCGGGAGCGGTGGTCCGGTGTCTATTCAGAACGACGTGAAGATTGAAGACGATGGCCCGCCGCCTGATTTTGTGCCGGTAGAAAAACAACCGGCACCGGTGAAAAACCCATCGCCTATTTATCCGGAAATTGCCCGGCGAGCAGGCGTTGAAGGAACCGTTTGGGTTAAGATTTGGGTTGACAAAGAAGGAAAAGCAAAGAAAGCCCAAATTTTGAAATCGGATGCAGAGTTGTTCAACCAAGCCGCGATCGACGCCGCGATGCAGTGGGTTTTCACTCCGGCCGTTATGAATAACGGGCCGGTTGCAGTATGGGTTTCCATTCCGTTCAAATTCAAGTTGAACCAAGGACACTAAAAATACGATGGATCCTTACAGGCCGATGGTCTACGTTGGCTACGCGCTGTCGGCATTCCTTTTTATCTGCGGCATCGTTATCGCGACGGGGATCTTTATGCCCCCTACAATGCCCCGGAAGTTTCGGATCATGTTTGGTATCGTGATGCTGTTATACGGTATTTACCGATTCGTCAATATCCGGATACAACAGCAGCAAAGAAATGAAGACCGCTCCCTTTCATAATCTGGCGCTATCCCTTTCCCTGCTTTTCACCTGGACGGGCTGTCAAAACGATACGCGCGACTTACCGACGCGGGGGCACATTGTTGTGATTTCGTCCGAAGATATTTTTCCCGCTATCGATGCGGAAGTGAAAGAATTTGAGGGGATGTACGAACAAGCTCACATCACGCATCTGCAATCGACAACGCGGGATGCGGTCGTTCAATTGCTCAATGACAGCGTCAAAGTCATCACCAGCCCTCGCCAGTTCAATGATGAAGAAAGAGCGGTGATTAAAAAATACAAGCTTGAAGTGGATACATTTAAGATTGCGTACGATGCCGCCCTCGTGCTTGTCAATGAAAAAAACTCCCTTACCCGTATCACGGTTGGGGAATTGCGGGACATCCTTCTCGGGAAGGTGAAAACGTGGCGCGATATGGGGGAGAAGAAAATTCCCGGACCGGTAGTCGTTGCGCTCGGTGGAGTCAACAGCGGAATGTATGAATACGTGAAGCAGCGCATAACAAATTTTCAGCCGTTTGCGGACGTCGTGGTTCCGTGCTCAACGACAACGCACGTGATCTCCTACGTTGCAGATCACAACAACGCCATTGGGTTTGTGAGCCAGAGCTGGGTGTCGTCAACGCCGTCGAAGACGCGGATTTTGGACATTGGAGACCCAAGTTTCACGAGGGACTCAGCATCGACGACATTGGAATATTTTCCCCCGCTCCAGGCCCATGTCTACCGCGGCTACTACCCGTTGAGTCGAACGCTGTATCTTTTCTCCAGAAATGCCGGCACGGGGGTGGGCATTGGTTTCACCGCGTTTTTGACCGGTGCCGAAGGACAAAAACTGTTTCTTAAGAGCGGACTGGTCCCGGCTACAATGCCGGTCCGTCTCATTCAACTTGAATCCCAGTAAGCGAGGAAGCCCCAATGCATTATTTATTCAAACGTATCGTACCATTCCTAGTTCTTCTTGCCTTGTCGGAAAGTATGCATGCTCAGGACGACATGGCCCTCGGAAAAGAAGCGTTACAGCAAAAGTCGTATGATACAGCGATCAAATATTTCCTGAAGGCTCAGCAGGCGGGACCCCGTGTTCTTGAGCCTAATTTTTATCTCGGGGAAGCGTATCGATTGAAGGGAGTCAAGGATTCGGCGGAAACCTTTTTGCAGCGCGCCGTCGATATCAATGAAACGTACCTTCCGGCGTGGTCTTCGTTGGGAACACTTATGATCAAAACCGCGCAAACGGACAAAGCGGCAAAAATTTTTGCGGCGGCGACAAAGGCCGACAAAACTAACCCTGCGGTTTCTCTCGCGTACGGGAACGCGTACCTCGATGTGGATTCGCTTGATAAGGCAATCGTTTACTTCTCAAAAGCGAAAGAATTAAATGAGAATTTGCCGGAAGTCTATGTAGGCCTCGCCGAAGCATACGGCAGGCAAAACATTGCCGTACTCGCAATCTCCAATTATCAAAGGGCGGCAGAACTCGACTCGCTCTCTGCCGTTATCCGGTACAAACTGGGCAAAGCATACTATAAGAATCGTCAATACAATGATTGTGTCAGAGAGTTTCAGGCTGCAATCAATCTCGACCCCACAAATGACCTTTATATATTCGAAGTTGCCGATATTTTCTACCGCGCTAAACTGTGGCGTGAGTCGGCTCTGTTTTTCGCAAAATACGTCTTGCTAAAGAAAGATAATCCGATTGCATATGATGAATACGCAAAAGCGTTGTTCGGCGGAAAATTCTACAAGGACGCGCTTCCTGTACTCGAACGGGCGATGGCGCTCAACCCGAAGGTGTATGAGTTGAAGCCGATGCTTGCGCGTTCGGAGTACGAGTGCGGGGAATATCAGAAAGCTGTCGATGCCTATAAAGTCATTCCCAAAGACTCTCTTACTGCTGAAGATTGCATTCGCCTCGGCCGCTCATACGTAAAGTTGAAAGAGGGCGACAATGCGATCGCGAACTTCGAAAGGGCTATCGCGATGGATACAGCGTCGACGGAATGTGCCGCCGACCTTGCACCGTTGTACATGGCCAAACATCTGTATGACAAGGCGGCGAATCAGTACAACAGAAAACTAAAAGCAGAACCAAAGAACATCGGCGCTCTCGTAAACGGCGGTGTCTGCTATATGGTGATAGGAAAATATGATACTGCGAAGACAATGATGCAAAAGGTGATCGACCTGCGCCCCGATTTCTTCCAGGCATACCTCTACCTTGCAAAATGCTATTACCTGCTCGACTCGCTCAACCTTGCCGAGAAACAATACCAGCTTGTTATTTCGATCATCGATACGAGCAAAGTCGAGAGCAGCGAAGGAAAGTCGAGGGAAGAGAAATACGGGGCACAGCTTCTTGAGGCAAGTAAATTCATCGGGCTCATTGAACTCCTTTCAAAGCATTATCCTCCGGCGATCGAGTTTTTGAAAAAGGCAATAACGTACGAACCAAAAGAGAAAAAAGACGCCGAAGCACATCTCTGGCTGGCACAATCTTACGCTCTCTCTCTCGGCAACACAAAGATTAGTGTGGACGAGGCTCAGGAAATTAAACAAAAGGCGATCGATGAGTACAAGGTTGTATTGAAGATCGACCCGAAAAACGCCGCTGCGAATAAGGAACTGAAACAACTTGAAGGAAACTAAGTCGGATCGAACAGTAATTATTCTATTCATGTTCTCATAACAAACAATTACAGTAAAGGTGACGTATGCATTTTTCTAAGCGTTCGATTCTGCCGATGAATCTGCTTGCCGCTGTGCTTGCCCTTCTTGCATTGCTATTGTCTTCGTGCAGTAAACCGCAAGCTCCCGTGGTGAAAGAATGGGATTTGTACCAAGACCCGTTCTATGGGTTCGAATTGCAGTACCCGAAAGGATGGTTAGTGAATGCCGAAACCAATCGGATCAAAATCTACTCCTCGCAGGAGGCCGCAACGTGGTTTTTTGACCCTTCGAGCGGCGGGAAGAACGGAGTTGAAATTCTTTTTGGCTTTGAGAATTTCGCGACGGCGGGCGTAACGACGCTTGATGCGTACGCCGCACAAACGAAAGATAAACTTTCGGGCATCGGAGTTGTCAGCGGAGGACAACAGGCAACGCTCGGAAAAGAACCGGGCCAGGAACTTGCCTATACGTCGAAGATCAGCAAAAGCGTTACGATTTACGGGCGAAGAATTGTAACGATGCGGGACAGCGTGTTTTATTATGTTAACCTTGCAGGCTTCAACGAAGATTACAACCTCTATTCCGCCGTGTTCGATACGGTGTTAAGTTCGGTCAAACTGCCGAAGCCGAAAGTTGCCGTCTCGAAGGTCGATGAGTCCAAGCCTTCTGCTGAATGGACGAAATATCCCGGTGAATTTTTCGAGATCCAATATCCCGATAATTTTGAATATACCTTCCCGCCGAAGAAAGGCGAAACGATATTCTCGATGAGCATCCATCATAAGATCCGGCAGGACTGCGCGATCCAAATCGACGTGCTGCCGGCGAAGAAGCTGACTGTAGCAAAAGTCTTCGACCAAAACAAAGCAAGATTCAAGCCGAAGTCGACGAACGATACAAAGATCAGCGGGCTCGATGCAAAATATTTGACGTACGCGCCTGAGCCGAAAGTCGACGGCCGTGCATATTTTGTGGTAAAAGATGATAAAGTCTATCGTTTGGTGGTGACATGGTATCAACCGATGGCTGCCGATTATGTTCCTGTTTTTGAAAAGGCCGTTTCCAGCCTCAAAATAAAATAGAGCCGCAAATTCAAAACTATTTTGCCCCGAATTCGATGCCGAGTTCGGGGCTTTTTTTTGGGAAATATTACATAAAAAATTTAACTTGACATTCATTTTGCGAATTCTTACAGTACCAGCGAGTAATCAATTGTTATGCATTGTCGAGAAAGGCGGGGCGACATTGCAGTCAGGGTAGCAAATTACTTACAATCCTCTCTGCATTTCGCAGGAAAGAATTCCAGAATATATTATTGAGTATCTCTTTTTTCCCGCATAGCTAGTGCACATTCTTTAGATTGGCGAAATTGCACTTTCTAACTATCGTCAATCTTTGGATTATCTTCTGCACTAAAAAATTGCCTCTTTCAGTTTATTTCTTTTTCTCCTCGCACATAAACGGATCAATGAAATTAGCACTCTTCAGTCTATCGTTCATCATTAGCCAGATTTCATTCTCTCAATGGTCTACCAAGCCGTACGCAGACAGCGGATTAGACGTTTGCCCCGGATTCAATCCTGGGATTGTTACTTTTGACGATGGTAGTTCCATTGTGCTTGGACTGCTGTCATCCTACATATATGCGCAAAAGTTGGATCCAGCTGGATACAAAGTATGGCCTCAGCCAATAATGGTATTTCACAACGACAGCAGCGATATAAGTGTGGGCAGCGAATTGTCCGCACAAACCTGGTTCTGCTCTGATGATGATGGAGGAGTGATACTCTACTGGGAAGATTATCGTGGAGCCTATTACACACAAGATGGAGCGAAAAACGGTACAACATATTTACAGAGAGTAGATAAGGATGGAAATGTAAGGTGGGGGAACGAAGGGATACAAGTGAACGACTTGATGTCTGGTCTTAAGGATGCACGGATAGCAACAGATGATAGCGGAGGCTGTGTCTTGATCTGGACGGAGTGGGGATTTAATTACCCGGGCGCTCCTAATAAGAATTATCTCAAATTTGCACGGTACGACGCAAACGGAAACAGATTGTGGATGCAAATCATGGACTCAACGTTTTCTGGGGCTGATCCGTTTTATCCATATGATGTTACTAGAGGAGGAGAGTATTATTACTTTAGATACGCCATTGGTTCTGCAGGAAATTATCAGAAAGCAATTAACAATAATGGCGAATTGAGTTCAGCTAAAACTCAACCGATATCTGAAATTGAAATATCAAAGGATCAAAATATATTTTTTAGCGACCTTACAGTTTTTCCTACCCACGTCTATAAAATTTCTAAAGTTAATTACCAAAGTGATACAAATTGGGTAAAGACATTTTCTTTCCAGAATTACTGTAGCGACAAAGGTGGTATGCTTATTCCTGATAATAAAGGTGGAACATATCTTACACATGTCTGTAATGATACTTTGCTATATTTTGATTCATTGGGAAATCTATTCTTCAAAAAATATAATGATATAGACTTTGGTATTTATTTCTTTCCCGATGGTGATGAAGGTCTTCTTGTGATAAACAGTACGACAGCGAGACGGTATGATAGTTCAACTAAAATGATATGGTCTGACAGCGTGGTTTTTCTTTCCGATCCCGGAAATGCCTACTCACCTTATTTTAAACCGGACAATAACGGAGGCTTAATTATTGCATATTGGTCAACGCAAGGAGGTATTTATGCCCAGCACACAGGAAGACTTGGGAAACTCGGGATTATTTCAAATGTGAAAAACAAGCCAATACAAACACCTGTGGCATTCAAACTACTGCAAAACTATCCGAATCCATTTAATGGCTTAACGCAAATTCAATACTCGTTGGATGCAAAATCAAAGATACGATTGAACATTTATGATGTGTTGGGCAAAAAAGTAGCAACGATTGTCGATGCCACTCAAGAAAAAGGAACATACTCGGTAAATGTTGAATTACCCAATTCAGCATCGGGCGCTTATTTTTATCGATTAATGAACGAAGGGAAGATTCAAATTACACGTAAAATGCTGCTGGCAAAATAACCAAGCAGCAGTAAAATCACCCGTCAAACAAAAAAGGGGCTCCTATGAAAACGAAACTGTGATCTGCACCCCAAAAAATATACAGGTAGTTAAGCCACAGTTTGCTTGAGCAGTTGTTGTTCAAATTGCTCGGGCGATAGATATCCGAGCGCGGAATGTTTCCGCTGTGTATTGTAAAAACATTCGATGTAGTCAAAAATACTTCTCTCAAGTTCTTCTCTCGTATCAAATTTCTCACCGTGGATCGCTTCAACTTTCAGCGTATGAAAAAATGTTTCTGTAATCGCGTTATCGTAACAACTTCCACTTGCTCCCATGCTCTGCCGCATGGTATTGGCTGCGATCATCTCCGTGACATCATCACTTCCGAACTGACTTCCGCGATCGGAGTGGAAGATCGTTCTGTCTGTTACCGTTCGATGGAACAGCGCCCGCTGTAAGGCTCGGGCAACAAGTTCACCAGTCATTCTTCTGCTCAGCGCATAACCGACGATCTTTCTCGAACAGACATCCAACACCACCGCAAGATACATCCAGCCTTCTTTTGTCCACAAATACGTGATGTCCGAAGTCCACACCTGGTTCATCTCTGGTGCCGTAAACTCACGTTTCACTAAATCCGTGATCCCGTCGTGCCAGCTCGTCTTTGGTCTTGCTCGTTTGAACCTTCTCGTGGCCTTAGCATATAAACCCAATGTTTTCAGCAGTTTGCCGATACGTTTCTTGTTGTATCGCCTGCCACGATCTCGCAATGCATCGGTGATCCTTCTGGAACCATACCTCTTACGATTGTTGTAAAAAATCTCTCGCACTTCCACTTTCAACTGCTCGTTCTCACGCGTTCGTTTGCTCGGCTGCCGGTGCATCCACGCATAATATCCGCACCGGCTTACCTCCAAGACCCGGCACATCGTGATGATCTTCCATACTTGTTGATGTGCCTCGACAAACCCATATCTTATTTCTTTATCGCGCTGAAGTAGCCCATCGCTTTTTTTAAAATGGCCACTTCCTCTTCCAACTCTGCGTTGCGCTTCTTCAACGCTCGCAGTTCCTCGTCCTCCGCCTTGAGGTTGCCTTTCCCAGGAAACGCTGCTTCAGCTTCGTTGCGATATTCTCGCTTCCAGTTATATAATGTGTTGGGTTCTAAACCCAATTCACGAGCAACAGATGCTGTGCTCCGTCCAGCCTCCATCGACAGCTTCACTGCATTGATCTTGAACTCTTTGTCGTATTGCTTTCGTTCCTGCTTCTCTGGGTCCATTCTTGCCGACTCCTTTCGTCATGTCTCCGCAAGATATGGCTTTTCTTCCTGTCTACAAAATGGGGTACACTTCACTCTTATAATTGGGGAAGTGGTAGCATCGGGGCAGTTCCATTAAATCCGGCCTACAACACATCTTTGCAGGCTCTCGATGTTTATTTTACAATGAGGCTCTCACGCTATGACCTGCAGAACCCAATGTTCTCGGGAGGCGTGTATGCCGCTGCTCAAGGGAACGCAAATGTTATTGGAAATGAGTATTACCAAGTGGGAGGATCTTCAGCAACTTATGACACTTCAAGCAACTATGGTTTCGGCACGTCATCGCTAACTTCAGTCTGGGTAACATTGCCGGTCAAGTCTTTTTTTGTGTGTAAAATTGTAGGAGGTCACGCCGCACTCCGGTATGAGATGAAATGTGAATCGTTCACTTCCGGGCACATGAGGGATCGGATATGCCTGAGTTGAGTGAGCTCGTGCTCTGTCATCGTAACCCTCTGCCACTTTAGTGAAACCCGCCACAACACACCAAAGACCAATCCTACTGCTCCACGTTCGTGTTGATGTTGTGGCAGAATTTTCGTTCTCCGCTTCTCCTCCTCAAAACATCTCTCCAGGAGATTTGTCGTTCTGATAAACCGCCGGTGTGCTTCCGGATACTTCAGATGGATCAAGCAGGCGTCACGATCATCCATGAAGCACTTCACGGCTCCCGGATAAACGGGCGCATACTTTTCAATGAACCGTTCGGAGAGAAGATCGGCCGTCATCCGGTCCGGGGCGTAGTAAACCGCCTGAAGCTCGGTCATGACTGTCTTGAGGTGATCCTTCGGCAGTTTTTGAGCGATGTTCCGCAGTTTGTGGGCGATACAGCGCTGACGATCGGCTTTCGGAAAATGTCTCATCACCGCTGCAATGACCGAGCTTCCGCCATCGGTGATGACCAACAGCGGTTGCCGCAGCCCGCGACGGATCAAGTCCTGAGAGAACACCTCCCAGGCATCAGCGCTCTCGCTCTGCACCGGGGCAAGGTGAAGAAAGACCTTCGTTCCATCGGCACAAATCCCCCACGCACATAACAGTGCCTGACCGTTGGTATAACGCCTGACGGCCTCGTAGACTCCGTCCAAGAAGAGAAACACCACGTCCAACTCTGAAAGATCACGGCGGCTGAACGCGTCGTATTCTTCGTATAATCGGGCTGAGACACGGCTGACCTGGCTCCGGCTCAACAGCGGCTTGCCGTCAGCATCTTTGAATGTCTCTTCGACATCTCGCGTCGAGAGCCCTCGAACGTAGGCTTCGATGGCCAGCCGTCGAACTCTCTCGGCGACAGAAGCAACGCTCTTCAGTAATCGGCTGCTGAACTTCTCCCGTGTGTGCCGAACCCTCGGGATCGATACCTGCAACCGATCTCCGAGTGTTGCCACTGAGCGCTTGTAATATCCATTCCGGTGCCCTTGCCCTTCCTCTGCACCACGTTGATACCACTTACGCCCCAAAAACTCATCCACTTCTGCCTCTAACGCCTCCTGCATGGCCTTCTCCTGTGATGCTCGTAAGAAATCCTCCAACACTTCCCCCGTCTCTCGCTTCAAAATCTCCCTCATCGTATTGCTCTTTGTCTGTGATGCTCGTATCTTCTCCATGGGTGCTGCCTCCTTATGTTGGTTTGTTGTTTTCTGATAACTACAATCTAACCAACCGGAGCGGCACCTTCTACTTTTTACACAAAGATAGGGACTTCACCCTCTCTTTTGATCGGGGTAGTACTGCGGGATCAGGGAAGGCACAAAGATGCAAAAGATTTCTTCTTGTCATACTTAAACACGCATCCGGACAATCAGGCGGCCTACGTGTATCTCTACAGTTGTGCAGATAGTATAACGACGCCTGCCATCATCCGATATTTTAACAATCTGCCAAAGCAAGCCGCCATCGAGCAGAAGCTCCTCCTGGCCCATCTATATCTCATGCAAGGCGACGTTAATTCTGCTAAACAGATTAACAACACTATTATATCTGCAAATCCAAACACACGACTTGCAGTGAGAGCAAAACTCAACAACTTATTCATCGCGTTACATTTCGAACACGACGTTAGTGCTGCTTCAGCAATTCTAAACCAGGTCGAAGCTCAGGCCAGCTTATCAAGCCCGAATGAACTATCGACAGCGGAAGCCGCACTTAAGTATTATGTAGATCCGGGAACCGGACAAATGCCAAATGTTAACTTTAATGCGGAGCAAAATAGTAATTTAACCGATTCACTCGTAGCAGTCGATGAAGGGTTAAATCAGAATTTTCCAAATCCGTTTAATCCCACAACATCGATCATATATCGTATCACACACGCGGGAAAAGTCAGTTTGAAAGTCTACGATGTTCTAGGCAGAGAAGTCGCGGTGCTGGTGAATGGTGAACAAGGATTAGGAACCTATACGCAACACTTTGATGCCTCACGTCTTTCGAGCGGAATTTATTTTTATCGTCTGGTAGCACCCGGTGTCAATCAAACGCGGAAAATGTTGGTTACAAAGTAGTTGAACTGTTGTCATTAAACTGATCCCCGAAGCAGATGATGTTTCGGGGATTTTTATTTATCAAAGTGCAAACCTTTTTTTTCGGGGCCGTTGATTTGTTGAAACTGACTTATTAAATCACTATTTTCCGGTAGACATTTTTGACAGCGAGTTTCCATGGTCAGCCCGGACGAACAGAAAGCATTGATCGACATCGCATGGAAGTCAATTCAGCGGACGGTCCGTGGGGATGTTTCCGAACAATCGCAGCAGCAGACCCGGAAATTCCGCGGAGAGAGCATCCTGTCGCAACCGGCCGGTGCGTTTGTTACGATATACAACAAGGGGGAGCTGCGCGGGTGCTTAGGCGTTCTTGTGTCGGAGGCGCCGCTTGCCGAGACAGTGTCGCAACTGGCGGGGCGTTCGGCTGCGGAAGACCCGCGCTTCAATCCGGTTACTGAAGACGAACTAGATGATATTCAAATAGAGATTTCCATTCTGTCGCCTCTCAGAGAGATCTCAACGATAGAAGAAATTCAGGTCGGCAAGCATGGAATTTTCATCAGTGCCGGTATGCATCGTGGACTATTACTTCCGCAGGTTGCGGTGAAACAGCGCTGGAACGTGCATCAATTTCTTGAAGAAACATGCATAAAAGCCGGGCTGCCGCGCGATCAATGGAAACATGCCGAAACGAATATTTATATTTTTTCCGCTGAAATCATAGAACAAGAACCGTCATGAACGAAGAATCGTATGCCCGCCCGCCGGTTGTCGCAGGAATGTTTTACCCCGAACATGAGCAGGAACTCCGGCATGTTGTTGAATCACTTATCGCCGGAGCAACGCCCGCACGGAAGGACGGAACGCTTGTCGGTATTGTTGTGCCGCACGCGGGCTATCCGTATTCCGGCCGTACCGCCGCGCAAGCATTTGGCCTGTTGGTGAACCGGCCGATAGGCACCGTGGTCCTTGTCGGACCGAGCCATAGAGAATATTTCGACGGCATTTCAGTTTTTTCTGGCGCGAGTTTCAAGACGCCGCTCGGGACTGTCGAGGTTGATACAGAATTGCGGAGCGACTTGTTGAAAAGGTATCCTGCCCTCCAAAGTTCTCTCGTGGGACACAAAGCTGAACATTCGCTCGAGGTCCAGCTTCCTTTTTTACAGCTTGCCGTACACGATTTGAAAATTCTTCCGATCGTGATGGGAGATCAAAAACGGAAGTATTGTGAGGGATTGGGCGCAGCTCTCGCTGAGGCGGCAAAAGATCGTCAGATGTTTCTTGTCGCCAGCTCAGATTTATCCCACTATTACCCTTCGGATGTTGCGCGAAAACTCGACGCGATTGCAATCGCATCGATTCAGGATTTGAATTACGAAGCACTGATGTCGGAACTGGAAGCTGATCGAACGGAAGCGTGCGGCGGAGGGCCTATCGTTACAGTCTTGCATGCTGCGACAAAAGCCGGCGCGGACTATTGCGAGGTGCTGGATTCGTGCAATTCCGGGGACGTATCGGGCGACACCGAGCGCGTTGTCGGTTATGTATCGGCGGCTCTTTGGAAAATTCATTGAGAAGAAGCCAGAAATTACCCGTTACCATTATAGGCGCAGGTGCCGTTGGTACCGCTCTTGCGTTCGCTCTCTGGAAGAAAAAATATCCTATTCATGCCATTTTGAGCAAGACGGGCAAGTCGGCAAAAATCCTCGGAGAGAGTGTTCACGCTTCATTCGGAAGGCTGCGGTCGGCGAAACATTTCGGAATTGAAGAGATGATTTTCATCGCTGTCTCCGACGATGAGATCAAGAATGTCGTTCGAATCGTCTCTCGCCGGAGTGAAGATTTTTCCCGATCGATCATCTATCATACTTCGGGCACATTCTCATCCGCGCTGCTTCTCTCGTTAAAGCAGAAAGGCGCGGCGGTCGGTTCCTTTCATCCGTTGCAGACATTTCCGCAATCCGGCAATAATCCCGAACGGCTGCGAAATATCTGGATTGGGGTTGAAGGGGATAAAAAAGCAGTTGCCGCAGGAAAACGTATCGCATATGATTGCGGTTCCACGCCTTTCGTTTTATCGTCCGAACACAAGGCGCTCTATCATATCGCGGCAGTATTTAGTTCGAACTATTTTGTAACGCTCCTCTCAATGGTAGAGGACCTTGGAAAGCAAATTCACTTGTCCCGCCGCAAAACACTAACCATAGTTGAGCCTCTTATTCTTCAGAGTCTCGAGAATGCCAAAAAATATTCGGCAACTTCGGCACTGACGGGACCAATTGCCCGCGGCGACATCCAAACTCTAAAAAGGCACCGCATCGCGTTGGAAAAGGCGGGCCTGCGACATATTTCTCGCGTTTATACCGCGCTAGCAAAGGAAACATCACGGCTTGCATCAAAAAAGGTACCTTAATGCTTGTTGACTATCATACCCATACCTCGCTCTGCAAACACGCCGACGGTTCTCTCGAACAATACATTGTCCACGCGGTAAAAATGGAGTTGAAAGAGATTGGATGCTCCGATCATTCACCGATGCCGAACGATTTTGACATTCAGCACAGAATGACGATGGAGCAGTTTCTACAAACGTATAAGCCGGAAGTGCTTGCGTTGAGGGAAAAATACCGGGACAGAATCGCCGTAAAATTTGCCGTGGAAGGCGATTTTTTCCCCGGGACGGAGAACTGGGTGAGGGAGTTTAATTCTCAGCATGAGTTTGATTATATTATCGGGTCGGTGCACTATCTCGGAGAATGGGGGTTTGATAATCCGACGTTTGTCCACAAATATGAAGAACGAAATGTCGACGAAGTGTATGACCAATATTACGACCACATCAAACGGTCGGCAGCAGCAAAGCTGTTCGATATTATAGGGCATTGCGACCTTGTCAAGAAGTTCGGACACCGCCCTTCGCGAAACATGGAAGAGGTACTCCGGGAAGTCTTCAAAGTTGTGAAATCGGCGGATATGGCGGTCGAGATCAACACTTCCGGTCTGCGGAAGCCCGTGAAGGAAGTCTATCCGAGCGAACAGATCCTGAGAATTATTCATGAGTACAAGATCCCGCTCGCATTAGGCTCCGATGCTCACTCGCCCGCCGATGTCGGCAGGGATTTTGAGACTGCGAAGCAGCTCATCGAAAAATACGGCGACGGCAAAATTTCCGTTTTTACAAAGAGACAACGAAGCGAATTACGAATATAATCGTTGATGTCATTCTTAATTCATAATTCTTAATTCATAATTGTTCTTATGAAGGCACTTATCGCATCGGGCGGACGCGGCACTCGGCTTCGTCCGATCACTCACACGCAAAACAAACATCTCATCCCGATCGCCAATAAACCGATTCTTTATTATGCGATCGAGGCTGCGGTGGACGCCGGCATTAAGGAAATCGGCATTGTTCATAATGCCGACAGCATGGAAGTTCCCCGCTATGTCGGCGACGGCAGCCGCTGGGGCGTTAAAATTACGTATATCCCCCAGGAAAAACCCGGAGGACTGGCGCAGGTTGTTATGCTCGCTGAAAAATTCGTTCATGGAGACAATTTTGTTTTTTACCTTGGCGATAACATGGTGGTAGGGGGGATTAAGCGCTACATCGACGAATTTCAAAAAGCCAAATGCAATTGCTGGCTTACACTTTCAAAAGTGAAAGACCCCGAGCGTTTCGGCGTTCCCGAGATAAAAAACAACCGGATTGTCGGCGTGGTGGAAAAACCAAAGAAACCGAAAAGCCAGTATGCCGTGGCAGGAATTTATATCTACGATAAACATATTTTTGAGGCGTGCAAAGCGATTAAACCCAGTAAGAGGGGGGAGTTGGAGATTTCAGACGCGCACCAGTATCTCCTCGATAAAAAATTCACTATCGGGTTCAGCGAGATCACCGGATGGTGGAAGGATACGGGCAAGCCGCTCGACCTGCTTGAAGCGAACCGCCTGATTCTCGACAATATTGTGTCTTCGAATCGGGGAACCATTGACGCAAAATCGGCAGTAGCCGGGAAAGTGATTATTGAAGAAGGGGCGAAGATCATCGACAGCGTTGTGCGCGGCCCGGTGATCATCGGGAAAAATTGTGTTATCGAAGAAAGCTACATCGGCCCCTTCACCGCCGTCGGGAACGATACGGTGATCAGAAAAAGCGAAGTGGAGTACAGCATCATTCTTCGGGACTGCAAAATTCAAAACGTCGGCATCCGCATTGAAGGGAGCATTCTCGGCAACGATGTCGAAATAATGGACGCGAGCGGCAAACCGCGGGTTCACCGGTTTATGATTGGGGACCAGAGCAGGGTGGAAGTGGCGTAATTTCTTTTTAGCATGCGAAAAAAAATCGACTTCATAACATTGCTTCTTATTGTGCTGACGGCATTGGCGGTTGCCCTGACGTTCGTTCGGGAGCGCTCCGGTGCGCCGCGGAATGCTGCCGGAGAAGCAGACGTGAAGGAACAACTTCCCATTAAAGAGATTTTTTCGATTGTCGATTCAACGCTGAAACGCATGGCGGTTCCTATGGAGAAAATCCGGCGGTCGAACATCTCGGTCGGCGATACCAGAGGGGTGAGGGAAGAGATCAAAGTGCAGGCGCCCCCGGAATTTGAGGTGCTTCGCGCACTCACGGCATTGACAGATTCGCTTCGGCGTTTCAACGTTACAATAGTCTCGACGGAAAACCTTAAAGAAAAAACATCCACAATTCATCTTTCGTTTGATAAACGCGTATTTGAAAGTATCGTCATTTCGAAAGAACGACCACAGAAGGGAGTTGGACCATCGGTAAGGAAGAAACAAAAGGGAACGCCGCACAAAGCCCGGCGGTAATGGAAAAAATTGTCTCGCTTGCAAAGCGCCGCGGGTTCGTTTTTCAGTCGAGCGAGATTTACGGCGGACTGAACGGCTGCTGGGATTACGGACCGATGGGCGTCGAGCTGCTAAACAATTTGAAACAGGCATGGTGGCGGTCAATGACGCTTCGCGACGATGTCGAAGGAGTCGACGCGTCAATCTTGATGCACCCGCGCGTATGGGAAGCTTCCGGACACGTAGCAAACTTCACCGACCCTATGGTGGATTGTAAACAATGCAAGGCACGGTACAGGGTTGACGTCCTGTTCGAAGAACTCTCGGTCAAAAAGAAAAAGGAAATCCTGCGAGCGCTCGACCCCGCGGCATTTGCGGGCCAGCTTGATGACCGGACAGTCGTCGAAGAATTCGCGCTGCGTGTTTCGTCCGATGAAGTAATTGCCAATGTTATACGGACGCTGGTCTCATGTCCCAATTGCGGCAATAAAGGAACGTTTACAGACGCCCGCCAATTCAATCTCATGTTCAAGACGTTCGTCGGGCCCGTCGAAGACACGAACAGCGTTGTCTATCTTCGCCCCGAAACGGCGCAGGGCATCTTCGTCAATTTTCTTAATATTCAGTCTGCATCCCGGCAAAAGCTGCCGTTTGGCATTGCGCAGATTGGAAAAGCGTTCCGCAATGAAATCAACACGAAGAATTTCCTTTTCCGGACGCGCGAATTCGAGCAGATGGAGATGCAGTATTTTGTCAAGCCGGGGGAAGAAGACAAATGGTTTGAGTACTGGCGCGAACAACGGCTGAAGTGGTTCCTCGATTTGGGAATGAAGCGGGAACAACTCCAGTGGCACAAACACGAGAAGCTTGCGCACTACGCGAAAGCGGCCTACGATATTGAATTCCAATTTCCGTTCGGCTGGGGGGAGATCGAAGGGATTCACAGCAGAACTAATTTCGACCTTTCCCGGCATGAAGAGTATTCCGGCAAGAGCATGAAATATTTTGACGACCAGGCAAAAGAGAAATTCATTCCGTTTGTGATCGAAACATCTGCCGGGGCTAGCCGTTCGTTTATGGCGTTTCTTGTCGCTGCGTACGATGAAGAATCAGCGCCGACTGCCGAAGGCAAGGAAGAAATGCGGACGGTGCTCCATTTCCATCCACGGCTTGCACCGGTGAAGGCGGCAGTTCTTCCCCTCGTCAACCGCGACGGGATGGACGGCATTGCGCACGCGATGACGCTCGACCTGCAGAAATATTTCCGGGTCTTTTACGACGACAGCGGCGCTGTTGGAAGGCGCTACCGCCGGCAGGATGAGATTGGCACGCCGTTTTGTTTCACCGTGGATTCACAAACGCTGCAAGATCAGACCGTGACCGTACGGGAACGAGATTCGATGAACCAGGAGCGGATCGCCCTCGGTGCTGCCAAAACATTCCTGCTCGATAAACTGGGAACCTTATGAAATCTATCTTCTACAACGAAACGGAGAGGACCATTCGTGCCGGATGGCGAATGGGGATTTTCATCGCCGGTTTTACCGGCATCGGTTATATATTCAATCTTCCTGCAAAACTGATACTGCCGCACGTTCATTTTCTCCCTCCATTTATGGCCGGAGAAGCGGTACTCTACGCGGCATTGTTATTGACGACATGGCTTGTCGTCAAGTTTCTCGAAGGCCGACCTCCGCTGTCGTCAGTCGGTTTTCCACTACACGGCAATGTTTTGCGTGAACTGTGGCAGGGGACGCTCATCGGCGGCGGAATGATGACAATCATCTTTGTAACTGAATACAGTTTCGGTTTGGTAACCTTGTCGTTTAAGTCCTTGTCCCTCATTGGTGTTTCACATCTGTTTGGTGCGAGCGTTCTCATCTTCATCATCGGCGCGTTCGGTGAAGAATTGCTTTTCCGCGGATATCTTTTCCAGACTATGGTCGAAGGGACGGGGAGAATCATCGCTGTTGTTGTGTTTGCATCCTTTTTCGGGTTCGCGCACGCCAGCAACCCGAATGTTACTTTTTTTTCACTCGTTAATGTCGCGCTGGCCGGCGTGTGGCTTTCGCTTGCCTACTTCAAGACCAGAACGCTTTGGTTTCCAATAGCGCTCCATTTCTCATGGAATTTTTTCCAGAATCATATTTTCTCGTTCCCCGTAAGCGGGATCCAGCTCGAAAAATATCAGCTCGGAGTGCTGACGCAGTCCGGGCCCGTGTGGTTGACGGGAGGAACGTTCGGTCCCGAAGGAGGCGCGCTTGCGACGCTCATGCTGGTTGTGGCAGGACTTTTCATTTATTTCTCGGATTGGATTACGCTTTCTGAAAATGCATGGACGATTGAAAAATGGAATTCAGCGAAAGCCGAACAGGCCGTCGATGAACAAAGTACGATACAGAATGCCGAACCTTCATGACAGTCTCGCATTGACTAAACGTTCCTTGCTTCGTCCTCCGAAGGGGCTTGGTATTTCCATGCTGTTGAAATATGTCGCTTTACCGTTTTCGCTTGCCTTTATCCTGCCGTCGGTCAGCTCCTCGCAATGGCTTTCGGATCCGGATTTCGACCTTCACACGAAACAGGGAATCGACCATGTCTATAATCTCGAGTTCAATCAAGCGGATGAAGAATTTCAGTACATCATAAGGACTCACCCGGAACATCCCGCAGGATATTTTTTTCTTGCCATGGTCGATTGGTGGAAAATTTCACTGGACTTTGATAACGAATCTCTCGACGATAGATTTTTAACGAAACTCGATGTCGTGATCGACAAATGCGACAGCCTCCTCGACATTAACCCGGACGATATTACAGCGTTGTTCTTCAAAGGCGGCTCGCTCGGCTTTCGCGGAAGGCTGCATGCTAACCGCGGGAGCTGGATTAAGGCAGCAAACGACGGCCGGCTTGCGCTTCCGATTGTGCGCCGTGCGTTCAGCCTCGCACCGGATAATGATGATATCCTTCTTGGCATGGGGATCTACAATTATTACGCCGAAGCGATTCCGGAGCAGTATCCGATTGTCAAGCCGCTTATGCTTTTTTTTCCGAGCGGCGACAAGAAAAAAGGAATTGAACAGCTTACGGTAGCCGCAGCTAAGGCGAAGTATGCCGCCGTCGAGGCCGATTATTTCCTTCTTCAGTTGAATTACACCCACGAGCGGCAGTATGAAAAGGCCCTCGATATCGCGTTGAAGCTCTTTAACCGGTATCCAAAAAATGTTGTCTTCCATCGGTATGTCGGAAGGTGTTACATCAGCCTGGGCAGGTGGGAAAATGCGCACGCAGTGTTCCGTGAAATTCTTGCCCGTTGCGACGCCTCGGGCGGGGTTATGGCGGGATACACCGATTCGTCGAAGCGCGAGGCATTGTACTATCTTGGTGAGTACGCAATGAACACTGGAAAGTATGAGGAATCGCTGCAAAACTTTTTCCGGTGCGATGAACTGAGCAAGATGCTCGACAAAAACGGGGAGTCCGGCTTTATGGTTATGACGAACCTGCGAATCGGCTTCATCTACGATATGCAGATGAAACGCGACCTTGCAATTCAGCAGTACAATAAAGTATTGGGGATGAAAAAATTCGAGAACTCGTACGAACAGGCGGAACAGTGTCTTAAGGTCAGGTACACGGCAAAATGAGCATTCCTTCCACGATTATTCTGTTTGGCTTAATTGCAGCGAGCGCAGAGATTCTCGGCGGCAGCGTTGTCTTGATGCAAAAGGAATGGCCGCAAAAGATTCAGGAATATTTTTTAGCCCTTGGAGCGGGCTTTATACTGGCCCTCGTTTTGCTGGATCTTATTCCCGAAAGCATTGCAGGTATCGGGGCGATCGCTCCTCTTCTTATCTTGACGGGATTCAGCGTCATGCATTTTGCGGAACATACGGTCGTCGGTCATTTGCATTTCGGCGAAGAAGTGCACTCCGAGGTTATGGTCTCGAAAGTTGCGAGCTACTCGGCTTTTTGGGGATTGTTTATCCATGCGTTCTTCGACGGGGTCTCGATTTCCGCCGGCATGCAGTACAATTTTCCGGCAGGCCTGATGATCTTTTTTGCAATATTGCTGCATAAGTTTCCGGAAGGATTAACGATTGCTTCCGTTATGCTCGCGGCTGACCACCCGAGGCGAAATGCGTTTTGGGCGTCCGCCGGCGCGGGGGCCGGAACGATGCTCGGAATCATCGCAATGTTTTTCCTGAAAGATATCGGCAGCCAGGTAGTCGGCTATGCTTTCGCATTTTCAGCCGGAGCCGGAATGTACGTTGGGGCGAGCGACCTTATCCCTGAAATCAATCGCTCCAAGAATCGGATAGCGCCGATAGTAGTGTTTGTTGGAATGATTCTTTTTTACGTCAGTTCGGTGATTGTGGCAAGAGTCGTTGGATAGTGATTTCGCAGATTGTACAGATTTAGACGCAGATTGCAGATTACCGGCCGCGAGATTCCGTCGAATGGAATGAAATGTGTTCCTTGTTTTTGCTCCTCAAAGGTTCATTTCAACGGTAATGGTGTTCAGACTGCCGATCTTCCCGTACGATGTGAAGGCATAATCAAAGCGAAGCGTCGCGAGCACAATTCCGCCGCCAAACGAAAATCCCGCGAGCCCGGAAGAAGTTCCTAACGCCAAATCCTTTCGCCGTTCGTTGTCGAAGCCAAAGCGAAAACGGAGTTCTCTGCTCAAAATAAATTCTCCGCCGATGGAATACATCTTAAAGTGAGAAACGATGTCGTCCTGCGATTCGTTCAGTCTGTGAAAGTCAAAATTAAGTAAAAGCGGAAGATGCTGGGGTTTGATTGATGCCCCGACGTTCACATCGAGCGGGAGGCTTTCGCGGGTTGTTAAGTACGGATTAAGCTGTGTTCCGACATTCCGAATGCTCGCTCCAATCGACACCGGATTTGAACCCGGGATAACATACAGTATCCCAAAATCCGCGGCAATTGCCGATGACGATGCGTCGGCAATGGATGAATAAATAAACTTGCCCGCAACACCATAGTACAAATTCTCTTCGAACTCAGCTGCGAATCCAACCGACACATCAAGGTCGCCGGCGCTGAACGTTCCTATCTTGTTGGCAAGTTCGTCGGTCTCGTCGAAAGTTCCGTAGTTGACGTAATTAATGCCTATGCCGATTTTTCCGATATCGGAGAGGTCTTGAGCATACGAAACATATCCGGAATTAATGTCGAGCAGGTTCTTGAGAAATCCGAACGACGCCTGCGGCCGGGTAACGGTAGCAAGCCCCGCAGGATTGTAGAAAATTGTGTTGACGTCATTTCTCATCGAAACAAAACTGCCGGCCATTGCCGTGGAGCGCGCACCGACATCGCTCAGTAAAAAAGTGTATGTAGAATTTTGAGCATGGACTGCACAGTTTCCAAGGAGGAGGACATTCAACGCTAGAAACAGTCTGCCGCTGTTTCGTCGGAAAAGGCTCGGATTGTTCATACAGGTCTCACAAATATCGTGAACGGTTTGGCGAAGAGTTACAGTCATACAGCAGTAAGCAAACGTACGATATCAGTTCTCACGTTGTTGAATGTGGCAGGAGTTTATACTGAGAAATGTAAGAAAACCGTTTTCCAAAGGCAAGTGGGAGGCAACTGGCAGTTTAGGCAATTGTCGGGCACATTCTTGATCTACTCGCGAACTATTTTAGCATATCGCGATTTTTCTAAAACAGCGTCCGACACCAGCGAATAAAAGCCAAATGTCGCCTTTCTTCTAAGATAAAATATTTTTATTATGGTGAAGCAATAAAATGACGATGACAATGTCCATCATGGCAGCTGAACTCGACATATCCGCACGCACGAAAGTCTTCGGAGCCGGCGTCATCATTATTCTTTTTTCCATGTTTGGCTGCGCCGGACAACGCGCTCCGGAAGGAGGGCCCGTCGACACCACCCCGCCCGAAATCATTTCCGTCTATCCGCCTCCAAATACAACGGAGTATGCTTCTTCCCGTATTTCAATGGAGTTCAGCAAGTACGTCGACCGGCGTTCGGTTGAAGAGTCGATTTTTATCTCGCCTTACGTGAGGGAGATCGAATTTGATTGGAGCGGAAGAGAGGTTGAACTAAATTTCCGGGATTCGTTGAAAAAGAACACAACGTACGTTGTGACGGTGGGGACTGATGTTATTGACATCAATAACCGGAATCGCATGGCACATTCCTATTCGTTTGCGTTTGCAACGGGTGCCCGGATTGACCGGGGTGAGATCCGTGGACGCATATTTGACGAGAAGCCGGTCGGCATTATGGTCTTTGCGTACCTGTTGGACAATCTCAGACCGGACACGCTCAATCCCATGACTCAAAAACCCGACTATATTACGCAAACGGGCAATACAGGCGATTACTCTCTGACCCACCTCGCATTCGGCAGCTACAGGGTGTTGGCCATACGGGATGAGTCTCGCAATTTAGTGTACGACCCCGAGACGGACGCAATGAGTACTGCACCGAGCGATATCCGTTTGAATGAAGGCGATTCATTACGCACCGATTTGAATTTTCATCTTTCACTGGAGGACACCACAGCGCCGCGGCTCGTCTCAGCAATTGCGAAAGATAACCGCCACGTCGAGCTCGAATTCAGCGAACAAATTGATATTGGTTCACTTGTCTCCGGCGCGTTTTCAATTTACGATACGGGTCGAACCCGAAGCCTGCATATCAATGATTTGTTCCAACGCATAAATAATCCAGCGGTTGTCACGCTGATCACCGAGCCGCAGCTTGAAGATACTCTTTACAGAGTTTTTGTTACAGGTGTGAAAGATCTGACCGGTCATGTCGTCAACCCCTTGGCGTCGTCCAAACAATTCAGCAGAGCATCAGCCCCCGATACCATACCGCCCGGCCTGGTCTTTGCGACCGCAATGGACTCGGCGACGTTTTTGCCGATGGACCAGCAGTTTCAATTTGATTTCGACGATGCGCTTCAACATCCATCCGCGGAACATTCAGTGTCCCTCAGAGGCAAAGATTCCGTGGAAGTTCCCTTGCTCTTCGTCTGGAATTCTTCCGCGAGCTTCAGCGTTTTGCCTCGCCAGGCATTGCGACAGGATTACTCATATACTTTTTTTATCCGCTTTGACTCGCTGCGGGACGGAACTGGAAATCATTGGAAAGACAGCACGCGAAAATTTCCAATCCGAACAATGAACCCTGAACTTCTGGGGAGTATCGAAGGAGTGCTTGTCGATTCGGACACATCGCATGCAGACCGGTATATCGTTGTGGCTGAGAACACCGCGAAAAAGAAGAATAAGCCGGTACACGTGACAACCCAGCGCGGAAAGAAATTTTTGTTTCCGCTGCTTGACGCGGGTGAGTACCGGTTGAAGGCGTTCCAGGACGACTACAGCACCGGCTCGTACTATTCCGGCAAACCATTTCCGTTCATTCCCTCGGAACGATTTGCCGTCTATCCAGATTCGATCAAAGTGAGGGCACGGTGGCCTGTAGAAGGCGTGCGGCTAAAATTCCGGTGACCGCTATGCCGGACGGTGAGACCCGCGGTTGTCGGGGCGTCTTTTCCGGAACGGCTTTTGAAAAATGCTTTTTTCTCCGGTAGAGTGACTTCCCCGTTCGTGGTGCCGGCGCTTTTCTTCCCATCTCCCTCGAGGTTTTTCAAAATGTCCACGGCTTTCTTTGTGCTGTGTGCTCCTCGCAGATTCGTCTGAATGCGTGGTTGCGGCAGGCCTCTTCGTATCGTCGAACCCTGGATATTTTTTCAACTCGAACTTCCTTCCGACGAAGTACTCAATCTTCCGCAGGTATTCCTGTTCGCTTCGCGCAACAAAGGTGAGGGCGTCCCCTTTCGATGTAGCACGTCCGGTCCGTCCGATCCGGTGAATATAATCTTCGGCAAATGTCGGTGTATCAAAATTGACGACGTGCGTAATACCCTCAACGTCGATGCCGCGCGCGGCAATATCGGTCGCGACAAGAACCTTAAAGTCGCCGTGTTTGAACCCGGCAAGCGCCCGTTGCCGCTGAGCTTGAGTTCTGTTGGAGTGGATCGCAATAGATTTGATTCCCTTTCGCTCAAGGCGGTGAGAGATTTTATCCGCACCGTGCTTGGTCCTGGAAAACACAAGCACGCTTTCCATCTGAGTTGATTCGAGAATATGGATCAGGAGATCAACCTTTAGTTCCTGGTGGATGGAGTAAAAATGCTGCGTCACGGTGTCGACAGGCTTGCGCTGTTCGCCGACTTCAATGAATTCCGGATGTTTCTGAATATTAGCAGTCAGTGCACGGACTTCCTTTGACATGGTTGCAGAAAAAAGCATCGTCTGCCGATGAGCCGGCACTTTAGCGATAATCTTCCGCACATCCTGGATGAATCCCATATCAAACATCCTGTCAGCTTCGTCGAGGACGAGAACTTCCACGTTCGATAAGTCGATCGTTTGGCGTTCAAGATGGTCGAGCAGCCGCCCCGGGGTTGCAATGACAATATCGATGCCCCGGCGCAGTCGCTTCATTTGATTCTGGATATTTACTCCGCCGAAGACTGCCAAGCTCTGGAGGCTCATGAATCGTCCGTACGCGGCTACCGAATCCTCAATTTGCTGGGCAAGTTCCCGCGTTGGTGTCAGTATTAATGCACGCACTCCGCGATGCTTCGCATGGACGTCAGCTGACAGGCGGTTCAGGATCGGAAGCACGAAAGCAGCGGTTTTTCCGGTTCCGGTTTGAGCGCAGCCAATGACATCTTTGCCGGCAAGTGCGGCTGGAATCGCTCGTGATTGAATCATTGTCGGCGCGGTATAACCGGTCGCAAGAATTCCTTGTACTAATCGGTCATTGAGACCGAGTTTTGAAAAAGACATAAAAATCCTTTAGGATTGATGGGGAGACGCGCTGCGTAAAGATGGAAAATTGCGGAAGGCAAATCGAGGGAGTGATACATGTTTCCCGAACCGCAACAAGGCCATACGGCAACTTGCTGCAAACCTCAGCTTCTAATCATCGGAGAGCGAGTCTCAAATTTCCGCTTCCAAACGTATCAAGCTCGGAGGCGGGGCAACGCTTTAATATACGCCTTCTTCGGTCGGTATCCTAATGAATAATCATTAATTCCTGTCGGCTCCGGTACTATCGGCAGGGAAGACGGGCTTTGAACGAGGGTTCGCCAGCACTCGGTCCGGGACTACCCATGCACCCTTGTATCCTTTTTCGATGAACCCGTCAACAGCGAGGTTCGCATCGGCACGGTTGGTGTAGTCTCCTACGCGGACTTTGTACGTCGGCGCGTCGTAAACCATGTACACCCATTGAACGGGAAGTTCGAGATTGATCGAGTTGCGGACCGAAATAGCTTCGTCATAGTTGTTCGAGGCAAAGACCTGAATGCGGAACCCTTGAACAGTTTCCGGTTCGGCGATAGTGAACGATTCAACGGGGACGTCAACAATCGGCCTCGGCTGGTTTTCTTTCTTATGCAGAAGTTCAATCTCGGAATCGTACTCAGAGGGCTTGAACGATTTTTCAAACGTGCTGAGCTTTTCTTTACGGGCCGGTGGAACTGAATCTGCCGCTGTTTGAACGAAGGCAAGGGCATTGCCGGTGAGCACAAACCCGGCGGCGAGCAGGAAAAGGATGAGCCTGCGACTCATCGCCTCATCTCCGCAACCCAGGCATCTTTGTATTCTTTCGGATGCTGTTGCCGGATCATTTTTAGAAATTTCAACGCTTCGTCTATTTTGGGAAAATTTCCGACCGTCACGCGGTACATTTTTATCGGTTTATCATAGAAATGATAGACCGTTTTTTTGTACCGCTGTTGCGCAATTTTTTTTGCTCGATCTGCATTGCTTAAAACACGGAAGGCACCGAGCTGGACACTGTAGTATTTTTTCTTCTGGGAATGCTGCGACGGCAGTTTCACGTGATTCGCGCCCTGGTTTCGTGTAACGACCTCTGCTTCAATCGTATCTTCTTGGGTAACGAATCCTTGTTGTTTTCCCGAAGAAGATAATCTTCCACCGCGGGTTGTACTTTGGAAAGCGGATTGCTGGCTTTGAGAATATGCAGTATCGGATGGACCGGTTGATGTATTGTTTTGCGTCGAATCGGATGACGAACAACCCGCGGCAAAGATGCTCAATATTATTCCGGCGAAGAGCGACCGCCGGACGGATAGGTGCGCACTTTGGTATGACAAGGGCTGAGTGTGATTAAGTGTATTCAATAGCCGCCTCCGGCAGTTGTGGTTCCGCTGGCAATTGCAACGCTTGCGCTGGCTCCGATTCTGTCTGCGCCGCTGGCAACGAGCTTCAGGGCATCTTCGCGGCTCCTTACCCCGCCGGATGCCTTAACACCCATTGCGCTACCGACGACGAAACGCATCAATGCAATGTCTCCCGTCGTTGCGCCCCCCTTTGAAAAGCCGGTAGAAGTTTTCACAAAATCAGCGCCCGCACGTTTCGCCAGCATGCACGACTTAATCTTTTCCTCGTCTGTCAACAACCCCGTTTCAATGATCACTTTTGAAAGGACTTGGTACCGTTTTGCAGTGCTCACAACCGCAAAAATATCGCTTTCGACATAATCGTAATCGCCGGATTTAAGCCTTCCCACATTCATCACCATATCAACTTCGTTTGCCCCGTCTCTGATGGCGCGTTCTGCCTCAAATGCTTTGGCCTCGGAGGAAGTCGCACCGAGCGGGAAGCCAATCACGGTGCAGACTTTCACATCCGTATCCTTCAGTAGTCTTGAGCAGAGCGGAACGTACGAAGGATTGATGCAGACGCTTGCAAAGTGGAATTTCTTCGCTTCAGCGGTAAGTTTTTCGATCTGTTCGACTGTTGCTTCAGGTTTGAGCAACGTATGGTCGATCATCCTGGCGAGGTCGGGTTCGACGCCCCCCGCCGCATCCACGCCGACGCCGGCGGTAATTCGCGAGGCGCCGCTAATGACGATATTCTTGACTCCGTCTTTGTTGTGAATGACGCACATTCCGTCCGTACACACGCCGTCCTTGCAGCACAGATGTGCGATATTCTTTTCCTTTAATACGTCTTCAACTATTTGGGAGATGAGTTGCTGTCTATTCATTTGAGGAGCGAGGCATCGTTTTTGAAGAAACTATCATACCCGCCATAAGTCCGACGAAGTGAATACTTTTCAACGATGAGTCAGCGAAGGCAATACGCTCTCTTTTATCCGTAAATTCTCCTATAGGCTAGAGAACTTCCTTCAATATACTAGAAATTCTTAAAATTACAACACTGACCGACAAAGGGTTGTTTTACAGATTGCCCTAACCGTACTATGCCACTAGTTCGACTTTTCGCATTCCCCGAATGGAGTTGCAAATGAAAATGGCCTCTGCGGTGTGCAAATCCTGAAGAGACAATATTCTTTCGGAGGCACCGGGCGTATTTTCAAGAATATGCCGGCGGTAAATGCCGGGCAGAAGGCCGCATGTTATCGGAGGGGTATAGAGCGCTCCATTGTGTTGAGCAAACACGCTGCTGATCGCTCCTTCTGTTATTTCATTTTTTTCGTTGCAGAATAAGACATCATCGTACCCCTGTTGCTGGGCTTTCTCAAACTCAGCGTCATAGACCTGCCGCTGCGTCGTTTTGTGAAAAAGAAATTTGTCGCGCGACGACGTTGTGTGGAGCGATATGATGATTTTTCCCGTTGAAGGGAAGTTCGACAACTGTTGATTTTCAATCGTGATGGTTCCGGTCGATTCCAACTGGAGCCGAACTTTGTACTCAAAGCTTTTCGATAGTTGGATTTGATTCATGGTGAGTTCATGAAGAATCTGTTCGCTATCAGCCGCGAACCCGAAGTATGCCGCTGAATCACGAAGCCGCTCCATGTGGTATGGGAGCAGGCGGTAACTGCCGTTCCACAAAATGCTTTCAATGATCTGGAATTTTTCCGGCGGTTGCGTGAGGAACTCGGCCTTCAATGCGCATTCTTCATATTCCTGGCGCGTGTCAGAATCAAATACGATGCCGCTGCCTATCCCCATTTCGCCCTTTGCGCCGTCGATGACGAGCGTGCGGATCGCGACATTGAACATCGCTTTTTTCGAAGGAGAAAAATATCCGATAGCTCCTGAATAGACGCCGCGTGGCTCGTGCTCGAGCTGGTGAATGATCTGCATTGTGCGGATTTTCGGAGCTCCTGTGACCGAGCCGCTTGGAAAGATGCCTTTGAAAAGTTCAAACAACGAAAGTCCGCTTTGAAGTGTCCCTTGTATCGTCGAGGTCATTTGGAAAAGAGTTTCGTATTTTTCGGCGGCAAACATCTCCTCCACAATGACCGAACCGGTCTTGGTGACCCGGCCGACGTCGTTCCGGAGCAAGTCCACGATCATCAGATTTTCGCTCCGATTTTTTTCATCGTGCTGCAGCCATTTCTTGATTGCTTCGTCTTCGGATAAGTATTTTCCGCGTCGTGCGGTTCCTTTCATCGGTTTTGTCACTATTCTGCCGCCATCGAGTTTTAAAAAAAGCTCGGGCGAGAATGAGAGAATATACTTCCCGCCGGCGTTTATGATTGCGCCGTAGCTGACTTTTTGTTTTTCCCTCAACGCCGCAAAGCAGGCGGTCGGTGAACCCGAGAATTCAAATTTATATTTATCCGTGAAGTTGACCTGATATGTATCGCCGGCGGCAATGTAGTTTTTAATGATTTCTATCGCCTTGTTGTAATCATGTTCGGAGATTTGCAGCGAACAATTCTTCAGCGAGTATTGGGCATTTCGAACGGGGGGAATGACCGGTTGATCACCCTCAAACGTCCCCGTTTCATGATTGAAAACCAAAGGATTGCGATAAACACCGAACCATGCCAACGGCATGGAAGGATGAGGGGTAACCTGGGGATCAATATTCTCGAAATAGTAGCCGAATTCATAAGAGAAAAATCCGGCTACGAAGAAGCCTTCACCGATGCTCTTTTCAATCTCGGAAAAAAGCCGCGGTACATCTTCAAGCCGGTTGATCGAAATGATTTTTGCAGGATGGAGGAAGAAGAAACTGAGTTTATTCCCGCTGTCGAACCGAGAGGTCTCGAGCAAAACGAAATCCTTCTGATTCTCAACGAGAGCGTAGTATGCTGATGGAAGGGGAGTGAACGTGCTGAATGAGCGAATGATGATTTCCGGATTATTTCAACAAGATGTTTTTCTCAGAGCCTTTATGAGCCTTTACACTTGCCGGAGGATACGGGAAAAGTGTTTTCAAAATATTGCCGGTGTGTGCACGCCAATTTCCCCAGCTGTGCCCTTCATGGTATTCCGCGTATGTTACGTCGTATCCCTTAGACACGAGCAGATCGCGCAGCTTCCGGTTCAAGTCCAGAAACATATAACTGCCATCGGAGATATCGTAGGTGCCGACGTCAAGATAAAACTTCACCGGGATCTTTGGCCCGTTTTGAATCGGTCCAGCAAGAAGATCGGTGATGGTGCTTGACTGTCCGCCGACGAGTCCGAATATGTTTGGATAATTCACCGCAAGGTACAATGCAATAAATCCGCCGTCCGAGCAGCCCATTGTCCCTCGCTGGGAGGCGCGGGCGTCGGTGCGGTACACTGAGTCGATGTACGGCACCAGTTCCTTGTCCATCAAGTTTGTGAATTGCGTTATTTTTCCCAGACGGTATTCGCCCGCGCGATCTGGGCCGGGCGGGACAAAGACGCCGATAATCGGCCGGATATGTTTTGCCTCGATCAGATTGTCCATCACGTTTGTCATCGAAGCGAGTGAAAGATAGTCAGCCCCGTCATGAACATAGAGTGTAGGATAGCGAAGTGACGATGAATTGTACTTCGGCGGAAGATAGACTGTGATAGTTCGGCTGTCCCCTGTGTAAGAGCTTGTGAAAGTAAAAGTGGAGACGCTTCCATGCGGTATTGCAGGGTTATACTGGATCGCTGCTGGCTGGACGTAGGAGGACATTGCAAGTTCGGAATTCGGACCGAACCCTCCGTTGATTGTGTGCGCGTTTAACGGGTCGAGAATCCAATTCCCGTCTTTGACGAATTTGTAATCGATGCGGGCGTCGGGTTCAAATTTTCTCCCAAAGTAATAGAGATCCGTTGCCGAGACGTTCGTCATCAAATCGCCGTTTTGTGACCATTGCGTTTGGTCGCCAGTGACAACGATGACGGAATCAACCTTGCCGCGGTAAACGAAGTACGCGGTTGAGTCATTCGTCAGAGGAAATCCTTTGGGCTTTTGGGCAATGATGAAGCTGTCGACGATAGCGGAGCGCTTCGACCGGTCTTCTGCCGCGATGCGGTGAAGAAGGCTGCTGAACGATTCATTCGTTTGGGAAGCTGCAACGCGGATGATGATGAAGAGGAACGAAATGATCAGCGGCGTTTTCTTCATAAAACAAACGGTACCATCCGGACTAATTCTTCAACTGCTCTAAACTAGTTTTCAGTTTAACTATCGTCTGTTGGAAGCTTTCCTGTTTGTCTTTTTCTTTTTGGATGACATCTGCCGGCGCTTTACCCGCAAAATTAGGGTTGTCCAGTTTTGATAGAACAGCTTTTAATTGTCCTTCCAGACGGAGAACTTCTTTCTCAAGCCGGCCCCGTTCAATGTCGATATCGATTAATCCTTTTAACGGAACAAAGACTTCCTGCCCTTGGACAACAGAACTTGCCGAGAAACCGGGCTTTGGAAGATTGGTGCCGATGGTAAGCGAATTGATTTTTGCCATCCGTTCAAGCGACGGGCGATTTGATTCAAGCACGCCCATCTTTGCCTCATCGCTGCAATTAACGACAAGGTCGACTTCCTTTGTAGGAGGCAGGTTCATTTCGCTGCGGACCGTCCGTACCGCGCTGATCACGCTTTGGAGAAACTCCATCTCAAGGTCGGCCTTTGCATTGATCAGCGATTCGTCGGAAGCCGGCCACTGCGACTTCATGATGCTCTCGCCCGTCTTTCGCTCGCCGAGATGCTGCCATATTTCTTCCGTTACGAAGGGCATAAGAGGGTGGAGGAGTTTCAGCGTCTCTTCGTATACCCGGATCGCGCGGTTGACGACCGCACGCTTCAAATTGCTGTCGCTCGTTTCGGCGATTCTGTTTTTTGCAAATTCCACATACCAGTCGCAGAAATCATGCCACATGAAATCGTACAACATTTTCGCAGCTTCGTTGACCCTCAGGTTCTCAAGTGCGGCCGTCGTTTCCCGCACCGTTGCATTGAACCGCGAGAGAATCCATGCGTCCGACAAATCATCCGAAGGAGCGGTACTGACGATCGCGAGATCGGACGGTGATTCTGCTGCAATTGCATCGCGGTTCATCAGCAGGAAGCGTCCGGCATTCCAAATCTTATTTGCAAAATTCCTTCCCATCTCGCATTTCTCGTTCGAATACAAAACATCCTGGCCGATCGGCGCAAGATACAAAATCGTGAACCGTAGGGCGTCGGCACCGTATGTGGCGATCACATCAAGCGGGTCCGGAGAATTGCCGAGCGATTTACTCATCTTTCGCCCTTGCATATCCCTTATGATGCTGGTAAAATAGACATGTTTGAACGGGACATTACCCCTGAATTCCAGCCCCGCCATGATCATCCGTGCAACCCAGAAGAATATGATGTCCGGTGCGGTGATAAGCGTGTCGGTTGGATAAAAATAATTTACGTCCTCATTTTCTTTCGGCCAATCGAACACCGAAAAAGGCCAGAGCCATGACGAGAACCATGTATCGAGCACATCATCATCTTGCCGCAGATTCTCAGCGGTAAACTCTGAATTTTGCGCTTTTAGTTTTTCGGAGGCCTCTTCAACGCTTCGCGCAACGATCAGACTTCCGTCAGGAAGATAGTACACGGGGATCCGGTGTCCCCACCAGAGCTGGCGGGAGATGCACCAATCTCGGATGTTTGTCATCCAGTGTTCGTAAACTTTCGTCCAACGGTCGGGATAAAATTTTATTTCCCCGTTCATCACAACCTGCAAGGCCTTCTCGGCAAGCGGTTTCATACGTACAAACCATTGGTCGGAAAGGTACGGCTCGATGACCGTATCACAGCGGTAGCAGTGTCCGACGCTGTGGACATGGTCCTCTATTTTTGCCAGCAATCCCTTTTTTTCCAGATCGCGGATTATTTCTTTCCTGCATTCGTACCGGTCAAGGCCGCGATACTTGTTCGGGACATGTTCATTCATTTTTCCTGACGTGTCCATCACGATCAATTTTTCCAAGCCGTGCCGTTCGCCGATTTGATAATCGTTCGGGTCGTGTGCTGGCGTTACTTTGACGGCTCCTGTACCAAACGCTGCATCGACAAAATCGTCGGCGATGATGGGGATCAATCGGTTCGCAACCGGAAGGAGGACGCTTTTTCCGACAAGATGTTTGTAGCGGTCGTCTTTCGGGTTGACGGCAACGGCAGTATCGCCGAGCATCGTTTCAGGACGCGTTGTTGCCACCGTGACGAATTCGTCGACACCTTCGATCGGATATTTGATGTACCAAAGATGACCATTGCTATCCGAATGGTTCACTTCGTCGTCGCTCAGGGCTGTGTGGTCTTTCGGGCACCAATTGACAATATATTTCCCTTTGTAGATCAATCCTTTTTCGTACAAACGTACGAACACTTCTTGCACTGCGTTCGACAACCCTTCATCCATAGTGAAACGTTCTCGTTCCCAATCGCACGATGTTCCGAGTTTTCGAAGCTGTTTGATGATCGTTCCGCCGTACAACTCTTTCCACTGCCACACCCGTTGAACGAATTGCTCTCGCCCTAATTCGCGCCTGGCGATTCCTTCCTTGAGAAGAGATTTCTCAACGACATGCTGTGTTGCAATGCCTGCGTGGTCCGTCCCGGGAACCCAGCATGCTTCGTATCCCTGCATGCGGCGCCATCGGATGAAAACATCCTGCAGCGTATTATTAAGAACATGTCCCATCGTAAGGATGCCGGTGATATTGGGAGGTGGAATAACGATGGTGTACGGCTTCTTACTTTTGTCGGGTGAAGCGTGGAAAAAGCCGTTCGACTCCCAGAATTGGTACCATTTATCCTCAACTTCTTGAGGTGCGTAGGATTTCGCGAGTTCCTGCATTTTGACTGTAATGAAAAATGATGAGTGAACAATGTATGCTTGGGACGGAAGATGAGCGCCGGGAGGAGGTCACCTCTCCAGCGCCAGACTCAATGCCGTCGTAAGCTTAAGCACATCTTGTGTGGTTTTATCGAGCCTGTTGCTGATGATCGTTACGATATTTTTGAGCACATGGTATCCGATTTCATGGTCGGATTCCGTGAGCCTGAAAAAATCCTCCTGCGCAATTTCCGCGATCATACACTTTGATTTCGCGATGACGCTTGCCGAGCGTTCGGCGTTCGAATCGAAGAGCGCCATCTCGCCAAAGAATGCGTAATCGTCTCCCGTTAACCTGATGAGTGATTTGTCCCGCTGGTCCATTCCGCGCCCCGCAATTTTCAGGAGCAGCGATTTCGACACTTCCACTTCGCCGTCGAGAAGGATGAACATTTCGGTTCCCCGCGTCCCTTCCTTGATGATCACAGAACCGGCTTCCACGGTTTTTTCTTTGATGATGTGCTTGATCATATCGAGCTTGTCATCCGACAGTCCGATGAAGATCGGTATCTTTTTCAGGAAACTTGCTTCAATTTTCTTCATACCATTGCCGCGTTCTATGATTTGTCGACATCAATCGTTCCGATGATGACGGCCAAATCTTTTTTTTGAATTTGATAGTCGAACGGCGGGTTGACTTCGATCCGCATGCCCACTCGTTCCGCCACGTTGATCCCTGCCTCTTTAAATTTCCGCTCGATGAATGTATCGACCGCCGACATATCGTGCGACAGAATATCGCCGAGGCTCACCGTCTCTTCCTCCGTTACAAGGCCGATGAGCGTCCAGTTTTTTGTCCTCTTGAAGTGAAGGGATGCTTCCTCGAACGTTTTGTTGATAAATTCTTCGGGGATCGGAACCCGGTGGATATCGTTGCCGTGTTCGTAATCAAGAAGCTCCATGGCGACCTGTGACGCTCCGGGGGACAAGATTTGGTTTGCAAGGAAGAACCCGATGTGCTGGTCGCTCACGATAACGTCGTCGGCGTTTGCCCGTTTGACGTGTTGATAATTTTCGCGGTTGGCAACATGAACAAAGACTTTTATCTTCGGGTTCATCGATTTCATCGTCAGCAGTGCAAGCAGCGTCTTGTCGTCGGACAAATGTCCCGACTGCGACGTTGTGTCCGGTACAATGATTGCTGACCGGGCCGCTTTGATGTTTGCCCTGTTCAGCACAGGCTCGCGCGAGTAATCGCCGCGCACAAATTTGATATCGAGGTTCGCGTATGCTTCGCTGACGACTTCCATCAGCTCTGGCTGCGCTTCGTTCGCCAGCACAATTTTCATCGTCGTGGCCGCCGTGCTGTAGCGGTTCAAAATACGCAGGATCTCTTCGACGTGCGTATTCCATCCGCAGATGAGGATGTGATCTGTAAAATTGATGTCCTGCAATCCTTGGCTCTCCTTAATTTTTCTTGCAACGAAAATCGACGATATCGTCGCGGTGAAAAGTGAAATGAGAATTAACCCGCTGATGATTGTTATTGATCCGACAATCCTGCCTGCGGTCGTTACGGGAACTTTGTCGCCGTATCCGACCGTTGACATCGTCACAATGGACCACCATATCGCGTCGCCGAAAGTCTGGAATTGACGGGCGTTTGCAACGTGCTCGGACAGCAGCACGAACAATGCCGTTGCAGTAACAGCCACAACAATGACGACAATCAATTGCGCAAGCTGGCTCTTCCGCAGAAACTTTGCGGCCTGTGCCGCAGCGAGCGAGAAATTCTTTTTCATCAGTAGACGGTCAGCGTTTTTGCCAGATGTGCCGCGTTACCAACGCGGTCTTTGACTTCGACCTGTACCGTGTACCGCCCGCGCGGCAGCGGATCGAGAGGGATGTAAAACACCGTTCTTCTTTCCGGGTCGTATTCCGGAATAATTCGTTCGCCGTTCAAAAAAACATTGATCTCGTTGTCATCAACTCCCGAGAGATTGTCCCGAACAGAGAAGGAAAACAGCGGCCGGCCCTTTCTATTGGATGACGACGTTCGCCATCGGCTGATTTTAGGCTGTTGATCGTCGCGCAGCACGCCAAACGTGCCGAGCGTGTGCGCCTGGCGCAGGTCGAAGGTATGCGTTTGGCGGCTGCGGTCCGCCGTCAGAAATCTCCACCCCCCGCCGCTGTTTACATACAACCCCAGCTTATCGCCGGATTCAAATTTCTCCGTATATTTTAACGTCGCCTTGATCGCGCCTCGCAACAAGACGTCGCGGGGCTGGATGTCATACCGTGACTCGGTTATCTTTTCTATGACGGGATGAAGTGGAGCAAAAACTGCACCGCGCTCAAATGTCACCGTAAAATTTCCATCGTCAGACTGGATCGTTCCCTCCCGGTCGGGAAAGACGGTATTTAACATGAATGAATCGAAGACTTCCGACCGCTTTCCCCCAATTTCACAAAACGCTTTGAGATGCACCATACCGCGTAAGGTCGGCGATAATCTGTATACTCCGGTGTAAGTGTCTATGTCCACGGCTTGCAGCGGAATTGATGCGGTTGTCGCTCCCTGCTGAACTTGCAGGGAAGGCGGTTTGGAAAACGGGGCAGAGGATTCGACCCACACCTTCAAAAACGAGCCGTCAACATCGCTTGTCAATTCTGCATTTCCCGATATGGAAGAACGGTTGAGAAAATAATAGACAGGAAACGACCGAGTCCCCCAAGCATTTTTTGCCACCACACGTACGACATCGCGTCCATTGAAATTACCGGGGATGGAAAAAGTATCGTCCTTCATTGTCAGGAGGCGAGTATCGTATTCCTGCACGTTCCATCTTTTTGATGCAAACGTTTTCGTGCCGATTTCCAAAGACGCTACGTTCTGGATCTTTGGCAGATACGCCGTCAGTGAGTCGGCGGTGACATTCGAGATCTCGACCGCCGGTGGATGGTTGAGCACAAAGGTTCCCGAAAGTTCGGAAGAATTTCCGGAATAATCCGACGCAATGACTTTAAACGTGTGCAGTCCCTCCGAAAAATTCTTCAGTGCCACGACACCGTCGAACTGGTTCCGCCGGTTGTAAAACGGCAGTGTGTTTCCTTCATCCACATAGAGCTTTTGGAATCTTCCTTTTCTCTCTTTCCAAAGAGCCCAATCGAAATCTACTCCGATTTGTCGCGTCTCATCTTCCGGGAATCGATTGCGCTGCGACGTGAATATTGTTGTTCCGTCCACCTGAAACTCGAACGCGTACACGCTCGAGCGGTACCGCGTGTTGTTGACTCTGTCCGCCGCATCAATAGAGAAGCCGAGGGAGCCGGTAGCACGAATGACTTCGGGAATAGTAAACGACGACGAACTTTGAGCATGCGCTCGGTACACCTTTGGGGAAAATGCGTAGTCAACGAATGAATATTCGTCCATCGGCGTAATTGCGAGGCGCCGGATAATCGGGGGCTCCGTATCGGTGAACCGGTGAATATTGGGAAAGAGAAGCGGGTTGACCGGGTTGAAGTTCTCATCCCGTATCTCAAAATGTAAGTGAGCATCGCCGCTGCCGCTTTCTCCGCTGTACGCGACAACGTCGCCTTTTTGCACGGGATATTCTCCCGGCTGAAATTTCATTTCGATAGAAAATTTGCCGTGCTTCAGTTGTTCCGCGCGAACGGCACGTTCAAGGTCATCCTTGAAAGCGCTGAGGTGGGCATACGTTGTATAAAAGCCGTCTGCATGCCGAAGCACCAGGTATCTGCCGTAGCCGTAAGGGGAAACCTCGAGACGTGCCACGTAGCCGTCCCGTGAAGCGTAGACGTCCACGCCGATTTTATTGCTCGTCCCTATATCGATGCCCGCGTGGAAATGAGACGAACGGAATTCTGCAAAGGAAGACGTAATTTTCGGGCTGGCATTTATAGGCCAGACGTAGTCATCACGATCCGTTCGGATCGAGTCAAACGGAGCGTAAAGCGATTCTACCGACGATGCGTGCGGAGCTGCGGTGTTCGCCGGCGGCCAATACGCAAAACTCGGCAGTAGCGGCGACATAGCGACAAGGGCTGCGCCCAAGATGATCGAGAAAAGAAAATTTCCACGAAAAAAAATCACTTCATCACCTTTAGGACTTCGACTCGGCGGACACAACTGAATGACGCAGTTTTCCAATTCCGGGAATTTCTGCTTCAATTACATCCCCTGCTACAACTTTGCCCACACCTTCGGGTGTCCCTGTATAGATAACGTCCCCTTCTTCAAGCGTGAAAATTGAAGAAAGGAACGCAATAATGTAATCGATCTTATAGATCATATTCGAGGTGTTGGAGTGCTGCCGTTCTTTGCCATTTACACGCAGTACCAGCTCGAGAGTATTTGGATCGCCGGCCTGAGCTCTGGATATAAACGGCGAAAGAGGCGCTGAGGTATCGAACCCTTTTGCGATTGACCAGGGATTTCCGGCGGCTTTCGCTTCCTTCTGGAGGTCGCGCATGGTCATATCCAATCCGATTCCAAACCCCGCGACATAACTGAACGCTTCTGATTGCGAAATATTCCTGCCTTGTTTGCCAATCAAAACGGTCAATTCCACTTCGTGCTGAACGTCATTGGAAATTTTTGGCAAGACGATGTCGTCGCCGTTCTCGATAATAGCTGTAGAGGGTTTTAGAAAAATAATCGGTGACGAAGGTGCGGCCGCACCCATCTCTTTAGCATGCTTTGCATAGTTTTGGCCGAGGCAAAGAATTTTTCCCACAGCATATTTCTTGTGTGTGGGAAGAAGTGTGACAGATTTCATCGGTAATGAATCGTAACGGTAAGCACATGAAAATATAGTCAAGAGGCGAGACTTTATCAAGAGAGCGTTGAAGTAAAACCTTTTAGAGCATAAGGAAGAATGCGTTCAGCTTCGAAAAAAACTGTTTCAATTCTAGGGAAATATTTCTACATTGGTGCACGATAAATACGAAAGGAAGAATTTGTCGCAAACGTATAAAAAAGCCGGTGTAAATATTGCTGCAGGTGAAGCGGTTGTTGAGAGGATTAAGCGCAGCGTTCGTTCTACATTTACTAAGAACGTTTTGGCGGATATCGGTTCATTCGGAGCGTTTTACAGGGCATCGTTTGCGGGCATCAAAGACCCGGTGCTCGTTTCCAGCGTTGACGGGGTCGGCACAAAGCTCAAAATTGCGTTTGCATTGAAGCGGTTTGATACCATCGGACAAGACCTGGTCAATCATTGCGTCAACGACATCGCCGTCTGCGGAGCGAAGCCTCTTTATTTCATGGATTATTTCGCCGCGGGAAGGCTTTCGCCGAAAGTGGCTGAGGAAGTCATTTCGGGTTTTGTAAAGGCGTGTAAACAAAACTCTTGCTCGATTATTGGGGGGGAGACTGCCGAAATGCCGGGGATGTACCGGGACGGAGAGTTTGACATAGCTGGAATGATTGTCGGAGTTGTAGAAAAAAAGAAAATTATTGACGGAGGGCGAATCAAAGCAGGAGACGTTCTTATCGGACTTCCATCGGCGGGTCTGCATACGAACGGTTATTCTCTTGCGCGAAAGGTTCTTCTTCCCCGCTTTGGCCTCCACAAATTCTTCGCGGAACTGGATGGACCTCTCGGCGACGCACTTCTTGCGGTACATCGTTCGTATCTCTCGCCGATCCGATCGCTGCTGTCCAAAGATATTGTGAGGGGAATGTCCCACATCACCGGCGGCGGGATAGTGGGCAACACGAAGCGAGTTATACCGAAAGGCTTGCGGGTTTCGGTCGAATGGGATTCATGGGAGCGGCCGTCGATTTTTTCCCTGATACAAAACAGAGGAAAAGTGCCCGAACACGATATGCGTAAGACTTTCAATTTGGGTATCGGACTTATTTTCATCGTTTCACGACAAAAGGCAGATTGGGCATTACACGTTTTGAGGCAACTAAACGAAAGGCCGCTCGTAATAGGTGATGTGGTTAAGGACTAAATTACACGAATAGATTACATCCGAGATCAATATGTTGTTTTTAGGAGTGCACTGTGATGAAAATAGTAGGACAAGTACTATTCTTTCGGACCTGAAAGGCTAAATGGTAAAAGAAATGGCATCTGATTGGCAGTCTCCTAATAATTTAGAGTTGCCAAAAGAAGAACTGCGAAGCCGGCTTCTTGAGGCTCAGGGTTTTTCAAAAAAAATTAGTACTCTGAATGAAATTTCCCTCAAGATTGATGAGACAACTTCCCGCGATCAAATCTTAGAGGTTCTTCGAGCCGAACTCTCATGGCTTATCGAAGGAGAATGCGTTTTCATTTGTCTGCTCAACAGGAATAAATCGCATTATAGCATTAACACGCTCAGCCGCGTTGCCGATTCCCTCGATATCAATCACGAATTGTTTTCCATCGAGGCCGGCATGCCGGGGTGGACTATTCAGAACAAAGCGGGGATTTTTGTGGATATCGAGTCTGCTCCGGCTTTCAGCCCTATGCTTGAAGAGAAGTTTGTTGACGTTGGAATTAAATCGTTGTTGATCGTTCCCCTGCGGACGAGCACTGATGTAATAGGTTCGATCGGTTTTGGATCGGCGAAGCTCAGCGCGTACAGCCAACCGGACATGTGGCTTGCACAGCTGCTCAGCTTCCATATTGCAACGGCACTGCGGCACACAGAAATGTTTGACAATGCGCAAAAACGGTTGGCTCAAATCGAACTGGTGAACCGTATTGCTGGCCGGCTGACATCAACGCTGGATCTCGACAAGATGCTGGAATTTGCGGCCGAAGCGATCCAAAATGACTTTACGTATTTCGACGTCACGATTTTTATGACGGATAGTGAGACAAAGGATTTGGTGCTCGTTGCCCATTCGGGGAATTATGTTGATTTTCTTCCTCATGGGTATCGTCAAAAAGCAGGGCATGGTATAGTCGGGTGGGTTGGAAAGTACGGTGAAAGAATACTCGCGAACGACGTTTCCATCGAGAACAGGTATTTGTCATTTGAATATCATAACACGAGTTCGGAGCTGGCCATCCCGATAAAAGTCGGAATGGAAGTGGTGGGGGTTCTCAACGTCGAAGATACCAAATTACATGCGTTTGATGAGACAGACGTCATTGTCTTAAGCACATTGTGCGACCAATTGGGGAGCGCCATTCACAACGCTACCCTCTACAATGAAGTCATAGACTCGAACAAAAAGCTGCTCGAATTGGACAAACTGAAATCCGACTTCGTTGGCATTGTCTCCCACGATTTTCGGACGCCGCTGTCGAGCATCATGCTTGCCGCAAAATCTCTCATCAAAAAAGAATACGTTGCCACAAACCAGCATTTTAAAGAATACCTTGGCATTATCATCGACCAGGCGACGAAGCTCAGCCAGCTTGCCGAAGACACATTGACGATCACCAAAATGGAGTCGGGCCAGCTCAGCTACTATTTCAAACTGGTGAACATTGAAACGCTTGTCAAAGAAGCCGTGTCGATGGTGAAATTCTCTAACCGGCACCAGCTCCAGTACAATATCGAGCTCGATGCATCGTTCGTCAAAGGAGACCAGAGCAAACTGCGCCAGGTCTTGTTGAACCTCGTCTCCAACGCCGTAAAATATTCACCGCGCGGAGGGATGATCGAAATTTCGGTTATCAACCACGGTTCGGAAGAGATATTGCTTTCCGTGAAAGACAATGGTATCGGCATCCCGGAAAATCAATTGGCGAGATTATTCAAAAAATTTTCCCGCGTTGATTCTGCCGAGGTCAGCAATATAAAAGGCTCGGGGCTCGGATTGTGGATCAGCCGTGAGATCATCAAGGCGCATGGCGGAAAAATCTGGGTGGAGAGCGAAGTCGGCGTCGGAAGTTCGTTCATGTTCACGCTCAAAAAAGGGAATTAACCGCTGGGGCGGTTCGTTCTGTTCAATGTTGCACCAGCCTGCCTGCTTTGATACTGTCGACCACCGTTGTAGTCTCGTTGAGGAATTCCCGCCACGCACCGTCGTCACGCGAAATCTCGGATATTTGCTTCTCAAAATCCTTTGCGTTTATCTTTCGAGCGACAAAAAAATCATTTACATGCCGCCGGTACACGGAATCGGGTATGAAACCGGAAATTTTTTCCTTCTCATGCATCACGAGTAACTCTGCATACACATGCACTGCATCGCTTGAGAACTTTTTGGGTGCTGGTGTGCCGCATCCATCAAAAACCAAGAGTATGCAAAAAACAAGTTGGATGAGAAAGCAAATCTGTTTAACCATGACGGGGTTTCCTTCTTGACTTTCGATGCCAATCTGACTATATTTTTGCCGCTAAAATACGGAAACCCCATCCATTTCACAAGTTTTTGAGCATTTTTTTAAATGATTGAAGAGCTAGGATATCTATGGCGACCACGTCCGATTTGAAAATAGGAACATTTTTGCGGTTTAACGGTGAACTTCATGTCCTCGAAGAGTACCAGCACCGGACCCCGGGCAACTTACGGGCGTTTTATCAGGCGAAAATGCGCAATATCAGGAGCGGAAGGACGATGGAAAACCGATTTCGCTCCGGTGAAGAGGTTGAAATTGTTCGGGTTGAAAGGAAACAGTACCAATATCTCTTTAATGACGGGCAAAGTTATCATTTCATGGACCAGGAGACATACGAGCAGATTCCTATTGACGAAAGAATTCTCGGCACAGGCGCGAAATTCTTGAAAGAGGGTCTTACGGTTGAAGTAATGTTCGACGGGAGTGATCCGGTTGGTGCCGAGCTTCCGTTTAATGTGGAATTGAAAATTGTCGAAACCGTTCCCGGAGTCCGCGGAGACACGGCGAACCCCGGCACCAAGCCGGCCAAAGTTGAAACCGGCGCCATGGTCAATGTTCCTCTTTTTATCAGCGAAGGCGAAGTGATTCGCGTCGACACCCGCACTGGCCAATATCTCGACCGTGTGAAGCAATAATTTGCTGTCCACCAATTCATCAATATCACGATGGAGCGATAATGGATTTGGCATTCGTTAAGAAGGTTTTGAAGCTGGTTGAGGAGAGCAACGTAAATGAAATCGAGCTGGAAGAAAAGGGCGTCCGGATCCGGATAACAAAGAATGCAAACAATGTCGGCGTTCTTCATCAAATGGCTTCGCCGGTACTGACGCAGCCCGTTCCAGCCGTTGCACCGTCCGTCCAGCCGACGGCTGAAGCCGCCCCTCCGATAGCGGAAAAGAAATACCATGAAGTAAAGTCCCCGATCGTCGGCACCTTTTACCGCGCTCCGGCTCCCGACGCAAACAATTACGTTGAAGTAGGACAGAATGTCGAAGAGGGGACAGTCTTGTGCATTGTTGAAGCGATGAAACTGATGAACGAGATCGAGTCCGACAGCTCGGGGAAAATTGTGAAGATTTGTGTCGAGAACGGTAAGCCAGTCGAATATAACCAGGTGCTCTTCCTCGTCGAAGCCGCCTGATGTTCTTCCCGCTCTGCTCTTTCGTGATATGGATTTTCATTCTCAAAACAAGCCATCGGTGAATTCCGGAAATGCGTTTGTTTAAAAAAATTCTTATTGCAAACAGAGGCGAGATTGCCCTCCGCATCATTCGCGCCTGCCGTGAACTCGGCATCTCGACCGTTGCCGTTTTCTCGGAGGCGGACCGGGAATCGCTGCATGTACGATTTGCCGATGAAGCAATTTGTATCGGCCCCGCGGCGAGCAAAGAAAGCTATCTCAACATTCCGCGCATTCTTGCCGCAGCCGAGGTCACCAGCGCTGACGCTATTCATCCGGGGTACGGGTTTTTGGCGGAGAACGCTCAATTCTCCGAAATCTGTTTGACCTCCGGTCTGCAATTCATCGGACCGAAGCCGGAGATGATCACAGCGATGGGGGACAAATCGCTTGCAAAGGAAACGATGAAAAAAGCGGGAGTGCCCATTGTCCCCGGGAGCGACGGAGTCGTGAAAGACGTCGAAGATGCAAAACGTCTTGCGAATGAGATCGGGATGCCGGTCATCATTAAAGCATCGGCGGGCGGCGGCGGAAGAGGCATGCGCATCGTTCGTTCCGAGAATGAGGTCGAGAATGCATTTCAGACTGCGCGCCACGAAGCCGAGTCGGCATTCGGCAATGCCGATGTCTACATGGAAAAATATCTTGAAGAACCGCGCCACATCGAAATTCAAGTGCTCGGAGATTCGTACGGTAACGTCATTCACCTCGGCGAACGGGATTGTTCCATACAGCGCCGTCATCAAAAACTGATCGAAGAGTCTCCTTCCCCGGCCGTCAACGCAGAGCTGCGTGAGAGGATGGGAGCCGCTGCTGTCAAAGGCGCGAAGAGCGTAAAGTACCTCGGTGCCGGAACAATAGAATTCCTCCTCGACAAAACAGGGAATTTCTATTTTATGGAAATGAACACCAGAATCCAGGTCGAACATCCCGTAACTGAATTTGTCACAGGTATCGACCTGATCAAAGCGCAGATTGAGATTGCCGCGGGGAAAAGACTGAGCAGCAAGAAAATCAAATTCCATGGGCATGCGATTGAGTGCCGCATCAACGCTGAGGATCCCGACCACGATTTCCGGCCGTCGCCGGGAAAGATCACGAGTTTACATTTTGGCGGCGGCCCCGGCATCCGTATCGACTCCCACATTTATGCCGGCTACCAGATTCCGCCGTATTACGATTCTCTCGTCGCCAAGCTCATCGTTCATGCCAACACACGCGATGAGGCGATTACGAAAATGGAATATGCTCTCGAAGAATGCATTATCGAGGGGATCCACACGACCATTCCTTTTCAACAAAAGGTCATGCAGAACGAGAAATTCCGCAGCGGGATTTTTGATACAAAATTCATCGACACATTCAACATAGGCGACTAAGGCTCTTTGGTCTGTTGACATCGAGAGAGAAAGGTGAATATGAATTTTCCTGAAAAACTAAAATACACAAAAGATCATGAATGGATCCGCGTTGAAGGTAGTGCCGGGTTCATCGGCATTACCGACTACGCGCAGGGAGAGCTGGGAGATATCGTGTTCGTGGAATTGCCGGCAGCCGGAAAAAGAGTGGAGCACAGCCAGGCGTTTGGGACGGTTGAAGCGGTGAAAGCCGTCTCCGACCTCTATTCTCCCGTCACGGGCGAAGTATTGGAAGTAAACAAGAAAATACACGACTCGCCCGAACTCGTGAACAAAGATCCGTATGAACAGGGCTGGATGATCAAGGTGAAGATTGAAAAACCGGCCGAGCTCGATTTGTTGCTGGACGTTGAAGCGTACAAAAAGCTGGTTGCAAAATAGTTTTGTGAACTTGGGGCATCTGCTTCATCCGATCAAGAGAACATTCTTCGTTGGCGGTGTCATTGTTCGATTTTGAATATGACACTCACTCCGAATCTCTTCCACATGCGATAGGATCAACTCCCGATACATTTTTTCTGATTTGGCGTTCTTAGCGTCCTTGGCGGTCAAAAGAAAAACCGCTGAGGTCGCCAAGGACACAAAATGTTAACCCGCCCGTCATTGAAACTCTTTCCATTTATAGGTATATTGACGGAAGAAATGGAAACAAAAACCCACAAAGCTGGATACGTTGCCTTGGTCGGCGAGCCCAATGTCGGCAAGTCGACGCTGATGAACACACTGCTGAAACAGAAGATTTCCATCGTTACCGACAAACCTCAAACGACGCGGCATAAAATCCTCGGAATTTTAACCGGCGAGAATTACCAGATCGTGTTCCTCGATACGCCCGGAATTATCACACCGAAATACTTGCTGCAAGAAGTGATGATGCAGTACGCGTCATCGGCGCTCGATGATGCCGATGTGGTCCTGCTGCTTGTCGATGCGGAAAAGATCAAGAACAACGCCTACCAAAGGGACGAAATATCGTTCGAAAAAATACGCGGAGCGAAGAAGAAGACGTTCCTTGCGATCAACAAAATCGACCGTGTGGAGAAGGCGGAACTTCTTCCGATGATCGACAGGTTCAGCAAAGCGTTCCCGTTTGAGGAGATTCTCCCGATCTCTGCGCTTAAGGACGAAGGGACCGAAGGCCTGCTGGCAACGATTCTCCGTTATTTGCCGGAACATCCTCCGTACTATCCGGCGGACATGGTGAGCGCAGCGTCCGAAAAATTCTTCGTCGGCGAAATCATCAGGGAAAAGATTTTCGACCAGTTTTCGCAGGAGATTCCGTATTCGACAACGGTTGACGTTATTGCGTTCAATGAGCGGGAAAAGAAAAAACACTTCATCAGCGCCGAGATTTTTGTCGAACGGCAGTCACAGAAAGGGATTCTTATCGGCAAGGGAGGCTCGGCGCTAAAATCGGTCGGCGAGAAGGCGCGAAAGGACATCGAAAAATTTCTCGGACATTCGGTCTTTCTCGAACTCCATGTGAAAGTGAGGGAGAACTGGCGGGGAGAAGATGCCTGGCTGAGACGGCTGGGATATGAGAATAAGTAAGAAGTGAAAAGTAAGTAGTGAAAAGCAAGAAGTTTAGAGAAAGCTGTTCAAAGTCTATGTCCGAGGGAAGTATCATTGAAAATTGCCATTCGTAAATCGAAAATATAACGACAATACCTTATGCCTATCATAAGACCGTTTCGCGGAATCCGGTATAATCAAACTGCCGTTGATATCAACACCGTTGTGGCTCCGCCGTACGACGTCATTTCGCCGGAGCAGCAGAATCAGTTGT